>Ga0208960_1000005_pt1 | contig 147963 bp, 146 predicted proteins | sample GreLakmeON33MSRF_FD_187703 | JGI IMG/M metagenome (GOLD analysis project Ga0208960, IMG submission 187703) | Freshwater lentic microbial communities from great Laurentian Lakes, MI, USA - Great Lakes metaG ON33MSRF (SPAdes) | ecosystem: Environmental > Aquatic > Freshwater > Lake | place... | reverse complement strand
AAACCGATTCTTTCTTTTCGCCAGCGAGGGGTCACCCTCATCCCAGTGGTGATCTTGTCCATGCTGGCGACATCAACCGCGTGGAGAATTGCGGTATCCGCACCATCGAGTTGGATAAGAGCAAAAGCAAAAGGATGATCCAGCGGATGTTTACGAGTGGGCTTAGTAACCCAAGCCCAAGTGGTTACTGTTCCTTCCGGACCAACTTCAACAAAATCAAGTGCTAATGCTTCTCCCGTTTTGGGGTCCCATTCGGTCGGTGGGCACAGAACTGAACCGTCACGGTTACGTATTCCGATGATGCGCTGATCGCGTAAACCCGTCAGGAACTCCCCGTAAACCGGTCCGAGAGAACGGGTGTACGGAAACTCGATTACGTGAGAACTATGACGAACGCTAGGCACGACGAAAGTAGAACACATTCTCTTTCCCAGCCACAACTTGAGGCCACGATTAGGCGAGAAGAAGGCGAGTAGCCGTTTCTAGTTGAGCCGAGACCGTAGGGGCATCGTTCCAACCATTGACCCAACCCAGCAGCCACGCAAACCACACCTGTCGCAGGGTCACCGCTATTTGGGCTCGGCGAGTGGGCTCGACATCGGACATAGCCGCTCCGAGTACTTCGTCCATGATGCCCATCAATTCGGACTGGCACTCTCGTACTGCCGGATCAGGGGAAGACGATGCCGTCACTAGCGCTTGAGTGCGTTGCGGGTCGTTCAACGCTCCGCGCATTGATCTATTTAAAACGCTCATTACTCGTTCCGCGTCAGATGCCCCCTTGGCGGGATGAGCTTTAAGCCGTTCCGACTGTTTACGCCACAGTTCGAGCTGCGCGGCAGCCAGTAGATGGTCTTTAGAAGAAAAATAACGGTAAATAGTTCCGAGCGCTACTTGAGCAGAAATGGCCACATCGCGCATCTGTACTGCGTCGTACCCTCCCTCGGACGCCAACTCAAGCGCAGACTCGATCACCCGGTCACGTCGAGCTGACTGGTTAGGGGTCATCTCTTCTAAATTCATAATTAGGAGTCGCTTCCATCAAGAGCGACTCCTACGATGCGCTCTTGAGCAAAAGCACTTTTATCTTCTATCAACTCAACAACTGCCCGAGCAACATCGTCAGCCGACAGCAACCCCATCAGATCATTAGCATCGTTGGCCCACTGAGCCCAATTTGATCCGTCTCCCGTCTTAGGCAACAACGGGGTATCGACTAGACCCGGCAGTACAACATTAACTCTTATATTTTCTTCAGCTAGTGGAGCGCACGCCCGAGTAAACATGACAACGGCGGCTTTAGTAGCAGAATAAATAGGATCTTCCACTAACGGAAAAATAGCGGCCATTGAAGCGGTATTTATTATCACTCCACCCCCCCGTTTTCTTAAAGCGGGAATAGCCAGACGAGTTCCAAGAACTACTCCACCAAGATTTACGTTCATTACTCGCATTAAAGTTTCGGGAGTAATATCGGGCCAAACCGGATAACCAGAGACTAAGCCAGCATTATTATGGACAATGTCTAATCCCCCATAAACATCTTGGGTGGTCGAAAATAGCGCTTCTACTGAAGAGGCGTCCGAGACATCAGTTCGTACGACTAGGCCAACTCCACCAGTGTCGTGAACGATTCCTAAAGTTTCTGATGCTGCTTCTTCATTTATGTCGGCCAAGACCACCGTTGCCCCCGCAGCCGAAAGATGCTCAGCACTGGCTCGGCCTATCCCCGAACCAGCTCCGGTGATTACTGCCACTCGACCGGCAATGTCCCACTTGTCTAATTCATCCACGGTTCCAGCCTGCCACGCACACACCCCCTAAGCCATCCACTACCGGCGCAAAGGAGTATCCGAAATTGGTACCAGTAAATCGGCTAGCGCGGTCATCTCGGCATTGAGGCGACGGGCGGTCAAGCGATAAGCCTCCATTTCCTCTCCGACCGGATCGCCCACCTCATCAGCGCCACGGCCTATTGGACCATCGGGGCGTGTGGCCGACAAGAGAGCAGCCCACGCTCGTACTGACTCTGACGATTCTCTCGGTCTCGAAGCTAGGCGAATCATCTCACTGGGCATAAACGTTCGGTTAAAAGCATCCGGACAAAGACGAGTAACCCGATCGAAATGATTTCGAGTCATGGCCAAAATCAGGTCAGAGCCAGCAATTATTTCGGGGGTTACTTTCCGACTGCGGTGAGAAGATAGATCTAGACCAAATTCGCTCATGGCTAAAATAGAGTTCTCCGTGGCGGAACCAGCCCAAGCGTCTATTCCCGCGGAAGAGACTCGAATCTCTGCGTCCCTCTCCCTTAGCCGAACGCGTAAAATCGCTTCAGCCATAGGAGAACGACAGGTGTTCCCGGTACACACCATGAGAATTTCGATAGCGTAAGCCTAGGATTTACTCGTCCAAGTTTCTTGCTTAAGGTACGCCCCCCATCTAACGCTAGGAAAGCCATGACTTCAGACGATCGCCACTCCTCACCCGATGCGGGACCCCTGTCGGGGCTACGAGTAGTTGAGTTGGGAGTCTGGGTGGCCGGTCCTGCGGCGGGGGGCTTGTTGGCCGATTGGGGTGCGGAGGTAATAAAAATTGAACCGCCCCAAGGCGATCCAGCTCGAGGGTTTGCTCAAATGATTGGTGGAGATCTTCCGTTCAACCCGCCGTTCGAAATAGACAATCGGTCTAAACAAAGTGTCGTGATCGACTTCGCTCATGAGCGAGGGCGTGAACTCGCCCACGAGATGCTAAGTCAAGCCGACGTATTTATAACCAATATTCGTCTTGAAGCACTAGCCCGTTTGGGGCTCGACCCAGAATCAATCCGAGAGCGTTACCCTCACCTCGTATACGGAATTATTACTGGGTACGGACTAGCAGGACCTGAGCGCGACCGAGCGGCGTACGACATTGGTGCTTTTTGGGCCCGTAGCGGCATTGCGAGTTTGCTGACCCAGCCTGACGGCAATCCTCCGTTTCAGCGCGGTGGACAAGGTGACCACAACGCGGGCATGACATTGGCGGCGGGAATATGCGCGGCTTTAATCGCTCGTGGTTCCACTGGAGAAGGACAAGTAGTTCACACTTCACTTCTACGCCATGGTATTTACACCATAAGTTTTGATCTTAATGTCGCGTTGCGATTCGGAACCTCAATCGGTGTTGCTACTCACGAAACGATGGCCAATCCCACCGTTAACTGTTATCAAGATAAAGACCAGAGGTGGTTTTGGCTCATTGGATTAGAAAGTGAACGCCACTGGCCTAATTTGTGTCGATCCATCGAAAAGCCCGAATGGATAACCGATTCTAGATTTGTCAATGCTCAAGTACGCCGAGACAATCGCGACGAGCTCACTGGCTTATTAGACAAACTTTTTTCCACCAAAACACGCGACCAGTGGGGCGAGATATTCGACCGAGAAGATATGTGGTGGGCGCCCGTGCAAACCCCCGAAGAAGTATTAGCTGACCCTCAAGTTTTAGCCGGCGGTGGATTCGTTAATGTCCCCGATGGGTCTGACACCACCACCATGATCAATTCACCTATTGACTACCTCGGAACTCCTGGTGGTCCAAGATCTATGCCTCCAGACCTCGGAGAACACACCGATTCGGTTTTGGCTAGCCTCGGCTATTCATCTGACGAGATTTCTAAATTGCGTTTAAGCGGAGTTATTGCTTAACCGCATTGGTAAAAGTTTTGTTAGCTAGTAGCCAAAAAATCCCGTACTAGTGTGACTGCTCGCGCGGTGTCTTCTTGTAAAAAAAAGTGTCCGCCAAGGACCTCATGAGCCTCAACACCGATTCTTTGGGCTTGACTAATAAACCACTCCTTGGGCAAATTTGACTCATTTCCATAAAACACTGCCGACTTAGCACTCAATTCCGATAAGTGCTCCCATGCACTCGGAGCACCTGAGGCTCCAGACGAAATTTCAAATACTTGAGCTTCGACTTCAGGTGCGCAGGCCAGCTCGACTTGGCCATCGACACGATCGACAAACCCCCATCGGACGTAAGCCCTCATTGCTTCGGGGTCCAACTGGTTGAGTGGTGGTCGAGAAGAATAAGAAGCGAATACCGTTTCTCGATCGGGCCAAACTGATCGCCGCTTTCGAGCAATCTGGGCCATGAAATTGCCCCCATTGCCAGGGGTATTACTAGGTTGGGTAGGCAAAGAGCCCAGATCAAAAGCAATAGCTTCACAAAACATGATTCTCAGCAATACCCCTGGGCGCATGTCATCGACTATGGCGGCCACCCCACCACCTAATGATTCGCCGAGCGCGTCGCACTGTTGAATCTCTAATTCATCAAGCACGGCAATGACATCAGCAGCCATTTCGGAAAAAGTAAGCCCCGAAGAAAAATCTTGGGGCGTATCGGTTAAGCCTTGGCCGCGCAGGTCAACCGCAATAATCCGGAAGTCATCCCGCAGGCGTTGCGCAAGGGGATCAAAAAACCCCGCACAAAACCCGTTGGGCGGTAATAATAATAATGGTGGCCCAGTCCCGCCCCAATCAAGAGCATGGATTGACAGCCCATCTCGGGCAACAAAAATATCTTTTGGATCGGTAGAGGCCGAACTTTTGGCCATTTAGCAGTATGGCTAAGCGGGAACGGGTTCCTCGGCTAAGCGGCGGCCGATAGCGAGAAGCTGCTTAGTCGAACCACCCAAAGTCAATTCAATCCACTTAGCCCAAAGGAAGTAACGGTGAAGTGGATAATCACGGTCTACCCCCATTCCTCCATGAAGATGCTGAGCCGCGTGAACAACCCGTTGACCACCCTCTGACGCCCAGAACTTTGCTACCGCCACTTCAACCGTGGCCGGCAAGTCTTCGGACAGTCGCCAGATGGCCTGCCAAGCAGTAAGCCGAACGGCTTCAGTGTCTATATAAGCATCAGCCGCTCGCTGACCAACGGCTTGGAAGGTTGCAATTGGGCGGTCAAATTGTTCACGAGTTTTGGTGTACTCCGCAGTCATTCGCACTGACTCTTCACATACTCCCACCGCGATTGCGGTAAGGGCGGCGGTCGCACGCTCTACCAACCAATGGAGAATATCGAGACCGCTATCGGGTGTTCCAATAATTTCCTGCTCACCTGCTTCGACCGAATCAAGAGTGAAACGGGCTTCAGGGTGCCCGTTCGTGGTGTTTTGGCGTTCACGAGTTACCCCTGGGCTCGTCGCCTCGACTAGGGCAATAATTACTTGGCCATCTTTGGTAGTTGCAGGAACAAGAATTCGATCAGCCAACATTCCCGCCGGAACGCAATCTTTGACTCCGCTTAGCTCCCAACCTTTATCGGTAAGAACAGCAGAGGTCGTGGGCTGATACTGATCGGCACCAGCCTCAAAGAGACCTGCGCTCAGAATCGACTCTCCCAAAACTGCTCCTGGTAACAAAGCTTTTTTCTGAATGTCAGTACCAAACTGAGCGATGGGGAGCATTCCCAATACTGCCGAAGCGTAAAAAGGAATTGGTGCTACTGATCGGCCAATTTGTTCAAGCGTGATAGCTAACTCAAGAAAACCTAATCCGCCCCCGCCATAGGTTTCTGGAACGGCAATACCTAAAATTCCAGCTTCAGCAAAAGTTGCCCATAGCTCACGATCAAAATTATCTTCGCTCGCTTCAGTTTGCTTTAATCGCTCATTCGTAACTTCGGCTTCTAGGATTTGGCGAACCAGCCCTTGTAGATCATTTTGTTCTTCAGAAAATGAAAAATCCATATTTTTCTCCTGTTAATAGTTAAATGGCTATCGGGGAGCCAAGGGCATATTGAGACCAAACACAGCAATGAGATCGCGCTGAATCTCGTTAGTTCCACCGCCAAACGTAAGGATGATTAATCCGCGGTAAGAGTGCTCGAGGCGAGCCTGGAGAACCGAACCGGGTGCATCATTTTTAAGATACGAGTGTTGGCCAATTATTTCCATCAAGGAACGAAACGCCTCAAGATAAAACTCGGTTCCGTAAACTTTGGTTGCCGATGCGTCGGCTGGGCTGAGCGCACCCTGGGTAGAGGCCCACGCGATTTTCCAGTTAATAAGCCGCAAAAACTCGAGTCGCGAGTGCACCCGAGCGAGGCTGATCTGAACCCATTCTTGGTCGATAACTCGAGTTCCGTCGGCTAGTCGAGTCTCTTGCGCCCAAGCTCGCGTGTCGTTTAGGGCCCGCTCAACCATTCCCGACGAGCAAAGCGTTACTCGCTCGTGATTCAACTGAGTAGTGATGAGTTTCCAGCCTTCGTTCTCTTCGCCCACTCGATAACTAGCCGGTATACGGACATCTTCAAAGAAAGTTTGATTGATGTCAGTCTCTCCCATTACTTGAATAGGCAAAACTTTTATTCCGGTAGTGTCCATTGGGAGAACAAATAAAGAAATTCCTTTATTTTTCTTTACTTCAGGGTCAGTACGGGCCGCTAACCAGATGTAATCGGCATCGCTAGCCAAACTGGTCCACATTTTTTGACCATTAATTATGTATTCATCACCGTCGCGCTCAGCTTTAGTGCGCAGCGCAGCTAGATCAGTACCCGCCCCCGGTTCAGAATAACCAATACAAAAATGGATTTCACCCGCTAAAATTTTTGGAACAAAAAACTTCTTTTGCTCCTCTGAACCAAAATTCATAATTGTGGGGCCGACCGTGTTGATGGTGAGCATCGGTACTGGTGCACCTGCCCGCATCGATTCGTCGAACCAGATGAACTGTTCAACTGCGGTGAAACCGCGCCCACCCCACTCTTTAGGCCAACCAACTCCTAGCCAGCCGTCAGATCCCATTTGGCGCACTACTTTGCGCATCGCGGGTCCGACGCCACCGCCGTTAGCCAAAGATGCTCTTACTTCGGGAGTAAGCAGCTGGCGGTAGTACTCGCGCACTTCGAGTTGTAATTTCTGCTGTTCTTCCGTCAACCCGATATACATTGCGCCCCCTTTGGCTTTTCGCTTTGGCGTACTGCGAATACTCTAGACAAGAACACGTTACAGATTTAGCCCGAGAACTGCCATTCCGAAAGGCCCAATCAAGAAAGGCCCAATAGATCAGAAAGACCCGTACGCATGCCGGCGGTATAACCACCATCGACCACTAGGGCGTGGCCGGTTATGAACGAAGCATCCTCGGAAGCAAGAAAAGCCGTCGCGGCTGCGACCTCGGACGGGTGGCCAAAACGACCAATCTGATGTTGGTTGCGATATTCGTCTCGATAATCAGCCATTCCTGAACTGCCCATGACCGCATCGAACATCGGGGTTTCTACAAATCCAGGACACACGGCATTGACTCGAATATTGCGTCGGGCATAGTCGATAGCCATATTTTTAGTAAGCAGAACTACTCCTCCTTTGGCTGCGTTGTAGACACTTCCCCCTTCGGTGCCTTCAATTCCTTCTACGCTCGCCACGGTGATTATTGCGCCCGATTCTTGTTCAACCATAGGAACGAGTGCGTGTTTGCAGCAAAGAAATGTTCCCGTCAGGTTTACTGCCAGTACTCGATTCCACTCTTGACTTGCCAACGAATGGACTGGACCACCACCAGCCACTCCCGCGAACGTAGCCAACACATCAATGCGATCGTGCTCAGCGATCACCGCCTTCATAGCTGCGGCTACGGAGTCTTCGTTACTTACGTCAACTTGGTGCCAAGACGCAGCCCGCGTTTCGTCCGGCGCGGGTACTAAATCTAGGCCCACCGTAATTGACCCCTCCTCGGACAATCGGTGCAGCGTGGCCGCCCCTAGCCCTGAGCCTGCCCCAGTTATCACTGCGACTTTTCCCTTTAGTCCTCGCATAGGCCTATGCTCATCCAAACCCGCTTCAACCACAAGCCGAGATCGTAAGAATGAGTATCCGCCCACAAAAACTGAACCGAGTAAAGGGGAAGCAAACCTAATGAAGTTTGCCATGTTCTACGAAATACCAGTACCCAAGCCATGGACCCCCGGTAAAGAACATCAGGCTTACAAAGACACTCTTGAACAAGCCGTACTCGGTGACAAGGTAGGTTTTCACGCGTTCTGGAGTGTGGAACACCATTTTCTTGATGAATACTCTCATTGTTCTAACCCAGAAGTTCTTTACGGTGCTATCGCGGCGAGAACAAAAAATATAAGAATCGGCTACGGGGTGCGCTTGCTTCCCCAGCCTTACAATCATCCCATTCGCACCGCGGAATCAGTAGCAGTTTTAGATTTGATCTCTGATGGTCGGGTTGATTTTGGTACTGGAAGATCATCGAGTCGGGCCGAACTAGAGGGTTTCAATGTTGACGTTGATAAATCTCGTGAACAGTGGCGAGAAGCACTAGGCCACATAGTTGGTGCGTGGACTAACGATGAATATCAGGCCGACGGTGAATTTTGGAAAATGGGCGCGCCCCGGCGAGTGCATCCCAAACCATTGCAACAACCACACCCACCAATTTTCGGGGCCACTAGTTCGCCCGCGGGGCACGAAGAAATTGGTCGCCAAGGAATCGGACTGTGCTCGTTCACTGTAGGAATGCCTCCGGAGTCAATATCTGACAACCTCGACCGTTATAAGAAGGGGCTAGCCGAGTGCACCCAGCCAGCAGGGAAATTTATCAACGACACTGCGGCCACATTCACCATGGTTCATTGCGCTCCAACTAAAGAAGAGGCTTACGCTGTGGCCGAAGAATCTTTTGTTTGGTACCCAAAAGCGGGTGCTTCTATTATTGGCTCAGTGGCCGAATGGCTAGAAGAACGGGACCACCCGCTAGGAACCTACGACTACGCCGCAGCCCCACTCCAGCACCAGCGCGAAGGAGCGCTCGAGTATCTAAATTTTGATTACATCCACTCCACCGGATCGGGTGTAGTCGGCGACCCTGACGAATGCATAGAAACTTTAAAGCGATACGAAGCTTCCGGGGTTGATTTACTACTGTGCTTACTTAACCCCTACAACATTCCCCACGAAAAAGTTATGCAATCAATTGAGCTATTCGGCAAGTACGTGATCCCTGAGTTTGACTGAAAGGCGGAGTGCAAATTATGGCTAGCAATGAAATCAACTACTGGGATAAGGATCGATTTGTAGATAGCGTTCCTCACGACTGGTTCACTCAGATGCGCCAAAGTGCGCCGGTGGCGTGGCACGAAGGCATTGATGGTCAGGCGGGATTTTGGTCAGTAACAAATTATGACGACGTGGTAACCGTAGGGCGTGATTACGAAAACTTTTCGTCGGCCGAAGGCTTAGTTTTCATGTTTGACTCTGAGCCCGAACAACTAGAGCAGCAGCGGATGCTGATGCTCAATATGGATCCACCCATGCACACGCGCTATCGCCGACTAATAAACAAAGGCTTTACCCCTAGAATGGTGGCTGAACTTGAGTCGACCATGCGGGAACGTACTAACGACATCATCGATCGGATTGCCGAAAAAGGTTCGTGCGACTTCGTGGTCGATGTCGCGGCTGAGTTGCCCCTCCAGGTGATCGCCGACTTAATGGGAGTGCCCCAAGAAGACCGTCACAAACTCTTTGACTGGTCTAACGAAATGATCGGATCGGATGATCCAGAGTATGGAGTAACCGAAGAAATATCAACCCAAGCGATGATGGATCTCTACTCCTACGCATCTGAGTTAGCCGTACAAAAGCGGGCTGACCCTCATGATGATCTCATCTCGGTCTTATCTAGTGCATCGGTGGACGGAGAAAAACTAACCGAGATAGAAATCGACTTATTCTTTCTAATTCTCACTGTGGCGGGTAACGAGACTACCCGTAATCTAATTTCCCACGGGATGGTGGCCTTGCTAGAAAACCCAGAGCAATTAGCACGTCTGCGAGAGAACCGAGACCTTCTTCCAGGAGCGGTAGAAGAAATGCTGCGATGGGCTACTCCCGTGATGCACTTTCGTCGCACAGCCACCAAAGATCTTGTTCTCGGTGGACAACAAATCAAGGCTGGAGACAAAGTCGTCATTTGGTACATCTCGGCGAATCGCGACGAGAAATACTTTGATGATCCTTTCGTCTTTGATATTGAGCGCACGCCTAATGAGCATGTTTCTTTTGGGGGCGGTGGCCCTCACTTCTGTCTTGGCTCTAACTTGGCCCGTCGAGAGATTTACGTAATGTTCGACACAATTCTTGATCGCATGCACGACATAAAACTCGACGGTGACGTCAGCCGTTTGCGGTCTAACTTCATCAACGGGCTTAAGCACATCCCAATTACATTTAAGGCCGATAAGTAGAATTTATTCTTTCGGTTCGTATACCCAAGCCATTTCGGGGTCGCTTGCGTGGATAGCATCAGCAAAAGCGCCGTAGTCTGCCCCTTTGCGCAACGATTGCCCGCCATCGACGCTTATGCACTGGCCAGTTATCCAACTCGACTCAGGGCTAATTAAAAATCGCACTAGTTGAGCGACATCGCCAACGGTGCCCACTCGATGTAAAGGAATATTTTCGATATAACTATCGAGTACCGAGCCTCCATCGGTAATTGCTTTCATTAACTCATCTGCGATGATTCCCGGACGCACTGAATTAACACGAACTCGAGCCGGCCCTAGTTCGTCAGCGGCAACTCGCAACATGTGATCAAGCCCCGCCTTAGCGGCTCCGTACGCGCCAAGAAAACGAAATGAATCTAAGCCCGCGTGCGACGAAACCCCGACAAAAGAACCTTGTGCTGCTCGCAACAACGGAACCGTGGCCTTAAGAGTGAGAAATGTTCCGACAACATTAAGGTCGAGAGTGGCTCTCAACGCTTCGGTGTCAGCTAGATGCAATGGCCCCATATGAAGAGAACCGCCCGCCGAAGCAACCACCCCGTGGAGAAGACCAGAATCGCCCGCAGCCATGGTGGCCGCCTGAGTGATCTGTTCTTCATTGGTGATGTCGGCCACACAAATAAGGGGAGAAGTTCCGGTACTCTTTTTGATGCGTTGCGCAGCATCGGCTAGGCGTTCAGGTGTGCGCCCGCAGATAGTTACTGTCGCTCCATCTTGGCTGAGCATCTCCGCACAACCTTCACCGATACCGCTACCACCACCAGTAACCAAAACCCGATAGCCACTGAGTGATTTAGTCATCAGAAGCCTCGATCAGCCACAAGCGCGGACAACTCTTCTAGGCATTTTGGATCAGCCGAGCCCGGCACCAAAATGCATTCATCGCCACCAGCGGCAGCTATCGCCTCTAGGGCATCACCAATTCGTTCAGGGGTGAAGGCCGATATTTCTTCGGCAATAGACCGAGCGAATAATGGGCCAAAAACTTCTAAGTACTCATAGGTAAAATTACGTAAGCGATTTTCGGCGTCAGGACCTAACGCGCAGAAAAATCCCGTCACCTGTCGAGGGGGCTTAGTTTTCCCCTCATTGGCCCAAGCCTTGCTAGTAGCAAGGAATAGTTGTTCGGCTTCTTCGGCGTTAGCGGTAATAGTAAATCCTGATACCCCGTCAGCCCACTTAGCCGCTCGCGCCAACGCCTTAGGACCCATAGCGCCCGCCAAAACGAGCGGCTGAGCCTGTGGTGGTGGAGGGCCCAACACTCCCCCATCGCCGGCGGCGCCCCCTTTCCAAAGATGCAACATTTCTATTACTGAATCATCAAGACGTTGGTGAAGATGACCAAAATTTACTCCCAGTGCCTCGTAATCCTGCTTACGACCACCAATACCGACACCAATCTCAAGTCGACCATTCGAAATAACGTCTATAGCAATTAGTTGCTTAGTGATTAACGGCACTGTATGCCACGGCATCACAATAAGATTGGCAAAAACTTTAACTCGCTCAGTGAGCGCAGCCGCGGCGGCACACGCGATAATGCCTTCTAGATTATGAAAAGTAATGCGTTCACCAGCAGAAACAGAAGAAAATGGGCCCGCGTCTATTCCTTCACACCAATTAACGAATTTATCTCGGTCAAAATCTTTGACCATCTGAGGTAGCGCTACACCGACTTCCATTACGACTAAAACTGCCTAGCGATCAGCGAGGAGCCCGAGGCATGCCTAGCCCGGCCATCTGGATAATTTCTCGCTGAACTTCATTAACACCACCGCCAAAAGTTCCTACTGGTGCTTGTCGATAAGCATGCTCAAGTTCACCGTATAGGGCTGACCCTGGAGAATCATCTTTAAGTTTTGCGCTCTCACCTACAACATCCATAAGTATTCTCAGGCACTGCACTTGCTGTTCGGTTCCAAAAATTTTCATGGCTGAAGCCGTGGCGGGGTTGGGGTCGCCTGCGTCTATCGCGGTGGCGGCTTTCCAATTCAACAAACGTAAAGTGGCTATGGTGGCCGCCACTCGAGCTAAAGACACCTGCACCCACTCCGTATCGATAACGCGCTTTGCTCCGTTTTGCTTAGTCTCTCGAGCCCATTGGAGCACTGCTTCGTAAGGCCGCTCGAGCCGACCGGCGGGACCAAGTGCTACTCGCTCATGGTTTAACTGACTAGTGATCAATTTCCATCCGGCGTTTTCTTCGAGCACCACATTGGTTAGGGGAACTCGTACATCTTCGTAAAAAGTGGCATTGGTGTGGCCGCCGCCCAATACCCAAATTGGTGAATGTTTAAATCCGGGAGAAGTCGTGGGAACCAAAATTATTGAAAGCCCTTTGTGCTTCGGCGCATCAAAATCAGTACGGCAGGCCAGCCATACCCAATCAGCGTCATGACCTCCAGTAGTCCAAATTTTCTGACCGTTGATTACGTATTCATCACCGTCGCGTACGGCCCGAGTGCGCAGTGAAGCGAGGTCGGTTCCTGCTCCAGGCTCGGAGTATCCAATAGCAAAGTGCAACTCGCCGGCCAAAATTTTAGGCAAGAAGTAATCCCTTTGCTCGTCGGTACCGTAAGCCATCAGCGTGGGGCCAACCGTATTTAGGGTAACCAGTGGTAGCGGAACGCCGGCTCTATTGGCCTCATCAAAAAAAATGTACTGCTCAAGTGGAGTCCGGCCGTGACCGCCGTACTCCACCGGCCAGCCGACACCAAGCCATCCGTCAGCCCCGATTTGGCGAATTAGTGCTCGAAATGCTTCGCCCCCCGCTTCCCCTCCTTTTAGGGACTCTCGGCGTTCAGTAGTCATAAGAGCACTAAAATACGATCGGAGTTCGTTCAGTAATTCTTTTTGTGAGTTAGTTAAATCAATATGCACTGTTTTAACTACCAATCTCTCCGGAGCGAGCCACTCCTTCAGGGAAATTAAATTCAATCCAGCCCAACCCCTCACGACCATCGGCGGTATTGAAGCGGCACATAGATCGCGGAAAGCGAGACTGTTTTCCTTCGGGTGACACCAGCAGAATCGGTGCGGATAACTGGACTTCCCAATTAAGAGCCAAATCACCCACTTTTAGCGTCCCCGAGCGAGGTAGTTGATCGGCGTCAAGCGAATATTCGACCCCAACACTTTCCACCGGCGTCAAGGTCATATCGGGGGAGATAACGTAACCAACTTGGAAAATATCTACTTTGGGAATAATCGAACGAGCGCAGTGCCACCAGGTGCCGTCGTTTAATCGCCCAGAGCACCAAACCCAACCAAAGGACCACCAATCGCGAGCACCCCACGAATGGTCTCGTTGGCCCGGGCAGTGAACTTCAAACGATTCGTCGTTGATGCGAATAGTCCCACTTACCCACGCCGACTGTTCGAATCGAGTGGTAACGGTGTAGGCGTAAGGTGGAGTTACACCCGTCCAAGTGAGATCAAGTTCTACATCGGCGGATGGACCCGACTCGGGCTCGTCGTTAACCGATAAAAACGCGTCGGCCGGATTAGCAAGTTCAACGCCATTACCAGTTGCCGTGATTCGATAACTGTGCAGCGGTTTTTCTGGCCCCCAAGCCGATGAACCTGCATGCGCGGCGCCGGGGAGTGAACTAGTTGAGAGAAGTTCGTCACTGCTAGGACACAAAGCGGCGTGATCCCGCACAACTACAAGCGGCCGCGCTTTGCGGACTAGGTAGACCCAACTCCACGCCACTTTTTGGTTGGGGTAGAGGCCAAGACGCAGATAACCACCGTAACTTCCGTCGGCTGCGGCGAAATCGTGGTACCACGACTCCCCCCAAAATATGTCAGTACCAGGGAGGTGCCGATCTTCGTCGGTTGCGCTTAGCTGCATATCGAACTCCTAATCACTACGAAACTACCGTAAATCACTACAAACGGTCGGGATTGAGCAGAGCATCAGTGCCGCCGTCGACAAAGAGTACCGAGCCGGTAGTCCATGCCGATTGTTCCGACAAGAGAAACCAAACCGATTCAGCAATTTCACTTTTTTCTCCCCAGCGATCAAGCGGAACCGGAAAGGCCCGAATGGCGTCACCGGTAGTGGGGTGATTCAAAGCGGCTTGGGTAAGCGGGGTCAAAACTGGTCCAGGAGCCACTACGTTGATCCGAGCGTTAGGAGCCCACTCCACCGCCAAGCGGCGGGCTTTACGAATAAGCGCCAATTTCGTATAGGCGTAGACCAACTCTCCGTCGAGAGTATCGGCCAAACTGGCGGCTTTGTCTTCTTCACCGGCAAGACATAACTCGCCTAATTCAAAATCAGTAACGGGGACGGCACCAGCGGAGTTGGACCCAATTACCACTGCTGAGCGCAAGGAACCGCCCATCAGCGCCCCCGCCAATCCGTTGAGAAGGTCAACGGCACCAAAATAATTAATTCGGGCGACTTTGGCCGAAGGCACACCCGTGCTACCTCCGATGCCCGCGGCCACCACTAAACCATCAACTACCGGAACTTGAGCGCCAATACGAGCAATGGCGTCGATTCGCCCACTGGCACTAGAAAGATCGGCGATTACTTCACTTTCGGCTACATCAACCCCCACAACCTCATGACCAGCCGCTTCTACGCGTAATCGAATCGCTCCACCGATTCCACCGGCGGAGCCGGTAACCACGATCGCTCCCATGCTTTCTCCCTATCGGCTTTAGCGAAACCCCAGATAGCCGGTTCCATCAATTCGCAAATCACGCTACTCTGTCGGCGCAGCGCGATCTAAGTGCGATCAACCGACGGAAGGCAAACATGCTGGACCTGATTATTCGAGGGGCCGACGTTATTGACGGCACCGGAGCAAGCCGTCGACAAGCTGACATCGGGATTCGTAATGGTCGTATTGCCACTATCGGAGCGGTCGATGAGTCTGCTACTCGGATAATTGATGCCGACGGTTTAGTAGTAGCACCAGGAGTAGTCGATATTCACACCCACTATGACGCTCAAGTTCTATGGGACCCTGCGGTGACCCCTTCACCCTTCCACGGAGTGACCACAGTTATCGGTGGAAACTGCGGATTCACCATCGCCCCGATTGAGCCGAGTGAAGTTGACTATTTGACTCGCATGTTATCTCGAGTTGAGGGAATGCCGTTGGAGTCACTTTTGGCTGGAGTTTCTTACGACTGGCGATCGTTTGGTGAATATCTTGATCACATTGATAACACTCTCGCTATTAACGCTGGATTTCTAGTTGGTCATTGTGCAATTCGTAGAGTTGCTATGGGCCAAGATGCGGTAGGAAACGCGGCAAGCCCTGAACAGATTGACGTCATGCGGAGAATTTTGGGTGAATCTTTATCGGCCGGCGGATTGGGATTCTCTTCTTCTCATGCCGCAACCCACAACGATGGTAACGGTGATCCAGTTCCATCTCGTTCCGCAACTTTTGAAGAAATGATCGCGTTAGCCGAAGTCACCGGTGAATACCCAGGAACCACTTTAGAGTTCATTCCTGCAGTAGGCAGTTTTGACGAAAACCATATGGCGTTAATGGCCAATATGTCGCGAGCCGCTAATCGACCACTCAACTGGAACGTGCTAATACCTTCCGCCCAGCGAGCTGACGCCGCGTGGAACATGCTCAGAGCTAGTGACTACGCCGCCGAACGGGGTGGAAAAGTTCTCGCCCTCACCCTTCCCGATGTAATGCGCACTCACTTGACGCTAAAAGCCGGTTTCCTTTTTGACGCTCTACCGGGCTGGAGTAAGCCCATGGCGTTGGGGGTTGATGAAAAAATAGCCTTGCTCCGCCAGCCGGCGGAACGGAAAAGACTTTACGATGGTGCGATGTCACCCGAAGCGGGGGTGATGCGAGGCATTGCTCGCTGGGAACACATGACCATCATCGAAACATTCAGCCCAGCAAATATTGGCCTCGCCGGCCGCACGGTTGGTGACATTGCCGCCGAACGCGATCAAGAACCTTTTGACGCATTTTGTGAAATTTCGATAGCCGATGACTTGCAAACAGTATTTATGCCACCCCTCCCCGGAGATGACCAAGAAACTTGGGAACTCCGCCGAGACATTTGGCGAGACCCTAGAAGTGTGATTGGGGCATCAGATGCCGGTGCGCATCTAGACATGCTTTCCACTTTCAACTTCTCTACTTCAATGTTGCAAGCGTGCCGAGAGCGAAATCTTCTACCTTTAGAAGAAGCCATTCACTACTTAACCGATCAACCCGCGCGGATCTACGGATTGCGTGACCGGGGTCGGGTGCAACAAGGCTGGTGGGCTGATTTGATGATTTTTGACGAAGACCAAGTAGGCCCAGGGCCCATTAGTTGGCGTAAAGATTTACCCGCGGGTGCAGGCCGACTCTACGGCGAAGCTGTAGGAGTAGAGCACGTTCTAGCCAACGGAGTTGAGATCGTAAGGCGCAACGAACTGACGGGAGAAAATGGCGGGACATTGCTTCGCAGTGGTCGCGACACCGATACCGTGACTATTGCTTAGCCCATCGAAGGGAGACCAAGTTTGCGGTGGTCCCACGATACGTATTTGTCAATGTGAATTTTTATCGCCACTCGCTTATTGATCATCATTTCAACTGCGGGCCGCATTTCTTCGGTGTACGGAGCACCAGAAGTGCGTTCAAAAACACTTACCCCAAGAGTAAAAATTTGGTCCGGGTCTTCCACTATCTCCGCGTGGCCCACCATCTCGACACCTCGTAGTTGATCGTAACTATCTCCCTCTTCGATCAAACAGGTGATCTGGGGGTTTCGACGTAAGTTATTGACTTTTTGACTCTTAGCTTTAGTTTCTAGAGCAGGGCACCCGTCGATAAAGCCGTACCACATAGCAACAAGATGGATTGTGTTGTCGTGATTGATTGTGGCGATATTCATCGTGTGCCATTCAAAGAGGAACGCCTCGATCTCTTCTGGCGTCATTTTGATCAGATCACGCTGCTTTACCCCTTTACCAAACGGAGTCGGGTTATTGGTCGCATCGAGATTTTCTTGAGTCATATCTATTCTCCCGTTAGGTAATGGGTTAAGCAGTTACGGTCATATCTATTGGCACAATAGTTCCCGATATATAAGCCGCAGCCGGCGAGGCCAAATAGGCGATCAACGAGGCTACCTGCTCAGGGGTTCCCATCTTGCCCGATGGGGGCATCATTTTGGCGTACTCGCGCGGGTGAGTGCCTTCGAGGAAATCAAAATTGTCGGTTATAGGAGTATCAATTCCTGCGGGAGCTACGGCGTTAACTCGCACTCCACGCCTAACGTACTCAACTGCCATTGAGCGAGTCATAAGGGAAACACCACCTTTGGATGCCGAGTAAGCAGCGTTATACGGCTGGCCAAGCAAACCCGCGCTTGAAGATACGTTAACGATACAACCTTGAGTTTCTAATAGTGATGGCAAGCAGGCCTGCGATACAGCAAATGCGCCAACCAAATTAACTTCTAAAATTTTTCTAAACTCGGCTACCGGCTGAGTTTCGCTACGAGCAAACTTGCCGATACCGGCCACATTGCAGCAAACCTGAATAGGGCCGAGATCTTGAACTACTTGATCAATAACTTGCGTGACTTCATCGGTATTAGCAACATCGAGTTGCCACGCTTTACTTTTTGTCGCTTCGGGCGCCAAAGACTCACGGTCGATCATCGCCACGGTTTCTTGCGCCGACTCGACATTCAAATCTAGGCAGGCCACCTGGTCACCTTGGCGAGCAAACTCTAGGGCCGTTGCTCGGCCTATCCCCGAGCCAGCTCCGGTAACAACTACAACTCGAGTCACAGTGCGCTACTTAATCGCGATCGGATTGACTGGGCTTCCAACTGCACCCGTAAACGGTAGCGGTGATGCGTCAAGAAAAAACGAGTACTTACCATCAGTGGCACAGTCAGAACTCAGCTCTTCAAGATTCCAGTTCTGGCCCTGAGTAAGACCCATATCGACTAGATGGATCATATGCACCGGCAACATTGCGTCATCTCGCTCACTGGGGAATACCTCACCAATAGCGTTATCAATTGCTACGGCAGCAATTTCGTGTTCGTAGAACCACTCCACCGTCTGGAGTGAAGGTCCGGCGGCTGACATCCCGTAACTCTCTCGGTCGCCCGCTAAAAAGTGCTGGATATGACCAGTACGAATAAGCACTACGTCACCCGAGCATAATTTTATATTTCCAAATTCACACGCCTCGTCTAGATCCTGCGGAGTCAGTGCATACCCACCATCGATACGATCAACTCCTTTAGTTTTAGCAATATCGAGAAGCACCCCGCGACCGACTAAATACTCAACTCGGTCTATCCCCATCCGTAGAGCGCCAGATTTAGTAATCGTGTTGGAAGGAACCCCGTTGTAAAGGTGGCCCTCGTAGCTGACATGAGCCAAGGCGTCCCAGTGGGTTCCCGCCTGAAGCCCCATAGTTACTTGGTCATCACTAGAACAAAAATCCGCGGGGTCGCCCGTAAAAGAAACATCAACCATGGTCATCTCTAGTGCTGGATTGACTCGACCTGGAATTATCCCAATCTGGGGACCAGCACTATCAAGAGGAATAGCCAAAGAGACTCTCTTGCCGGTTTGAATTTCTTGGGCAGCTTTAGCCACTACGGCTGCGGTTATAAAATTTATTGTTCCGATTTCGTCCTGATCACCCCAGCGGCCCCAGTTTCGAACTCGGAGAGCGAGTTCTTTAACTTCCTCTGGTAGCGCCATAATGCATTCCTGTCAGTTATAGGGATTAAAAAGTGTCCTTAACCCTCTAAGGCTCGGTAATCGTTAAAACCCCACGCAAAAGTTTTCCGTCGTGAAGGTCTTTCACTGCGCTTTCCCAGTCGTCAAGAGGGTACTTAGCGCTGACTAGCTCATCTAGTTTTATAGACCCATTTTTATAACCTTCTACGATTAATGGAATATCAAAATGAGGACGATGAGAACCCGCGCGCGACCCTTTAAGAGTTCGTTCAACGTGGGTGAAGTTAGTAATACGTGCGGGCACGGTTTCAGTGGGTGCCGGCACGCCTACCGCAACTGCAGTCCCTCCCCAGTCAAGCATTTCGAGCGCACTATTCAAAATAGCCGGATGACCAACACAGTCGAACGAGTAATTGACTCCCCCTTCACCAAAAGAACCCACAACATTGGCAATCTCAGTAGGCAACTCAGCACGAATTAGGGAAACGACATCAACGCCTTCACCAGCCAAAATGAAGTCAGTAGCACCAAACTCGCGAGCCGATGCTTCTTTTTCAGGCTGGGTATCAATCGCGAATATGCGGCTTGCACCCTTTATTCGCGCGGCCTGAATAACATTAAGACCAACGCCGCCAATTCCAAATACCGCGCAAGTGTCACCTAGCCCTAAGTCAGTGCAATTCCATACTGAACCAATTCCGGTTAGGACCCCACAGCCGATAAGGCAGGCAGTACTCAGATCAATTTCGGGATCAATTTTTACGCACTGTACGCCCTGCACCACGGTGTACTCCGAGAAAAATGAGGCGGCGGCAAAATTCCACGCCGCTTCACCGGCAACCGTAAACGGTTGACTGGCATTACTAATACTTTTGCGACACCATGCGGGTTTACCGATAATGCACCACTTACAAGTCCCGCAATAAGCCAAAGTATGAAGGACTACATGGTCGCCGGGAGCTACGTGTTTGACTGCTTCACCAATCGCGTCGACTACTCCTGCGCCTTCGTGACCAAGCACTACCGGCGGAGGCCAAGGAATTGTGCCATCGAGAACGCTTAGATCGCTGTGACACAATCCCGCCGAGACCACTCGCACTCGAACCTCAGTAGGTCCTGGTGGGCGCACCTCAACATCATCACGAACCCGAGCTTCGTTACCGTCGTAAACCAGTGCTTTCATTGATGCATCCCCTTGAATTTTTTACTTATCCGGGCCAAACGATGCTTTGCATTTCGGTATAAGCGTAAAGACCGAAATCGCCACCATCACGGCCCACGCCGCTCATCTTGAAGCCGCCAAAGGGTGCCTCATGATTCCTTTGGGCAGTATTAATGCCCACGTGACCAGCCTCTAGTTGTTGAGCCATAGCGTAAGCGGCAGCAGTATCTTCAGAAAATACGTAGTCATAAAGTCCGTAGTCAGAATCGTTGGCAATAGCAATAGCTTCATCATCATCGTCGTAAGGAACAACCACAATTACTGGACCGAAGATTTCTTCTCGCACTACTTCCATCTGATTATTACAATTAGCTAGCAAAGTTGGGCCAACATAAAAACCTTTATCTACTCCCCCAGGAGAACGCCCGTCGACAACTAAATCGGCGCCTGCTTCTATTCCACTAGCAATGCGTTGCTCGATCCGATCGCGCTGAGCACCACTAATAACTGGTCCCACTACCGTGTCGGCCATATCAGGAGGGCCAACTTTTAGTTGGGGGGCGGCACTGGCTAGGCCGGCAACAAGAGCTTCGTAAACCGAGCGATGAACTATGGCTCGAGTAGGGGCGGTGCAGATTTGTCCAGAGTGAAATCCCCAGACGCTCATCAGCCCTGCGATCGCCTTGGCGAGATCGGCGTCTTGTCTAACGATTGCTGCACCTTTACCGCCCAATTCCAACAACAACCGCTTCATAGTTTTTCCGCCCGCGGCAAAAATCTTTACTCCAACCTCAGTTGAGCCCGTGAAACTAATCATGTCGATATTTTTTGAATCAACTAATGCGGCACCACTGTCAGGAGTCGAACTAGTAATTACGTTCACGACTCCAGCCGGAAAACCTACGGCTTCACAAATTTCAGCAAACTCAATAATAGCTAAAGGATCCTGCGGAGCTGGTTTCATGACCACCGTGTTGCCCGTAGCCAAAGCCGGACCGACTTTACCGGCCATATTTACTAGCGGAAAGTTATAAGGAGAGATACACGCCACCACGCCAACCGGCTGCCGCAGCCCCACACCGCCAATAACACCGCCGGCGGCCAATGGAGTAGTCGACATAATTGATGGTGGTAAAGGGATGCTGATATCGAGCAAAGCACCACGGGCGTAGCGTTCAAAACGAGAAACAGCTTGAGGTATCTGGAGAGCAGTCCCCACTTTTAGTGTGGCCCCCGTCTCAGCCATAATCAACGGCAAAAGATCATCACTGCGCTTTTTTATCTCGACGGCTAAAGCCATTAATAAATTAGCCCGGTTTTCTGGTGAAGTACGCCGCCATGCGGGTGCCGCGTCGCGTGCTGCTTGAGCCGCCGCATGAGCATCAGCCGAACTTGCTTCAGGAGCTTCGCCAACAACTTCTTCGGTGGCGGGATTTATTACTTCGTAGGTACCACCAGATCCGGCTACTCGCTCACCGCCGATAATGAGTTTATATTCCTTCATCTGATCCTTATAATCACTAATATTTATCTGATAATTGATTACGCATCAGCAGGGATTGGCACCGTCTTGGTGTCGCGTCCCGAACGCAACACAACTCCCGGAAGGTCGCCGGTCAGTTCATCATCGATAACTACGGTACGACCGTTCACGATTACTCGCTTAACCCCAATAGATTCAGCGTTTAGCCGCCCCGTTCCGCCGGGAAGATCTTCTACTAGCGATGCGTCGCCCGCATCAATAGTGGCGGGGTCAAATATCACTAAATCGGCCCAGTTGCCTTCGGCTATCACTCCTCGATCACGGAGGCCAAAGAGTTCGGCTGGTTCTTGGGTCAGCATTTGCACGCCGCGTTCAAGCGATACAAGTTTTTTGCCCCGCAAGCAATCGCCAATGAACTTTGTGGTGTACGAAGCACCGCACATGCGATCTAGATGGGCTCCGGCATCTGAACCACCTAGCAATACGTCGTCGCGTTCCCATGCTTCGGCTCGTAATTCCCACGACGCTCGATCGTCGTCAGTGGGTAAGGGCCAAAGGATCGTACGCAGATCATCAGCAATCACAATGTCTAACAGCGTGTCGAAATCAGATTCACCCCGCTCGGCGGCAATTTCGGAAACTTGCCGACCTTTAAAGACAAGGTTCTCGGGCGTGTAAACATCGCCAATTTGGTAACGACCCCAATCAGCTAAACGCGAGAACACACCCGCATCGGATGATTGCGAACGAGCCAGTAAGTGGGCTCGCACTTGTGGATCACGCAACTTCTCAATCCGTTGCGGCACCGGAAGGCTCATCACTTCTGACCAATCAGGCAGCATAAACAGCGCACAGTGGGTTCCAAAACTCATATTCATTTCGACGAGGATGGGCATAGTGAGTGCGACTGAACGCCCCCCGCGGCTAGCCGCATGCTCAAGTGCGGATAGTTGCTCTCGGTAGCGCTCGGGCTCGGCCGAATCGATAGTAAGGACGTTCCAATTAAGAGGTCGTCGAGCCGCCAAACTCATCTCGGCCATTAGATCTATTTCATCATCGCTAAAGCCTCGTAAACAGCCGTCGGTCACGTACTCGAGTGTCGTCCCCTCGTGGGCAGAAACCGCGCGACAAAGAGCAAGAATTTCGTCACGGCTCGCCCATCGAGATGCCACCGGCTCACCATCACCGTCAGAGTGAGTAAACGAAAGAGTGGTTGAAAAACCCATTCCTCCAGCTTTGATGGAATCATTTAATTTACTGATCATCTCCGCGAGTTGACTGGGTGAGGCTTCGTTACCAACCGCTTCATCGCCCATAACGTTGCGCCTTAGTGCACAATGACCGACTAGGAACCCCGCGTTAACACCAATATTTCCGTCGAGCCGATCAAGGTATTCGCCAAACGTTGACCAATTCCACGGAACTCCCGACTCGAGAGCGGCGAGCGGCATTCCTTCGACTTTAGCCATCATGCGGCGGGTGTAATCAGCGTCCTTCGCGGCAATAGGAGCGAGCGTAAAACCACAATTCCCGGCCATAACGCTGGTAACTCCGTGCTTAGAAGACGACGCGGCCGCAGGGTCCCAAAAAAGTTGAGCATCATAATGAGTGTGGGGGTCAACGAAGCCCGGAGTCACCACCAAATCACTCGCGTCAATTACTTCGGACGCACTTTCGTCGATCTCGCCTATTGCGACAATACGGCCATCGAGGATACCTATATCAGACAACTTTGCCGGTGAACCGGTACCATCAACCACCAAACCTCCCTTGAGCAGAAGATCGAGCATCGGATTTACCTCCTTGCGCTAAAGGGAATGGTTAATTTTCGAATCTTGTTTTATCGGTATGTGTTGTTGATATTAGTGCCAACATCCATACCGCCGCCTAAGCGGTCAGGGATTTTTGGCCCACTCTCGCAGAGTAAATTTCAGAACCTTCCCACTGGCGTTCAGGGGTAGCGCGTCGACGAATACGACTCTCCGGGGTGCCTTATAATTCGCCATCTCTGTGCGCGCCCATTGGACTATCGCCTCCGGCGTAACTTGGGGATCAGAATTGGCTCGACGTACCACAAACGCCACCCCCACCTCACCCAGGCGATCATCGGGCTCCCCCACTACCGCCACTTGGGCAATATCAGGATGGCGGGCCATCAGGTTTTCTATCTCCGCGGGATAAGCATTAAATCCACCGACGATAAACATGTCTTTTTTTCGATCAGTTATTTTTAGATAGCCGCGTGGGTCGAGAATGCCAATATCGCCAGTGTGCAGCCACCCTTCGGCGTCAATCGCCGCAGCAGTTTCTTCGGGTTGTTCAAAGTAACCCTGCATGACGTTGTACCCCCGCACCACAACTTCACCCGGTTCGTTGGGTGGCAACTTTATTCCGTCATCGTCGATAATCATAAGTTCAGTACCAGGAATAGCTTTGCCACAAAAATTAGCAATAGTTTCAGGATCGTCGTCATAACGACACATCGCCACAGTTCCCGTACTTTCGGTAAGACCGTAACCAGTAATTATTGTTTCGAAATTCATTTCGTTACGTAAACGCTCAATTAAAGTCACGGGAACTGCTGCAGCTCCGGTGACAGTAAGGCGAAGAGAGGACAAATCGGCCTTGTCTCGATTGGGGGCGTCGAGTATCCCTTGCAACAAAGTGGGTGGACCAGGAAGAACTGAGACTTTTTCCTGAGTAATTATTTTTAGTACTGCATCTATGTCAAACATTCGCATAGGAATAATCGTGGCCCCTCGCAAAATGCATGACATCCATCCAGCTTTGTAACCAAAAGTGTGGAAAAAGGGATTAACGATTAGATACCGATCTCCCGCTCGTAGGCCAACCACCTCGGTCCACGCCTCGTAAACTTGGACTGACTGACCATGGGTTACCACTACCCCTTTGGGGTTACCAGTTGTGCCCGAAGTGAAAATTATGTCGGAAATATTTTCGGGTTGAACGGCAGACTTGCGCGCCTCGGCTTGTTCTATAGAGACTGATTCTCCACATTTAAAGTAATCGGCCCAACTCTCGATCGCTGACTCCGCAGCCGTTTCCCCAACTTTCCCCCGAAGAATAATTATTTTTTCAAGGCTTAATAATTCTGCCTGCTCGGCGCGTAAAGTAGAAACGTAGTCAGTGTCAAGAAAATTAGTGACCGTAAACAAAATACGGGCTCGTGATTTTTCAAGAATGTAAGCCGCCTCGGCGCCTTTAAATCTTGTATTTATTGGCACTACTACTCCGCCAGCAGCCAACACCCCCAAAGCGGCGATAATCCATTCGTAGATGTTGGGCGCCCAGATGGCTGCCCGATCGCCGGGCTCTAATCCGGCGGCTATTGCGGCGCGCGCCGACGACTGGGTTTCCCTAGCCAGATCTAAAAAAGTCAGTCGAACTTCTTCGTCCACAACGGCGAGAAAATCGCCAAACTCTTGGGCCGCATTGTCAACAAGGTCAAGAATGGTTTGCGGATTGGACAGAAAATCAGATTTACCGGCCATTATTGGCCAAGACTACCGGAGCCCAGCCCCCGCCACCCTCATCGACGGGTATCGTGGCGCTCATGCCCATAGCGCCCGACGCCGCCGCTCTAATCGAAATGCTCGACCAGGTTTTCCCAAAAGTCGACGAAGTAGATTCCGCCTTTGCCGCCCGCGAACAAATGAAAGCGCTCAACCTTCCTTCCCAAGAGGAGGTCGGATCAGTTCAAGATCGAACTATCGATGGCCCTAACGGGCCGATCCCAGTTCGCATCTACCAGCCCAAGTTGAGTTCTGAGTCTATTTCTGGGCGTATAGGAGTGGTCTATCTCCATGGGGGGGGTTGGGTTATCTGCGACCTCGATTCTCACGACGGAGGCTGTCGTCGATTTGCTAATGCGCTAAACGCAATAGTGATATCGGTCGACTATCGCCTTGCCCCCGAAAATCAATTTCCGGCGGCGGTTGATGATGCTTGGGCCGCTACCCAATGGGTAGGGGAAAACGCCGATGAACTCGGTATTGATGTTACGCGCGTTGTCGTTGCCGGCGATAGTGCGGGAGGAAACCTCGCTGCGGTAGTTGCGCAAAAAGCGCGCGACGAAGGAGAAATAGAATTGGCTTATCAGTTACTCATCTACCCGGTAATTGATAGTTCTACGACGAGGAACGATTACCCATCAAAAACTGAAAACTCTACGGGGTATTTTTTGACTAAAGGACAAATGGAGTGGTACAGAAATCAATACCTGCCGAGCGAAGCAGAAGGTGAAAACCCTCACGTTTCGCCCCATCTGGCTTCGTCTCTCTCTGGCCTGGCCCCCGCAGGTATTGTCACCGCCGAGATGGATCCGCTGCGTGACGAAGGCGAACACTACGGGAAACTACTGATAGAAGCTGGAGTTGAGACAACGATTTATAGAGCACCAGGAATGTTCCATGGATTTTTCAACATGGAATCCGTATTGCCTGGTGCTCGCGACGCCCAAGAAGTTGTTTTTAACCTCATAAAAGACGCTCTAACTACAGAGGAAACCTGATGACGATAGTTCCAGAAGGAAAATTAGTTTACGGCATGCAACTACAGGTGCAGGCTAAATCTAAAACTTTTGTCGAAGAGTGGGAAACTAACGCTGGGGCAAGAGAGTTAGGGGAAATTGCTAAAAAGGCTGACGAAACGGGATTTTTTTATGTTGGGGTATGCGATCACCTTGCCGTGACTAAACCTCTGGATGATTTTATGGGCGCCACTTGGTATGACACTGTCGCCACGCTGGGTTGGATCGCCGGAATGACTAAAAATGTGCGTCTGCTTTCTCATGTTTACGTATTGAGCTACCGCCATCCGCTGCAAACGGCTAAGTCGTTTATGACCCTAGATGCATTATCAAACGGCCGAGCCATACTTGGCGTGGGCGCTGGTCACCTTGAGGGTGAATTTGATTTACTGGGATTTGATTTCACTAACCGAGGTCCAACTACTGATGTAGGTATAGATGTAGTGCGCGAAGCATTTGCTAACGAATACCCCGATATAACCACTGAACAATGGGGGCCCATCAAAGACGCCGCCATGGGGCCAAGGCCCGTGCAGTCAACGCTGCCGATTTGGGTAGGAGGATCATCAAAACCCGCGCTACGACGAGCCGCAGAACGAGGTGACGGATGGCTACCTCAGGGAACGCCCCGAGCCGACATGCCGGCCCAGATTGCTTTTTTATTAGAACACCGCAAACGAACCCGCGGCGATGACCCGATTGACCTCGGTACCATTACCGAATTTCTTTACCTAGGAAAACCCGAATGGGATGTGGGCGAAAAAACTCTTGCGGGAGAACCGGACTACATCGCGGAACGACTGAATGAATTTGGTGCCATGGGAGTTAACCATCTCCAGATTCGATTCCGTAGCCGTTCGTTAGAAGAGTTACTTGACCAAATGGATGCATTTAATCGAGATGTGGCACCTCATCTAACTCGCTAGGTCAGAAATTTAATTACCCCGGCTACGGGGAAGTCCTAGCCCTCGTTCGGCGATAATGCTGCGTTGAATTTCGCTGGTCCCCGCATGGATAGTGGTTACTTGAGCATGACGATGGGCGTGTTCAATCCATCCTCCGCCGGGAGCGCCCGGAGCTCCGAGGGCTAATTGTCCACTAGCACCAGTTGCATCGACAAAGTCTGACGCAGCCCGAACTAAGGCCTCAGAGGCAAACAATTTCGCCATTGAACCTTCGAGGTAGGGCAATTCTCCTTGGGCTACTTTGGCAGTTAGTTGCCCACCAAAAAGTCGGCCCACTTGATAGTCGACTACAGCCGACGCCAAGCGAGCCCGTACCGCGGGGCGCTCAAGGGCTCCCGATTCACGGGCCCAAGCGGCGAACTGCGCACAAAGGAGGCCTAATTCCCCCACCATCGTAGGGTTGCGTTCATAAGCGAGTGCCACTCCCATTACATCCCAGCCCCCATTGATTTCTCCGACGCGACACGAATCGTGGATTCGAACATCGGAATAAAAAGTCATATTCGTGCGCTCGCCACCCAGAGTTTCTATAGGCACTACTTCGAGCCCGGGAGTATTGGTGGGGACTAAAAACATTGTTAAGCCACGGTGTTTAGACAACTCTCTGTTAGTACGAGTTAGAAGAAAAATATAATTAGATTCATGCGCCAAAGTTGTGAACACCTTTTGTCCATTAATTATCCAGTCGTCGCCACATGATTGAGCAAAAGTGATCGTTGCGGCTACGTCAGATCCAGCATCCGGTTCGCTGTAACCCAAAGCACACAGAACTTCACCCCGTAAAATAGACGGAATTATTTCTTTTTTTTGCGCCTCAGTACCAACCCGATTCAAAGTATGGGCTACCAAATTGGATATCCCCCACCCATCTATCGGGGCACCTACTCGAGCCAGTTCTTCGCCGAGTTCAAACATTTCTCCGGGGTTGCGATTTTGCCCACCCATCTCTACTGGCCAATCTGCCGCGAGCAGACCTTGGTGAGCCAACGCGCGATGAAGTTCCCAGTTATGCATAGTCCCCGACGAATGCGCTTTTTCGACAACCTCTGGCGGGCAATTAGCCGCTAAGAACTTTCTTACCTCCAAACGAAAAGATGAGGGGTGAAGATCAGGTAATACCCATCCGGTCAGGTCTAATTCGTCGGCGAGGAAATTTAGCTCGCTAGCTGGATCGCCAAGTTCAATGCTCCATGCGGTAGCCAAGCGAAAAAATAATTGGGGGTCGTATTCGAGCATAAAACCGTAGCCGCCGTGAAAATGCAGGACTGTTTTTGTTATCGCTCGAGCACTTCGTCCGGCGAACCAGTAAGCCATTCGAGCCAACAACGCCCGACGCGAGACATCAGTTTCGGTCGCGGCGGCGGTCACCAACAAGGATGCACCCTGGTGATCGGTGGCTAAGTCAGCCAGCTGATGCTGAACGGCTTGAAAAGAACCTACGGGGACATCGAACTGTTTACGCGACTGAACGTATTCAATTCCTAGGGCTAAAGCACCGTTTCCTAAACCCACCAAAGCCGAGGCCCGCAATATACGCCAGTCGCTGAGTGCTTCACCGAAAGCCGACTGCGCGATTACGCCATTTTCTAATACCTCGTGATCAACGAAAGAGACTTGCCCCATCGAAGAAGGAGCAACCGTGGCAATGTATTTGGATTCAGATTTTGCAATAATAAGATCATTACCCGACAAGGCAACAACTGCATCACTAATTAGCCCAGCAGGAACAAGAGAAGCCGACATATTTTTCACTGGGCCTAGCGAAATAGTGACAATAGATTCGCCCGAAATCATTTTTTTTGTAATCTGATTTTTGTCTACACGATTAATAAGTCGTAGCGCTACAAATGATTCGACTATGGGCACTGGAGCTAGTTGACGACCCGCACATTCAGCGATAACCGTAAGGTCTGATAACGAAGCCCCTTCAATCGCTAATCCAGGAATCCCTAGTGTTCGAACTTTTTTCCAGAGATTGCTATCAAAACCAACTATCGGATTGTCGGAGTTTTCGGTGGCTCGCAATTTCTTAACGGGTGATTCCTTGGTAAAAAAATCGGTAAAGGCCCGGAAGAGTTCCGGGTTCTCGATAGAACTCATTCCCACTCCACGTGGGCTCGCAAAGCATTGCCGGGCTCATCGTAAAAATTATTGGCTTGCGCGTAGCCAAGCATGGCCGTTAGATCGTCTTGCCATTTTGGCCCAACCTTGCCCACGGCTAATCGCCGTACGGCATCTACGGCAATCCAGGCGTGCTCGCCCTCAAGGCGCCCCGCGGCCGCATCCACGAGAGCGGCGTAGACCAAACTGGCTGGGTCTTGCTGGGTGCTTGCAGACCCCAACACTGATACATGGAAGTGCTTGGTATCAGCCGGATCTTCTAGCGTGACCTGAGGAGGATGGATTTTAAGATTCACACAAATGAACATGCCCCTCCAGCGTAGAGTAAAAGTTCTGTGACCACTCCTGCCAGCACCGACCTGACCGGCAAAATAGCCTTAGTGACCGGAGCGGCTCAAGGCATTGGCGCTGCGGCCGCGGTGGCGCTGGCGGCGTTTGGAGCCGACTTGGCCATATGCGATCGCCAGGATATGAGTGAAACTCTGGCGGCGATAAAAGCCTGCGGTCGGCGGGGCGAAAGTGAAGTACTCGATGTCAGGGATGGACCCAGTGTGGCCGACTGGAGCAAAAAAATTGCTGCCCAGTATTCGAGAGTAGACATTCTGGTAAATAACGCCGGTGGTGGATTTTATTCATCATTCTTAGATACCAATGCTAAAGGCCAACAGGCATTGGTAGACGAAAACTTTTCTAGCGTTACTCACTTCGTTCGCGAATTTACATCGCTTATGCCTGCAGGATCAACAATTATTAACGTAACTTCGATAGAGGCGTCACGAGCAGCCCCGGGATTTGGAATATACGCAGCAATGAAAGCGGCGGTAGAAAGCCTTACTAAAACGCTGGCTCTAGAACTCGCTCCGCAAGGGATAAGAGTTAATGCTCTAGCCCCAGATGCAATACCTACTCCTGGAGATGAGAGTTTGGGCGACGCGGCCACTCAGGGAGCGCGCGAAGCCTACGACCGAAAAATTCCGTTAGGTTGGGGAAATATTGACGATGCTTCTGGTCCTATTATTTTTCTTGCCTCTGACTTATCACGATTTGTAACGGGAACGATTATTCACGTTGATGGTGGCAGCCACGCCGCTGCTGGATGGTCGCGACGAGACGACGGCACGTACTCTCCGTGATTAAAGCATCTGGTGTTTGAATAACCGCGGCCATGTCTGACGGATTAATGCCTCCACTGGCTGAAGATGAAGCAGGGTTACCTGGACCAAGTATTGGCGAGTCGATACCCCACGAACCCCTAATCGGACGAGAGCGGCGTAGACCCTTTAGGGCTTTTAATAATCACGAATTTCGACTTCTTTTCGCGGCTTACGCTATTGGTGATATTGGGTTTTGGATATCGCATATTTCTTTGCAATCAGAAATGTCTCGAATTACCCAAACTTCTTCTTTATGGCTAGGAATTTTATTTTTTACTACTTTCATCCCGATGCTTTTATTTGCGCCAATAGCAGGAGTAATTGCCGATCGAGTTGACAGAAAAAAAATGTTAATTATAACTAGAGGGGCAGTAGGCCTCATTGCCACAGCTCTTGGGCTAGTGGTGTTTGCCAATCTTGAATCGCCCGAGGTGTTAGTGATATTTGGCTTTTTCATGGGAACCATGTTTGCTTTCATGGCTCCTGCCCAACAAGCCGCTACGGCCAACTCAGTGCCCACGAGCGACTTAACCAGCGCTATCTCAATCCAGAGTGCCGGCAACAACTTGGCTCGCATCGGTGGACCCGGCTTAGCCGTACCAATTCTTGTTCTCTGGGGGCCAGGGTGGGCATTTATTATTTACGCTATTAGCAACCTATTGATGTTGCTCACTTTGTTGCCTATTCATTTGAGTTCTCACCTCAGCACCAGCGAAACTGGATCGACTTGGCACCGCTGGAAACAAGGACTCATTTACGCTCGAAGTCGACCACCGGCAGTAGCTGCACTAGTACTAATGGGAATATTTTCAATTTTTGGCGCGGCTCACGTTGCTTTGTTGCCAGTTTTCTCCACTGACGTACTTGGTCATTCACGCGACGACTTCACTATCCTCGTAATCGCTTCTGGAGTAGGGGCGGTGGTAGGAGCTTTGGCTACTGGTTTTCGTCGTACTACCCCCACTCTGGGTACCGCCAGCAGATGGGTTGCGGGGTTTGGGGTGACGGGAATCATGTTCGCATTTTCTACTACTTGGGACTTGTCAATATTTTTAATTGCGATGATGGGCTTTTGTTATTTCTCAGTCACCACTTCATTGAACACTTTGCTACAACATATTTCTGATGACGAAAAACGGGGTCGGATAATGGGCCTGTTCGCGGTGGCATGGGCCGGTCTTATCCCTTTCGGAGGAATCTGGATGGGAGCCGTGGCCAGTGCGGCTGGGGCTCCTTTGGCACTGGGCATTGGTGCAGGCGTGTGTCTAACCTGCGCAGGATTCTTTATCCTTCGCGAACGTTCTGGTGTTTATGGAGAATTAGTGCCCCCATTAACCGACCCGCCCAGATAGGCCTGCTCAAGCGCGGTACCTACTTCTTCGGGCGAACCAGTGAACTCGATACGGCCGTGCAACATAATGGCCGCAGTATCGGCAACAGTGAGTATCTCGTGAGCAAACTGTTCGACAATTAAAATTGAAACATTGTCGTCGGCTATTCCTCTGACTATTTCGTAGAGTTCTTCAACTATTAGTGGGGCGAGTCCCATCGACAACTCATCCAACAGCAATACTTTGGGGTTGGTAGCCAGCGCTCGTGCCATGGCCAGCATTTGTTGCTCGCCGCCCGATAAAGTTCCAGCCACTTGTTTGCTTCGCTCTTTGAGTCTCGGAAAACGAGCAAAAGCTTTCTCGACTATTTCTCCGTAAGGAGTCCCGGTAAAAGTTGCCATCTTAAGATTTTCTATGATTGTTAAATTAGGAAACACCCCCCTGCCTTCAGGGATCAAACAGATCCCATTACGAGCCAACCAGTCAGCACTTCGAGAAGTAGCAGAAATACCGTCTATTTCGAATTGACCCGCAGTTGGCTTTAGTTGACCACTCGCTACTTTCAAAGTGGTCGACTTGCCCGCACCGTTAGGGCCTAGCAACGCAAATACTTGGCCGCTTTTTACTTCAAGATCCACCCCGCTGAGGACATTGATTAGACCGTAAGCAGCATCAACTTTCTTGAGACTCAATGCCGGAATTAAATCTTGATCACTTGGGGTATTAGACCCCAATTGGATAGTTGATCGAGACCGGATTTGAGCGACAGGAGTACCTTCAGAACTCCCCAAATAAGCCGATCTGACTTGTGAGTTTGCCTGAACTTCAGCAGGTGACCCAGTAGAGATGATGCGGCCAAAATCTAAAACATAAAGTTTTTCACAAGTACCCATAACGAAACTCATATCGTGCTCAACTAGAAGAACTCCAACTCCGCTGCTAGATATCTCGCGTAGCAATTCGCCGAGAGCAGTTGTTTCATTAGCAGTTAAGCCTGAAGAAGGTTCGTCCAACAAGAGCACCTTAGGCTTACTGGCTAGTGCTCTCGCCACTTCTACTAGCCGAGCAGTCCCGGTAGGTAAAGTGTCTACGATTTCATCGGCCACTGCACTAAGACCGACTCGTTCTATTAACTCGTTAGTGAATTCTCGAGGGTCAAAACGCTCACGCGACCAGCCTCGGCGCATTTCGGCTCCCACTAGAACATTGTCTCGAGCGCTTAAAGAACCAAATGTTTCGAGTCGCTGGAAGGTGCGACCAATACCACTTCGGGCTCGGCGGTGAGGTTTAGCGAGGGTCAGGTCGACATCGTCAAGGACGATATCGCCCGAAGTTGGAGTTTGTAAGCCGGTAATAACGTTAAATAAAGTCGTCTTTCCCGCCCCGTTGGGACCAATAAGACCAGTAACGTGGCCCGCGTTGACACTTATGTTGACCTCGTCAAGCGCTTGCAACCCGCCAAATCGCACCGAGACATTGCGCACCTCAAGTAGAGCCATCTAACCCTCAGACTCCTTGACCGCTTGCGTCCCAGGCGAAACTGTTGCCAAGGCTTGTCGCTTGTGCCGCTTTTCTTCCATCTTGCTACTAGCGTCAGGAATAATTCCTTCTGGGTTCCGACCAATCCCGATGGCTAATAATCCAGTACCCATCCTCTGCCACCAAACTAACGGCCACCAATATCCAGATTTCTCTACCAGAAATGGGAAACTCTGGAACAAAACTCCACCTAATAGTGCCCCACTCACTACTGATGCTCCCCCGACAACGAGCAGGACCACGTAAGAGAGCCCTTGCAGAACTTGGAAATCGGCGGTTCCGGCCGACCCAGCCAACATTCCCAGCAGAGAGCCGCCGAAACCAGCCATGGCTGCAGCCAAGGCAAAAACTAGCAACTTGGTTGTTAGTAAATTCACACCCAACGTGGCACAGGCCGCAGGACTGTCCCGCATAGCTTGTAACCGACGGCCAAATGGTCCTCGGCGTAACCACACCACGAAAAGACCAAATATACAGAAGAAAACCGTGATGGTGATCAAAAACCCCGCGTCTTGTTCAAAATTAAGACCGAGGAAATTAATTTTAAATTCCTTAGTCATGTCGTGGCCAAAAACACTGAGATTTTCTATTCGCCGTCCTTCGCCCCCAAATACTTCGGGCTGGTCAAAGATTATAAATTCGGCGAGCCGAGCGAAAGCTAAAGAAGCTAAAGCTAGATATAAGCCCTGTAATCGCAGAGCCGGCAAGGCCATAAGTATCCCGAAAGGGGTGGCCACCAGTGCCGCCACTAATAAAAGCCATGGGCTTCCCGGTGGGAAAAGTGTGAACCCAAACATTTGCCCACCGACACCATCAGCAAACTCAAAGGTGGCCCAAGCACCAATCCCGACAAAAGTTATTTGCGCGAGTGAAATCTGACCGGACCAACCAGTTAGGGGTATCAAAGAAAGCATTACGAATGCGGTGCCTAAAGCCAGAGCGACTCGTCGCACATCAGGACGATCTAAAAGCCCGGCCAAAATGAATACAGTAATTAAAAGAACAGCAAAACCGTAGAGTGATCGTTTTATAGTTGGTATGCGGGGGGCAATGACCTTACCGATTCGACGACCTTCTATGCGGGCTTGGGGCAAAAACAAAAGGGCAAGAAATAAAATAATTGTTGGTATTGCTTGTGAGGCCGTCGTCCACCTGCCCGACCAGTCGAAGAAGTTAGCCTGAAAAGAGATAGAAAGACCAATAATCATTCCGCCGAGATAAGTCATAGGCAAACTACGCAATCGGCCGATGATGGCAGCCGCAAAAGCATCAATCGTTAGCAAAGTAAGAGTCTCGATGCTCAAAGTGCTGAGTTCTTCAGCCAAGAAAATGCCCGCGAAAGCAGCCATCGACGCCCCCAGAGCCCAAGAAAACATCGAGGTCCGACCGGGATTGGCACCGTTTAGGGCCGCAAGATCGCGATTGTCAACTACCGCTCGCATCGATATGCCTAAGCGAGTGCGGTACAAAAGTATTCTGATCCCAAAGGCCAACCCCAACCCCACTACTACCGTAATTATTCGGTACCAGGGAACAAAGGTCTGACCAATATTGAAACCGTCAGTGCCAAAAAAAGTACCCACGATTCGAGTCTGATTTGGATCCCACAATGTGGCGGCCAGGCCAATAAGGAACAACATCAATCCGATAGTCACGACTAACTGTGAAACTAAAGGAGCAGTGGTTAACCGGCGCATTAGAACTCGTTCAATCAACGCGCCCATAATCGGAGCAATAACCAAAACCGTGAGCAAAAGCGCGACCAGTGTTTGTATTCCAAGGTTTATCTTTAATTCCCAGTAGACAAAAGCGAGGAACATCCCCATCGCTCCTTGAGCAAAGTTGAAAATGCCTGAAGTGGTGTAGGTAACCACTAGTCCAGAGGCCGCAACTGCGTAGATTGAGCCCAGCGTTACCCCTACCACTAAAAAGAACAAAATTGAGTCAAAATTGAATTCTGCCCCAGGCCGTAAAGATGCCTGAATCACGTAACCCGCGAAAATAGAGACCAAAATAGCTGCGGCGAACATCCCCGCAGTGCGTCGATTGCGAATCCGAGCAGTTACTGATGCCACGACCGATTGATCCTCTTAGCTAAAATCGAGCGCATTAACCGATAAGTGATTTCTTTATGTCGACAACATTTTTAGATTGACAATTAAAAGTACCGGGCTTGCTCGGCGTCACCCGAACAAACTTTCCTCCCTTGACTTGCATCAACACATAACACGGAGTTGGCTCTCTCATCCCCACATTAGTTTTGCCAATCAAGCCTCCGGCGTTAAATCTGTTAATGCTCGCCGATGCATTTAGAACATCCGCTCTAGTTATTGAGTTTGATCCGTTTTCGGCTACAGCTTTATCAACTGCAGCTTTGAAAAATAACCCTGCCGCCCAAGATTGAATAGCAAAGCCGTCGGCCTTATCGGAGCCGGTATACTTTAGAAAATTCTTCATCATCAAATTTTGTTTTTTCTCCTCAAAGGGCAAGAACGGCATATATACGTACTGGTTCTCTACGTCGGCCCCACCATCAGAGATTAGTGATTGGTCGTAGCATTGTAGTGAACAATCCCAAACCTTCACTGATTTAAGTCCTTGCAACTTAGCTTCCTTGCGGAGTGAAACTGTCGAACTGTACGCCAAGCCACTGCGGGCATAAGTAGAGTTGGCGGATTTCATTCGCTGAACAATAGGGGTATAAATACTTTGCGGAGCCAAAGCGGAAACATCAACATCAACATCAGGTTTAATCCCTAGTTTTTGCTGAGCAGTGAAATAAGGGACTTGAGTATTTTTAGCTGCTTTTAAGTCCGCAGGGTAAATATAAGCCCCCGAAAGTTTTTTGAACTTCTTTAAGTAGTAATAAGCTGGCCCTACTTGAGCTCGATAAGTCTCTTCGACCTCATCTTTGGTGGCACAGTCGAGCGGTGGTGGGTTGATCGGATAAGAAACCGGCGAGCACTGCTGTACTGGCTCCGAGGTGAGCACTGGATAATCAGGCAGCCCGGTAGTTACTCCCGCTTTGTCTACACAGCCAACAAGATCAGAAATATTATTAACGAATAAAGAAGTAGTACCCACAAGGGCGAAGTCCTTAGAACAGGCTCGCACGATTCCGTTGCGGGACCCTTCCGCACTCAGATTTGAGTCATAAAAATCAACCACAAGTTTGCGGCCAGCAATCCCCCCGCGCTTATTTATGTACTTGGCGAACCCGTTGATCCCATCGACTGACCCTTTAAAAAGACCCGGTTGAAAAGCGTTCTCCACGTCAGCCATTACACCAATGCGAATTTCTTTTTCAGAAATTCCCACCTCGCTGCTTTGATTAGCCGCACCAGAAACTGAGGTACTCGTCATCGTGGCCGCAGCAACGACAGCAAGAGTAAATACCGATAACAGTCCGAGGGGGCGTATGCCCCACTGCTGATGCATTGCTCCCCCTCGTTGGCTACCGCCAGAAATTATTTGAATTGTTTAGCGACTCAGAAGATCCAACTTCGACTGGAGGACATTGCTGGCCTTGCAATCAAAAGTTCCAACTTTGGTTGGCCAAACTCGCTTGAACTCTCCCCCTTTGACCTGGACTAGCGCATAACACGGGGTGACCTCTTTATCAGAGATGTTGGTCTTACCTATCATTCCGCCCGCATCGAACTCGTTGATTTTAGCGACTTCGGTGAATACCGATTCACGGTTAACTCCGTTAACGCCAGATTGAGCCACTGCAGCATTTACTGCCTCAGCAAAAAGTAGTCCTGACGCCCAGGCCTGAATTCCGAACCCGTCGGCTTTGTCTTTGCCGGTGTACTTAAGGAAATCGGCCAACATTGCGTTGGTATTAGCTTCTTCGAACGGAAGGAACAAAAGGCTAACGAACTGGCCTTCAACATCGGCGCCGCCTTGTTCAATGAACTTTTTGTCGTAGCACTGCAAAGTGCAATCCCAAACTTTTACGTCCTGCAAGCCTTGAAGTTTTGCCTCTTTACGAAGAGCCACGGTTGAATTTTGAGCTGAGCCACTTTGTGCGTAGTTAGAGCCTTTTTCTTTCATGGCTTGAACGATTGGTGTGTAGGCACTTTGAGGCGCGCGGGCAGAAATATCGAACTCTTGGTCAGCCTTTATTCCCTCTTCTTGCATCCCACTCGCAGTTGCACGATTAGCATTGTTGGCTGCTTTTATATCAGAAGAGTAGAGGTAAGCGCCATGGAGATTTTTGCCAAACTTCTTTTGGTAATAAGCCGCTCGACCGGCATTTGATTGATAAGTCTGGGGTGACTCGTCTTTAGTTGAACAAATTATTTGGGGCGGGTTAACAGAAATTGTTGTTGGTGAACACTGCTGGTCCACTTCAGTAGTGACGACCGCGAAGTCAGGCAATCCCGCAGCGACTCCTGCCTGGTTCACACATGTTTCAATGTCAGAAACGTTATTGACAAAAAGAGCCGAAGCTCCGACAACTACAAAGTCTTCTTGGCACGCTTTGATGAAAGCGTTACGAGTATCGGAAGCACTGAGTTTAGAATCAATGAAATCAACGACTACCTTACGACCAGCTAGTCCGCCTTTTTTATTAACGTACTTAGCCCAGCCCTGAACTCCATAAACCGATCCCTGAAAAAGGCCCGGGGCAAGTGGGGTCTCAACGTCGGCAATAACTGCAACCCGAATCTCCTTAGCAGTAATGCCAATGTCGGTGGCAGTAGGTTTTTCTTTAGATGAACTTTGTGCGCCCGCGCCCGTGGCACTCACACCGACTACCAGAACCATTCCTACCGCCAACGCGGACCAGCGAGCCCGCATACGCCTAGTTGTCGTTCCGGTCACATTTCCCCCCATCGATTGAACACCAATACCTTTATCAGGCGAAAGTCTGCCCCGATTTAGAACAAGTTGCAAGGCCTTCCCCTGTATTGCTTACTCACTACCGGCCTAGGGTTCCATTGTGCCCACTCCCGCCGAGCCCGTACGAATAGCAGTTGAGCGTTACCTATCCCCCGAGTGGGCGACCCAAGAGGCCGATCGGTTATGGCCTCGGGTGTGGCAATTGGCCAGCACGACCGACCATCTCAGTAAAGCCGGTGATTTTTATGAATACATTTGTGGAAAACTCTCCGTGCTCATCGTGCGCACCCAATGCGGGGATTTACGGGCTTACCAAAACGTTTGTCTCCACCGTGGTAATGAGTTGTGCTCGGGCTCAGGAACGGACCTCCAAGAAATCCGCTGCTCTTACCATCGCTGGTGCTGGGATCTAGACGGAAAACTGAAAGAAGTTCCTTCCCGTCGGGCGTTCGGGGTATTAGACGAAGACGAGTTTGGTCTCATTCCCGTATTAGTTGATACCTGGGGTTCGCTGGTATTTATAAATCTTGATCTCCACGCCGAACCACTGATTGATTTTCTTTCTCCGATAGTTGAAGAAACAAAATGGCTGCGGCCAGAAGAATACGCGACGCAAGCAGTGGTGACCATAGCTCTGCCGTGCAACTGGAAGTCGGGAATTGACGCGTTTAGTGAGACCTACCACGTCCAAGGAATCCACCGACAAATGCTGGCCTCCACTGACGACGTCAACGGGCCTCAGATTGCGTGGGATCGTCACGGGAAACTCAATCAACCTTACGGAATAGTTAGTCCCCGTTTGCGCGACGGAGCAAGTGATCAGGAAATATGGGATTCATTCTGTGCAACTCAAGGTGAACGAGTGGGAAAGTCATCGCCACCAGGCCCAATCCCAGTGCTCAAGCCTGAAGAAAGTGTGCGTGACCTGATTGTCCGACTTATTCGATTGCGTGGACAAGAGTCTGATCTTGATTTTAGTGACTTCAGCGACGGGCAAATTATTGATCTTCACCAGTACAACTGTTTTCCCAATATTTCACCAGTTTTTCTTATTGAAAGTTTGGCCGTAGTTCGAACCCGGCCCGGAAGCACGCCCGATGATTGCTTGATTGATTTATTTTTCCTCAAGCGCATTGCCCTTGATGCCCCTCGTTCACAACCATTAGACGTTGTTCTAGAGGCCGAATCAGCTGACGTAGGGGCAGTGTTTAACCAAGACATCGCCAATCTTCGAAAAGTACAACGCGGCATGCACCAGCCAGGATTTACTCATCTATCCTTATCGCCCATTGAAGAAACGCGGATCTGTCAGCTACACCGTAATTTAGATCTCTGGCTCAGTCCGGCTAGTGACGACTAACCGCTCAATTTGAAAATACTGTTACCCTTTACCTTAACCAACATTAATTAAAAGGAAATATTGAATGCGCGCCGTACGCCATAGTGCCGAGGGAATTGAAGTTGTCCAAGTACCCGATGTGGCACCGAACTTGGAATCAGAAATTATTTCTGTTCGCTCCGCCAGTATCTGTGGGTCAGACCTGCATCTACTGCAATTCGGAGCGTTACCTTTCACTTTGGGTCATGAATTCGCAGGAATAACTAGCACTGGACGAGCGGTGGCGATTGACCCCAATGTTCCGTGTGGGACCTGCGATCAATGTCGGGGCTCGGCTAGTAATCGTTGTCGCACAGCAACGAACCGGATACTGGGAATCGGAGCGGACGGTGGAATGGCGGACTCGATATCAGTCAGGAAATCAGCCTTAATTGACCTCCCGGCTTCACTGCGGTTAGAGGACGCCTGTTTAGTAGAGCCTCTCGGAGTAGCCACTCACGGAATGCGCCAAGCACAACTTGTTGGGGGCGAGCGGGTCGGAGTTGTTGGCGCCGGAAGTATCGGTCTCGCCGCCGTCGCTGCAGCCCGACCATTAGCCAGTGAAGTTGGGCTGGCAGCCCGCCATGAACACCAGCAAGCGGCCGGTGAACGACTAGGGGCCAAAGTGGCCCAAGGTGAGTACGACGTTGTTATTGAGTGCGCGGGAACAAGTTCAGCATTAGAACGCGCGACCGAGATGTGTCGCCCTGGGGGGCTAGTTCTTTTTTTAAGCACGCTTTGGGACTCGGTCCCTATACCAGGTTTTACCGCTATGGCTAAAGAGTTGGGATTTCGTTGGTCATTTACTTACGGAGAACACGAGCACGGCACAGACCTCAAGGATTCTGCGCAACTTCTTTCCGACAACCCTGAAATTGCTGAAACTTTGATAACCCACCGTTTTGGAATCGATGAAGCGCGTGAAGCGTTTCGGGTCGCGAGCGACAGAAAAAGTGGATCAATAAAAGTAGTCATAGAGCCGTGAAAATAATTGCGGTTGTCCGCAATGGCCCGCTACCAATGGGTCCACCCGATATGCCGGGCTTGACTAAATATTCGGTTCACTACCCTTTAGGTGATACCAGTGAAAAGTCTGATTCGATTGCGAACCTCAGTGGAGTCGCTATGGCCTGGTTAGACGACCATGAAAAAGTGAACCCTGCTTCGTGGTTTCCCAGCGCAACAGTTGTTGGCTATTCGGTAAAGGAGTCGGTGAAGATTGACTACCAGCGAACATGGCCCGATACGGTGCCATCTCCTGGAGTACGACGTATTTCTTTTCTCAATGCCGCAGCCGGTTTGACTCGAGCGGAAATGGCCACTCATTGGAACGAGGTTCACTGGCCGATCGCCCGAAAACACCACCAGACCCTGTGGCGCTATGTGCAAAATGTCGTCATAAATCCACTAACTAAAGATGCTCCGGAAGTTGACGCAATTGCAGAACTCCACTTCCGGAATGAAAGCGATCTCAATGAACGTTTTTATGATTCAGAGAAAGGTCGAACAATCGTAGCCAACGATGTTAATAATTTTCTCGATCGCGAGTCGGGTTGGCGAATACTGGCTCAAGAGACATGGATGCGATCATGAACCAGCAAAAGCCTAGGCTGGTCGCGTGAACCTACCTCCCGATATTGGCGACGAAGCCGAAAAGCCAGAGCGAGCAGCCAAGCACGCACTAGTGCGCGCGGTAAAACAACTTATTGAATTGACTGCTCACCTTGACCCCAACATCACCGACATTAAAACCGTTAGAGAATTGACTGCGTCAGTTGAAGCCCTAAACATACGAATGGATTCACTTCCGAGCCTTCATGCTCAAGGGGGCTTAGGAACGGTGGGCGGTGATGATGGCGCGCTCTTGGAACGCAGCGGAATAAGTGGAAGATCGAACCCGCTCGCCGCGCCATTGCAATGGACTCTGGAGCCAACTCGGGCCAAAGGAGTAGCCATTTACTCGTCGGCTTATGAGGGCCCTGCCGGTCATGTGCACGGTGGATTTGTGGCCGCGGCTTTTGATGACCTGATGGGATCAGCTCAAGTCATTTCTGGTTTAGCGGGCTATACCGGGACCCTCACCGTAAAAATGTTGCGCCCGACTCCGCTCAATCAAAGCATTGACTATGAAGCCGGTGTCAAGTCGGTCTCAGGACGAAAAATTCATGTTTGGGGAACATCAGACTGCAACGGTGAACGTCTAGCTGAAGCAGAAATAGTTTTTATTGCTCCCCGCGATGGAGTGCGGCCGCGCTAAAACTATTTACTGAGTTTGTCTAGTTGTTTTCCTAAGTCACCGAGTTGAGATAAACCGGTGCATTCTTCTAAAGCGTAAATACTCACTGTAAGAGAGGCGGTGGCGTATTCCAGTGCTTGAGGAGAACTGGACCATTTTTTGGCGTTGCCGCTAAACGAATTTGCGCTATTAGTCATAGTCTTGATGGCGTCTTGTATCTCACTAGGTGTACTGCTGGCCGACTTCTCTAACTTTTTAGACCATTTTTTGATTTGCTTGGCCGAAGAGTTGCCATCGGGCCCACTACCTAATTTAGTAAAAGCCTTACAAAAAGCTGACTGTTTAGTTGCAACCGAGGCGTTGGCGGGGGCAAACCCTAGACCACTCACTACTCCAACCAAAACTGCCACACCGATGAATTTGCGCATAACGTCCTCCAATTATTTTGACTTCTATTTTATCGACCAAAAAAATAATAGTCCTCCAAGCCGGCCCCTAAGCGTCAGGGCTCCAATACGGAATACCAATCCCCTCTTCAATCTTCAAGAACCAGACCGAGACTGAGTCGCCTATGCGTACTGTTTCGACGTCACAATCGGTGATATTCCCCATTATTAACGGACCTTCTTCCAGTTCGATCATGGCCACGATGTACGGGAGCTCCTGCTTAAACGGCTGCATTCCGTACTGTCGAATAATCGTGAAGGTGTTTACTGTTCCCAGTCCAGAGCACTCTAACCACTGGGTGTCCGATGAGCACTCCGTGCACAATGCCCGCGGGTACCACTGCCGGTGCCCACAGGTTGGACACTCTTGGATTAGTAAGCGTCCCTCTGTTGCGGCCCGCCAGTACTCGGAGCTGATTGCGTCAGGGTCGGGAAGGGGTTTTAAAAACTCAGTTGCATTGCGAACTTTATTTTTCATCCTGGTGCCTCATTGCCAAGAATGGCCACCCCGATGCAGCTAAGCCAACCGCCGGAACCACCGGCAAGGGCGACCTTGCAATTTGGCACCTGCGCCTCGCCTGCGTCGCCGCGCAATTGGCGCACGGCTTCAAGTATTAAAAACATCCCTCGCATCCCAGGATGACAAGACGACAAACCGCCACCATCAGTGTTCATCGGCAGCGACCCACCCTTGCGCAAGTGACCTTCGGCGATAAATGGCCCCCCTTCTCCTCGACCAACAAAGCCAAGGCTCTCAAGCAATATGAGGCAAGTGACCGTGAACGAGTCGTAAAACATAATCATGTCGACATCAGCAGGGGTGAGCCCGGCACGGGCAAATGCCTCGGGACCGGACTGAGCACCAGCTGAAGTAGTGAAGTCGCTCTGTTGAGAAATATTCCAGTGCGTCTGCGCTCCTGCAGCCCCTAAAACATAAATTGGCTTATTGGGTAAGTCTTTAGCCCGTTCGGCGGTAGTCATTATGAATGCACCCCCACCATCGGTAATCGCACAACAATCAAGTTTGTGAAGTGGATCGGCCACCATTCGAGAATTGATTACATCATCAATCGTGATGGGGTCGCGGTAAATAGCGTTGGGATTAAGCGTGGCGTACTCTCGAACTCCAACTGCTATTTCGGCTAACTGCTCGGAAGTAGTTCCGTATTCGTGCATATGCCGCATGGCGTACATGGCGTAGGCGCCCACAAGAGAATTGCCGTAAGGAACTTCGTATTGAATAGGCCCCGCGACCCGTTGGCCTGGTCGCTGAAAACCACCCGTACCGAGCGACCGACCCATACGGGATAGGTAATCTGATCCATAAGTGACTAAAGCGGTATCACAAAGACCCTCTTTAATGGCGGCGGCGAGATGTTGAACATGGAATTCAAATGAACTTCCCCCCGTCATCGTTCCGTCGATGTAACGATGGTTGATGCGCAAGTACTCAGACATGGTTACGGGGTCGTCAATCATCATGTTGCTACTCGCGTTCACGTAGCCGTCAATCTCAGATTTAGCGATGCCGGCATCAGCGATGGCTCGTTGAGCGGCGAGGGCATGGTGCTGAACGCCGTCGAGATGAGGCGTCTTAGGGTAATCCGATAAACCAATCCCTACGATTACCGGAGTGCGGTCCATGGCTCTGTAATTCTCCCTTCAAATTCTTTGTCCCTCAGGCCACTAGCCCCAGCAAGACAAGACTCTGACAACGGCGTCAGTCAATCAGGGCAAATAGTAGTGGCACCAAACCCACGCCGACTACGGTTCTAGCCGTGACTGACAATTTGAAACTGGGGCTTCAATTTGGCTATTGGACTGCCGCTACTCGATCCGCTCGTGATTTAGTGGCTGCCGCCACCGAGGCAGAAGACATTGGCTTTGACTCGATTTGGACGGGAGAATCTTGGTCGTCAGATGCTTTCTCGCCCCTAGCGGCAGTAGCCGCAGCCACCAATCGAGTAAAACTTTGCACCGGTATTGCGCAAATAGCCGCCCGCACTCCTACTTCTATGGCCATGCACGCCCTTACTCTTGACGGACTTTCGGATGGACGCGCGTGCGTAGGTGTTGGAGTTAGTGGACCGCAAGTAGTGGAAGGATGGTACGGGCGACCATTTGCTAAACCTCTCGCCCGGACACGCGAATACATTGAGATTATGCGATCAGTGTTAGCGAGGGAAGTTCCTGTTAGCAACAACGGCCCGCACTACCCCCTTCCTTACCGAGGAGAGGGTGGGACCAATTTAGGTAAACCCTTACGGTCAATTACTCACCCACTGCGCTCGGATGTTCCGATTCTGCTCGGAGCTGAAGGCCCAAAAAATGTTGCCCTTGCGGCCGAGATCGCGGACGGATGGCTTCCGCTTTACTACTCCCCCTATCGTCCTGAGGTTTACGAAGCCAACCTCACAAAAGCAAAGCTAGGATTTGAAGTTGCGGTGAATGTTTTTGTTGGTGTTAACGACAACATCGCAGAAGCACTTTGGCCGGTTAAAGCCACCTTGGGGTTTTATATTGGCGGAATGGGGGCCAAAACAAAAAACTTTCATACTGAACTGATGGCTCGAATGGGCTACGAAGAAGAAGCGCATAAAATTCAAGACTTATTTTTCGCGGGAAAACGTGACGAAGCAATACTGGCTGTGCCCGATGCTTTCGCCGACGAAATTAGCCTGGTTGGACCACCGGCTCGGATCGCTGAACGCATAGAAGCGTGGCGTAAAACCCCCGTGACAACCATGCTTGTCGGCGGTGTCGATTCGGCCACTATGCGCCTACTAGCCGACTTGGTTTCCTGAGCGCCGACTGAACTCGTATAAATTAACCGCCATGGAATTTAATCTTGCTGATCTTTTCGAAAACGCGGTCGACGCATTTGGTGAGCGTACTTATTTAGTCTGTGATGGCAAGCGGCGTACTTACGCTGAGATGGAAAAGCGATCTAACCAATTAGCCCACTACCTTCAGTCCCAAGGTATTGGACCGGGTGATCATGTCGGTATCTACGCTCTGAACTCAGTGGAGTGGATAGAAACGCTCTGGGCAGTATTTAAGATTCGTGCGGTTTGGATAAATATCAACTATCGGTACGTTGAAGACGAACTTTCTTATCTTTTTGATAACGCCGATATAGACGCACTCGTATTTCAGCGCTCATTCGCCCCTCGTTTAGCCAACGTGTTGCCAAGTTTGCCGCGACTTAAACACTCATTAGTGATTGAAGACGGCTCTGATGCTGACACGGGTAGCGCCGTTTCTTATGAAGACGCTATTGCCGGACAATCTTTTGAGCGTGACTTTGGCCCTCGATCACCGGACGATCGTTACATTCTTTACACCGGAGGAACTACCGGAATGCCAAAAGGTGTTGTTTGGCGCCACGAAGATGTCTTCTTTGCTCTTGGGGGAGGAATTGATCCCACCAATAACCACCGAGTGACAACACCAGAAGAAATGGTCGAAAAAGGGAAAGCCAGTCCAACCGGAATGGTCATGTTGCCTATCGCTCCACTTATGCACGGAGCGACCCAATGGGGAGTAATGGGGGGAAGTTTTATTGGTAACACCATTGTCTTGGTTCCACAATTTAATCCTCGGCGCGTATTTGAGTTGATAGCGCAAGAGAGGGTAAATGCCATCATGATTACGGGCGACGCGATGGCCCGACCCCTCGTTGAGACCGCGACTGAAACCGATATTTCGGATTTAGATTTATCTTCTTGGATTGCCCTGGCCAGTACCGCCGCTTTGTTCTCCGCGCCGGTTAAGGAAGCGTTCATTGAGCGATTTCCTAACCTTTTTATAACCGAAGCCATTGGTTCGTCCGAAGGGGGTTCAAACGGCTACACCATGATCGAAAAAGGAAAAACCGCGATGAAGGGCGGACCTACAGTTACGCCAGTTCGCGACACCGTAGTTTTAGACGAGAACCTTGAGCCCGTAGTGGCCGGGTCAGGAGTTACCGGCAAAGTTGCTCGGAGCGGCAATATTCCTTTGGAGTACTACAAAGACCCAGTCAAAACTAGCGAAACTTTTATCACTGATAAAAATGGCGTCCGTTACTCAGTTCCCGGCGACTACGCAACTCTTGAAGCCGACGGAACTATTACTTTGCTTGGGCGAGGCTCTATCTCTATTAACTCAGGAGGAGAAAAGATTTATCCTGAAGAAGTAGAAGGTGCGATAAAGAGCCACCCAGATGTTTACGACTGTGTTGTTGTTGGAGTTCCCGACGAGCGATGGGGTCAGCGGGTAGCTGCAGTCATACAAGTAAATGAAGGCGCCCAATCACCTACTTTGGAATCAATACAAGACGACTGTCGGCAGCGGATATCGGGTTACAAAGTGCCTCGAGAGATTCATATCGTTGACGAAATAATGCGTTCTCCGAGCGGTAAGCCTGATTACCGCTGGGCGAGTGAAGTAGCTACCGCTAAATAAGCGCGCATGGCGCCCCACCGGAAAATTCAAGAGCTTCTTGATGCCAGTGCTGGGGCTAATGTCCCCGCAGTAGAAGATCAACCCCTCGAAACTGTTCGGGCGAGCGCTTTACTGCTAAAAGAAATTGGGGCAAAGCCCGCGCCGGCACTGTCTCTAGTGATGAACGACACTCTGGTCGGTCCCGCCGGAGCGATTCCAATTCGGGTTTACAACCCCAACCCCGAAACTGAACTACCGGTAGTTGTCTACATCCACGGAGGCGGATGGGTGTTTATGGGGATAGAAACCCATGACGCAATTTGTCGTCGAGTAGCACTCGCCACTCAAGCGATAGTCGTGAGTGTGGAATATCGTTTAGCCCCAGAAAATGTTTTTCCCGCCGGCCTCGAAGACTGCTTAGCGGTTGTGCGTTTTATCGACCAAGCCGACCTAGGAGACCGTAAATGGGGAAAGGTCGACTTTGGTCGAATTGCCCTTGCGGGCGATAGCGCGGGAGGCAACTTGGCCGCCGCGGCAGCAAGATTGTTGGGACAAGAAGGTATTCGTCTCGCGGCACAAGTTTTGGTCTATCCGGTGTGCGACGGGGAGTGTGCTACTGAATCGTTTGCCCAAAATGGAGAAGGGTATTTTTTGACCGCCAAAACTATGCGTTGGTTTTGGGAACAATACCTCGGGCCATCGTCCAGCGCTGACTTTAAGCCCCGGTTTGATGAAAGGGCTTCGGTGACTCACGCGACCGATTTTTCTAGCCTTCCGCCCACGCTGGTGATCACGGCCGAGTTTGATCCACTGCGCGACGAAGGGGAGATCTACGCAGCTAAGTTAAACGCCGCCGGAGTTCCCACCACCGTAATCCGGTACGACGGAATGATCCACGGTTTTATCGGAATGGATGCTCTAGTTGAAGAAGCCCAAACTGCCGTAGAAGAGATTGCTCGTTTCTTAAAAATTCAATTTGAAATTAGCGCTTAAATTCGCTGCAAAATACTGGCCGTCCCGAGTGAACCTCCACAGCACATTGTCACCAACGCAAATTCACCGTCAGTGCGTTCAAGTTCGTGCAACGCAGTGGTTATTAAACGTGACCCAGTAGAACCAACTGGATGCCCTAGTGCAATCGCTCCCCCGTTGACATTCACTCGATCAAGATCAGGATTATGAACCTGAGCCCAACTAAGTACTACTGCGGCAAATGCTTCGTTTATCTCGATGACATCAAAATCGCTCATTGTCATTCCGGAACGCTTAAGCATTTTCGCGGTGGCGTCGACGGGGCCATCAAGGAGATAGTAAGGATCGGTTCCGGTTACAAGCTGATGAATCAAACGGGCTCGTGGTCTCAAGCCCAGCTCGGAAGCTTTTTCTTCGCTCATCCACATAACGGCAGCCGCCCCATCAGAAAGTTGTGACGACGACCCCGCGGTGTGTTTGTACCCTTCAACCACGGGGTTGAGTTTGGCCAACCCTTCCATAGTCGTATCGCGCAAGCCTTGATCGCGAGAAACCAACTCAGCCTTACCGGTGCGGTTTCCTTCGGCATCAAGTACAGGAACTTCCATCGGAGCAACTTCTCGCTCGTAGCGACCTTCGGCCCATGCTTGCTTGGCTTTGCGTTGCGAGTGGAATCCCCATTCGTCGAGGTCTTGACGAGTGATGCCTCGATTATCAGCAATGCGTTCGGCGGCACCAAACTGACCGTTGGGTGGATCATCCCACGGCCAAGGATCAGTTTTGTAATGACCCGGGCCATTTATCATGTTGGATCCCAGGGGGACATGGCTCATCTGCTCTACCCCACAGGCGATAGCGATGTCCGCTCCACCGGCGGCAATGAGGCCAGCGACGAAATGATTGGCCTGCTGCGCCGAACCACATTGCGCGTCGATTGTGGTGCACGCGGTTTGGTACGGCAGTCGATCTTGGCCGGCGCTTAGCCAAGCGTTGCGGGTTACGTTTGATCCCTGTTCTCCCGCTTGAGTCACACAACCGCCGACCACTTCATCAATCAACATCGGATCGATGCCCGAGCGCTCAACTACCTCAATCTGAGCATGACGCAGTGTTTCTGTCGCCTTCAGAGAGGAAAGCCATCCGTTGCGCTTTCCGATCGGTGTGCGAACTGCCTCTACGATGACGGGCTTACCCATTAGAACCTCCGTTGGTTGATAAAACTGGTTGGCAAAAAAGATCTATCCCCTACTTTAGGATGCTCAGCGACTATGAATCCCAAATCTTCCCTCGAACCTAGTAGCGGGCCACTCGCCGGCGTGCGAGTAGTTGAGCTGGTGGGTTTAGGCCCCGGCCCTTTTTGTGGGATGCTGCTGGCTGATTTGGGTGCTCAAGTGCTGAGAATCGACCGAGTTGAGGCAGCAAAAGCAGTCGATCGGTCTCGGCCCGCGACCAACGCGATGCATCGATCAAAACAATCCATTGGCCTTGACCTTAAAAATCGACAAGGGGTTGAAGTATTTCTAGAACTTTGCGACCGCTCCGATGTGGCCTTCGAAGTATTTCGACCGGGCGTGGCCGAGCGTCTCGGGATAGGACCAGAAACTGTTTGTGCCCGCAACCCGCGCTTGGTCTACGGTCGACTGACAGGATTCGGCCAGTCGGGAGATTTGGCGCCCCGAGCAGGCCATGACATTGACTATCTTGCGATTAGTGGCGCACTCGAACAGTTAGGCCGAGCGGACTCACCCCCAACACCACCAATTAGCATGCTGGCCGACTTTGCCGGCGGGGGGATGTTACTGGCTTACGGGATACTCGCGGCATTGTTCGCGCGTGAAAGTACCGGCGCGGGTCAAGTAGTAGACGCCGCCATGGTCGATGGAAGCGCAATGATGTTCACCCCGTTTTACGCCGCTCAAGCCAGTGGGTTTTGGGGGCCGCGTGGTACCAACTTGCTTGATAGTGGCGCGCCGTTTTACGACACTTATGAAACTGCAGACGAAAAATGGATTGCCGTAGGTGCGCTTGAGCCCCAGTTCTACGCAGCTTTTCTTATCGGTCTTGAACTTGATTCCACCTCGCTACCCGATCAAAACGACAAGTCCGGCTGGCCAATTCTGCGAGAGCGATTCAGTTCGGCCATCAAGCTTCGTACCCGGGCGGAGTGGGAAGAGCGCTTTTCGGGGGTCGATGCGTGTGTGGCTCCCGTCTTGACCCCTGAAGAGGCACCGCTCTACCCCCACAACAAGGAGAGGAATACATTTCTTAACATTGGCGGTGTTCCTCAACCGGCACCCGCCCCCCGCTTCTCGGCAACCCCCGCCGCGTCGCCGCGGCCTCCAATGCACCCCGGCGAAAATACTGAAGCCGTACTTAATGATTGGGGTATTCCCAGCGAAAAAGTTGCGGCGCTCGTAGAGCGTGGCATCATTATCTAATGCCTATACCCGAACAACGCGATCTAATTAAAGCCCGTGACATTGTGGCCGATTGGTTTAGCCGGCAAATGACCACCGCTACCGACATAGAAGTCAGCCCCCTATCAGGACCTACTGCTACTGGTTTTTCTAACGAAACCATCCTCTTTGATGCTTCTTGGAAAGAAAACGGTAAATCGTATAGTGAAGGGTTCGTTCTGCGAGTCAAACCCACGCAGCACACCGTATTTTTGGAATCTGACTTTGATGCGCAGTACGCCGTACTCAGTGCTTTAGGTGAGAAGACGAATGTTTTAGTGCCAGTAATGAAATTTTTTGAAGACGACGCGAGCGTTCTTGGTGCACCGTTTTTTGTGATGGGTCGCATTGACGGAAAAGTACCTCAAGACAACCCTCCGTACACTCAAGGAGGCTGGCTACTCGAAGAAGCCAAACCCACCGACCGACGGACTTTGGTTGAAAGTGGCCTAGATGCTTTAGCCGCGGTTCATAGTGTCGATTGGGAAAGTTTAAATTTTGAGTTTCTCGATAAGCCTCAATACGGACGGATCGGTTTTGAACAACAGCTGCGCTACTACGAAGCGTCATTCGCTTGGGCCGACCCCAAACGCCCTGCTCCCCCGGTGGCGGAGAGCGCACTCAAGTGGATACAAGAACACGCCCCCGAGCGCGATCCTGAGATAACCCTATGTTGGGGCGATGCGCGTATTAACAACCAAATTTTTGGTGACGACTACCGAGTGCGAGCTGTTCTTGATTGGGAAATGGTGACGCTGGCGGACCCCATGATGGATCTTGGGTGGTGGCTATTCCTTGATCGCCACTTCCATGAAGGGATGAACGCGGCGCGAATGGAAGGGTTCCCCACCCGAGAAGAAATGGTGGCTCACTACGAAAAAACCAGTAGGCGAGAAGCCCGCGACATTTTGTTCTACGAAGTTTTTGCCGGTTTACGATTCGCGGTAGTGATGATGCGCTTGGGGGCTTTGCTGGAAGATTTCGGAATTCTTGACGACTCTGCGACCGTAAGTTTTGCCACCAATAACGCAGTAACTCGTGTTCTGGCAGATTTGCTCGGCTTGCCCTCCCCTGATTTGACGACATCGAAGTTGGATAAGGTTTAGCCCGTGACCGAAGCAAAAATAGGAAGCCGACTGCGGTGTCAAAAATGCACCACCGAATTAATTGTGGTGAAACAAGGCGAAGCCGAGATTGAATGTTGCAGCGAGCCAATGGAACTGCGAACCTGAATGGCCAATCTCATGGGAAAGCGCTATCAGTGTGATGAATGCGAAACGCTGGTGCTCATAACTAAAGCCGGCGACGGCGATTTAATGTGCCACGGCCAAATTATGCAGGTGGCAGTCACTAAAGCACTGCCTTCTTCCGATTAAAAACTCGTGGCGGTCTTAGTTGTTGAGCCTGAGGTTTTAGGAGCCAACGAGGCGTCCCTCAACGCTTTGCTTGAGAACGTAGCGGGTGAGCCGGCCCTAGTTGTGGCCCGAGGAAACTGGGAAAATCTTGACGCCCCATCGGCCTCGACCGGAGCTCAATCATTACCGGCAATAGTTATTGGTGTTGGTAGGGGAAGCGTTTTATCTAAAATTTGTGATTTATGGACCGAGAGTGACGTTCAGGCAAAAGCGTGGCAGGCCGGATTCGAACAGTCCCCCGGAGCGGCGTGGACGGCGGCGATGCTACTGCGCGATCAACCCATGAGCGTATGGGGTGGGATTGTTAACGAATCAACTGCTTACTCCACTCTTTTATCGGGTGAATACTTCAAAAAATGGCGAGCGGATAACCCGAAGCGCACTAGTGAAATCGAGTCTGAAAATCTCGTTGAAGTTGAAGTTCGAGCTGGTATCCGAATAATTACGCTCAACCGCCCGCTCCGCCATAACGCCATAACGCCTGAGTTGCGCGATTCTCTATACGCGGCCCTGGCTCAAGCGTTGCTCGCGGCCGAACCAGTTGTGCTGCGAGGACACGGTCCATCGTTTTGCTCGGGTGGCGATCTCGACACTTTTGGCTCCGCCCCTGACCCCGCTTGGGCGCACATAATCCGAACCACACGGTCGTTGGCTTGGATTACCCACCTCTTAGCGCCTCGTCTTGTCGTCGCACTACACGGGGCGTGTTTAGGGGCGGGTGTCGAAATACCTTTATTCGCCCATCAGGTAATAGCCGCCGATAATACCCGCATAGGTTTACCTGAACTGCGGTTCGGATTAATACCGGGGGCAGGGGGAACGGTTTCTATTTCCCAGCGTGCTGGCGCCCATCGAGTTTTAGAACTACTGCTAGACGGAACTACCATCGACGCCGATAAAGCGCGGTCGTGGGGCTTAGTTGAAGAGGTAGTACCGGAGTCTGACCTTGAGAATCGGGTAATAAGAATTGCCGAGGCTAAGAAATGAATATTGCCATGTTGATCGATATGGCAGCCGAGGGCTTCGGCGACCGGATTGCTTTTGGCTCCCTTGATGACGGGGTTACCTATTCCCAATTACGCATTAATGCTCAAAGAATAGCGAGTCGTCTAGTTGCCAGCCCCGCGCGCACACTGGCGGTGAGTTGTGAAACATCGTTACTTATTCCCAGTGCGCTATTTGGGGCTGCGTGGGCGGGGAAAACTTATGCCCCCCTCAATTACCGACTACCCCAAAACACCCAATCCGAACTTTTGCGGCGTCTCGACCCCGCGGACTTGGCCGATAGCGAATGGCTAAAGACAAGTAAGGAATTAGAAAACTTTATTGATGAGCCAGAAAACCCGGCCGTAGTTTTGTTTACTAGTGGGACTACTGCCGAGCCGAAAGCCGCAGTTTTAGACCACAGCCAACTATTGGCCTACCAGTTCAACACGGTTGAATTTGGTGGCGCCGAAGAAAGCGAAGCAGTTTTATTAGCTGTACCTCCGTTTCATATTGCCGGTGTTACTGCTTTACTGACAAGCACCTATACGGGACGGCGCGTGGTGGCCTTACCCCAGTTCGATCCTGAGGCGTGGCTAGCTACAGCCCGAAACGAAAACATCACCCACGCGTTTTTAGTGCCGACAATGTTGGCTCGCATAGTGAGCACTCTCGAAGAGTCGGGCAGGACTGCGCCTTCGAGCCTGCAACGCATTACCTACGGTGGAGCCCGTTTGCCTATATCGGTACTACAGCGGGCTCTGGACTACTTCCCCACTACTGGATTTGCTAATGCCTACGGGCTGACTGAAACCAGCAGCACGGTCACTTTGCTCGGACCCGATGACCATAGAACCGCACACGCCAGCGGCGACCCTACGGCTAAAGCTCGGTTGGGATCAGCCGGTCGCCCCGTACCCGGAATCGAGATACGCGTTATTGCTTCTTCGGGGGAAGTAGCCGAAAACCACACAACCGGAAAAATAGAAGTACGCGGTGACCAAGTTTCGGGCGACTACCTAGGGTCTTATCGTGATAGATCCGACTGGCTCGCCACTGGAGATTGCGGGTATCTCGATGATGAAGGATTCCTCTTTGTCGAAGGCCGTGATGACGACATGATAATTAAAGGAGGAGAAAATATCTCTCCCGCCGAGATCGAAGATGCGTTGCTCACTCATCCTGAAGTTGACAGTGTGGCCGTAGTAGGAATCTACGATGAAGAGTGGGGAGAAAAAATTGGCGCGGTGGTTGTTACCCGTACTGGCAGTCAAATAACAACCGGCGAATTACAAACTTGGACCAAAGAGAAAGTGGGATCATTTAAAACTCCCTCGGTTATTTTGATGCGCTTTGAACTTCCCCTTACTCCCACCGGAAAAGTAATGCATCGTCAAGTGCGCTCCGACTTAGAAGCATTGGGCCAGCAATCTGAAACTTAAAGGCCTAAAAAACTTCCCCCATCGCACACCACGGTTTGTCCGGTGACATAGCTAGCCTCATCGCTAGCCAAAAAACTCGCCACTGCCCCTATGTCGTGCTCGGGGTCGCCAATGCGACCAAGGGAAGTTCGTTCTTCTAGGCGAGATTTAAGCGTGGGGTTTTGGTCAAAAGCACTTACTAGGGAAGGGCTTTCGGCAACGGGGGCCACGCAATTAACCGTAATTCCAGTTGGGCCCCACTCCCGAGCCAAACTTTTCGCCATTGCTCGCTGCGCAGCCTTAACTGGTCCGTAGGCCGGCAAGTTCACACTGCCTTCCACTCCTGCGGGGGAGGTAATAAAAATTAGCCGGCCCCGATTACTGGCAGCGCGTAAATACGGGAACGCTAGTACCGCCGAGTAATAAGATCCCCAAACTGCAGTACGAGAATTTTGACTCCAAAGTTCATCGTCAAGATCTTCTAATCGATGAGGGCGGCCACCACGAAACGCGTTGTGCACCATTATTTCGAGCCCACCAAATTGGTCAACGGTTTGAACAACGCAGTGTTCCATCGAATCACGATCAGTTACGTCGGTGACAATACAAACTGCTTCGCCTCCTAGAGTTCGTATCGCTTGGGCTACTGGCTCGCCGGTCTCAAAGCGCCGAGCGGCAATAACCACTCGAGCACCATTACCCGCCAACGAACGGGCGATTCCTTCTCCCACCCCTTGGCCCGCGCCAGTAACAATGGCCGTGCGACCGGCTAATCGACTGACCGGACTCACAATGGTCACGGGGCCATCCAAACGCCGCCGTCGGCGCATAGAGTCGCTCCAGTAAGTCCGTGGGCTGCGTCCGAAAGTAAGAACGCCGCGATAGGTCCTAGGTCATTCTCAACGTCTCCGGGTCCACCGAGGGCGGGCGGAGCCAGCGAAACCGCCATTGACAACACACCAATCGGCACTTGTTCAGGAGCCGGAGCCAAACAATTAACCGTTATGGCGTCAGGGCCCCACTGGCGGGCAGCCGATTTGGCCAGCAGTCGCATTCCTTCGATTGCGGTGGTGTAAGGAACTAACCCAACGGCACCCGACATCGAAACCGTGGGAGTAACAACCACAATTCGCCCACCGGCAGGCTCACTGTCCCCATCACCAAAATGCGCGAATGCACTTTGCAATACATAACGGGTGGCGTTGAGCGCACCTTCCCACACCTCTGCCCAATGTTCATCATTAACGGTGACCAGCTCATTGACTTCGTAAGCCACTGACGGCATCCATGCGTGCACGACTCCCTTGATGGGAGAACCAAGAACATCGGGAATAACGGCCCAAGCTTCTTCTACTGCCGCTCGAGTACTGAAGTCGCATTGTACGGCGGCGGCAGAAGCACCGTTCGCTCCTAAGTCGGTGGCCACTTTGGCTAAACCACGAGCATCGCCTAGTAGTGCCACCGCCGCGCCGGCGTTGGCTAATCCAATCGCGAGACCGGCGCCCAATTCATACTCCGCCCCAGTGACGGCGCAAACTTTCCCCTCCAGCACATTCACTGGCAAATCACTGAGTGCGGTGTCGCACTCCGCACGCTTCATCGAGATCAAGCAACATAGTTACTCGCCCAAAAGCTACCCAGTTGCCTACACAAATTGATAAATCGAGTATCTCGGGGTCAGTGAATTGAGTACGCAACCGATCAAAAAACTCGTCGTCGATAGATTTATGATTGAGAGCAAAGCGTTCGGCGTATTCAATGGCTAACCGTTCGGCCTCGGAGTACTCCTCGTGAGTGGCGTATTCACTTACATGAGCGTAAAGCTCTTCGGTTACGCCGTGATCGGCCAGTTCGGGAACCCGCCATCTTTGACACACTAGACAATTATTAATTTCTGCTACTCGCATGCGGGCGGCTTCTCGAACTCGCGGAGACAAAATACTGTTGGCGTAGACGGCAATCGAAAGATCTTGCACGGCTTTACCCATTTCGGGTCGCAAAGCCCACACTCTTTCTATCTCAGCCCCATCACCTGGTGGCAGGTCTAGTCGTGCCATTTATTACACCTTTATCGACTCGTACTTACTGGGGGCAGCGTATCTGTTTTCAATCGGGGTTAGCGCTCTCGCCACTGAACCCACCATGCTCACATCAATCATGGACCCTCGACCTAGAGACGCCACTACCGCGGCGGCGGCATTAAGCCCGGCTAAGGGGTCGGCGGGAGCATCCCCAACGAATACGGGCGCATCAAGCCCACCGGCGGCGACCGCCAATCCCCCGGCGACCGCAGCGTCATCACCGAAGGCCACCCAGTTGCTGCGCTCGGAGTAGTAGCCGTAACCGGTTATCGAAACCCAAATCAATCCTTGGCGACTAACTCGACGAACAAGATCTAGACCCAGCGACTCGATCGCGCGCGGCCGAGCAGAAGTGATAACCACATCAGATTTATCAAGCAATTCATTAAGTTGTGATGAACCACGATTGATAACGATTTGTTCTTTAGCTCCATTGAGTTGTTCCCAAAATCGAGGAGAGCCAAAACGCGCTCCGTCAGGTCGATCAGGAAATTCTGCTTTTACTACCCGTGCACCCAATTCGCCCAGTATGCGTCCGCACAATGGGCCCGCCCATAAAGCCGAAAGGTCGAGCACTAACAAGTTGTCATGATGGTTAAATTTTTCGCCCGAGTGAACGACTGCGGGTGAAAGGGCCGAAGCCGGGGCAACGGCTACCGCCGCGGGTATCCCTAAGAGTTGCGCTCTTTCCACCGCCATTGCGGCCGGAACTTGCTGGGCATGATCGGCCACGGCCGACCAAAGCGAACCGTCAAGCGGTCGGCCCATCCATGCTCCTATCGATTCACGATCAGCCGACCGAGCCAAGTTGATAGCGAACCAAATATCGTCGCTCGCTCGCAGGAGGCGACAAGTGCCTCCAGCAGAAATCGTTCCGTCCGGAGTGATTCCAAGAATTTGTGCTCGCTCGTCTAAACACGCAGCGCCATCTAAAGCCAAACTCCGACCCAGCGCAGAAGCCGCGTGACGAAGAGCTGATTGGGCTGATGTAATCAGTGGAACACCTCGCCACCGTTTACATCGAGGGCTTGTCCGGTGATCACTCGTGACATTTCGGAAGCAAAAAACAAAGCGGCATTAGCGCAATCTTCGTCAGGAGGGATCTCGCCGAGGGGCATCGCTGAGGCAATTTCGTCGTAACTCGCCTTTACGGTTTTTCCAGTTTGCTTTTCCATCATTTTGAAATAGCCCTCAACCGATGGTCCCCACATCCACCCGGGAACAATTGAGTTAACCCTAATTCCGTACGGCCCTAACTCTTTAGCTAATACTTGAGCGGCGGTCATCAGCGCCGCCTTAGAAACGGCATAGCCCCCCTGGAGCGGTAAAATTTTGCGCACAATCATTGAGTTGACAAAAACCATTGACCCCGAGCCTTGCTTTTTCATCGTCGGAATGATCGATTTAGTCAACTGCAGTGTGCCAAAAAGATTTACATCAACGATGTGTCGCCACGCATCGAGATCGACATCTTCAAACATTTGAAAGGCGTCAGGGGCGAAAGCGTTGTGGACGACTACATCAATACCACCAAAAGCGTCTACGCAACCGGCAGCCAAAGCGTCGCACTGTTCAGAGTTGGTGATATCAGTCGGGATCGCCACAACTTTTTGCCCCAAGGCCTCGACTTCTTGGGCCACTTCATTGAGATAACTTTCCGTGCGGGCACCAATCGCCAAGTCTGCTCCGTTGCGAGCAAATAAAAGCGCGATCTCGCGACCTAGTCCCGGGCCTATTCCTGAAACAATGCACCGCTTACCTTCAAGTAACACTTTGACCTCGTTTCTATTTAGCAACAATAAGAATCTAGCGATTTATCCGAGCGTACGACCACAGTTCACGTTAAGAGTTTGCCCAGTGATCATCCGAGCCATTGGCGAAGCCAGAAATACCACCGCCGGAGCGATCTCGGCCGGAGTGGCGATACGCCCCAATGGATTTTGACTCTTCACCTCACCCGCCACTACCGCAGGGTCAACGGCGCGCTGGGCACCTACGAAAGCAAAATACTCATTAAGGCTCCCCCCGTCGATGTGGCCAGGAGCGACACAGTTGACCCGAATGTGATGATGTCCAAGCTCTTTAGCCAATACTTGCGCAGCAGTAGTAAGCGCTCCTTTCGATGTCGCGTACCCGGCCAAGAGAGGAACGGGATTTTTAACCGACAAAGTGGTAACCATCACAATTGCCCCACCTCCGCGCGACTTTAAGTGCGGTACCACGGCTTGGCTTAACGCCAAAGTTCCCATCAAGTTCACCGCTATCGGAGCGCGCCATCGCTCGGGGTCAAACCCAGTAAACGGGTCACGCCAATCTTCCTCAGTGAAAGCATTATTAACTAAAACGTCAATCCCGCCGAACTCTTGGACCGCGAAGTGAACAAGGTGACCTACTTGTTTCGAATCAGAAATGTCTGAATTGCAACCCACGGCAACCCCACCGGCGGCCCTGATCTCAGCCACTACCGGTTCCCATGATGTTTTGTTACGAGCCGAAACCACTACCGCGGCACCCTCAGCGGCTAGAGCCAAGGCAATAGCCCGCCCTAAGCCCGGACCGACGCCGGAGACCATTGCTACTTGGTCAATTAAAAGCTTTTTGGTTGTAGAGCCCACAAGCCATCTTGGCCTATTCGAGCGATTGACGCCTGACAGCCGACCCACCTCACCCCGTCTATTTGCGGTACTTTTCATTCTCTTGACCGATTAACTAGTAGCAGTAGGGACCTAATGGAATTCAACCTCGCCGACCTCTTTGAGATAGCGGTTGATACCGTGCCCGAACGCACCGCCTTGATTGCCGGTGATGAGCGTCGTACTTATCATGAACTCAATGACCGGGCTAACCGACTGGCCCATCATTTACTCGATCCAAACTCAGGACTAGCACTAAAGACGGGAGAAGCCGTTGCCATCTATTCATGGAATCGAGCCGAATGGTTAGAAGCAGAAATAGCAATTTATAAAGCCCGCGGGGTAGTAATAAATATCAACTACCGCTATGTGATTGAAGAACTTCGTTACATGCTTGAAAACTCTGACGCGGTGGCAGTTATATTTGAACGCACTTTTGCTCCTTTGTTGGCGGAAATTTATCAAGATTGTCCCAAAGTGCGGCACTTTATTGTGATTGATGACAAATCGTCAGATTCTGATGCCGAAATAGCAACAGCACTAACAGCACTTAAGGCCAAGACTTACGAAGCCGTTATGGCCGATGCTTCACCCGAACAAGATTTTGCTCCTCGATCGGCGGACGACCGGTACATTCTTTACACCGGAGGCACTACCGGATTGCCTAAAGGGGTTATTTGGAGACAAGAGGACATATTTTTTGCCGCGCTCGGGGGTGGGGGCTTTAATCAACCCCCAATCGTTAAACCAGAAGAGTTGCGAGAACGCATCTTGGCTGCCGAACCGATAGTAGACGTTATTAATGCTCCGATGATGCACGGTGGCGGTCAATGGACCACATTTATTAATTTTTTTCGTGGTAGCTGCATAGCGCTGAATTGCGATCATCATTTCTCGGCTGAACGAATACTGCGACTAGCCGAACGCGAAAAGGCATTTTCGATCATGATTGTCGGTGACGCTATGGCTCGCCCAATCACTGACGCTATAGCCGACCCAACTACCCACTACGACTTATCTAATTTATTTTTGATTGGCTCGGGCGGGGCAATCATGTCAAGGGCAGTAAAAGAACAATTACGAGCACTAGCCCCAGGGATTATCGTGAGCGACTCCTTTGGTGCATCTGAAACTGGAGCGGCGGGAACGGTAATGGATTTTGACGGACCTGCGGCCGGACCGCGCTTTACGGTAAGTGAAAAGATAAATGTTCTCAACGAAAAACTTCTCCCCGTTAAGCCGGGGTCGGGTGAAGTTGGACTACTCGCTAGGTCGGGGAATATTCCGTTGGGCTATTACAAAGACGAAGCCAAGACTGCCGCTACTTTCGTTATAGACCCCGACGGAATGCGCTGGGTGGTTCCCGGCGACTACGCCACTATTGAAGACGACGGCACTCTAAATCTATTGGGTCGAGGATCGGCGTGTATTAATACTGGTGGAGAAAAAATTTATGTGGAAGAGGTTGAAGCGGTGCTAAAGGCTCACCCCGATATATTCGATGCAGTCGTCGTGGGTGTGCCCGACGAGCGTTTTGGCGAACGGGTCGCCGCCATTGTCACTACCCGCAACAACACCCCAGTCGATCTTATTGAAGTACAAGAGTTCTGCAGTTCTTCACTGGCCCGCTATAAATTGCCCCGAGAAATCCATCTGACTGAGGAAATACCTAGAACCGCAGTAGGGAAACCCGACTATCGCTGGGCGAAGCGGATAGCTACGGGCTAATTGCGTCTACTCTTACCATTCGTAAAAGTCTAAATACCTCTTAACCGTCTCAACCGCAGGAGAAATCGTGGAACTGGGTTTCTGGAAGATTGCTGAAGCTGACCCTGATCGTCTCGCGCTCGTCGATCCCGACGAGCGCGAAATAAGCGCCGGGGAGCTTCTGTCTAAGTGCAATCAAATCGTGCACGGATTGCGAGCGCGCGGATTCAAAGAGGGCGACTCTATTGCCATGCTGTTACCTAACAGCCAAGAAGTGCTCGAGCTATTCCTAGCTATTGGTCAGGCGGGTTTTTATCTGGTGCCTATCAATTGGCACTTAGTCGGACCAGAAATCGCCTACATCGTCAACGACAGTGAAGCCAAAGCATTCATCGCCCACGCCGACCTAGCCGAGACCGCAAAAGCTGCGGCGGACGAAATCAACTTCCCCGCTGAAGGGCGGTTCGCGGTGGGAGGAGAAATAGAAAGTTTCCTTCCCTATTCTGATCTCACGGCTGATCAGCCCACCACCACGCCCAAAAACCGTACAACGGGAATGGTGATGAACTACACCTCCGGTACCACTGGGAAACCAAAAGGAGTAAGGCGCAAGTTGCCCGGAGTAGACCCTGAAACTGGCGGGGGTGGCTTTGGCGGAATGCTTTATTTATTCGGACTTCAGCCTTTTGACGACAATGTCCATATTTGTGGATCACCGCTTTACCACACCGCGGTTTTAGTTTTTGCTGGCTCTGCTATTCACATTGGCCACACCGTGGTGTTGATGGAGAAGTGGACGCCCGAGCAAATGCTGCACTTGATTGATAAATATCGTGTGACCAACACGCATATGGTTCCGACTCAGTTCGTTCGTTTACTTACCTTGCCCGAAGAAACGAGAGCTAAATACGATGTTTCGTCACTCCGTCACATGGTGCACGCAGCGGCTCCGTGCCCGCCAGACGTAAAGCGCCAAATGATCGAATGGTGGGGACCGGTTATTGATGAGTACTACGCCGCCAGCGAGGGAGGAGGAACTCTTGTGTTCGCTCCCGAATGGCTTGAGCATCCCGGCACAGTTGGTCGGGCATGGCCAATATCAGAGATTGTGATTCTTGACGACGACGACAACGAGTTGCCGGCAGGAGAAATCGGAACCGTTTATATGCACATGATGACGGGTGACTTTGAGTATTACAAAGACAGCGCCAAGACGGAAAAGAGCAGAAAAGGAAAATTCTTCACTGTTGGCGACGTTGGTTACCTCGACTCCGACGGCTGGCTGTTCTTGTCGGACCGTAAAACCGACATGATCATTTCGGGTGGAGCCAACATCTACCCAGCCGAAATAGAGAGTGAACTGATTATGCACCCCAAAGTTGCCGATGTGGCTGTCTTTGGTATCCCCAACGCCGATTGGGGCGAAGAGGTTAAGGCGGTAATTGAGCCCGTCGATGGAATAGTTGGCAGCACGGAACTAGCAGACGAAATTTTGGCGTGGTCTAAAGATCGGATCGCAAAGTTTAAAATGCCTAGGTCTATCGACTTCACCAACGAAATGCCGCGCGACCCTAACGGAAAACTCTATAAACGCAAACTGCGCGACCCGTACTGGGAAGGCCAAGAACGGGCGATTTAATTAAGACAATTCAAGAAATTTGGCTCGCAGGGCGGTAACTTCAGATTCTTCAATACCGATATTGGTGGCGTAACTAACCCACGATCCGTAATCAAGATAAAGATTCTCCAGTGTAGTCACCATGGCCGAAGCGTGAGCTCCGAGCAGGTCTTCTGGCAGTTTCCCCCATAAATCTTCGACCGAAGGTGACTCGGTTCGGCGGCGGTCATGGATTGCTTCTACGACTTCTTGGGTCAGCGCGTAATCAGCCACTATGTCGGAATCTGACACACCCAACAAGCCAAGCACGACGGCAGAAAAAATTCCGGTTCGGTCTTTCCCAGCCATACAAAAATAAACTGCCGGAGAGGTGTCTGGGGCAATCAAGGTTCGCAACGCGGCGGCGTAAGCACGAGCACCGTGTTGGAGCATTCCCCGGTAGACCTCAGCTGCCGTGCTGGGTGGCTCATACCCTTCAGGGCGAACGGTATCCATCGCGCGATCGACGGTAGGAAGATGGACATGGTCAATCTCGAGTTCGCCCAGTGGACCGATCCCTATGCGATCGAGTTCATCGTCGGCACGAAAATCGATCGCGGTTTTTACTCCCATCTGAGCAAGTTGGCTTGCGTCTGCCGAAGTAAGGCGGTGTAAAGAGTCGCTGCGATAAATCTGCTGCCAACAAATTGTTTTACCGTCCAGACCAACGTAGCCACCAAGATCACGAAAGTTAAGTGGTCCCTCTAGTGCCACCCTTCGGCTATTCATTTTGTGCTGGCCCTCCATGCATCTTTGCGTGCTCAACGAAACCTTCGCCGGACACCAAAATAAATATGCCATGAGCCTCGGCACAAAGACGGTCACCAGCATGAATTGTTCCCGTAGTGTTTACCTTGCGGCCATCAACACCTTGTGTTTTAGCGGCCAGTGTTAATTCGGTGTATAGAGGAGTCGGACTGCGGTAAACAATTGTCAGAGTGCCCGTCATGGCTCCCGACCCCATAGAAATGTTGGCTACTCCTAGCATCTCATCGAAAATTTCTGCGATCACCCCTCCGTGCACGCAACCCGGTGGACCTTCATAAGGGGCACCTAAATTAACTCGCCCAGTAACGACTCCGTCTTTGGCCACAAACTCAGCCGGAGCAGCTAAAGGGTTATAGCGACCTATAACGGGACTAAAGGGAAAATAATCGTTGGGTTCAAGATCAGGACTTGGCATTGGTCCCACCGACGGAATCCACGGTGGAACGTGCTGGGCTAAGGCGACTTCGGCTTGCGTAAGCGCGACTGACGCCGAATCAAGAGCTTTGATGGGAGCGTCAGTGCGAACAACTAATTCGGTAATCCGGCGTAGTTGATTAGAAATTTCTAACAGCTCGGGTCCAAGGGGGTGGTCCGAGTCGGCACCATGACCATCAACGATGTTCGAATCGCTGCTCACTCATCAACGACTTTGATGGCCTGTTTCGGACACTGTCGAACTGCTTGTTCTACTTTGGGGCGAAGATCATCAGCAGGATTTTCATTGAGCACATAGAGGAAGTCGTCGTCGCGCACCTCAAAAACTTCTGGAGCTACCGCCATACATACTGCGTTGCTTTCGCAAATATCAAAATCTACGACTACTTTCCAACCCATTGTTCCTCCTTAGATACTTTAACTAGGTAGATCTTACTCGTCGGGAAGATTGGAAAAATCTGGCTCTCGCTTTTCCAAGAAAGCGGCTATAGCCTCCCGATTGGCCGGTGCCCCCGTTAGCAGTTTAAAAACCACTTCTTCTCTTGACCGGGCCACCTTGGCGGCGTCGAGACGACCGGCTAACAACAGTCGTTTGGTTTCGACTAGCGAAACTACAGGCATCTTGGCTATCGCCCCCGCGAGCGCTAAGGCTTCACCGACGAGTTGATCATCAGCAACAACTCGACCCACCAAACCGCTCTCGTGGGCCGTAGCGGCGTCGAACCATTCGCCAGTAAATAAGGCGTGGGCCGAAGCTTGCCAACCCATAGTCGCCGGCAAAGTGAACGAACTGCCCGCTTCAGGAACAACCCCCAAACTGGCGAACGGAAGACGGAAACGGGCGCTGGTGGCGGCCAAAACTAAATCGCAATAGGGCAACATCGTGGTTCCTACTCCCACGGCGACGCCGTTCACCGCGGCCACGATGGGCTTAGCGCACGACTCAATAGCAGTGATGAAGCGAGTAAAGCCGTGAGCACCTTTAGTTGAGTCGGAAGTAGCCATTGGGCTGCCCAAGCGATTCATTTCGGCTAAATCTTGGCCGGCGCAATACGCAGACCCTTCGCCGGTGAGAACGATGACCGCTATATCCGAACGATCGACGGCTTGAGTTAGAGCCTCAGCCACCGCTTCATAAAGTTCAGAATTGAAAGCATTGCGGGCTTCGGGGCGGGAAAAAGTCAACAGTCGAACTCGTTCAATGCCTTGGGGGTTGTCCTCAATCTTCAACATGAACTGAATCCTTTATTGCTTAAGCAACAGAAAACGGGTCAACCGTCAGATGAGCACTTAAATCACCAACCAAGCTGGTGAGAAAAACTCGCTCAGTCAGATACCATCCGGAATCATCACGGGCGTAACTGTCTTGGTAGCGCCCAGCAATAATTGGATTAATCACTCCGGTATCAACTTGCTGAAAAACTGTGAAGCAAGAGCGCGCCCGAGCGCTTACCGCCGGCTCGTCCACATCAATAACTAAATTGGTCGTAACGTGGAGAGTTCGAGGCGTTCCGTCGTCGTAGCGCTGCACCATTGTTTCGAGAACCTCTTGCACTGCGGCCGCCCCCTCAACCCCAGAGTCGCTCGGGCCCGCACCGCGATAGTGCGCCCGAGAAAACAATGCCGCAACACCAGCAAAATCACCCCGATCCATTAGTTCGGCGTAACCATAAACAATTTGTTCAATAGCTGAACGAGCGTCAGCGACTGCTTGTGTGCTCAAAGTAAACCTTTAGCCGCATTGACGGGAGTCAAAAATTGCATGTCGGCATCTTCGATAAAGTCGCCCAGCGAAGCTCCGAAGGCGGCGAAGGCGTCGCTGGTGATGTGAGCGTCGAGGGCGGCTTGGTTTTCGTACACCTCAGTCACGAAAAACAACGTGGGGTCAGCAGTTGAGCGATGAAGCACGTAGTGCTCAGTGCCAGGTTCGTTGTCATCGATAAATGCTAAAAGTGCATCCCAGGCGGCCGGAAACGCATCGGCCTTGTCGGCTTTGACTTTTAATCTTGCTACTACTGATACTTTTGCCATTTTTATTTTCCTCTCTTTGAGTATTTAAGAATTTAGAGACTAGGTGTGCCTCGCACCAACTGACCGGGTCGAGCTCCGGTATCAACCCCATTGTGCATTACCTCGGTGCCCGCTACGAAGGTAGAGCGGTACCCGTCAGCTTTTTGCAACAAACGCCGAGCTCCACCCGGCAGATCGTGCACCATCTTGGGCTGGTCAAGGCGAAGATTTTTGAAGTCAATCACGTTGACATCGGCACGATAACCCGAAGCCAATACCCCACGATCATTGAGACCATAAAGCGAAGCAGTATCGCTCGTCATCTTGCGCACCACGAGTTCTAGGGGCAACTTCGCTCCCCGAGTTCGATCGCGCGCCCAGTGCACCAACATGGTGGTTTCAATGCTGGCGTCACAAATAGCGCCCACGTGGGCGCCACCATCACCTAATCCAAGCGCAGTAGTGGGATGTAAAAGCATTTCGCGAATGGGCTCGAAACTAAAATTGGAATAACCCAGCAACGGGCGCACCAATAAGGAAGCTCCTTGGTCTTCAAGCAGTAAGTCGTAGAACAATTCCATCTGATCGACACCTAAACGCTCGGCTTGGGCGGCGATGCTGGTTTCAGGGGCGGGTTCGTAATCGGGTGGGTTCCCGATTGGGAACACGCGGTCAAGTCCCATACCGATAAAAGACATGCGATCGTCGGCGTTAGTCACTTTTTCGCTCAGTATTGCTTTACGCACCGCGAGTTTTTTCATCTCGGCCACTCGTTCAGCAAGCGGCAAATGGGCAATGGCTTGATAACTAGGCCGCATCAACAAAGGGTGGAAAGTTTGCAGTCCGAGTAGCAGCCCCGTCGGTCGGCCGGCAATCTGCGGACGAATCGGAATACCGGCGTCCCACGCGTTTAGAGCAAGATCTAGTAATTCTTTCCACTGATCGGGTGCTTGATCGTGTTGAGACAAAGCGAAGGTGATCGGACGGCCCGTAGCTTCAGCCAAGCGCCGCATCCAATCCATCTCGCTCGCGGGTGCGGCCAAGTCTTCGCCCATTACTCCTGCCGGTGCTAATTCGAATACACCCGCGTTTGCATCAGCTAAAGCTTGACCTAATCCAAATAGCTCATCTTCAGCGGCAAAGGTTCCGGGAACGGGTTCACCGTCAATCGCGCGGTGGGCAATAGTGCGCGAGGTGGATAACCCGAGTGCACCCGCCTCAACCCCTTCTTGAACAATTCGCGCCATAGCGTTGATCTCGTCGGGAGTAGCGGGTTCGTTGCGGGCGCCCCGCTCACCCATCACATAACCCCGTACCGCTCCGTGGGGAACTTGGGTTCCAATGTCAAGAGCGAGCGGAACTGTGTCGAGATAATCGAGAAACTCAGGGAAAGTTTCCCAGCCCCATTTAATGCCTTCCGACAGCGCGGCGCCAGGGATATCTTCGACTCCTTCCATTAACCCGATAAGCCATTCGTGCTCGTCAGGTTTAGCCGGAGCAAAACCAACTCCACAGTTACCCATCACCACCGTGGTAACCCCATGCCAAATAGACGGGGTTAGCAACGGATCCCAAGTGACTTGGCCGTCGTAATGGGTGTGAATGTCGACAAAGCCCGGGGTAACGATCAAATCAGTAGCGTCAATTTCTCTATCCCCCGCTACTTCGACTACACCAACTTTAGTGATTCGTCCGTTATCGATGGCCACATCGGCGGCTCGAGGAGCATCACCGGTTCCGTCTACTACTAAACCAGAGCGAATCACTAGATCGTGCATGGACATCTCCTCGCTAGATGTTTAAATCTCAGTAAGACCCGATGGTAACGGGTTATCACCCCGTCCGACAGGCCTCGGCTTAATCAAAGTTAACCGAAGAAGGCAATCTGCGACTTTTAAGTGATTGGTAACGCTGATCAATAAAATCTGGGTAAGAATCGCTGGTCGTAATCCAAAAATCACCCGCAGCCACGGCCGCGAATACTGTATCGACCACACTGTCGGGAGAGTTCGCTCCTCTAGACACCATTTCCTGCAAAGCAGCAGCCACCAAGCGGTGGTCTTCGGCTTCAGCATCGCCCAAATCGGTGGGCCGGTTGCGATCAGAATCAGCAATCTGGGTATCTACTGAACCAGGAACCAAACACGAGACCTGAATCGGTGCCGCTTGGGCCGCGAGATCATGAGCCAAACATTCGGCCAAAGCGGCTGCACCGAACTTAGAGACTACGTACGGGCTGGAATACGGAACCGTTATAAGTCCGGCCAGCGACGAGGTGATAACAACATGACCCGCGTCACCTTGTTTGAGCATGCGAGGAATAAATGATCGTACGGCGTTAATTGGACCCCAAAGATTTACCCCTAGCACCCATTCCCAGTCAGCTTTACTGCGCTGCCAAGCGACTCCGGCTTGGAACACGCCCGCGTTAATAAACAGTCGATGAACTGCTCCAAAGCGATCGAATGTGCGAGCGGCAAGAGCGTCAACTGCTTCATCATTGCTTACATCGGTTTGCACCGCCAATACTTGCGCTCCCGCCCTCACTAGTTCAGATTCGACTTTAACTAGCGGGACAGATTCAACGTCAGATATAACAATTGCCATTGATTCTTGTGCACAACGATGAGCAAGGGCACGGCCAATGCCGCTAGCAGCACCAGTAATTACTGCGACTGAACCAGAGAGATCATTAGTCATCGCCGAGGAGCAAAGCATGCTCGGATGTCGGGGACGAATAGTTCCGGAACTTCAAAAGCAGCAAAATGACCACCTCGGTCCATATCGGCAAAATGCGCTAGCGGATACTGCATCTCGGCCCAACGCTCGGAAGTCTGCATTATCTCTTCGGGATAGCGGGTGTAGCCCACCGGGACAGTAACGGGGGTAAAGATATCAATGGTCCCGTCTTTTAGCCCATGATCGAATTCGTAGTACATACGAGCCGAGGAATGCGCGGTAGCAGTTACCCAGTAGATCATTAGATTATCAAGTAATTGATCTTTAGTGAACGAAGTCTCTATATCGCCATCACAATCAGACCAAGTGCGAAATTTTTCGATTACCCACGCAGCCAAACCGGCAGGTGAATCATCAAGCCCGTAGCCCACTGTTTGTGGTTTAGTACTTTGTTCTTTGAAATATCCGGAATCGTTTTCGTTATAAGACTGCATGCGACTCAAGCACGCTTCTTCGTCAGGAGTGCGGTCTTCAGTCATCGGGATAGGGGGAACCATATTTATATGTATTCCTACGCAATGCTCTGGATCAGCTAGCGCTACTTGAGTAGTGACAAACGATCCCCAATCGCCACCTTGAGCAACGTAGCGTTCGTAGCCCAGTTCTTTCATTAACGTTTTCCACGCCCGCGCGACGCGGCCCGGATGCCAACCTCGTGCTCGCGTTGGTCCAGAAAATCCGTAACCAGGAAGGCTGGGAATAACTACATGAAACGCGTCATTAGCATTTCCACCGTGATTGACCGGATCGGTAAGGGGACCAATTACGTCAAGAAACTCCACAAAAGAACCGGGCCAGCCGTGAGTCAACAACAGCGGCAAGGCTTCGGCTTCCGGAGAACGCACGTGAAGGAAATGAATCTGAGTTCCATCAATCTCGGTAACGAACTGGTCAAATGAATTCATTCGCTCTTCGCTTGCCCGCCAGTTGTATTCGTGGAGCCAATAATTAACTAGTTCTTGTAAATACTCGAGTTCGGTACCGTAATCCCACCCTGCGTCGGGCAGTTGCTCGGGGAACCGAGTGCGAGAAAGCCGGTCTTGAAGATCAGCCAAGGTGCTATCAGCGACTTCAATACGAAATGGCTTCATTACGATACTGGTTCGTATTCCATAACAAACCCAGTAGATAAAGGAGTTCGTTTTTTATAGAACGGCTCAAGTTCACTAGCAACATTGTCGGGAGTCCATTTGTCGTCGACAGAAAACTCTTCGTCGATAGCTGGCCCAGCCACCACCGTTATTTTGCGGCCGTAGACGATGAATAACTGACCACTGATTTCTGCGGCCTGAGGTGAAGCCAAGAAAGTTACTAATGGAGAAACGTTTTCGACCGAAAAAATTTCGAATCCATCATCGGTAGCATCGAACCCACCCAAGCTCTCGGTCATTTGGGTGCGGGCCCGAGGAGCGATTGCGTTGGCGTTTACGCCGTAAGCCCGGAGTCCTTGAGCCACCGCCAACGTCAACTGTAAAATGCCACCTTTAGCCGACGCGTAATTAGGTTGACCGGCGCTACCAAGTAGACCTGCTTCCGAAGAAGTATTAATAACTCGAGCGTTAACTGGAGCGCTGGTTTCTTTAGATTTGTTTCGCCAGTATTCGCTGGCGTGGCGCAATGTGCAGAAATGGCCTTTAAGATGAACTCGGATTACTAGATCCCATTCTTCTTCGCTCATATTAAATATCATTCGGTCACGTAAGACTCCTGCGTTATTAACCAAAATATCAAGACTTCCGTAAGTGTTAATCGCTTGGTGCACTAGTGCTTGCGCGCTATTCCAATCCGCAACATCTCCCGAATGAACAACTGCGTCGCCACCCGCTTCACGAATTTCGGCCGCCACTTTCTCCGCCGGATTTTCGCTCCCGCCGGGAGAAAAGTCGTTGACAACAACCTTTACCCCTTGGCGCGCCAGCTCCAACGCTTCAGCTCGACCCAGCCCTTGGCCGGCTCCGGTAACGATTGCCACTTTTCCGTCCATTCCGTTAAGCACAAAAACACCTTTCCTGGTTGGGGACAGTTATTACTGACTTGCGAATCGGCTAGATCGATTAGTGAACCAGAGTATGTTCTAGCCGATGACCTCGGCTAGGCGCACAGCGTTGGTAACCGGTGCTAGCCGGGGGATCGGGAAAGCCACCGCTATCGCTCTCGCTACGAGTGGGTTTGATGTCGCCATAACCGCCCGCACCGTACACGAGGGAGAGGGGGTAGATGATTCTGACGACCAGGGTCGCTTAGTTCCCGGCAGCCTCGAAAGCACCGCGTCCGAGATCACTAGCCGAGGAGGCAAGGCTCTGATTATAGAAATGGATCTGCTCGATCGCGCTTCTTTGCTAGCCGCGGTGTCGACCACCTTGAATTCTTGGAATCACATTGATTTGTTAGTAAACAACGCGGTTCACACTGGTCCGGGAAGTATGACCACATTTGGCAATACCAGTATCGAAATGATTGAAACCAAATTGGCGGCTAATGCAGTTGCGCCGGTGGTGCTAATCAAAGCAGTGTTGCCGGGAATGCTTGAGCGAGACACCGGAACCATTATTAACATCACTTCGGCCGTAGCGATGACTGACCCGCCCGCGCCCGCTGGGCAAGGGGGTTGGGGCTCGGCTTACGCAATGTCAAAAGGCGCTTTTCATCGACTGGCCGGAATATTGGCGGTGGAATACCCCGCCTTACGATTTTTTAATGTTGAGCCTGGGTATGTAGTTACCGAGCGAATGGAAGTTAACGCCGAACGCCTTGGGCTTAAGGGAAAATATCCTGGAGCGCCACCATCAGTGCCCGCATCAGTTGTTGCTTGGTGCGCTACCGCTATTGAAGCAAATAGCCTTAACGGAAAAACTGTCTCCGCTCAGCGAGTTGCTCGAGAACAGGATTTACACCCCCCTTGGGATCGATCCTGAATTACTGACGCAATTGCTTAGAGGCTGCCCGTTCGTGCGAACGCGACCATGTCGGCATAAACCTTAAGCACTTTGCCCGAATAATTACGATCAGTAGCCCAGTTGCCACTACCCATATCAGTCCAAGTTGGTGCCCATCCTTTAGCGAAGAAAGTGTCGAATTTACGGGCGGCGCTTACTGGATCGGCGCTGTACCAATAAGGTGAGGGGGGATGGGCCAAATTGGCCGCCCGAGAAGTTTTGTCCGCATAGTTTTTGAGGTGTTGCACCTGAGCGCGCACTCCGTCGCGGGGAGTGGGAAAACGAGTTCCGTAAGCACAACTATCGCACCAGCCCAAGCCAGCAAAATTATTATCGGGGGCCGAAGCAAAACCTCCAGTCTCAATAACCGACTGGGCGAAAGCCAAATCTGCTCGCAGTCCTTCGGAGGTTCCTTCCGAAACATAAATCGCGGCAAGGTCTTCGATAGAGGTTTGCAAGTTCGTTCTATATTTTTTAGCTCTAACCCACGCGGCCATTTGGGCGGCAGTCAATATAGTGGGCCCCAACATTGGTTCACCGCGTGCTCGAAGTGCGCCTAGGGCTTGAGCGCGCTCAAGAGCAGCGTTAGCGGCTGCAACTCGACGATCTAATTCGACCTGCTGGGCGGCTAGGCTGGCCTCGAGTTGAATCAGTTCGGCCTGCTGAGCGGCCAGAGTTGATTTCTCTACCGCTAATTGCCGCTCAGCCTCACTAAGTTGCACCAGCACACCCTCGATTTTTTTAACGGTCGCGTTGTCTTGTCGAGCGGCCGCATCAGCCAAAATACGCCGGCGAACTGCTTTAAGCGAAGGGGTAAAAGAAATTGGTCCGTATAATGCGGCCGGTCCCCCAATGGAATAGAGCGCTACGGCGCGAGTCTCGAGCACGCGGCGCAACTCTTCTATCTGAGATTTAAGCGCGGGAATTTGAATCGCTAATTCCGCAACTCGGGCTTCGACCGCCACTACTCGGGCTTCGACCGCTTGGCGCTGGGCGGCGGCGGACTCGAGCCGAGCGGACGCGGCGTGGGCTTGGGCTCGAGTAGCGGCGACCTGGTCTTGAGCCTTAGAAATTTCAGCGTCGAAAGGGTCGGACTGAGCCGATGTCGGAGTCAGTGGCGTTGCCAACAAAGCGACGAGAATGAAAACGGGCGCGGCAAGCCAACGGGGGCGAAAAGGCATACCGCAATCTTAGACAACACCAGCCCCATCAACAACGTCGCTTAGGCTTCCTTGATGACCACCAACCCGGGCTCGTTTGGAGTGTGGACAGGTGTTCTCGACCAACAGCCTGCGGCCAAAGCCCAAGACCTGGCGGCCGAGTTAGAAGCAATGGGATGGGGGGCGATCTGGTTCCCAGAAGTAATCGGGCGCGATGCGCTAGTAAATGCGGCTCTGCTTTTAACCGGAACCAAAAAAATAGTTCTTGCCACTGGCATTGCCAATATCTACGCGCGTGACGCAATGGCTATGCGGGCAGGATGGAGCACTCTAAGCGAAGCGTTTCCGGGTCGCTTTATTCTGGGCCTTGGCGTTAGTCATCAACCAGCAGTTGAAGGGTTCAGGGGTCACGAATACAAACCGCCATTGACGATGATGCGTTCGTACCTTGAACAGATGGACGCAGCTCTTTATTTTGCCGCTCAACCAACCGAGCCGCCGATACGGGTATTGGCTGCTCTGGGGCCCAAGATGCTTGAACTTGCGCGCGATAAAACTCAAGGAGCGCATCCCTACTTAGCAACCCCCGAACACACCGAGATAGCAAGAACAATTCTCGGCGATGACCCCTTACTTGCACCTGAGCAAATGGTAGTAATCGAAACGGACCCAAGCGATGCGCGCGAACAGGCCCGCCAAGCGCTCGCCATTTATCTTCCGGGGCTTCCTAACTACGCCAACAACTTGCGCCGGCTTGGGTTCAGCGAAGAAGACCTAACCGCTCCCTTGAGCGATCATCTTGTCGATTCGATAGTCGCATGGGGTGACATAGACACCGTGGTGGCGCGCGTACAGGCTCATAAGGACGCGGGGGCTGATCATGTTTGCGTTCAAGTGCTTGGTGGTGATGTAGACGCTTTAATGCGCGATTATCAATTACTCGCCTCGGCGCTCTTATAAAGACTAAGAGGGCGAGAGTATTTCGACTCCGGTCGAACTTGCGACCACCAAAAACTGAGTTAAGCCTAGAAATAAACCGTGCTCCACTATTCCGGCATGAGCCTCAAGTACTCCAGCCAGAGAAAAAACATCCTCAATGGCCCCGGTGTGACAATCGAAAATCACATTGCCCTGATCGGTACGAAAAGGTTCGCCGGTTTCGGTAACCCGCAAAGTGGGCTCCCCCGCTACTAACGCTAAAAATTCGCGGGTGGTGGCAAGCCCAAACTCCACTACTTCTACGGGAAGTTTGAAGTTGGTACCCAAAAGTGGAGAGCGCTTCGATTCATCGACCACGATAACTTCGGTGGCCGTTGTTTGCGCGACCAGTTTTTCTCGCAATAATGCCCCGCCGCCGCCTTTAATTAAATTGAGGTCAGAGTCAACCTCATCGGCGCCATCGATAGTCACATCTATATCCCATACAACTGAATCATCAAGCAGTGGCACTCCCGCTTTAATAGCGGCGGCTTGAGTGCTCTTAGCGGTCGGAACGCCAACTACATCGGACAACTCGCCCGATTTGAGCAACTCGCCGATACGCATAGTGGCATGAATAGCGGTGCTGCCAGTTCCTAGCCCAACGATCATTGACGACTGGACAAAATCTTCCACTGCCCGATACGCGGCCGCCTGTTTTTGAGCATCAACATCAGCGAGATCCATCGAGACGACGTGTTTCGGTAGGTAGTTACAACTACTAGTCGAACGGAAGTCGCAACATTCGAATCGCGTTGCCACGAATCAACTTATAGACCGTCTCGTCGTCAAGATGCTTGAGATGACGCTCAGCCATACTCTTTGAGTCGGGCCAAGTTGAGTCGCTGTGAGGGTAATCGGTCTCGAAAGCAACGTTGTCGACTCCCACTCGATCAAGCGATTCCAAACCGTGTTCGTCATCAAAGAAGCATCCGAAGACGTGTTCGTAGTAAGACTCGCTCGGTGGTCGAGTTACTTTGTCGGCCACTCCCCCCCAACCCCGGTTCTCCATCCAGACTTTGTCAGCTCGTTCGATTACGTAAGGGATCCATCCGATTTGACCTTCGGAATAGGCCACTTCAAGTTTGGGAATACGCTCAAAAATTCCCGACATAAGAAAATCGGTAAGCGACATAGCGGCGTTTATGTAAGTAAGGGTAGACCCGACCGCAGGCGGAGCATCGGATGAAGTGGACGGCATTTTTGACGACGAGCCGATATGCATTGAGACCACGGTTTCGGTTTCGGCGCACGCCTGAAAAAATGGATCCCAGTAATGATCGGCATCATGAATAGAAGGCAAACCTAGAAATGCTGGGATCTCGGAGAAACAAACCGCGTGTCCACCGCGAGCGGCGTTGCGACGAACTTCTTGGGCCGCCAGCTCGGCGTCCCACAGTTGAATAATAGGAAGAGGGATTAAACGATTGTCAGTTCCTGCACACCATTCTTCGAACATCCAATCGTTGTAAGCCTTGACGCAGAGGTCAGCCAAAACTTTGTCCTCGCGTTCAAGAAATGTTTGCCCACAAAAGCGAGGAAATGTTGGAAAACATAACGATGCTTCAGTCCAGTTCGCGTCCATATCTTCTAAACGGGCTTTAGAGTCATAACAGCCTGGGCGCATGTCATCGAAAGTGATGGGTGAGATTGTTACTTCGTCGCGCGGGAAACCGGCCGCGGCCATAACTCGGGTCATTGGGTAACGCAGGTCGTCGTAGTGCCACCAATCACACCAGTCGCCATCTTCGTCGGGCCCAGCGGCGCGGTGAGAGAAAACTCCACCGACAAAAGTCATCTCAGCGATTTTTTCTCGCACGACTCGGGGCCCGATATCGGCGTACTTAGCCGGCAGCCGCGAGGTCCAGACATCAGGAGGCTCAACTACGTGGTCGTCAACGGAAATGATTTTAGGGAACTCAGCCATGGGATTAGCATACGCGCCGACTTGAGTTTTGGCGACCCCGCTCGATGCGGTCAGTTCAAGGCTTAATCAGCCAGCAACTAAAGGCGAGGCAGTACTTCCATTAGCAGGTCATTGATTTCATGAGCGCAGGCGGAAAAAACCTCTAAGTCACCACCCGCAGGATCGACTACATCCTCCCAAGGCTCGAGAACGACATCCATCAGGCCCAACGCCGATATTCGTTCACGAAGATCGCTCGGATCGGCGGCCAAATCGCGCTCAAGTCGCTTAAGAGTAACGGTGCGTTCGGCGGCTTCGGGGTGAACTCGGCGCATATAATTAACGTGCTCTCCGGCCATTGCCACCACCAAATCAGCCCGCTGGGCGTCTTCTGGGCGCAACTGGTAACTACGGTGACCATCGGGGCTAAGCCCAATAGTCGCTAAAGCGTCACGGGTACGCCAACTTACGGGCATCCCTTCAATGACATGGGTTCCGGCGGTTACGACTTCAACGTCTACATCATGAGCCCGAGTTATTACGCCTCCCATTACTGAACGGGCAGCGTTACCGGTGCAAAGGAAAATAACGCAAATACTTTTCTTTTCAGAGATTTTTGGCATCAATGAATATTAGCGGGTGGCGGTCATAGCGCAAACGGTAGTCACTTCGCTGGTGCGATTTCCGGTGGGATCACAAGCCAGAGTCACAATTCCCGTGGCGCTAGTACCGTCGCGAAAACCAACCGTGAATGTAGCGTCAAATCCAGTGTTGTCTGATCGCAAGCGACCAGTAAGGGTAAAACTTTTGACCTGATCATCAGGAACATTATCGGCAGCGAATATAAGTGAAAGATCGTTACCAAGTCTTCCCGTCACGATACCGAAAGCTTTAGTATTTTTTTCAACTACTGCATTAGTGTCACTAAGTTTTATGGTTCCGCTAAGTCGACGAACACTTTTGTTGCCTTTACCAAAAATATCACCGTCAAAGTCGGAGTCGAACGTGGCGGCACCATCGATAGGATCGATACGCAATTCAAGACTTGCGGGGCCAGTAGTAGCAAAGGTCGTATTGGTAAAAGTACCGACATAGCGCCCGTCGTATTGTTGTGCCAGCGCTACAATCGGGTCCGAAGAACGCGGCACCACGGTAGTGGATGTAGTCACCTCGGTAGTCGAACTACTAGAAGTAGTTGACCCCGGCGGCTGATTTTTAGACGGTGAATCTCCTTCTTGAGTGAACAACCAAAAACCCAACCCCACCAGAATCATGACTACGACCACCAGTCCACCAATAAGTTTTCGTGACCGTTTTTTTTGACGACTGCGACGTGTGGCACGAGTGCTTGTAGGCATTGGATCGGGTGAATCTAAATGAGTCATTAGTTATCTAAGAGTAATGGCAAAATCGATAAAAAGGGCCGCAGGTAAATAACATAAAGTTATGGCCAATTTAATAGAAATTAAACGAGGAGAATCTCGCTTCCATACCAAAATCGATTGGCTTGATTCATGGCATTCGTTTAGTTTCGGTCCCCACTATGACCCCGCCAACCTTGGTTTTGGTCTATTGCTCGTCAACAACGACGACATAATACGAGCGGGGTCGGGCTTTGGCACTCACGCTCATTCGGATATGGAAATAGTCACTTGGGTGTTAGACGGCGAACTAGAACATCGCGACAGTCTGGGAACTATCGGAATAATTAAACCGGGCGACGCACAACGCATGAGCGCGGGAACAGGAGTCCAACACTCCGAGATAAATCCCAGTAGTACGACTGATTTACATTTGCTGCAAATGTGGGTTTTACCAGACACCAAAGGGATAGCGCCTAGTTATGAACAACTCTCCATAAGTGAATCATTGGTATCCAACGAACTGATTCCCGTGGCGTCAGGCCAAGGTCATTTAGGTGCCGTTGCAATTAACCAACGCGAAGCGGTGCTTTGGGTGAGTCAGCTAAGCGCTCATGGATCAGTAGCCGTGCCTAGCGCTCCCTTTACTCATATTTTTGTTGCTCGCGGTTCTGTTCATTTATCTTCGGAGGATAAGAAAACTGAGCACGTCTTAGCGACGGGTGACGCAGCCCAACTGACAAACTCCAATACAAGTAGGCTCACTGCCAGCGCCGAAGGCGCCGAAGTTTTAGTTTGGGAAATGGGTATTGAGTAGTAGTTAGAAAGGGCTCATGAATTCACTGCGCACTCCCGAGGAACGCTTTGTCGCGCTGCCTGATTTTGATTTTTCTCCTCACTACGTGGAGATCGCCGATGGCGATGGCGGAAATCTTCGGGTTCACTACCTCGACGAAGGGCCGGCTGATGGTCCGGTAGTCCTTTTGCTTCACGGTGAGCCGTCGTGGTCGTACCTATACCGCTACATGATACCAGTGCTCAACGGGCACGGGTTGCGAACAATTGCGCCCGACCTTGTTGGTTTTGGTCGCTCCGACAAACCGACCCAGAGATCTGATTACACCTACCAAAACCATGTCAACTGGCTGCGAGCGACAATAGTGGCCCTCAAATTGAGCAGCATCAATTTGGTTTGTCAAGACTGGGGTGGGTTGCTTGGCTTACGTATTGTTGGGGAAAACCCTGAACTATTTTCTCGAGTCATTGCGGCCAATACTTCCTTTCCTACAGGTGACAAGCCCGCGAGCGCAGCATTTTTAGCGTGGCAAAAATTTTCTCAAGAATCACAAGAGTTTCCCATTGGCCAAATAATAGATACTGGCTGTAGTAGTGATCTAACTCCTGAAGTGATCGCGGCGTATAACGCTCCGTTTCCTGACGAGTCTTACAAAGAAGGGGCGCGTAAATTCCCTACGCTGGTGCCGACTTCACCTGACAATCCCGCTAGCGCTGACAATAGAAAAGCATGGGAGGCTTTGAAAAAATTTACTCGGCCGTTCTTGTGCGCTTTTAGTGATCAAGACCCAGTTACTGCCGGAGGAGAAAAGCAATTCTTACGAGACGTTCTGGGATGTGCCGGACAAAACCACACAGTGCTCACGGGGGCAGGGCATTTTCTTCAAGAAGACTGTGGGCCAGAATTCGCCGAGATCATCGCCACATTTATTGCCACTACCTGACCGCTCAGTCTGGCGCTTGCGCTACCCAGCCTCGGTCAGGAAAATAGCGGCGAATAACCCGAGCCGGATTTCCGACCGCCACGCTGAAATCGGGTATATCGCTCGTAACTACAGCACCGGCTCCGATAACTACATTGCGACCAATGGCAACGCCGGGCAAAACGATTACTCCGTGACCCAGCCAACTGCCACTGCCAATTGATACCGGCTGGGGCGGAGAAAACTGGCGACCGATAGGTTGTTCAACGTCTTCATAACCGTGATTAGCGTCGGTTATGTAGACGTTGTGACCAGTGAAAACATCATCGCCAATAATTACTGAATGGTGGCTAACAATTCCACTGCCTTTTCCGATTAAACACCGGTCGCCGATGCTTACCGCAGTTTCAACATCAAGCTCGTGGTGAGGGGATACCCCCGCGGCCAGGCTTGAATACGGGCCGATGATGGTGCCTGCCCCTACGCGAATGTAACGCTCACCAAATAGCGCCACCACTGGAAAACAAATAGCGCTGCCGACGCCAAAATTCTGAAATTTACGAGCCCGACGAGAACGCGGACCGATGGCCGCCCACCTCCCGACGCGAGCCCACGAACCCCACACAAATACCCCTATCGCTCTACGTAACATCTCTTCATCTTCCGCCTTAAATTTTTGCGGCTTGACCTGGATCAAGACAGTTTTACGGATAAGTTCGGTGCTGTGGATCTTGAAGGAACGATAGCCATAGTTACCGGAGCCAGCCGAGGCGTAGGGGCAGCCACCGCTCGCGCTCTAGGGGCTGCCGGGGTGAGGGTTGCATGTGCTGCCCGTTCGACTGACGCCCAACCTCAATCCACGCCCGGAACACTGGACGAAACCGTTGAGCAAATACGATCGGCCGGCGGTGAGGCTATAGCCGTTCCCACCAACTTGGCGGTTGAATCTGAGGTATCAGCCATGGTGGCCACTACCGTCGCTACTTATGGAGAAGTTGACATATTGATCAATAATGCCGCGATTACTTTTCCGGGTGACCTTGACCTCTCAATGAAGCGCCACGAATTAACTTTCGCGGTCAATTTGTGGGCTCCCCTTCAGGCCATAAGAGATGTTGCTCCCAGCATGCGAGAGCGAGGCTCGGGATCGATACTTAATGTTTCGTCGGTGGCGGCTCTAAATTACTTTCCGGGCTTGATGAGCTACGGGGCATCCAAAATCGCCCTTGAGCATTTCACTATCGACTGCGCGGCGCAACTAAAACCGTTCGGGGTTGCAGTCAATACTTTTCGTATCGACATACCGGTTGCTTCGGAGGGCTTCATCGCTAATGCTCCGGATCTTGATCACTCCGACTGGGAGCCGTCGCCAGTGGCGGCCGAAGGGATACTTTGGATGCTCAGACAGCCGTCTTCTTACACGGGAAACAATGTCGGGATGGCCGCTCTACGCGACAGCCAAGGGATTATGAAGTCACAAGCAAGAAACTCTCAACAACCAATGCCCGAAACGGTGACTGAGAACCCAATGCGTTTGACCGATTAAGGATTCGTCATCGTTAAGCCGCCGCGCGACGTCCAGAAGTCTCGGCTGTATCGCGCTGAGATGCGTATAGCGGTTAGCCCTTTGCCCGGACTTTTAGCGTGTGAAAAATTTGCTGAGCAAGTTGTGGGCAGTCTTTGGTGGGCTGCTCGATTCCCTAATCACAATGTTTCTGACTTGCCTCGATTACGACCCGGCCATGGGGCTCGCAGTGCATTTTTTCGCCCCATCGAAGATGAATTCCCCGAAGCCACTATTACCCTTCCTATTCGTTACCGAACAAAAAACGTAATGCTCCATGAATTGGGTCATTGGGCGCTGTTATCGCAGCCCGAACTCGCGTACCACGGCCCAACGTTTGCTCGTCTCCTGCTCGATTCGGTGAGCGAGTTTTTGGGACTCGAACGAGCAGAAGATCTCCGCTTGGCTCTAGGGGAAGAACGAGTGCGCGTCAGCGCGTCAGCGCGTATTGGTGAAGATGGCTATTTCCACTACGGACCTGACCGTGCGCCGAGTAAAGAATTAAATACTGTGGAGGCCACACCTAGTGCCGCCTTAAACTTGACCTCGACGCTGCCTAAATAACAACTCAGTCAAGACGGCGTAAATCGGATCTGAACCTACGACCGTTCTCTACGTAAGACGCGGCTATCAATTCAATGATTCCTTTAGTGACTGAGTCCATTCGTAGTTTGGCCGGAACACCCAGCGCCATTGCCCCACTAGGAACTTCCATGCCATTAGGGACAACCGCGCCTGCACCCACTATTGCTCCCGTACGTACTATCGCTCGGTGAAGGACTATAGACCCGTTGCCTACTAGAGCCAGATCTTCAACGGTACAACTTTCAAGGTGGGCTAAATGACCAACTACACAATTATCGCCAATAATTGTCGGCTGGACTTCGGTGCAGTGAACTACCGTCCCGTCTTGAATTGAGGTGCGCGCGCCAATAATAATTTTCCCGACATCGCCCCGCAGTACCGCTTGAGGCCAAATGCTTGAATCGGATCCAATCTCAACGTTGCCGATAACGGTGGCGTCGGGATGAATAAAAGCGTCGGGATGAATTTTTGGTTCGCATGAACCGAGAGCATAAACCGCCATGTTGCGAATCCTAATCGCAGCACTAACTACATAATTACGGCACCACCATCAACCGCGAGAGCGTGGCCGACCATAAATGATGCCGCGTCCGAAAGTAGCCACACCATGGCTTCGGCTATTTCGTTTGGCTCGGCCAGTCGACCAATCGGAGCCGAGTTGGCCATGGCGGCTTCGATTGCCGGATTGCCACCCATCCATCCTTCGAGCATTGGGGTGCGGGTGCTCCCGGGGCAGACGGCGTTGACGCGCACGCCGGCTTTTATGTATTCGAGAGCCGCAGCTTTAGTGAGTCCGAGCACCGCGTGTTTAGTCGACACGTAAGCCGGCAGGCCGGCAAACCCCATGAGCCCAGCCCCCGAAGATGTGTTAACGATCGCCCCCTTACCTTGCGCCACCATTGGAGGAATTTGATACTTAAGCCCCAAAAAAACTGAGTTGAGATTTAGCGCGACCACCTTGTTCCACTCTTCCAGGGTGTAATCCGCGGTGGGTTTGGTGGGTCCCGTAGTGCCGGCGTTATTGATGGCTAGATCAAGACTGCCCCACTGCGAAATCGCCCTTGCTACCGCGGCCGCGACGTCGGCTTCGATAGTCACATCAGTATGAATAAACAACGCTTCGCCGCCCGCAGTTTGGCAGAGAGCGACCGTTGCTTGACCACCAGCATCGTCGATATCGGCGATAAGAACTCGAGCTCCTCGTTGAGCCAACAACACCGCGGCAGATTGCCCCAGCCCTGAGCCCGCGCCAGTAACCATAGCGACCTGACCAGAAAAATCTTTCTCACTCACACTTCATCTCCCGTTTATTTATCAGGACAAATACCAACCCCGACCAAAGCCAAAGGCTCCCGCGCCCAAAAATACCGCTCCGGCGATCAAAACGATAACCCCAAGTCGGCGGCGAGACGAAAGTTCAATTCCTACTAAAGCAAATACCGGAAAAGCAGCAAGAGCGTAACGACCCATGCTCTGGAAATCCTTTGTCCCTAAAGCAGCCAACAAAAGTACGCCGGCACTGTAGGCGGCATAACCCGGCCCGAGTTTTTTGGCCACTAACGGCAATAAAGACAGAAGGACCAAAATAAGAAACGCTTGGATAAGTCGCCCAACCCAGTAGTCCGGTGGTGCACCATGAAGGATTTGGCTAAACAATTCAACCTTGAGCCAAGTTCGAGGACCCTGTTTTTGTACCCAAGCTTCTTGCACAGTGACATAGGCAAAGCCGTCACCAAAACGATCGTCAAGAAATAGTGACCAGCCGATAGGACCAAGTAAGGCGATCAACAAAACCGAGTCGCGTGCTCGTAGAACTCGCAGTGAAATTGCTGCCGGTATTCCGATTCTCGCTAGCCCACCCGAACCGGATTCGCGCGCGGGCATTCCGCCGCGCCGATCAATGAGTACTAAAACTAGACTGATAAAAACCACGATGCCGATTGAGCGAGTAGCTCCCGCTAATGCTCCAAATACAGAGGCGAGAACTAGTTGATTGCGTTCTAGAAGCAAAAAAGTACAGACGACTAAGGCGAGGAATAATCCATCGCCGTAGCCGGCACCAAGAAGATAAAAACCGTAGGGGTATAAAAGCAAACTAGCCACGGCCCAAGTAGCAATTCGTCGATCAAGGCGACCCGAACACCACGCAGCAAAAGCTACGATTGCCGAAAATCCCGAAATCCAACTTACGATTATTAACGAGAGTGGTACGTCATTGATTACCCCATTTACCCCGCGCGCTAATAACGGATAAACCGGGAAAAAAGCCACATTGGACTGCTGGCCAGGTACATAGGAATAGCCGTCGCGGGCTATCCCTATGTACCAACCACAATCGAAACGGCACCAACCACCCACTACGCCGAGATCATCAACAATGCTGCCCAACCCTCGGCCGTAAACATTGCGCACACCCGGCATGGAATTAGCTACCGCCACTAGCACGGTGGCTATTACCGCAACGACCAGATAGCCAAGAGCGGCTCGCACTATTACTGTGCGATCGATAGGGCGAAGGCGCTCCATCACCATTGGCCTATTCATGATTCACTTTTAGTATTGGTACTTAGGTCTCGATAATTGCCGAGAGTAAATCCGTTACTCGCAATCTGTTGGCGAATAGCAGGATCAATGAGCGCGGAAGTCTCCTCTGCCCAGAGAAATCCCCAGGAATAGTCGCCTAAATCGGCGTCCCCGGCTTCACCCGGGTGACAAATGATGTCGGCCCGCAACGCGTTCGACTCGCCCAGGCTCTGTAAAACATTCCTCAGCCGATCAATAGCCAGTGCCCCCGCCTCATCAAAGCCTGCGGAGGTGTCGGTGGTAGATAATCCCGCTCGGACGACCAAGCGGCGCAAGTAAGCAGAGAGCGTGGCGACACCCCGCGCCAGCGGAGTAAAACTTCGAGTGCGAGGAATGCGTACAAAAGGAATGTTTTCTTCTTTAGCTAATCCGACTACTACTCGACCGATTGTGGGCCAAAGATGGACGTTCTGATGAGTGTCAAGATGAGTTAGTGACACGCCCGAGGATCGCAGTACCGAGATTTGGGCAGAAAACTCTCGCTGCAAGTCGTCGGTGTTAATACGCCCAAGGGCACACCGGCGCGCCACCGTTGGCCAAGACAAAGCAAACTTTCCGTTTCGATCCACTAGTGACGGAACTTCGGTGGGACTTAACACCGGAGAGCCGCCTCCCACTATCGCGAGGTGCGCCCCGATTCCTACGTTGATGCCCCGCAAAGATTCAATATCTTTAGCCCAGACGTTCCCGTTAGGTAAAACCGAAACACTGGTGACAACTCCTTCGCTCGCGGCTCTGATTATGGCTCTATTGATACCGAAAGTTAAGCCAAAATCGTCGGCGTTGACTATTAAGAGACGAACAGCGGATGGCATTACTTAGCGGGCGAATCAGGCTTGAGTCTTCGAATTGCTCGAAACTGACTAAAGATTTCACCGAGCATACGCCGGATAGTTTTTAGCGATGACAACGTCGAGAGACCTACAGTGCGAGGAAAGAAATCTAAACCAACTTGGATTATCTTAAAACCTCGGCGTTCGGCTTTAGCGAGAATCTCAGCGTCGATAAACGATCCTTCACTTTTAATATCTATAGACTTGAGCACTTGTTGGTTGATTAATTTGCAGGCAAAGTTTACGTCGCGGACTCGAATCCCAAGCATGGCTCGAACTAGCCCGTTGTAAATTGACGAATAAATCATGCGCCTAAATCCTTCGGCTCGACGTTCAAATCGATAAGCCGAAACCACTCCCGCTTCATAAACTTGTGCGAGGCGGATTAATCGCTCAGTTTCTTTTAGGTCGAAAGGTAAGTCCGCGTCGGTGTAAAGCACTCGATCCCCTGTGGCCGCAGATAAGCCTGAACGCACAGCCCCACCGAGGCCAGTATTTGTTTTGTGGTGGACTATTCGCACTCTCTGATCATGAGAAGCTAATGAGTCGCAGAGGGTGGGAGTTGAATCGGTAGATGCATCATCGACAATCACCAACTGTCCACTGGTAATCAGCGAAGCATCTTCTAGGACAGAAAGTTCAGCCAACATCGCGACAACGCACGGAGAAAAACTCTCTTCCTCATTCCACATCGGAACAACGATACTGAGGGAACCTACTGCTCCTAAAGAGTTAGGCGAAGGTCTTGCCCCACTGGAGTCATCCATTTCGTTCCACGCTACCGTTCGAGGCTTCGCTAGGTAGGGCTATTGAGTTAAGACCAGACGCGCGCTAACAAAGGTCTCGTTCGCCCCCAATATCCACACCATTAGGCAATCATCTTGACGGCTACTAACCACTTTGAGTTCGCTTCCGGGGGCTACCGGGGTGCGATATTCCAGCAACGCACTAACAATCGTCGCTTGGGGCTCGACATGGAGAACCTCTTGTTCAATGACGACCCACGCCACGGCATTGTTCATATGACCAAGCACATCAAAGTCGCTGGATCGAGTGACAAATAGCTTTTCTGGAGCATTAGCTGGTGGAGAAGGAAGCCGCAGACGACCGCTTACTTTTCGATCACGTGCGGTATCACCATAAATGGGTAGAAACTGTTTTTCTAATTCGGCGGGCCGACCCGATGAATCTACGAAAACCCAGAGACCCACTGCTTCAATAAGTAATCGGTCGGCAGTTTTTAGTGTGGTCCTTCGTTCGGCCCACCGAGGCCCCGAGCCGGAACAAAACGTTGCTAAGTCAACGTCGACCGCAAACTCGGGACGCGCTTTTATCTCGACTAGTAAGCGTCGCAATACCCATGCGCCCGCGAGACCCGCTTCATTGACGTCGTCGGCGGCCACATCCTGCAGATAGCGGGCCAGGGCATCGAGGCGTAATTGACCATTAGTAGAAACATCTCCTAGCCGTACTCGTCGCGATCGCTCCACGAGTCGGCCGTCCGGCGGAAATTCCGCTAGAGGCCACGAATAGTTTTTCACCTACTCATAATCGCACACTCAACCGACTCGGTGGGATAAGGTCGCAACTTATGCTGCTAGATCGCTTGGGTCGGCAATCGGCTCGTCACCATCGCTTAGTAATAGCTCTATGGATCTTGGCGGTCGTTTTGGTGAGTGTTGGTAAAGGTGTTGTAGGTGGATCGTTTGTCGACAACTTCACCGTTCCGGGCACCGAATCTCAAACTGCGGTTGATCTACTCACTAAGCGATTTACCGCTCAATCAGGAGTCGGCGCATCAGTAGTAATAGTTTCTCCGACCGGTTCAGTAAGCGATCCGGCCGCGGCAACAGCGATTGCCCAAACAAAAGCCAAGATTGAAAGTTTGGCGCTCGTATCAACAGTAGAGGTGTTGCCATCACCGACCACACCTAGTATTGAATTGCTCAATGTCCAATATTCGGGAACCTTTGCTCAAATCGGAAAGTCTGGATACGCCGACTTGGTGGCGGCTACCGCTCCGGCAACGGCTGCTGGGCTTGACGTTAATTTTGGTGGGCAACTCACCGACTACGCCGTGGCACCGCCAAACTCACCCGCTGACTTCCTCGGTTTACTGCTTTCAGTCGTTATTCTTATTTTCGCCTTTGGCGCCATCGTCGCCGCGGGCTTACCGCTTATAACTGCCCTTTTCGGTCTAGCGGTTGGTGTTACTTCTATTTCAATCATTGCCGCCTTCACTAATGTCGGCACAGTTGCGCCCCTACTCGCCATCATGATTGGACTAGGGGTGGGCATCGATTACTCGCTTTTCATCGTCACTCGGCATCGAGAAAATCGTGCCGCAGGAATGGAAATCGAAGATTCAATAGCCCGTGCGACCGGAACTGCGGGCCAGGCGGTTCTTTTTGCCGGGATAACCGTCGTAATCGCTATTACTGGTTTAGTTATAGCTGGAATTCCTTATGTTTCCAATCTGGGTTTCATGACTGCACTAGTGGTTTTTGTCATGATGGTTGCGGCGCTCACCCTGATCCCCGCCTTACTCGGTGCATTCGGCGATCGCATCAACAACGGCAGTGTGGCTCGGATATTCCATCGCAAAGAAAAAGTAGCCACTAATGATGGCAAACCTAACTTTTGGGAACGATGGGCGACTCACGTGGCTCGTCATCCTTGGTTTTACGCCGTAGCGACTTTGATAATTCTCGTAACTCTCGCTATCCCGTTTACTTCAATTCGCTACGGACAACCTGATGACGGCAGCCAACCGATCGGAACTACTGAGCGAATCGCCTACGACACGATTGCCAAGGGATTCGGAGCCGGGGTCAATGGACCATTGGTTATTGCCGTTACTTACCCAGCCGGTGGATCAATTCCACCGAATTTAGTTAGTTCGATTCAAAATACCCCTGGAGTAGTAACTGTCGTTCCCCCTAGTTCACCGACGACTATCAATGCCGCCGACAACACTGCAGTGATAACGGTAATCCCTAGTACCTCTCCAGATGCGGCAGCAACCACTGCGTTGATTAACAAGTTGAGAAGTTCAACAATACCCGAAGCGATTAAAGGTACCCAGGCACAGGCTTACGTAGGTGGAGAGACCGCGACTTTTATCGACCTTGGCGATCGCGTTAAAGATCGACTGCCATTTTTCATTCTCGCGGTTGTGCTTTTGAGTTTTATTCTCCTAATGATGGTTTTCCATTCAGTCGTCATACCCGCAACTGCTGCTGCCATGAACTTGTTATCGGTGGGGGCGGCTTATGGAGTAACCGTGGCAGTTTTCCAGTGGGGATGGGGCATAGAACTGATCGGACTAGATACCACTATTCCAATTGTTTCGTTTATACCGATGATGATGTTTGCCGTTCTCTTTGGTCTATCAATGGACTACCAAGTATTTTTACTTACCCGTATACGAGAAGAATACGATGAGAAAAAAGATACGCGAGCCGCGGTGGTGGCCGGAGTGTCAAAGACCGCTCGGGTAATCACTTCAGCTGCACTTATCATGATTACTGTGTTTGGAGCGTTCGTGTTTAATCCAACACCGCTAATCAAAATGTTTGGATTAGGGCTGGCAGTGGCGGTGGCCGTTGACGCGACTTTGGTGCGGATGATTTTAGTTCCATCGCTAATGGAGATATTCGGAAAAGCCAACTGGTGGTTCCCGAAATGGCTTAACCGTATGTTGCCAAAAATAAATATCGAATAGATAAGGCGACTGCGAAACAAGCACTTGCCAACTTGAATTACGGTATTGCTTCTCCGCGGCCGTTTACCGCCACAAAAGCTTCTTTCGCTAACCCTAGGCCTCGTTCGCCAATAATGTTTTTTTGAATTTCGTCACTACCGCCATAAATAGACGGAGCCGGAGCGAAGAGGGTCATTTCTTGCACTACCCCGCCACCGGTAGTAGATGGCCCCATAAGCATTCCTTCGGCCCCAAGAATTTCGGGGCCGAGATCGCGACTCAAGCGAGTGATACGGCTCATAAGCAATTTAGAAAGATTCCCTATCGCTCCCGATTCTTTACCCGAAGAGCGAGCGGCTTTTGCTCGCAGCGAAGTGAAGCGACCAATCTCGTTAAGTGAATAAAGTTCCGCTAGCCGCTGGCGAATCATTGGATCAGAATGGCGATCCAATTTCTTGGCTAAATCGCTAAAGAGCTGAAATGAACCCCCAAAGGCGCTGGGTTGCACTGAACGCCCTGAACTTTTCACTAGATCACCGACGCGGGTGTTGAGTACCCCCGTCTTCGGGCCCGGGAATGCGGCTCCCCCGGCGCCACTACCGCCACCACCTAGACCGGCGCGCTCAAACGCCAAAGTGGTATTAGCGACGGCCCAGCCATTATTAAGTCCACCGATCACGGCGTCGTTAGAAACGCGCGCCTCATCAATAAAAACTTCGCTGAAAAGTGCTCGTCCGGTCATCTCGCGCAGTGGACGCACGTCTACCCCCGCTTGATCCATGGGCAACGCGAAGTAGCTGATCCCTTTATGCTTTGGGGCATCGGGGTCGGTACGCGCTAATAGCATTCCCAGATCAGCAACAGCGCCACCCGAAGTCCAAACTTTTTGACCAGTAATTACCCACTCATCGCCATCACGTACGGCTTTAGTTTGCAGACTGGCAAGATCAGATCCCGCACTTGGTTCACTAAAAAGTTGGCACCAAGCCTCTTGCCCGTTGACGATTGTCGTTAAGTAGCGCTCTTGTTGTTCAAGTGTTCCGTGAGTATAAATAGTGGGGCCGGCAAGCAGTAGCCCCAAGCCCGCCGGACCACCTACTGCTCCGGCCGCTCGCAATTCGTCGCTCACAATGCGGGTAAAGGCGGCGGAGTAGCCCCGGCCTAGAGCGGACTCGGGCCAACTCGGAACTGTCCATCGAGCCTCCATCAAAATCTGCCACCACTGGGCCACCGTCAGTTCGGGATCCCAGAACTCTTGTGCCCACGCCCGCACTTCCGCACGCACCGTTTCGGGGTCAAGCACGGTATTGGTCATAGTCGGTCAATTGTTGACCATGATGAGGGGTTCATACGAGTCGAGAGTACCCTGAAGATAGAGCGGGAGCCGACCTCGGTTTCTGGTTATTCGGCTTAGGAGTAAAAAATGGACAAATTCGAGGCTTTGGGAAGGGCCGACGTAAACGATATTGCCTCTATTCTCGCCGATGATGCCATAGATTTTGGCACCACCGAACACCACACCGTTGCTCGAGGCGACACGGTGTTGACTTGGGATTACGAGCGCACCCGCCCTGGGCTGTCCAAGCTCTACGAACGAGCCAAAAAATCGCAGTGGAACGGATCCACTCAGTTGGATTGGTCGATTGAGGTTGACATTGAAAAAGTCGCGAACGAGATGCAGGGAGCAGTCCACGGACTGCGCGAACGACTGACCGCTATTGACAATTCCCCCCTTAAGTCATGGGGCGATCCTGAATGGACCAAGTTTTCTATTGAAGCGTTCAACTGGCGCATGAGTCAGTTTCTTCACGGAGAGCAGGGGGCTTTACTTTGTACCGCCAAAATAGTTAACACTACGCCGTGGATTGACGCGAAATATTTTGCTGCTACTCAAGTAGTCGACGAAGCGCGCCACGTAGAAGTTTTTGCTCGCTACTTAGATACAAAACTCGATGGGCACTACTCCGTCAACGCCAACTTGCAATTACTAATTGATGACATCCTAAACGACAATCGCTGGGACATGACCTACATGGGGATGCAGATCATGATTGAAGGTCTAGCATTAGCTGCTTTTGGGTTCATGCACGCCGTAACCGAAGAGCCGCTGCTGAAATCGTTGTTGCGTTACGTAATGAGCGACGAGGCTCGCCACGTAGCCTTTGGAGTGTTGTCGCTACAAGAATTTTACCAAGGGCTAGGAAATTCTGAGATAAGAGAGCGGCAAGAGTTTGCTTTTGAAGCCGCTCTCCGTATGCGCGATCGGCTAATGATGCATACGGTCTGGGAAAAATGTGGAGTAGATCGAGGGATGATCACCAAAATGCTTATGTCGATTCGTGAGCCCGGGGGAAACCCTTTTCAGGCGGCACTATTTTCTAAAATTGTTCCCAACTGCAAAAAGCTTGGATTGCTTGATGCGGGTGATGGCTGGCTGCGGGAACGATTCACCGAAATAGGTGTGATCGAATACGAAAATGCTCCTGACACCGAAGTCGAATATGCACTCCTTGATGCGGTTAACAAAGAATCAGTAGCCGTTTAAAACTAATTCACCAAAGTCAGTTGCGGTCGTGTCACCGCGAGGGCTAAAGCGGCAAGGTATTCGGATCTGTTGATTTCGACTGCACCCATCGAAGCTAAGTGATCAGTGCGCCACTGAACATCAAAGAGAACTCCACCGCCGACGCGTAAACGAGTTACTAGAGCAGCCAAAGCAACCTTGGAAGCATTGCTGGTGCGAGAAAACATCGATTCGCCGGCGAACAACCCCCCCAGGGCTACTCCGTAGACTCCTCCTACCATTACCGGTTCGTGGCTACCTGATTGCTCCCATACCTCAACGCTGTGGGCGAACCCCATCTGGTGAAGATGAACGTAAGCCGCTACGAAAGATTCGTCGATCCAGCCATGAGGGCGGGCAGGATCAGCGCAGCCGCGCATTACCGCTTCGAAGGCAGTGTTGACGGTGACTAAAAAATTGCGTTGCGCTCGACGTAAAGATCTATTAAAGCGAAAGTTCTCCAAGGGCAGCACTCCTCGGGGATCAGGTGACCACCAGCCGATGGGGCCATCGGCAAAAACCCGCATCGGGAATAGCCCGTGGCTGTAGGCGTACAAAAGCGTGGCCGGGGTTAGATCGGCCCCAACACCAACCAGGTCTTCGTTGGGAATTGGGTCGGGGAACGACCATAAAGGAGCGCCGGTCGTCACCCGGGAGCACCCACTTTGACTAAATCAGCCCACAAAACCAACGCGAGGGAAACCCCTGCTCCGACAAGAACAACGAGGGTGATTGATGTTGCTTGCGCTATCGGTCCCGCGAGCAGCACTCCTAGCGGGACGGTTCCGCCAAAGGCCATAACCCAAAGCGCCATGACTCGGCCCCGATAAGTGTCATCGACCCGCTCTTGCAAAACAGTAGAGAGTGAAGTTATCACTAAGAAATAGGCGTAGCCCAAAGCGGGGGCAATCACAAAAGCAACTAGCGAAGTATGCGTGAGACCAAAGCCAGCTAACAAAATTGAGAAAGCGACTAAGCCTGGACGCACCAAACGGGCTTTGGATTGATGAGAAAATAATGTCCCGACGCTAATGGCGCCAACAGCAGCCCCTAGGCCAAAAATTCCGTAGAGCAAACCGTATTCAATTGATCGTAGCCCCATTCCTAAATTGTGGGCTGCGAGCACTGGCATCAACCCAATGAAGACCAAAGAAAAAAATGACAATGTAACCAAAATTCCTAAGACTCGACGCAATACGGGGTCGCCGCGAACGACTCTAAAACCTTCAGTGAATTGAGTCATGACTTTCTGTTTTCGTGAATCAGCCGGATGGCGGGGATATTTGACTACCACAAGCGCGGTGATGGCGAAAAGATAAGTAGCTGAATTAAGAAAAAATACCGGGGAAGGACCAAAAGCCGCATATATCGCAGCCCCGATAGCTGGACCAATCACTCGCGAAAGATTCATCTGTACCGACTGAAGTGCCACTGCTCCGGCGAGGTCATCTCGGGGCGTAAGGGTGGGGAGAATAGCGTTAAGAGCCGGAGCACCAAGAGCATTACCAAAACCAATAGCTAAAACACATAGCGCTAACACCGCCTCGTTGGGGTGGTCAGAAAAAACCAATATCGCCAGAAGAATCGAAAATATTAGCTGCTGTACTTGACACAGCAGTAAAAATGCTCTTCGGTCAAAACGGTCGGCGATCACGCCACCGACATTGGAGAGAAACAATAATGGTCCTAGTTGGCAAAAAAATAGAATTGCAACAAAAGTAGTTGAACCAGTTAAAGCGAAACCGTAAGCACCAAGCAGAACATTTTGCATCCAAGTCCCGATGTTGGAAGCGAATATCCCTAACCAAACAACGCGAAAATCACGACTTCTTAGAGCGGCGCCGGCGGTGCCCCGAACGAATACTCGATCTCCATCTAAATAAGCATCGGTTATATCTTCTGGACCAGGCTGATGCATTGACACGATTAATGACTCTATCTTGTCAATAAGTAAACTCTTTTACTGGTTTGTGAGTTATTTATCATCTAATGCTCTCCAGCAATACCACGCAGCTACTGATCGGAAGGGCCGATAATCATCACCAAGTAATTCGAGTTCTTTTGATTCAGGCGGGAGAGCCAAGCCGTGTATAAGCGCGTAACCTTTGCGCACACCCAAGTCAGTAGTGGGCCAAACGTTAAGTCGCCCCAACTGAAACATTAAGAACATTTCTGCTGTCCACGGACCAATACCTCGTACTTGAGTCAAAGCGGAAACAACTTCATCATCAGGCATTCGAGCCACTTGATTTAACTCGAGCTCGCCTGAAAGTACTCGCTCGGCCAAATCTTGCACTGCTCGTACTTTGGCCATAGAAAGCCCTGCGGCTCGCAATTTTTCGACTGAAGTGGCCACCGTCACCTCAGGGCTTACGGTTCCCCCTAATGCACTAACTACCCGGCCGTGAATTGTGGCCGCGGCGGCTCCCGAAAGTTGCTGGCCACAAATTGCTCTTACTAGGTGAGCAAAGTGATCTTTACTGCGGCGGCCACGAGCAAAATCGGGCAAGCCGATGCGAGCAATAGTTTCTTTCATCGCTTTATCAGCACCCGACAGGGTGGCAGCGGCTTCATGGAGCTCTTGGCGAATTCTCATCAGCTCTGACACTATTGACGTTATGGACTTACTCGCATTAGCTGACGATCTATGGGCGGGGAAGGATAGGTACAAACCTTTCGATAATCCAGGGGCGAAAGGCGAGATCGACGACAACACCCTTTTCGTTCATGGCTTTGCCAATGTCAATGCACTGCTCACTGACGACGGGATAGTCCTTATTGATACCGGTAGTTCTCTAATGGCAAAAACTATGCACGACTCACTACGAACATGGAGTACCGACCGAATCAATACCGCAGTTTTTACTCACGGCCATATTGATCATTGTTTTGGAATTGAGAATTATGACTCTGACAATGCCTCGTTGGGTTCGCAAGCCCCTAAGGTGATTGCCCATGAAGCCATAAAAGCCCGTTTTGATCGCTATAAAGTCACTGCTGGTTATAACGAACAAATAAACCGTCGTCAGTTTGGAATGAGCGATTTCGTTTGGCCACTCAACTATCGCTACCCCGATATCACTTATCAGAAAAACTTCGACCTCTTAATTGGCGGCGAAAAATTTGAACTTCACCACGCTCGGGGTGAAACCGATGATCACACTTGGGTGTGGGCTCCTGACCGTAGCGTTGTTTGTGTAGGGGATCTATTTACTTGGGCCGCGCCTAACTGTGGTAACCCTCAAAAAGTCCAGCGCTACCCCATAGAGTGGGCGCAAGCACTGCGAAAAATAGCCACACTCAACGCGAACGTGATGTTGCCTGGCCACGGGTTACCGATAATTGGACCCGATCGAGTGCGTCAAGCGTTAGAGGAGAGCGCAGAGTTATTGGAATATCTCCACACCGAAACTCTTATTCTCATGAACGCGGGAGCCACTCTCAACGACATAGTACATAGCGTTAAGGCTCCAGAACGATTGCTCGAACGACCGTACCTTCGTCCGGTCTACGAAGACCCAGAATTTATTCTTCACAGTCTCTGGCGATTATACGGAGGATGGTTTGATGGTAACCCCGCGCGATTAAAGCCCCCGAGCGATAAATCACTGGCGGTTGAAGTCGCTGCGCTCGCCGGTGGACCAGTGGCACTTAGCCAACGAGCACTTTTGGTGGCTGATAGCGGTGATCTTCGCTTGGCCGGTCAACTTATTGAATGGGCGCTAGGCGCGTATCCAATAAAAGACCCAGATCGAAACGAAGTAGCCCAAATCTACTCACAGATAAATCGTCAGCGGGTGGCGCAAGAAACTTCGCTGATGGCGAAAGGGATATTTCGCGCCGCCGCACGTGAATCGAACCCTGAGGCTAACGCCCCAGAAAACTGATTACCTCAGCAGCAGATCGCAACCCAGTGGCGTAAGCCGCGTGGACCACCGCGGCAATAGATTCAGTAGCCGTGCCGTCACCCGCCCAAAATAAAGCGCCCGTGTCGGATGCCGCCAATGCCTGGCGCGATCCTGAGCCACCTACGCGCACGAAGCTGTAACCCCCGCGCGTATTTTCGTTAGTGCACCAATCGACGCGTTGCGAATCTTCAATGAGTTGGCTAGGTAAGACCTTGGGGAAAATGCGATCAAGATCGGCCAAAGCAATCGCCACCGCTTCGGCTTCGGTGCGAGCCGACAGCGCTCGGGCCCGATAGCCACCAACATAAGCAATTAGTACTGGGGTGGCGTCTTCACCCCAGCCGTAAAGTGGGGTCCAGTAGAGCCGAACGGGGCCATCACAGCCCACCATGGTTAATCCATCGTCCCAAAAGCGCTCTTTGAATCGAAACAAAATCTTCATCACCGAGCCCATCTCTAAACCGTTAAGGGCTTGCCACTTGCTGGTGGGGAGATCAGGAGAAAATTGAATTGCCCCTGCCTTGAGCACTCCAATTGGAGCGGTACAGATAACCGATCGGGCCGGGAACTCTTCGCCGGTGGTACTAAAAGCAGTAGCGCCCGATTCGCTCCACTGAATTTTGTCTACCTTTGTTTCGTACCGAACATCAAGATTTTTGCCAATCCAAGCAGGCAAAGCGTCGTAGCCCGCAGTTAAACGCCAATCAACCCCTCGTTCAAGTTCAACCACTCGATCATCACGAATTCCGATCATGCTTAACTGATCAAGATCACCTAGCGGGTGAACGGTGAGCATTTGCTCGGCCATTACCCGTGCAACGCCAGTAAGACCTTTACGGTTTACGAACTCCGCGGCCGTCATGTCGGGACCATCGAAAGCGGCGATCTCACTCAATAAATCGCCCAATTGGGCTAAGGAGGGATCTTGGTACAAATCGGGAGAGCCAACTCCGCCGATCGACATAATGTAGCCATCGGCGGGATTGCATTTAAGCGTTTCAAACTGACCCGCTTTTATCTCAGTCCAAGTGTCGGCATTTTCGGTGTGAACAAACTCTGCTCCACACTCCACCGGCGCATTAGCAAAGTCTCGAGTAGTGAGCATGCGCCCACCAATGCGCTCGGTTGCCTCAAGTACTACCGCGGTAAGTCCGTTTCGTTCGCATTCACGAGCTGCGGTAACTCCCGCCATGCCCGCCCCTAACACCACAACGTCATACATACGTTGCTGATGATAGCGTCACCAAGACATACCAAGGAGCGAAGCTAATGCGGATTAGTGAATCTAATATTCTTATTACTGGAGCATCTTCAGGAATCGGAGCCGAGTTAGCACCCTTGCTGGCTTCGCTTGGGGCCACGGTAGGAATAGTGGCCCGGCGACAAGATCGACTAGAAGCAGTGCTAGATAAATGTCGCGCTTACGCACCTAAATCAAAACTGTGGGTAGCCGACCTGAGTGATCTCGAACAAGCAGAAAAAGTTGCCCTTGATGCCCAAGAGTATTTCGGTGGAGTTGACTGCTTAATAAATAATGCCGCTATACCCAAGGTGACTTCGATTGATCGACTGACTACTTCTGATTTGGAATCGGTCATGAGAGTTAATTTTTTATCTCCAGCAAGAATGACGCTGGCATTACTTCCCCACTGGCTAAAGCGCGGTGCGGGATGCGTAGTGAATGTCTCGTCTTTAGGAGGAAGAATCGGAATTGTTCACGAGGCGGCCTACTGCTCGTCAAAATTTGCTCTTTGTGGTTGGAGTGAATCGATGGCTATCGATCTGGCGGGCACGGGGATAGAAGTTAAATTGATTCTTCCGGGACCCATTGAGACTGAGATCTGGGATCTGGCCGACAACGAAACTGCCCTCTATTCTGGGCCTCTAGTCCCGGTGTCCGAATGTGCCTCCAGTATCGCGTCGGCTATCGAAGAGGAGGGGTTCGAATTTTATTGCCCAACCGAATTTCCCGGCGGTGGTAAACAACACGACATCGTGGTGGGAAAGACCAGCAACATTGATCAGTTCATTGCCGCCGTTGGGTCAATGGCCATAAGCGATAGAGAGAGAAAATCTTAATTAAAGTTTAAGAAACCAATGACACTTCAACGGGTATTCCGTTGAGCACCGCATTCCCCGAAAGTGGGTCGAGCAGCGAACCGTCGGTCAAGATGTTGCTATTAACACCCGCCCTTGATTCGGCTACTGCCATTTGGGTTTCGTCCACCGAATGGCCCCAGCCGTGAGGCAAGCTAACTACTCCGGGCATAAGCGAATCGGTTACCTCGGCGGCTACTTCTAACTCCCCTACTCGCGAGATCACTCGCACCACCTGCCCCGACTGAATGCCGATACGAGTGGCGTCTTCGGGGTGCATCTGTAGCGTGCAGCGATCTTTCCCTTTAACTAGGATTTTGATGTTATGCATCCATGAATTATTAGACCGTAGATCACGCCGGCCGATAAGCACGAGCTCGTGATTTTTATATTGACTGAGCGTCGACGACAGGCGACCTACGTCGGCCACGATTGGGTCAGGGGCTAATTCGATTTTTCCCGAAGGAGTCCGTAGAACTTCTGGGACTCTTGGTTGGAGTGGGCCAAAATCAATACCGTGAGGATTATCTTCAAGTTGGTCGAGAGTGAGCCCACCATCACCGGTGAAAACATCACCGTACGGACCGGTTCGCAGCATAAGGTCAAGAATTCGATCAGGACCTCGCCGTTGGCCTAGATGCTGCAATACCTCTTCAACGGTCAAGTGTGAAATGGGTGAGTCAGCGCGCTGAATGCTTCGTTCGATGAACATCGTGGCCAAGGCGTCGTCAAGAGCGGCCGGGTCGACTTCGGATCCCAAGCCCGAAACAATTGCTCCTAGTCGCAAAAGAACTTCCCACTCGGGCATTTCGTGATCAGCCAATGGGACTAGAGCAGGAGAGTAATTAGCAATATTACGAATTGATAACTGATAAAAAGCAATATCGTAATGAGAGCGGGCGAGTAACGAAGGGGCGGGCAAAATTACGTCGGCGTGGCGAGTGGTCTCGTTGCGATAAATATCAACACTCACCATAAAATCAAGTGACGCGAGAGCCTTGTTGAGTACGTCGCTATCGGGAGTCGAAACTGCGGGATTTCCCGCCACGGTAATGAGAGCTCGCACCTGCCCCGAGCCGGGAGTTGTGATTTCTTCAGCTAGGCACGCCACCGGAAATTCGCCGTATATTTCCGGACACCCCCGCACTCGACTCTGGCGCCGGCCAAAACTAACGCCGCGTCCCGGGCCACTTTTAGCGTCAGGACGCGAACCACCCGCAGCCGGATTGGGGAACATCGCGCCCCCTTCTCGATCAAGGTTTCCGGTCAACACATTGATCACATCGACTAGCCATGAAGCCAAGGTTCCAAACTCTTGTACACAAGTTCCAATACGGGCGTACACTGCCGCTCGCTTTGCGCGACTCAATTCACGAGCGACACGAGAGATAGTTTCTGCGTCGATTCGGCAAATCTCTTCCACGGCCTCGGGAGTGAACTCGGCTGCTAGAGAGCGAACTTCGTCGAGCCCAATGGAGTGGTCGGACAAACGACCGAGATTAACTAGATTTTCGGCAAACAAAACATTGACTAGGGCGAAAAGGAAATAAGCGTCGGTGCCAGGACGGATAAAGAGGTGCTCACTAGCCTCTTCAGCAGTTTTAGTACGGCGAGGATCGACTACCACCATTTGACCACCGCGTTTTATAAGCGCTCTGAGTCGGCCAGGAAGATCAGGGGCAGTGCACAGGCTGCCGTTAGAGACGAAAGGGTTGGCCCCTAAAATCAAAAGATAATCAGTGCGATCAACGTCGGGAATCGGAACGGTTAGTGAAGAACCGAAAAGAAGACCCGAAGAAACCTGTTTAGGTACCTGATCGACGGTGCTCGCAGAGTAAATATTTTCGCTGCCTAAACCTTTGATCAGTACTCGGTTATAAATCAGCATTGATAGCGAGTGGACGTTGGGATTTCCGAGATACATCGCGACGGCGTTTCGGTCGCCATCAGCGAGGATGGGGGCTAAACCTTTTTCTATGGCCGCAAAAGCTTCAGGCCAATCAACTGACCGCCACTGGCCGGTGGTCCGATCACGAATTTGCGGAGTGCGCAAGCGATCGGGGTCATCTTCGAGATGTCCAAAAGCAGTACCTTTTGGACAAAGAAAACCTTGGCTAAAAACATCATCGCGATCGCCACGAACCAAAGTGACTTTATTGGCGTTGAGATGAAGTTCTAGGCCACAGGTGGCCTCACAAAACGGACAGGTGCGATATTCGATCGTTGAAGCCATGCCCTGAGGATACTTCTTACTCAAGTATTCCGCTTAAAGTGAGAGACTTAAAACAACCCAGTTCTAGGAGTTGCAATCGTGGAAAACCGTATCTACTTTCGCCAATTGCTATCGGGGCGAGACTTCGCAACCGATAACCCAATAGCACAGCAGATGGTCAACTTTGTCTACATCATTGGTGATCGAGAAACCGGTGAAGCGATGCTCGTTGACCCTGCTTACGAGGTGCACGAGCTGCTAGAGATTCTTGAGGCTGAGGGGTTGCGTTTAACTGGAGTACTCGCCACTCATTGGCATCCTGATCATGTTGGTGGCGATCTAATGGGCTACCCCATTGACGGAATTAAAGAACTGACCGGAATGACTTCAGTGGCGGCACCGGTGCACATACAAAAACCAGAAGTGGAGTGGATCACTCGAACCACGGGGGTGTCGGTTTCTGATCTTGTGGCCCACGAAAGTGGAGACAAGGTAATGGTGGGCGATATTCCCGTTACCTTGATTCACACTCCCGGCCATACCCCCGGAAGCCAATGTTTCTTAGTCGATGGTCGTTTGGTTGCCGGCGACACTCTGTTTTTAGACGGTTGCGGCCGCACTGATTTACCCGGGGCAGACCCTGACGATATGTACGAAAGTTTGACCCAAAGATTGGCGATAGTTCCTGACTCGGCCGTGCTCTACCCTGGGCACCTGTATTCGCCCGAATCGTCGGCCAAAATGGGCGACACCCGTCAACGTAACTATGTTTTCAAAATTCCCAGTTTGGAACAGTGGCGAATGATGATGGGAGAAAGTTTTTAATTAGTTGCCGTATATTTCTTAAACAGCATCAAATAGCACGGGTAATGCCTGTGGGCCACGAAACGCCAACCCTTCGATAACTGGAGCGGGAGCATCGGGATCAAGGCGCAAGTTAGACAGCCGGTCGAGTATCTCATTTATCCCGACACTTAATTCAAGTCGAGCCAAGTGCATTCCTAGACACTGGTGCTGACCGGTACCAAAAGCCATGTGGTTTTTCGCAGGGCGATCGAGATCAAACTCCTCAGAATTTTCGTAGCGGGAAGAATCATGATTTGCCGAACCCGTTAAAACGCTAATAGCAGAACCCTTCGAAATAGGGCATCCCGCTACTTCGGTATCGACCGCCGCGACCCGAGAGACTTGGGTTACCGAACTTTCCCAGCGCAGAATTTCTTCTATGAACGCAGGCAATAAACTGCGGTCAGACTTAACTCGCGCCATAGTTTCGGGGTAAAGCAAAAGCGCGGTTAGGGCATTGCCCATAACCCGAAAAGTGGTTTCTGCCCCCGCCGGAAGCAACAGCCGGAGAAATCCATATATTTTTTCATCGGTCAAGCGTTGTCCATCAATCTCAGCGTGAACTAAATCACTGAGAAGATCGCCTTGTGGTTCGGATCGCCGGGATTCGACCAAGGGTTCTAAATAGGCTCGCATTGAGCGTGACGCCTCCAGACCCGCTTCGGGATCGAGTGGGCCGGTATTTATTTTTTCGGACCAGCCGTGGAACTGATCACTGTCTTGTACTGGAACTCCAACGATTGCGCAGATTACTCGTACTGGGTAACGGCTGGTGATGTCGCGTACAAGATCAGCTTTACCAATAGGAGAAATTTTATCAAGAAACATGTTGATTGTCGGAGATATGACCGTATCGCGCCAGCGTTCTAGTTGTGATGCCCGAAACGCGTGAGCAACGAGGTTGCGGTACGAGCGGTGCTCTTGTCCATCCATAGCCAATATCAATTCGCCCATGAACTGGCCAATGTGCTCAGCGTTAATGGAAGAGGAGAACACTTCCCCTGAGCGCAACACGTGTTCAACATCATCCCACCGGGTTATCTGAAATGCTTGGCGGTCGGGAGTGCTCAACATTGACCCCAGTCCACCATTGGGATCACTACCAATCACTGGGCACTCTTGACGGGCTCGCTTCCACTGTTCGTACGGCTGGCCAGTGAAGAAGTCGACTTCTTCGTACTGAAAAGGCTGATTGTCGATAGTCGCATCCGTAGTCATGACAATGCTCATCTCCTTAGCAAGTAACACACTTTGTGACTGTCTTGGGCGAGACAATAGCCTGCCCGCCCGAGCCGGTGTTCGCTACTACGCTGCGAGACATGAATGATCCATTTGCCGAAAACGAAGACCAGCAGGCCTTGCGAACTTTGGCCCGAGACGTAGCCATACGCGACCTCGCTCCGATGGCCCGCCACTGGGACGAGACCGAAGAATTCCCGGAAGGGTCTTGGGAAGCTATCCGCAAAGCAGGATTATTCGGAATAACGGTAGACGAAAAATACGGGGGTCACGGATTTGGGGACATCGAAGCCGCCATTGTTTTAGAAGAGTTGGGTCGAGTTGATGTCTCTAGCGCCATTCTTGCTCAGTTAACTTTTAACGGGCCGCCCCGAGCTATTCAGCATTTAGGTTCAGAGGAAATGAAGGAGCGCTGGCTTCCTATGGCGGCTTCGGGTGAAGCATTGTTTTGCATTGGAATCAGCGAGACCGAAGCTGGGTCGGCCGTAACTCAAATGCGCGCTCGGCTTACCCAGGACGGGAATGGTTACCGACTCAACGGTTATAAAAACTACGTAACGGGTGGACATCGGGCACGAGTCTGTTTGGTGTGGTGCCGTTTTCCTGGAAGCGAGGGTGCCAAAGGTATTGGTGCAGTACTGGTCGATTTAGAGTCTGACGGAGTGACGATCGCCGGAACTCACGTCAAGATGGGGCTACGTGGGACCAGCGAAGCCGAACTAGCTTTCGACGATGTTCGCATTGAGCCCGAAGATGTGCTGAGCGTAGGTGACGCCACATCAAGCGAAACGTTTAAAACTCTGATTGCTCATATCAATCACGAACGGTGCGGCAACGCAGCCATGTGTGTTGGTGCTGCTCAAGGATCTTTAGAATACGCGATCGGATATATGAACGAAAGAACTATTGGGGGGAAACCAATAGCTGAGTTGCAAGGTTTGCAGTGGAAAATCGCCGACATGGCTACGCAAATAGAAGGGGCTCGACTTTTATTGTTACGGGCCGTTCATCTAGCCGGACCGCACGGAACTCCCCCCGCGCTCGAAACCGCTATGGCCAAATCAGCAGCCAACCTCGCGGCCAAGTTTGTGTGCGACGAGGCAATCCAGTTGCTTGGTGGTTACGGGTACTCGCGGGAATATCCCGTCGAGCGGGCCTACCGAGACATTCGTGGTTTATGCATCGGAGCGGGAACAGTCGAAATCCAGCGTAATTTCATCGGCTCACAGGTTCTTCGGGGCGCAGTTCCGGCTAGCGCCGGTTGGCGTAAGTAGTGAGCGCGGGTGATAACTAAAAATTCTTCGCCGCGACCAAAAATAAGCGCGACTTATCGACACTTGGACGCCAAGAAATATCTTGCTCCGGGCGGTCCGTGGGCAATACCTACCCTTGATCAATTATTTAGAGTGGGTGGGGCAAATTCTTCGGGATCACTGATAACCGACCTTGAATCTGGTCTCAATCTTGACGCTCGGGCGCTGGAGGCGCTGGTGGCGACTTTGGCCGGTGGACTACGTACGGCCGGGGTGCGTCGGGGCGATGTGGTGGCTTGGCAATCCCCTAACTCGTGGGAAGTCGTTGTGCTTTATCGAGCGTGTTGGCGGTTAGGAGCGATAGCCGGGCCAATCCACCACCAAGCAGGGTCGGCCCACGTTGAACACGCGCTAAATGTTCTTTCCCCTAAGATTTTTTTAAATCCAGAAGACATGCGGGGTCCTAATTCTCGCTTCGAAAAATTAATTGCCGGCAATGAAGTGGTTACCGATTCAACGGCTCGTGGATCCGATATTGCGGTGGCGCTATTTACTTCGGGGTCAACCGGATTGCCTAAAGCGGCCTTACACACCCAACGGGGATTGGCTACTAAAGCGATCACCATGGCCAAGGCGCACGGATTAAAGCCTCAAGACGTGGTCCTCATGCCCGCTCCCCTAGCTCACATATCGGGCTTACTCAATGCGGTACTTATTCCTGGAGTAGTGGGAATGTCAGCCGGACTTATACGGGCCTGGGACCCTGAAAATGCTCTAACTCGAATAGCGGACGAAAACGTATCGTTCATGATCGGCCCGCCCACATTCTTCCTGGGCCTTTTTGCCGCCCCCAATTTTCGTACTGAGCGCGCTCAGAGCCTGCGGCTGGTTTCGTGTGGCGGAGCAGGAATAACTCCAGCATTTGTGATCGAAGCTCGCCAGCGTCTCGACTGTGAAGTTAAGCGGACTTACGGGTCGACCGAGGCTCCGACTGTTACTACTAGCCGCTCAACCGACGATCCCCAAAAAGCAGCCGATACCGACGGTCGTATTGTTGGCGACGCTCAGTTAAAAATTGTGGACCCCATCACGGGGAGAGAACTGGGTCCAGGTTCAATTGGCGAGTTGCTACTACGAGGCCCCGAACTTTTTGTTGGTTACTCCGACATCAATTTGACTCGGGCCAGCATTAGCCGAGGATGGTTCAATACTGGCGATTTGGCTCAAGTTGACTCCGAAGGCTGGTTAACCATATCGGGGCGAATCAAGGACGTGATAATTCGTGGGGGAGAAAATATCTCTGCGGCGGAAGTAGAAAGACTCTTAGAGGAACACCCCGCAGTCAAACACGCAGTGGTGGTGGGTGAACCTAACGAACGACTAGGCGAACGAGTGTGTGCGTTCGTGATCGCCGATGCTTCTTTTGACTTAGATGTTTGTCAGAAATGGTTCAGTGATTCAGGGGCTACTCGATTCACTACCCCCGAGCGGATAGTGAGAGTTGACGAGTTCCCGCTATTAGCGGCCGGAAAACCCGATCGGGCACGACTAAAAGACCAAGCCGGTGAACTCGCTCGGTCTTAAATCAGTTGCTCGCCACTTTCAACTCGAGTTCGTAACAACTGAGCCAGTCGCTCGCGATGATAAGAAGCGTCGCCAAACGAGAGTTGATCGACTTGAGCTCGCTTCATGTAGAAGTGGAGGTCATGTTCCCAGGTGAAGCCGATTCCACCGTGAACTTGAAGAGCTGAAGCCATTACCCGTTTTGAGGCATCAGCTCCCCACACTTTGGCGGTTGATGCTGCGACCGAGGACTCGGGATCGTCAGCCGACAAGCACCATGCGGCCCAATAGACGCTTGAGCGCATTCCTTCGACATCAACCAACATGTCGGCACAGCGGTGCTTGACGGCCTGAAAACTTCCGATCGGTCGACCAAACTGGACTCGGTCTTTGGCGTACTCAACGGAAAACTCCAACACCCGTTCTGCTCCGCCGAGCATTTCGGCCGAAGAAAATACGGCGCCAAGGTCGAGCAAACGATTAACCGATTTAGCACCGCCAATTAACCACGCCGAAGTTTTGTTTAGATGAAGCCAACCAAAAGAACGCGTACGATCCATAGCGGGCTCAGATTTTATCTGGCCAACTGCCAAATCAACCCCGAACAAACTCGGACCGTCAGCACTGTCAGCGACTACTAAAACGAACGAAGCCCCCGGCGCATCAAGGATTGGGTCGGGGCGACCGGTAAGTTTCCAGTCACCATTCACTGCGGTTGCACTTACCGCGACAGGGTTACGGCTCCAGGCTACGCACACCGTAGATTGACCCGAAATAACTTTCTCTACTAATTCGCTAGATCGAATCGACTCGGGTTCATCACCGTGTTCGAGTGCATCGAGGGCTAATACGGTCGAAGCGAAAGGTGCGGGGGCTGCGTGGCGACCGATTTCTTCTAGCAGTACCGCAACTTCGACTATTCCTAAACCGAGACCACCCTTTGATTCAGGATGAGCGAGAGCGGGCCAACCTTGTTCCACCATTGCGCTCCAAAGATGAGCGTCGGTTCCGCCCGCGCCGTCGAAAATGGCCCGTACCGCAGTCGCCGAAGCCGCCGAGTCAAGGAGTTCGCGCGCTCCTTCTCGTAGCGCAATTTGGTCGTCGCCCAGTTCAAAATCCATTAGCGATGAATCGTACCGGAGGACTCGCCTCCCTCGGCAAGCCAGTGGTACGATTGGCCCATCTAATAAAGGAGTAGTGCACAGCAGTGATTGAGGTTCGCCATGGCTAACAGTGCGAACAACGATAAGGCGATAATTCGTTATGGAGATAACGAAATCGAGCTCCCGATAGTTGAGGGAACCGAAAAAGAGCGAGCCATTGATATCGCCAAACTTCGATCCCAAAGTGGGCTTATTACTCTCGATTATGGATTCGTAAATACTGGTTCGTGCGAATCAGCCATCACTTTCATCGATGGTGAAGAAGGAATCCTGCGTTATCGAGGAATTCCGATCGAGCAATTAGTTTCGGGGCACGAGCCGTCATTTTTGGAAACTTCGTTTTTGCTCATCAATGGCGACCTTCCGACCGAAAGCCAGCTCGATCAATTTCGTTATTCGATTCGCAAACATACGCTTTTGCACGAAGACGCTCGTAGATTTTTTGACGCTTTTCCTAAAGATGCCCACCCCATGGGAGTGCTCTCCTCGGTAGTAAGTGCTCTCTCGACTTTTTATCCTGACTCGAACAACCCTCACGACCCGGCGCAGTTTGAATTGGCCATGATCCGCCTGATGGCAAAACTTCCCACTATTGCGGCTTACTCGTACAAGCGGTCCATCGGTCAGCCTCTCCTCTACCCCGATAACGAACTTGATCTCATCGAAAACTTCCTAACCATGATGTTCGCCGTCCCTTCAGAAAATTATGTGGTGACCCCCACCATGGTTCACGCCATGAAAGTGCTTTTGATTTTGCACGCTGATCACGAACAAAACTGTTCTACTTCAACAGTGCGTTTGGCCGGATCTAGCGACGCCAATTTGTTTGCCTCAGTGGCGGCAGGAATTAACGCCTTATGGGGTCCTCTTCACGGCGGCGCTAATCAAGCTGTAATTGAGATGCTCGAGAAAATTCAATCTGAAGGTGGAGATCTAAAACGTTTTGTTGAAATGGCGAAAAGCAAAGATAATGATTTTCGTCTTTCAGGTTTCGGTCATAGAGTTTATAAAAAGTACGACCCCCGAGCGCTCATTCTAAAGAAGGTCGCGGAAGACGTAATGGCCGATATGAACAGAAATGATCCCCTACTCGATCTCGCGAAAGAGTTGGAAGAGATTGCCTTGGCGGATGATTACTTTATTGAGAACCGGCTGTATCCGAACGTAGATTTTTATTCGGGGTTCATCTACCGAGCTATGGGGTTCCCTACCAACATGTTTACCGTTCTCTTTGCTATGGGACGATTGCCCGGTTGGATTGCTCACTGGAAAGAAATGAGGGAGAATCCCCGCACCAAAATTGGTCGACCTCGGCAGATTTACATCGGAGAGACCGAACGTAAATACACTCCCCTCGACCAAAGAATTTAAGACTCGCTCCGTGGATCTGGCGCCATCGCCGGCTGAAGCTCAACTGCGCCTCGAAGTGCGCTCGTGGTTGCAAGAAAATCTTCCTTGGGAGTACGGGCGGGGTCTTCCTCCTCGTTTTGAAACCCTCGAAGAAGAAGTTGCCTTTGGCCGAACGTGGCAAAACCAACTGGCCCAAGGGCGCTGGGTTGGGGTTCCGTGGCCAACGCAGTACGGCGGTCGCGGCGCGGGACCAGTTGAACATTTCATCGTCACCGAAGAGTTGGCCCGTGCTCGAGCACCCGAATTGGTTGGGCGGATCGGGATAAACCTAGTCGGACCAACTCTGTTGGCTCACGGAACTGATGAACAAAAGCAGCGTTGGCTTCCATCAATCCCACCGGCCGAACATATCTGGTGTCAACTATTTAGTGAACCTGGCGCAGGAAGCGACCTTGCGGCGATTACGACTCGGGCCGAGATGAAAGGGGACGACTGGATACTTAATGGTCAAAAAGTGTGGACTTCATACGCGCAATTCGCAGACTGGGGCTTGTGTCTCGCTCGCACTGACCCTGATGGTCCTAAACATAAGAGCATTACCGCTTTCGCGGTTGATATGCGAGCTCTCGGAGTAGAAGTCCGACCGTTGCACCAAATCACCGACGAAAAAGAATTCAACGAAGTTTTTTTTAGTGACGTAATTATTCCTGACGCTCATCGTATCGGTCCAGTAAATGAAGGCTGGCGGGTGGCTAACTCGACTCTTACTCACGAGCGAGGAATCAACCCGCGCCAACTAGTAATTCATCTCCAGTTGGTAGAAGAACTGCTGCGGTTGGCGCTTGAAAATGGTGCATTCGATGATCCGCGCTTGCGCCCTCGCCTTGCTCAAGCGGTTGTTGAAGTCCGTTTGTTCCAGCTTCACAACTGGCGAACTCTGTCCCGATTAGCCAAAGGAGAGGCCCCCGGCCCAGAAGGAAGCGCGCTCAAGCTCTATTGGAGTGAGATGAGTAAGCGAATGCACGACACCGTTATGGCCGTGTTGGGGCCCGCCGCACCTTTATGGATCGGGGCTGACGAAAACCCCGGAGAAGGAACTTGGCAAAGATCTTGGCTCTATTATCAGGCATCCTCGATATGGGCCGGAACTAACGAGATCCAGCGCAATATCTTGAGCGAACGGGTGTTGGGGCTACCAAAAGAACCGGCGCGTACTGGCTAGTAGATAACTTGACGCACCTTTTGGCTAGTGATGACCCGCCGACTGCCCTCCCTTGGCTAGATTCAACCTATGGCAACAAAATCTGAATTCACCACTATTCGCTATTCGGTTGAAGGACCCGTAGCCACCATAACTTTGGCTCGGCCAGAATCCGCTAACGCCATGAGCTCGGTGCTTATTGACGAGCTAGACCGTGCTCTCGATTTAGTAGAAGAAGACAATGAAGTTCGCGTCGTGATCCTTGACGGTGAAGGCAAACATTTTTGTGCCGGCCATGATCTAAAAGAGATACTCGAAGAATCGAGCGACTGGACCCGTATGCGCTCAACGCCGGAAGGAAAATTGCATCACGAGTTCATTATGTACTGGGAAAAATGTCTCCGCTTAAGAGATTTTCCTAAACCCACCATCGCGGCAGTTCAAGGAGTATGCGCGGCCGCGGGTTTAATGCTCGCGACTATGTGTGATCTCATCATCGCCGCGGACAACGCAAAGTTTTCTAACCCAGTTGCTCGCATGACCGGAGTTGGGGTTGAGTTGCTGATAGAACCATGGGAAATGGGTCCCCGAAAAGCCAAGGAGTTCTTGCTCTGCGCGACCACGATTGACGCCGGCGAGGCTTTACGACTCGGACTGGCTAATCGGGTGGTAAAACTTGATCAATTAAGCACCGAGGCCCGACTGATGGCCGATGAAGTGGCATTAGTGCCACCGATTACCGCTCAAGCAATAAAAGAGACCATTAATCACACGGTCGACCTTCAGGGACAGAGAGAAGCCTGGCGATATCACTTTATGGTGCACCAGTTTGTTAGCAACACCGAAACGGCCCTTGGGGCCATGAGCAACCGCAAAGAAGCTGTACGCGAAGAGGGTGGCCTTGGCTCGGTCAAGCGCGAACAGTCCGGCGGATGAAAGATTGCCCGTGAGTGGGCCACTAACGGGTCTAAGAGTTCTTGATTTAGGAACCCGTATAGCGGCGCCTTTTTGTGCGGGATTGTTGGGCGAACAAGGCGCAGAAGTAATAAAAATCGAACAACCCGGCAACGGTGATTTCATGCGTGACATCGGTCCCTTTGCTCCCGACGAAAACGGTGAGGACTACTCATTGTTTTGGTCAGTCGAGGGGCGGGGACGCAAAAGCGTAACTATTGATCTACGTACTTCTGATGGTCAACTTCTACTCATGCGTTTGGCCGAAACCGCTGACGTCTTGGTAGAAAACTTTCGTCCCGGAACGCTGGAAAAGTGGAACATTGGCCCCAATAGCCTTAACGATCGCCTAATAACCGTGCGCATAAGCAGCTTTGGCCAAGACGGACCGCTATCGCCTCGACCGGGATTAGATCGCGTTGGCATTGGCTTTGGTGGGCTTTTGCACTTAACCGGCTACCCCGACCGGCCACCCGTGCGAGTAGGCGTCACTATTTCGGATTACCTGACCGGAGTATTTTCGGCTCATGCTGCGGTAGCCGCCCTCTACGGACGAGATGCCCGGGGCGGAACTGGAGTGGTTATTGATGCCAGTCTTTATGGCTCATCGCTAAGAGTTTTGGAATGGACCTTGGCGGCTTATGACCGCTTAGGAACCATACGTAATCGAGAAGGGAACCAACTAGCCAACTCGGCCCCGCTAGACAACTACCCCACGGCCGACGGGAAATACGTATGCATAGTGGCCGGCTCGGACGCCAACTTCGCCCGATTAGCTGCGGCGATGGAGATGGCTGAACTCATCACCGACGAACGTTTCGCTCGATTGTCAGATCGAGTTGAACACCACCAAGAAATAAATGACATGGTCGCCAAGTGGACTAGTTCTCTTTCGGCTGATGAAGTAGAGAGACGTTGTGCCGCCAAAGATGTTCCGGTTGCCACCGCGGCCACCGCGGCCGATATTTTTGCCAATGCTCACATAGCGGAGCGTTCGGATCTAGTGAGTGTTAACGACCCCGTGTTAGGTCCCATCCGCCAGCAGGCGCCCTACCCCCGCGTGGCCGGCACTACTCCCGAGGCTCCCGTTGGCGCACCGAAACTTGGACAGCACACCCGCGAAGTTTTAAGCGATTTACTCGGGCTCAGCGACACCCAACTCGATGATCTATCTGAGCGGGGTGTGGTGTGATTACCCGTATGGTTCACGACGGACTGTTTCGCTTTGACTCCGACGGGGGCATCCGGCTTTTAGGATCGCGCTGCGAGGAGTGCTCTCATCTTCAGTTTCCAGTAGCCGAAACCTGCTCTATGTGCGGATCGGAGCGCAGCACAACGATTGACCTTGAGCGCCAAGGAACACTGTGGCTTTCTACGGTGGTGACTAATGCCCCGCCAGGATATCTCGGTGAAGTTCCTTACGGCTTCGGTGTAGTGGAATTACCTAGTGGGTTGCGAATAATCACCCTGATCACCGAAAAAGAAGTAGTTGAGTTTGGAACTCCGTTGCGTTTAGTGGCCCACGATTTAGGAGTCAATGACGACGGGGAAATGGTTATCACCTACGCGTTTAGCCCAGGTTCGTCATGACCAACTCAGTGGCCGTAGCGGGCGTGGGACTGCACCCCTTCGGGCGATTTGATCGCACAGTTACTCAAATGGGAGTTAGCGCGGTGCGCGCGGCACTAGAGGATGCCGGCAATCCAAGTTTTCAATCTGTCTTCTGTGCCACGGTCTATTCGGGAGTGGCCGCAGGCCACAAAGTACTTGGCGCTCTAGGTCTAACTGGAACTCCAATTGTCAATGTAGAGGCCGGATGTGCCAGCGGTGGTGCGGCTTTGATGCTGGCGACCAACGCAGTGCGCTCTGGTCAATGCGATACCGCCTTAGTTTTAGGGATCGAAAAAATGCCCCGGGGAATTATTCGTTCTTCATTTTTCGAACCGTGGCGAGAACAATCGGGCTTAGCCGCTACACCGGCATACTTCGCTTTGCGAGCCATGCGCCTGATGAGGGATTCGGGCATCACCAAAGAAGACCTCGCACAAATCGTGGTCAAGAACCGAGCCGAAGGAGTAAACAACGAAATAGCGATGTATCGAACGGCGACCACGGTTGAAGCAGTTTTGGAATCGCGTTTGGTATGCGAGCCTCTTCATCTTCATATGCTTTGCTCGCCCAACGAAGGAGCGGCGGCGATCGTAGTCCAGCGTAGCGATCTAGCGCGACGGGATGCTCCAAAAATCGCGAGCGCGCAATTGCGTTCCCATTTGCCCGGATCGATACTGGGTGAAGCCACCCCTTTAAGTGGAGTAGCCGACGAGAACATACCGGCGGCAAGCACCATTGCCGCTCACGCGGCGTTTGAAGAAGCCGGCTACGGGCCCGACGACCTCGATCTAATCGAATGTCAAGACACCGATGCCGCGCGCGAGATTCTTGCTTACGAAGAACTCGGGTTGTGCGCTCGAGGCGATTCGGCTCAATTGTTAAGAAACGGTGACACCGCTCGGGGTGGCCGTTGGCCCGTCAACCTCAGTGGCGGTCTGCTGTCTAAAGGTGAGCCGCTAGGTGCTTCTGCTCTTGCGCAGATAATTGAGTTAAGCAATCAAATCGATGGTCGTGCTGGAGTTAGACAAATAGAAAATGCCCAAGTCGGATTAGCGCACACGGTAGGTCGAGGGGCTAACGCCGCAGTGGTGATTATTACCAAATAACGATTAGCGGTTGCGGAGAAACCATGCTTGAGGGTCCCAAGTACGCAGAGAGTTGACCTCGTCTTGTGTTGGTGGCTCAAGTTCTCGCACCGTTTCGGCTACTTCTAAATCCCAGCCACACGCAGCCACCGCAGCAGCAATGCGCTCGTCTTTAGATTCTGGGCCGGGGGCAACCGCAGTAAGAACGAGATCGCTCTTTGCGTCATAGCGTTCAAGGATTCCAAAATCAGTAACTAGTGCTCGCACTGCTTTACCGGGCGAAGTGATGTAGCCACATTCTGACGGAGTGCGTTCGGGGGTAAGCAACGCGACCACGATCGCTTCGGCACACACCGAGGCCACATCATTGCCACCACCGGAACCAACCAAAAACGCACCGCCGGGGATGACAGTTGAGTTCACATTTCCTCGTCGATCTATCTGAGCGCCGCCCAAGCACGCCAGCGTGGTAGTTCCTTGTCCGCCCACCAAACTCCCCAGCACAGTGCTGGCGTCACTGATCATTAACGACCGCGGAAAATTGCGATGATTAAGAACGAACGGATCTCCGGGCACGGGGTCGTAACCCCAAAGCCCGATCTCGGCGGTTAGTTGCACCGCGTGACCTTGCGCTTGCGCTTGCGCTACCGCCAGCCACGCAGCCAAATTGGCGACTCCCGCCCCCGCCAATACTGCATCGGCCTTGAGCGCTATCACTCGCTCGGTTAAGTGACGCGCGCCCCAAATAGCCGCCATCTCCCAACGGTTAATAGGCGCTTCAAGATCAGGAGGATTGTCGATTACTTCTTGTCGCCACGACTGCGGATCGGCTTTTTGTCGCAGTTTTTCTACTCGCTTTGAGCCCAAACGATCGACGTAATCAGCCGGACTAGAAACGTCAAGTATCCAGTGGCGAATCCACTCATCAAAATCATCTCGGCGCGAAGCAGCGCGAGCTTCAATCCAAAAATCGTAATCTTCGCCATAACTTTCTACCGGGAGCGCGCCACTAAATAATCCTCCGGGGTGGGCCCCCATCGGGACTTCACACACCGCTAAAACTCGATGAGCAGGAATACGCACTAGATGGGACCACTCGCTTAAGTCGTCAACCACTTTTTCTACCGTTACTACCGCTCCACGACGAGCCGCCAACGCCCCCCACGGGCTTTCTAGCAATGGCGGATGCAGGGCCACATTTCCGGCTCGGTCGGCTACCGGAGCGTGGAGCAAAGCCACGTCGGGAAATAATGGTGCCAAAAGACCAATTTCACCCAACTCAGTAGTGACCCGAGTAAAGGCAGGATTTTCTTCCATTGATGAGCCCGCGATTGAGCGAGTCACAATAGCGGGAAGTCCTCGAGCCGCAGCTTCAAGGCGTTGAGTGAACGCTAAAAATGACCAGTGTTCAACTTCTACTTCGCCACGGGCGTAACTAGAAGCAAAAATAGGATTGGGAGTGAAATTGGGGAAAGTGTCGCCCGAATATCCAGTGAGGACTTTACGAACAAGCCCCCCTTTGAAAAACAAAGTTCCTAAACTTGACAGCGAAAGCATTAATAACTCAAAGCCAGGATCTTTGCCCCACCATTGGCGGACTACTTCACTTGCGGCGGCAGTCCAGCGAGTGTGTCCGACTCCTAAATAAATCGAATCGCCCGCCCGCACATTTTCAGAGATTGCGTCAGTGAGCGAAACTACTTTTTCTTTCATTTCGACAAAAGATAAATCCCTTAGGCCGAGTCAAGAACAAGATCGGCTAAACGGTTGCGCTGGTATCCCTGATAACCAAGAAGTATGTCGTTTTGTTTGGCCCGCTTGTAATAAAAATGGGCGTCACAGTCCCAAGTGAAACCTACTCCCCCGTGAACTTGAATATCTTCCGAGGACACGAAGATTGCAGCCTCGCCGATAAAACCTTTAGCCATTGCTACGGCTCGTTCTCGTGCGGGGTCGTCAACATCAGAAGTCCAGGCGGCGTAATGCGAACCAACTCGAGACAACTCAAGACGATGCAACATATCTACTGACTTGTGGCGTATGGCTTGAAATTTTGATAATGGTCGGTCAAATTGAACTCTAACTTTGGCGTATTCGACCGCCAAATTGAGTGATGCATCGCACGCGCCTACGAGTTCGGAGGAAAGCATTACTGCGGCATCATCAACAACTCGATTCCAAATCTCGGTGTGGTCACCGAGAGGTCCAATAGCCTCAGCGGGAGTTTCTTCAAGTTTTAGATAAGCCGCTTTGCGAGTGGGATCAAGGGTAGAAACCGCTTCGGCTTTTGGTGCTTGGATCAAGAAAGATCCAATGCCGTCTTCGGTGCGAGCCACCACAATTACCCAATCGGCGCTGTGACCATCAAGCACCATTATCTTTTCGCCCGACAAAACCCAGTCGGCACCCTTGCGCCGAGCGCGAGTGCGTACTCGCTTTATGGGATCGCCATGACCTTGTTCTTCAATCGCCACCGTGCCCCGCAGTGTGCCCGAGGCCAAAGCGGATAACAGATCGCTAGCCCCTAAACGCTGGGCCGCCAAAGTGGCGAACACGGCCGAAGAAAAGAACGGTCCCGGAAACGGTAAGCGCCCCATCTCTTCCATGACTACCGCCATGTCGACTAGACCTAAACCCAAACCGCCGTGCTCTTCGGCAATCAAAAGCCCCGGCCAACCCATGTCGGCGATTTTCCGCCACATCTCGTCGGTAAAGCCCCGCTCGTCGTCGGCCATAGCTCGGGTGTAAGCACCCGAAGCCTCGTTGGTCAAAAATGACCGGACGGCATCTCGCAGAGCGTCTTGGTCATCGGAGAAGGTGAAGTCCATGTCGATTCCTCTTTTCTGAGCGATTTAGGTAACCTGACACGGATGTTAGTCAATGCCCTCTGACCTTGCTATGGTAACGCTAACACCAAATTGAAGAATCTGAATCTAGTCTGATAGGAGCCGAAAATGGACTTCGCCCACACCCCTGAAGATGAAGCGTTTCGCCTAGAGCTGCGGACTTGGCTTGACGTCAACCTGCCTAAATTCTTGGCTGACTGGGGTGGCGACGAAGATCCAGGCGGCGGCCGGCAAGGCGGTATCGCTCGGTCACAGGATCGCCGCAAGGACTGGCAAAAGCGGCTCGACGAGGGTCGCTGGGCGGCCATCAACTGGCCCCTTGACTGGCACGGACGCGAAGCCACTCCGGTGCAAAACGTTATTTACTCCGAAGAAATGGCTCGAGTACGCGCGCCGGGTATCTACAACGCCAATGGTTTGTGGCAAATCGGACCGATGATCATTCATTGGGGTAACGAAGAGCAGCGCAATGAATGGCTGCCCGGGATTCTTTCTGCGGAAGAACATTGGTGCCAAGGGTTTAGTGAACCACAGGCCGGTTCTGACCTCGCCAACTTGCGTACAACCGCAGTGCTAGACGGTGATGAATACGTAGTGAACGGACAAAAAATATGGACTTCTACTGCCCACTTGGCTAAGTGGGGATTATTTCTTTTACGCACTGACCCGACTGCAATTGAGCGGGGCGCAAAGCACGAAGGAATAACCGCTTTCATTATCGACATGGACACACCCGGAATTGAATGTCGTCCCATTCGCGACATAGTGGGTGAAGAAATGTTTAACGAAGTTTGGTTCACCGATGCACGTATTCCTGTCGCGCACCGACTCGGTGAAGAAGGAGCGGGTTGGAAAGTAGCCATGGGGACTCTGGGCCACGAACGAGTCGGTACCGCAGGGCTAGCAATCACGATGGCCGCCGATTTGCGAGCAATGATCTCGGCCGCACGGGCAGTCAACCCTGACTCGCTTAACGATCCAGAAATTCGGGAGCGAATCGCTCGGGCCTATACCGATATTGAATTCACTAAGTTGCTCAACTACCGCGCGCTCACGAAGATTATTAAGGGACAGAAAAACTGGCCGGAAGTTCCGTTGGCAAAATTGCAGTGGAGCCACTTGGCGCAGACTTTGGCCGAATTGGCGATTGATCTCCTTGGTCCTTCGGGTCTGCTCGCTAAAGGTAGTCCCGGAGCGATTGACGGCGGGAGTTGGACCCGCCTTTACAGTTTTCAGCGCTACACCTCGATTGGTGCAGGAGCAACCGAAGTACAAAAGAACATCATCGCGGACCGCGCGATATTTCCTCGCACTTAAACCTCCACCATGCGACTCGGAATTGTTACTCCGGTCGTAACTCGACTACCCCGTGCTCATTCACGCTGGGAAGTAGACGCAGGTATTAAAGAGATTGCTCGTATCGCTACTGAAGCCGAGCGGTTGGGCTACGACCATCTCACGTGCAGTGAACACATTGCCGTGCCTGATTCGGTTGTCTCTACTAGGGGGGCTACCTACTGGGATCCGTTGGCCACACTGGGGTTCATCGCGGGGTGCACCCGCACTATTCGACTGGCGACCTTTGTGCTCGTATTGGGTTATCACCACCCGTTAGAGATAGTGAAGCGCTACGGAACCCTTGATGCAATAAGTGAAGGGCGAGTGATTCTTGGGGTTGGGGTTGGCTCTTTAGCAGAAGAGTTCGAATTGCTAGGGGCATCGTTTTCTGATCGCGGTAAACGCGCCGACGATGCCCTAAGAGCACTGCAAGCCTCGTGGGGTAAGTCCGTTCCGGAATATCACAGCGAATACTTTGATTACTCCGATATGACAATTGACCCCGTAGCCACCAGCACCACCGCTCCGATTTGGATTGGTGGTCAATCAGCCCGTTCGTTGGCCCGAGCAGTGGAATTCGGAGAAGCGTGGGCTCCATTTGGACTAAAACCTAACGAAGTAAGCCAACTTTTAGCCGCCGCAGAGTCGAGCGCTTCGTGGAGTCAGCGGACTAAACCGCTTGAGGTGTTCCTTCAACCCACTCCCCCCCTTGACCCTGTTGGCGACCCCGAGGCCACTCGGCACACACTGAACGAATGGATAGCTGGAGGGGCAACGGGGCTTACTTTGCGTTTCGTACATCACTCGCTTGACCACTACTGCGAACAACTTGAGGCGCTGCCGACGCTACTGACCATCTAAATCGCAGTATTAATCGTCCAGTGAAACTTCGCGTTGATCACGAGGGGGCTACCTGGATTGACCACTCGGGCGTTGAGGTTAAACGAGTCGGGTGGGTCGGATTGAGGCTCGACGCACAAGGCTAAATCGGGCTCGGTGTAGACAACTATGCACTCACAGTCAGATTCGATAGTGAGCGAGCCCAATTCGGGCCAGCGTAATACTGCCGCTGGTTCTCCTAACTTGGTAAAGCAGTCGTCCCACGGCGGTGGCGCTATGGGAACCAACTCTCCACTAGGTATCCCTTCGCCGTCACGGTGGTACATGCGCTCCGCGTGAAGTTCTAGTTCGACTGAGTCGTCGCTCTGGGGCGTCCGGTGCCACCACGGATGCCAACCGCACGATACGGGCATAGGGCGATCACTTGCGTGAACTTCCATAGTTAAAGATAGAGAGTTGGGTTCTAACTCAAAGCGCTGCATTACCTTCCCGCCAAAAGGCCACGGCTCAACTAAATCAGTCGATAGCTCTAGATGAGTGAGGCTAGAACTATCTATCTTCCACGGTTGATCTCTCACTGTCCCGTGAATAGCATGCGGAGCTTTATTGCACGGCAATTGATAATCATCTCCGGCAAAAGAAAACTTTCCGTAACGAATGCGCCCCGCCCACGGCGCCATCGGAAATAAGCCGTGATTGTGGTCATCAATCTCAGGGGTAACGAGCAGATCTAGATCGCCGACGGCCAATTTCAAGATGCGGCCACCACCGTTTTCATCGACAACGACTCGAACCGAGCCGGCGGAAAGATCAATCACAGTTAGCCGAGGCGCTCGATGACGGTGGCGTTGGCCTGACCGCCGCCTTCGCACATTGTTTGAAATCCGTAACGACCCCCAGTGGCTTCTAGGTGATTGAGCATGGTGGTCATGAGCCGAACCCCGCTCGCTCCTAGCGGATGACCAATAGCAATAGCCCCACCGCGGGGATTAAATTTTTCGGGATCAGGGCGGAACTCTTTAGCCCACATAAGGGCGATGGCCGCGAAAGCTTCGTTGCACTCAATGGCATCGAAGTCGTCAATTTTCATTCCTGTTCGATCAAGAAGTTTTCGGGTTACTGGATTAGGCGCCGAGAGAACGAGCACCGGATCGTCAGCCAGTACGGCGAAGTGAACAAATCGAGCACGAATTGGTAAACCCAATTTTTCGGCCGTTGCCCGGTCGGCGATCAACATGGCAGAAGCGCCATCACTCATTTGCGAAGCGTTACCCGCAGTGATGTCGGGAGCCGGTTGATCTTCTGACTCCCATGCGGGGGCTAACCCGGCCAAGCCTTCGATGGTAGTAGTGCGACGAATTCCCTCATCGTGAGCAAGAACTTCACCAGTTGCTTCACCATTTTCATTACGGATTGGAACGGGAATTATTTCGTTAGCGAAAAACCCTGAATCGGTATTTTCCGCTGCTCGGCGCTGGCTTTGGTAAGAAAAAATGTCCATCTCTTCACGAGTTACCCCAAACCGGTCGGCTAATACTTGGGCCACCCAAAACTGGATCCCCAGCACTCCCCCACACGCTTCAAGAAATGCGGGCGAGAACGGCCCGATTCCACCGCGAGCGTTGCTCGACATGGGTGTACGAGTCATTGACTCAACGCCACAGGCGATTGCGATGTCGTAGGCGCCCGCCATTACTCCTTGGGCGACGAAGTGCATGGCTTGCTGCGAAGAACCACACTGACGATCGACGGTAGTAGCGGGTACGTGGGGAGGAAGCCCTGCGGCAACCCACGCGTTGCGAGTTACGTTGCAGCCCTGTTCACCGGCTTGGGATACGCACCCCCCCACCACATCGTCGACTAAGGCGGGGTCGAGGTCATTACGGTCAAGAACAGCAGTAAGAGCATGAGCCAAAAGATCGGTAGGGTGCCAGCCTGATAACGCCCCTTTGCGTTTCCCGATTGCGGTCCGGCCAGTATCGATAATGACTGCTTCTCTTGTCTCCATTTCTTTCCAACCCTTCTATTAGCGAGATTCTTATTCTTTGAACAATGATTAACTAGAGCCACTGGGACTGCCAATAAAATCCCTACGAACCTGACATGGTAGTCAGGTTCTCATTGGTCAACCGAGATTCGGAGAGTTCATGCGTATAGCCGTGCTCGTCAAGCAGATACCGGCCTTCGCCGAACTGAGACTGGGCCCTAATGGCCGGCTGTGGCGCGATGGAATCGAGCGAGAAATGAATCCGTATTGTCGCCGGGCAGTAGCTCAAGCGGTGGAATTAGCCGCCGCGGTGGGTGATGGCCAGGTAACCGCGTTTACTCTTGGGCCGCCCGTTGCTGAAGAAGTTTTGCGAGAGGCTATTGCTTGGGGTGAACAAAACGCGGTGAGCACGACCGGCGTTCTTGTTAGCGATCCTAAGTTTTCTGGTTCTGACACTCTAGCTACCGCAAAAGCTTTGGCGGCGGCGCTGACCCTTGAAGGTCCGTTCGATCTTGTATTGGCTGGTCTCAACTCGGTTGATTCTGATACTGGACAAGTGGGACCCGAGATCGCTGAATTGCTTGATCTACCTTTCGCCGCCGGAGTTCGTTACCTGAGTGTCAAGGGGGCGACGCTGCACTTACGCGGTGAACACGACGACGGTTGGGCGCAACTTAAAATCGACCTCCCCGCAGTCATTTCTTGTGCCGAACGATTAATAGACCCATGCAAAGTTGACTTCGATAGGCGTGAACTAGTTGACCCTGGCTTGATGAAAACACTTAGTGCGGCCGACTTAGGACCAGGGCCGTGGGGTGAAGCGGCTAGCCCAACCCAAGTTGGAGAGACTCGAGTTCACGCCGTAAACCGCGAACAAGTAATGCTGACTGGAACCATCGTCGAGCAAGTCGATCAGGCGATAGCAGCGCTAACTCGTCGTGGAGCACTCGATAAAAAATTACCCCCAGACAATTCATTAGCCCTGGCCAAAATTCCACCTCCTCGTACCCCCAATACGGGACTTACAATCGGCGTATTAGTAGAGCCCGATCGAGCTGAGTTGACCCAAGAATTACTTAGCGCCGCGACCGGTTTGGGTGGACTGATTGAGAGTGATGTAATCGCACTTGATTTCAGTGGAGAAAAACTTCCCCTCGGGGCATGGGGTGCTGACTCGATTATAGATTTTGATTCGCAAAAAATCGGAGTGCTCGAACAAGACGCAGCCAAAGCGGCGGCGGCGTGGGGCGAATCGGTAAATCCGTGGGCGATTTTGTCGCCCAGCACCACATGGGGTCGAGAGGTGAGTGGCCGTACCGCAGTACGACTCAACGCGGGGCTAACCAGTGATGCCGTAGCCCTCGAAGTAGATAACGGCCGCTTGGTCGCCTGGAAACCAGCATTTGGTGGCCAACTCGTGGCGGCCATCACCACCACGTCGCCAATCCAAATGGCCACCGTGCGCAGTGGGGTAATCGAGTGTCTAGCGTCGCGCGCCTACGAAGCCCCTATTGAACAATCGAATATTGCGCGCGTGAGCCGAGTCAAGGTACTGGCCCGAACTCGCAACGACGACCTCAATGTGCTCGCTGACGCCAAAGCAGTAGTTGGGGTTGGTCAAGGGGTCGATCCGAGCGACTACCCCGTCCTCGATTCACTGCTAATAGCCCTAAACGCTCCCCTTGCGGCTACCCGAAAAGTGACCGATGCGGGTTGGCTGCCTCGCTCTCGACAAATCGGGATTACCGGTCGATCAATAGCCCCTCGATTATTCGTGGCGGTTGGAACCAGCGGAAAGTTTAACCATGTGGTTGGTGTGCGCCAGGCACAAACTGTTCTGGCCATAAATATTGACCCCCAGGCGCCAATATTTGCTCAGGCTGATATTGGGATAGTGGGCGACTGGCGAGAAGTGGTGCCCTTGCTGGCCGGTGGTCTTGACCGGAGTGACGACGACCGACAAGGGCTAACCTAGGCCATTCCATAAAATTTCTGGAATAGCCTAGAAAGGAATATTCAATGGTTTTAGCTGACACCTATAACTGGACGTTCGGGCTTTTTTTGCTCGGCGTGCTGTATATCTTCATGTTCGTAGTTTGGTTCTGGCTACTCGTAAGTGTGTTTAACGACCTTTTCCGTCGCCACGACATTGGTGGAGGAATGAAGGTTCTGTGGGCCGCGATAGTGATCATCACTCTGTGGTTTGGTGTGCTTATTTACATCCTCGTCAATGGACGCGGCATGGCCGAGCGCAACCAGAAGCAGGTAGATGTTGCCCGTGAGCAAATGCGCAGCGCCGCGGGATACAGCTCAGCCGACGAACTTGAGAAACTCAAGACGCTTCACTCCGCCGGCACACTCAGCGACGATGAGTACGCCAAGGCGAAAGCCAACGTACTCGGCTAGTTAATATTTTTGGCTACGGCCGGCGAAGGAACGTTACGACATTTTCTTCGTCGGCCGCCAAAAAATAATCAAGAACAACGCCGCACCAAGGATTCCTAATGCTGCCGTTATTACCAACGCATTGTGGGGGTCAAAGGGAAAATCAAGTTTCAAAACGTGGTCAAGCGACCATTTCCCAGGACCGAGCGTGCCTAACGCTATGGAAAGCAGCGCTATCGTTCCGGGGTACTCCCAGCCCGGAGGCTGATTGCCACTAAAGAAACCGTTCTTGCCGTCAGAGGTTATTACCGCCACGAGCATCAGGGCACAAAGCCCACCGTAAGCCAAGGGAGTAAGTAGTCCGAGAATTAACACCACCCCCACGCCTAGTTCGGTGAGTGTCACTAGAAGCGCGTGTAAAGATCCGGGGCGAAGACCAAGACTCTCGAACCACTGAGCCATACCGGGTCCAGCTTTGAGCGCTTTGACGTGTTTCCAGCCGTGGGCAAAAATCATGAATCCCAGCCATATGTGAGCCAGGGCCAAAGCAAAATTGACGGCGTCAACGTTATCTATCATCATTTTCTCCTTGTTTTCAAGTTTTCCCCACGGAGCCTCTAACTTCACTAGTCTGACGCCTGCGTCACCTTAAAAGGTGGATGCGCCCAATCAGTGAAACCAGTCGATAAGAGGAGGCTTTAAATGGCAGTAGCCGAAGATCTCATTCTCGTCAGCGTTGATGACCACGTAGTCGAGCCCTCCACTCTCTTCGACAATCACTTGCCGGCTAAATGGAAAGATGCGGCGCCGCGCAGTATTCGCAAGGACGACGGCACCGACGTGTGGGTTTTTGAAGGTAACGAGATTCCCAACATTGGTCTTAACGCGGTGGCCGGACGGCCGCCCGAGGAATACAACATTGAGCCCACCTCGTACGACATGATTCGTAAAGGTTGCTACGACATTCACGAACGAGTACTCGACATGAACCGGAACGGAGTTTTGGGTTCAATGTGCTTTCCGAGTTTCGTGCAGTTTTGTGGGCAACTATTTTCTAAATCTTCCGACCTCGACACCAGCCTGCAATTACTTCGGGCTTACAACGACTGGCACATCGACGAATGGTGTGGAACGTACCCCGGTCGCTTTATCCCGCTTTCGATTCCCCCGATTTGGGATCCACAACTAATGGCCGACGAAGTTCGCCGAGTGGCTAAAAAAGGTTGTCACGCAGTTACTTTTTCGGAAAATCCTTTCAAGTTGGGATGGCCACATATTTTTGGTGATCACTGGGACCCTTTCTTCGCCGCGTGCCAAGACGAAGGGACCATCATCGCTCTACACATTGGGTCTTCTTCAACGATGATCGAAATGGCCCCGGGCGCACCAATAGATGTGATGATCACTCTCACCCCGCTCAATACTATGAACGCAGCAACTGACTTGTTGTGGTCGCCCGTACTGCGTAAGTTCCCTGATCTGCAATTTGCTTTATCTGAAGGGGGAACTGGATGGATCCCTTATTGGCTAGAGCGCATTGACTACGTCTATCAACAGCATCACTTCTGGACGGGTCAAGACTTTGGGGACAAATTGCCGAGCCAAGTGGCGGCCGAGCACTTCAATTACTGCTTTATTAGCGACCGCATCGGAATCCAAGACCGGCACGATGTTGGTATTGATGCCATTACGTGGGAATGCGACTACCCCCACTCAGATTCAACTTGGCCCAACTCGCCCGAAATGCTTACAAAACAACTTGACGGTGTGCCCGATAGTGAAATCGCCAAGATGACTTATGAAAACGCTATGCGGATCTACAGGTTTGATCCTTTTGCTCACCGAAGTAAAGAAAAAAGTACCGTGGCGGCTCTGCGGGCAGAAGTACCTAACTAATTAGGTAACGCTCGGGTTTGGTGGCGTAACTCGGGAACCAAACCGGCTCGAGCCAACGCTCGCACTGCCCGTTCTTCGTCGGCATCAATGATTAAGGCGTCGCCCGGTTCACGGTTACAAATGAAAGTAACCACGCAATCGGTACACGCATCGGTGCCTTGACCCACGCAATCGTCGCAACTGATTCTCATAAACAGAGGATCGCATGCGGGTGTGACGCTTATGGGGGAGTTATCTCGGCCAGCAGCGCTTCGACCCGAGACTTGATTTCATCACGAATTACCCGTACCGAGGCAAGATCTTGGTCTGCGGGGTCGGCTAAAGCCCAGTCAAGATAACGCTTCGATGGATAAATCGGGCAAGCATCGCCACAGCCCATAGTCACCACCACATCGGCGGCCTTTACCATCTGGGCGTCAAGACGCACGGGTGAGCGGCTAGTGAGATCGATGCCTTCTTCGGCCATTACTGCTATCACCGCCGGATTTAGTTGGCTTGCGGGGTCACTCCCCGCAGAAGCCACTAGCACCCGTTGCTCGGCCAACTGCTCGAGGAACGCGGCGGCCATCTGGCTGCGACCAGCGTTATGGACGCAAACGAACAGGACGACAGGTTTTTCGCCCATTCCGGTCACACCTCCTCAGGGTGTTTATGAGGATAAAGAACGACTACTAGGCCTACCGCTAACACCATCCCGAGTAGTTGCGCGCCGATAAACGCGGGAACCGAGCTGGGATCAATGCCAGCGAAAGTATCAGAGAACATACGCCCCACGGTTACCGCGGGGTTGGCGAAGCTAGTTGAGGAAGTGAAAAAATAAGCACCGGCTATATACGCGCCGACAGCAAAGGCTGCATAACGACTGCGACCTGAACGCGAAATAGCAAAAATTACCAAAAGTAATCCGATCGTGGCTACGATTTCGCTCAAAAACAGATTGCTGCCAGTTCGGACTTTGGTAGAAAGTTCTAGGGCTGAGTAATCGAACATCAAGTTGGCGATCATGACTCCGACTAGCGCTCCCAACGTTTGCGCACCGCAATAAGCCACGGCGGCTCGAGTAGTGATGCCCCCAAAATATCGATCAGCTCCGGTAACTACTGGATTCAAATGAGCTCCCGACACGGGGCCAATGGCCAAAATGATGGCCACTAACGCCACTCCGGTAGCAAAAGCATTTTCAAGCAACTGAAGCCCTACGTCATTAGGACTTAATTTTTGCGCCATAATCCCCGAGCCCACTACCGCGATTAAAAGCAAGGCCGTACCTACGACTTCACCTATCAATCTCCGTCCAAGAGGAACGTGATCGTGGCTCATCAAACAAGAGCGGTGGCAGAATCAAAAGCCACCCTCAGTTGTGCCCAACGCTCAGGTACAACTGAATACCAAATCCAGGTGCCTTGTCGATCTCGAGTAAGAAAACCCGCGTCACAAAGCACCCCGAGGTGATGGCTAATAGTCGGTTGACTGCGTTTTAAGGTATCGACGAGATCACAGGCACAAACTTCGCCTTCGGGGGAAGCGGCGATAAGACTAAGCAGGCGGACTCGAATCGGGTCGGCCAAAACTTTAAAAGCGCTCGCCAAGTCAATGGACTGAGACTCGGTGAACGACGCGGGCAAGGATTTACCCCTGCAGGCTTTAGCGGTTTTCGCGACCCTAGTCGAAGACTCCACGCAGAAATAATACTTTATTTATAGATGGCTGTCAATATTGACTTCTATCTATGTTTTAAATTGCTATCGACGCAGAACCTCAACCAACGAAGAGGCGGAAACAGCTAAGGCGCCGAGGTCTTCGGAGTGTTCGGCCACCCAACGGTCTGATGAAGCCACAATTACCGAGGTATTGGCCGGCAATTGATCTACCTCTCTCACCACCACTGGGTCGGCCTTTTCTCCTCCCGTCGAAAAAATAACTCGAACCCCAGGCCGCTTGGCGGGAACGGTGGCCGCGGCATCAGAACCATCGAAGACCACCACCACATCGCAGCGCAGTCGTTGGTGGAGTCGATCAAGAGCAACGAGTAAACGCTCTCGCTGGTCAGAGATGCGAGCCTCCGGCCATGCGGTCATAGAGATGTTGTAGCCATCAACAATTAAATAGATTCCGCGCGTACGTAACATGGCGTCGAGGGCGTCGGGAGAATCAGCGACTAAACCGGGCGGACAAGTAGGGGGAATGCGTTTCTTGGTGGCCTTGACTGACCCATCGGCTGGGTTGGTGGTCACTGTTTTCACCGCTACCTGAGTAGTGGTAACTACCCCTTCAAGCCGGGTGGCCAACTGACGAGCAGTGTTGGCAGCTTGAGTCAAGACGTGTAAGTCATCAGAAGAAAGTGGGGGTGATGGGGCCACCGATTCACCCGACTCGCGCCGCAAGTCTCGCAGGGACGACTCCGCGGCGCGGGCGCGATCAGCCTCACGAGCAGTTAAAGATTCGGCCTTACTGACCGATGCTTCTGCCGCCGCGATAGCCGCAAGGGCCGCTTGGTCTTTCTTGTTGGCCAGCGAAATCGTGCGCTCAGCCACTAATTCACGTTCGCGACGCGATCGTCGTTCTTCTTTTAACTGATCTTCAAGATTTTTGGCTTTGTTTTCTGCCTCTGCCCGAGAGTCTTCCGCGCGGCGACGGGCTTCGATAAGAGCGTCGATCTCAGTTTGTCTCGCCTTGGCGTCATCGGCTCGCTCATCGTCAGAGCGAACCTGATCGGCTTGGGCGACAATCAAGCCCAGGCCGAACTCCCACCCAGATGGACGAGCCGCGTAAAGAGCCGACGCCAAGAGCGCCAAATCGGACCGCTGAGCGGCATCAGTAATCACTTCTAAGCCCGACTCGATATCCCAATCCGCAAGCGCCTGAATGGTGGCCTCACGACTAATAAATACTTCGCAAACGTAGTCCCGAAAAGCGGGGTCGATTTCAATCGCGCGTTGCAATTGAACTCGAGCCGGCCCGTGAGAAAGCCCTCGGCGATCAAAACCGATTAATGGACGCAGCACTGCCGGCAATTCGGAAGAAAAACTTCCGAGCGAGTCGGCTGCCGCGTCGAGTAGTGGCCCAAGAAGCGATTCGGGAATTGGTGGAGCATCAACACTCGATACGGTGGATTCGGGGATAGAAGTCATAAAGCCGACTCCGCGGTCAACTCGGCTGCTTCTGCTCCGCACCAGCGGCACTGAACGGTTTCGATTTTTTCGGACAAAAGTTCCTGATCTTCAACTTCCAGATCGCCCCCTACGCTGAAGTGATGGAACTCAGCCGTGCGGCGAGTGACGGTGACATTGAAGCGGGTCAAGTTGCCGCAGGCATCACAGCGGTATCGAGAGCTCATAGGGCGAGTGTATCCCGAGATCCAAGGATTTCGAACACATGTTCGCTAAGGTGAACAGATATGGCCACCATCACCCCCAGTAACGCTAAAACCGCGGCCAACGGGTCGGTGCTGGAGGACGCCTTGGTGATTATTGATATCGAAACTACCGGGATCTCGCCCACGGGGGCGGCGATTACCGAAATCGCCGCGATCAAATATTGCGGAAAAACGCTCTTGGGAGAGTTCCAGACTTTAATAAACCCAGAAGAGAAAATCCCGAGCGTCATAACTAACCTCACAGGGATAACTGACGCCATGGTCAAATCTAAACCGGTTATAAATGAGGTTTTACCATCGCTGCTTGAGTTTCTCGGCTCACCGAGAAATACGTTTATTGGTGGACACAACGTAAGTTTCGATATTTCTTTTCTCGATTTTGCCCTACAAGCGAGCGAGCGAAAAAAACTGAGGCACAAAAAAATTGACACTCTTTTTCTTGCCCGCAAATTAATACCCGGCGAAGTGCCGAATTTTCGTCTCAATACGCTGGCGCAGTATTTTAAAGTCAAAACCGAACCATCGCATCGTGCCTTAGCTGATGCTAGAGCTACGGTGGAAGTATTACATGCACTTCTTGATCGGGCTGCGGCTGACGGTGTTGATTTACCAAAAGGATTGACTATTTAGCCCTACCGAGTCTGCAGTGCTTGTGGTCGAGAAGAAGAGGAACGCTTTTCTACTCGGCGCAAACGCCGGCGATCAAGAAGAAGACTCAATATCTCGACAATGAGAGTTACTAATATCGCCGTGGCCAACGCCCACGCCAAGATAATCAAAAAAACAGGAACAAAACGAGTGATGTTGTGCTTAATAATAACGTCAAGCAGTTTTTGACTAGTTAAATAGCCACCGAGTCGAGCGGGAATTCCAACTAATAAAAAGGCTAGAGGGAGCGCGAGTACCCAAGCCAAGACCCTCACCAACCAAGGACGCGTGCGGGGTTGGCTGGCCGACTCGGTTCTAACTACTGGGTTAGTGGAGACCCGTCGGGGCGAGCGTTGTTTAACCGGAGCGAGAGCAGCCGGCGGACGAATTGGGCGATCACTGGCCCGCCGAGTTTGCGCACTGGGGGGAATAGTTATTGCCGTGCCGCACGAATGACACATTTGAGTCGTAACTCCAACTTTAGATTCGAGCGGATTAGAAGCACCGCACGATCCGCAGCGGATAGCGCGAGCCATCAGGCTTCGCTCGCTCGTGCTTCGGAACTAACCGCGACCCAGCTCTCTAGAATTGCCCGAGCTGCTCCCGAGTCAATTGCCGATATTGCCTGGCTGATACCTTCGGCTAAATCAGTAGCGTGATCGGCCGCCACTAGAGCGGCGGCGGCGTTAAGAACCGCTATGTCGCGCACAGGGCCGATCTCTCCGGCCAAAGTTTTATCTACTATGGCGGCGTTAGTGTTGGCATCACCACCGGCCAGACTTTCCAAGGTCGCGTTTGCTAAACCTAGTTCTGTGGGGTCAATTTTATAATTAGTAATAGACCCAGCTTTAAGTTCAAAAATCGTTGAAGTGGTTGTAGTAGTCAATTCGTCAAACCCATCGTGACCAAAGAATACCAACACATGTTCAGAGCCCAATTCGGCTAAAGTGATAAGCATTTTTTCGGCCATGTTGGCGTCAGAAACTCCAAGGGCCTGATGTTTAACCCGCGCGGGGTTCGCCAATGGGCCCAGCAAATTGAAAGTGGTAGTAACCCCCAAGTCGCGTCGAGCGGCGGCGGCGAAGCGAAATGACGCGTGAAACCGAGGGGCAAAACAAAATCCGATGCCCACTTCTTCGACGCACCGAGCCACACCTTGGGGACCTAGGTCGATAGCCACACCGAGCTCTTCCAGGACATCGGCCGACCCACACCGAGAAGAGCTCGCTCGGTTACCGTGCTTAACGACGCGCGCGCCGGCTCCGGCCGCGATCAAAGCCGCCATAGTGGAAACGTTCACTGTTCCGGTTCGGTCTCCTCCCGTGCCGCAGGTATCCACTAATGGCGAACCCGGAGTAATCGTGAGATTTTCGGCGAAACCCAAGGTGGTGCGGACCATGGCCGCCAGTTCGCTCGCCGACTCACCCTTAGCCCGCAGACCAACCACAAGACCCGCAATCTGGGCGTCAGTGGCCGCGCCGGTAAGGATTTGAGTGAATGTCGCTTCCACTAAATCATCGGGCAAATCGTCACCGGCCAATAAACGCCCTAAGACATCAGGCCATAACTCGCTAGACGTTGATGAATTGGCCATCGGTAAAGAATACCGGACGGGCCCAGTTCAGTGTCAGGCGCTTTTCGAACGGCGCATCTCGCGACGCTGTCGAGGGGTGGTAGCCCCCCATATGCCCTCTCGCTCTTCACTGGTCAAGGCATGCTCTAGGCACACTTCTCGCACTGGGCAAGAGGCACAAATTTCTAACGCGGGGGTCGCATCTTGTTCCGAAGCCGGGAAAAAGAGATCAGGGTTGACGCCTTGGCAACTAGCTAAACCCCACCATGACGACCTGCTGCTCAACTCGCTCATTTTGTTCTCCATATTGCCCTTCAGTGAGTTTTGCTTCCGACTGCGTCGGTTTACCTACAAATACACAACTACCTGATAACCCACCAAAATGCTGGAGTATTCCCGATTTTTCACCGGCATTTGGTCAAAAGTTTTCCTGCCGCATAAAAGGAGCGATAAGCGATTATGAGCACAAGAGCCGGTAGCCTCAAAGTGATGACCACCGAAAACCGCCGGCGGAAGTTTGCGGCTTTTATTGGTGCATTGGTGATTACCACTCCGGCTTTGTTTTTGCGAGTTAGCGGAACTCGTCTCGACGACATTCCGGCCGCCGTGGTTTTTGGATTAGGGATCGTAGGAGCGGCCTTTCTCTTGACTTGGGCGGCTGAGGCGCTCGAATTGGACGTTTCGCGTGGGCTCGCCATTGGGGTTTTAGCTTTAATTGCGGTCTTACCCGAATACGCCGTTGACTTCACTTTTGCTTACAAGGCGGGGAACAATCTCGATTACGCCCCGCTCGCGCTAGCCAATATGACTGGAAGTAACCGGTTGCTTATCGGAATCGGCTGGCCCTTAGTGGTGTTTATTGGGGCGTGGAAATTGCGGAAAATTGCTCGCCGTCAGGACTACTCCGGCTCAATCGACACCGAAGTCAAACTCGCTCGCCCGCAAGCCATCGAAGTCGTGATCTTGGCCATGGCGACCATCTATTCACTTAGCCTTCCCCTGAAAAACCACATCACTCCCTATGATGCGGTCATTCTTATCGGCCTTTACTTTTTTTATGTGGCCCGAATTTGGCGAGCACCCGCGGGAGAACCCGAACTAGAAGGCCCTGCGCAACTTCTGGGGGAATTAAGCAAATCGGCCCGACGGCTTAGTGTGGCTGGTCTACTGATGTACTCAGGGCTGATCATCTGGTTCTGCGCCGAACCTTTCGCCGAGGCATTAATTTCGACTAGCGAAGCTACCGGCATAAGCACTTTCCTGCTCGTTCAATGGGTTGCTCCGCTAGCTACGGAATCACCCGAACTTTTAGTTGCGGGATTATTTGCCTACCGACTTAAATCTTCTGCTGGTCTAGGAGTGCTGGTCTCATCAAAAGTGAACCAGTGGACGCTATTAGTCGGCTGTCTTCCTTTGGTCTTCATAATTGCGGGTGGAGCAATGTCGGGTCTCCCGATCGACGTACGTCAGCGGGAAGAACTTTTCTTGACTGCGGCGCAGTCGGCTTTTGCGGTGGCAATTTTGATGAATCGCAGCCTAAGCGTAAAAGAGGCTTGGTGGTTGCTCGGGTTATTTTTGTCCCAGTTTGTTCTGGGGGCAATTTTGCCGCCCAGCTTGGCGGAGTGGGGACGGATTGGGGTCGGAATCTTCTATCTAGTGTTGGCCGGCGGCGTACTGATAACTCAACGGCGTTTCTTGGGGCCAATTTTGCGTGACGGGCTACGAACCCCTGCGGGTGAGATGATAGGTAGCGATGAACGCAATTAGTGAGCCTGCTTCTACTAACAATCAGAAAATACTGAGTTGGCCAAGTATCACCCGCGGGGCGCTGGCGGGTTTGGCGATAGTTGTTGTTGCCGCGATAGCGCGAGCGGTGCTTAATAATCAGATGGACGACTTTAAAAAATCGATCTGGGTTTACCTGCTTTTTGTAGTGGTACTGGTCGGCTATTTTGTGGCCGGCTACGTGGCCGGGCGCGCTCGCCCAGACACACCCCTCGCTAACGGGGCCCTAGCTGGGCTGGGCGCGGTAGTGCTATGGATACCCATCCGTGTCGTTATATGGGCAGTGCGAGAAGATGGTCACGCATTGCTAAAAGGAAACCAAGCGATACTGCGACCGGGACAAATTTTTGGCGCGTTAGTGATATCTACAGCCCTCGGAATGGTCGGAGCCTTGATCGCGGCGCGGCGCTCCCGCACCACTACCTAGGGTTTAGGAAAACGCCAGCCGGCCGGAGTCGAGTACGAGGTTTTCGCCCACCCACGTTTGGTAAATGGCGTCGTCGCCCTCCATCCAGATGCGAACGTCAAGACGGTCACCCGGGAAAACTGGGTTAGAGAATCGACCTTCCATCTGGCGAAAACGCGCCGGATCGCCTTTACACACTGCGTGCAATAACGCTCGCCCGGTAAAGCCGTAGGTGCACAGTCCGTGCAGAATCGGCTTGGGAAATCCCGCCAGTTCGGCGAACTTAGGGTCAGAGTGGAGCGGATTGCGGTCACCGTTTAGACGGTAGAGCAATGCTTGGTCAGCACGAGTGTCGTAAGAGACCACGTGATCGGGCGCGCGCTCGGGGGCGACATTGCGGGGACCGCTGGGGCCGCGATCGCCACCCCAACCCCCTTCACCCCGGATAAACGCGGACATGCTGGTAGTGAACAACGGTTTGCCGTCGGCTAAATCGGTGGCTTCGTTTTCGAGCACAACGATGGCGGCTTTACCTTTGTCGTAGATCGCGGCAACTTTTCCAACCATGGTGGCTTTTCCAGAAACGGGAAGAGGTTTGTGCAAAGTTACGGACTGTTCACCGTGAACCAACATTGCCCAGTTGAATGTTCCAATGACTTCCATCAAGTTAGGACCCGAGCCACCGCTACCGTTAATGACTACTGGCATAGTGGGCAGAGCTTGCTGAGTGATGTCTTGGCTGTTCTCGGTAGTGAACTCCAACTCGAATCCAGTTGGGTCGGTAACGCCCGCGCCAACTCCTAACGCGTAGAGCAAAGAGTCTTTAGAAGACCAGCTGGCCTCGGAAGGAGAGCTGGTCGCGCCTACGGCTTCGGGGTTAATCGGCATGGTTGGATCCTCCTAGTTTTACGAACGAAGTCGCTATCGTGCCACCTTCTAAGGGCTCAACGCCAAAGGGCGCTTAGGGCTTAGCGGGGGCGGTGGAAGGTAACGGATCGCCCACTGCCAGCCGAGTGGCCCGAGCGGCTAGTGCGACCAGTGAAAGCGTGGGCCCGTAACCCGTAGAGGTTGGAAATACCGAACTATCGGCCACAATCACATTGTCAATATCCCATAGGCGACCCGAAGGATCGACCACCGACGACTCGGGAGAGTCACCCATTCGGGCTGTCCCCATGATGTGATAACTCACCGGAGCGTGCCCCATGGCGGGGTGAGGATCATTTTCGTTGGTCGGGGGTGAAGTGGAAACTGCGGTCCACTCAGCTCCTGCGTCGCGTAGCACCGACTCAAGGATAGGAGCGACATGATCAGAAGTCGCAATCTCGTGCCGATGAGGCCGATAAGTAACTCGCCCCGACGCAAAGCCCCACGCGTCGCGCACTGAAGGGTCGAGATCGATGCGGTTATTCGGTTGAGCGAGATCTTCGCCTTGCATAGTGAAAACCCACAGTCTTTCTCGCAACGCCGATGCTCGCATTGAGGCCGCGTGGTGTTGATTTGATCCGTAACTCAAAGATTCAAGAATAGGACCGGCGGCGCCGCCGTGCTCAACGATTCCCCCTCTTAGCCACGGTAAACCCGCACCACTAGCGGCGACATCTTGAGCTTTGTCGCCCACGATGTGATCGTCATGGAGGTGCGTTACCGAACGACCACGACTCGCACCCCATAGTCGGTCAGGAAACCCGCCCGCGACCATGGTCTGAAAGTGAAACATTAAGTTGCGACCCACTAGCCCCGAAGAATTCCCTAGCCCGTTGCGCAACAAGAGTCGGGGGGTTTCAAACGCACCTCCCGCGAGCACAACATAGTCAGAACGAATTTCGTGCACCGGTGGCCCCCCGGGATTATCTACTGGAGCGCGAAGGTCGAGATAGCGCACTCCAGTTGCCTTTTTCCCACTGGTATCAGTAGTTATTTCGTGGACATAAGCCTCAGGGATTATTTGGCACCGGCCCGTATTTAGTGCTCGCCGCAACAGCGCTACTGGGTCACCCTTGGCTTCAATTGGGCACCCATAAAAAGCGCAAAACCCACAGTTGTTGCACGCGGGGCGGCCATCGTAAGGAACTGAATTTGCTCCCGTTGGCGCTCGGTACGGATGCAGCCCGTGGCGAAGCGCGGCCGCGCCGGATAACAACGATCCGTACATGTCAGCCCCGGGAGGCATCGGATAAGGACTCGAGCGCCAAGCAGCAAAGGGGTTGCCTGCTTCCCCCGCCACACCGACTAGTTCTTCGGCTTCGGCGTAATAAGGCTCGAGGTCAGAATACTCAAGCGGCCAATCAACTACATCAGCACCTTCAACTCCACCGAGTTCGCTACGAAGAGAGAAATCGACTTCGCGAAAACGGGGCAGCTTTCCGTCAGCGTGCACCCCCCCACCCCCAACCGTTGACGGCAGGCTGTTGACGTGGCCAGTCAAAAATCGATCACCATCAGATTCACTGCGTCGAAAAGTGCGGGGCTCGGTAATAGGATCCGGTCCGAGAAAGTGCCGGCGAGTGAATTTGATTTCATCGTTAGAGAAGTGCCCCATCGGGCCGTAGGGTTCGGTTAATTCAAGCAGGTGATTGCGGCCTTTTTCGAGCACAATGACATTCCAGCCCGCGCTCGACAAAATATGAGCCGCAGTCGCTCCCCCTGGGCCCGAACCGATTACTACCACGTCGCAGTCATTGCCAGTAACCGAACCGGTCATGGCGCGCTCACCTCTTGATCGGTATAGCCCTCGGGTTGAACATCACCGCGGTAATCGATCGCCTGCCAGGCTTTGGCATCACGATTTCCGCCATAGATCGGATCGCCGTAAAGACTTTCGCACCCGTGTTCGTAAAGCACCGAGCGAAACTCGGTTGATGTTTGCTTTAGGCGCTCGGTCTGCTGGTCGGGGCTTAACTCGACGAAATCATCGCCGAGAGCTAGAAGTCCGGCCTCGTAGACAAGAGACCACTGGTCAATACGAGTGCGCCAGGCCAGTTTTTCCCACTCTCCCATTTCAATCCAATGGTCAAACGCTGCCGCTCCTCCTCTTCGCCCCGAAGTCGGGCCTCCGGCCCAAATTTGTGGTGGGTCGAAATTAAACGCCCCCAACAAGCGATCTATGTATTCCGCTCCCCCGGCTTCGCCGGCGCCAGGGGTCAGATCATCGCCAGGAATCACCCGGTCAAGGACACAACGCAAGGCGACTAACTGAGAGGAGGTTAAATTTGAAGGCACGCTTGGACTATACAAGCCTTGATAGGCTTTGGGCATGAAACGAGCAGTCGCTTTAGTCGGAGTACTGATCTTGGGCGCGGTGAGTGGTGGTGCGATAACCGCAGGGGCGGATGCACCTAAGAAAGTGTCGGCCACTAAATACGCTAAGACACTGTGCAAAAATTATACGGCGGTGGCCAAAGCTAATAAAAATTTTGCGGATAGTTACAATGTTCTTCCAATCAACGATCCTTCTACTTTTCAAACGGCCACTCTCGCTCTCGGCGACCAATTGTTGGCCACCTACAACACTGCGGTTACTCAATTGATGGCGATTTATCCAAATACCAGTGGTGGCAAAGCCAACGCCGCGACTTTTACTAAGAAAATTCAAGGCAACCAATCGGACCTAACGGACGCATTTGCCGATCTCCGAGCTGCCGACCCTATGAGCGCGGGGTTTACCGGCGCTAACTTAGGCTTCAATACGACGATCAACTTGACCTTGGGCTCACTCAATGGATTATCAGACCCGTTTTCTAGTGTTACTAACTCTGACCTACTAAAAACCTTTCAGCAGGTTAAGGCGTGTAAAAAAGTAGTAACCATTAGCGGAGGCTAACTCCTTTTTTTCGGCTTAAGCCCTTAGGCTTGCTTCTTGATCCAAACGATTCGCCAGTCTTTCCCAGCCCAATCGACGAGTCGCGTCGGCGGCGTCAGCGAGTTGAGCACCCGTTGCGGTCGAGTTATCGGCAAGAGCGTCGAAGCGAAGGTAAAGATCGTTAGATGTGCGCCGTGATAAGGCACTTTGGGGTCGAGAAAAAGCATCGACTCGGGCAGCAAAATCGGCCAATTCGATCAGGACATCGGTGGATAGCTCGACTTCTTGATCAACGATTTGGGCAATTATTACCCGGGTAAGGGCTTGAAGTTCAACGTCAATTTGCCGGTCGCCACATGCCGACCTTGCTTGAGGCAAACGACTCCGAGCGGCCCGCAAAAAAGCTCGCAGGTCGGTAGCAGAAATCGGTTGCGCGGTGGCCAGCGCAGTGGCTTCTTCGTTCAAACTTCTAATTGCTTCGCGAGCCGCTGCGCTGGCAGTGGCGCTAGGTGGAGTTCGCACCCCCCAAAACCGCGAGGGCGAGCCTGACCAGCGATACCCTGAGGTAGACAAGACCGCTTGTTTTTGAGCGGCCCATTGACCTTCAATGACATTGCAGCGAACAATGGCGGTCCGTAGCGGCCAGTCCGCGCACGAAATTGGTGCTGACAACCCGTCAAGCGGGATGAAGGATAAGCCCAATGCATCTTCGTACTCAAGCGTTCCTCCGAAAGAGATGCTCCCCGTTAGACACGCCCGCCGTGAACTTCCACCAAACTGGCCCGAAAAAGTCCAGGACCCGTCGTCAATCCTTCCCGTTGCGGTGGCGCCCGAGGCTGAAGTCGCCTGCGCACTGCCTTGGGCAGACATAATTATCCCGTAAGGTCCCGCTACAGAGTCGGCGTCAACCTCCATCGTTCCGTTGCCAGAACCAAGGTAAAAAGTTCCGGCATTAAGTGTAGAAGAGTTGTAATTGACTGCCCCCGCCCAAGTAAAAACTATTTCCCAACTGCCGCTTTCTATTGCCGCTCGTTCACTAACTCGACTTTTGGGTGACTGAGCCGAAGTGGCTGAAAAAGAAGAAAACACCAGCCCAGTAGCTAATAAAAGCGCTAGACCAGCACCCAACGCAATTCGCGGGCGGACCAGTTGAGGTCTTAATAAAGCCATTGCCTTCCTTTCGCGAGTGAGTGAAAGTAAGGCCATTAGTATATTGGGCTATCGGAGACTGGGTAATCAACCCGTCAGTGCGGGGAGTCGGAAGCGAACAACTTCTCAATCTCTTCTAGTGGTTTGCCTTTAGTTTCGGGCACTTTCTTGGAAATCCAGACGAAGGCCAGGATGCTCATGATCGTAAAGAGGGCGAAAGCGCCCGACGTGCCCACGATATTGACGATGCTAAGAAATGAAGCGCTGACAACAAATGCTGCCCCCCAGTTAGCCGCCGTGGCCACTGCGATAGCGCGCCCTCGTACTCGAGTGGGGAAAATCTCAGAAATCATGGTCCACACTACGGGGCCAAGCGAAAACGCGAACGAGGCAATGTAGATAACTAAAAGGACAAGAGTGGCCAGCCCTAAGAAACTTGTTCCGGTAGTTTTACCTTGATCTTCGAGGAAAATAAACGCCAGCGTGAGTCCGGCTAACGAAACGATCATTCCCGTCAACCCCGCGAGGAGCAAAGGTCGACGACCAAAACGATCGATAAATGCTATGGCTACAAAAGTGGCCAAAACATTTACGCACCCGATAGCCAAAATAGTGGCGTCGGTTTGCTGTTGCACCGAAGAGAACCCGGCGGCCTTGAAGATGCTGTCGGAGTAGTAAATGACCGCATTGATCCCGGTTACCTGCTGAAAAATCGCCAGTCCGAGACCGACCTTGAGCATCGGACGGATTTTTGGGCTGAGTACATCGCTCCACGAACCCTTATCTTTTTCTTCCATCGCCAATTCAGCGGCAATGTCGTCTAAACGAGAATCAACCCCGTCGACACCCTGCACTTTTACTGCCGCCACGCGCGCCTTGGGGCGCCGACCCATCTTTAGTAACCAGCGAGGAGTGTCGGGCATCGGGATCATGACTAGAGCCAAGAGAACACCGGGTATGACTGCGAGCCCGAGCATGAGTCGCCAGTTAGCGCTGTCGCTTAGCGCGCGGTCGACGATCTGAGCCACCAAAATGCCGATAGTTATAGCGAGTTGGTACGAAGACACGAAGCGACCACGCATTTTGGCCGGTGCCATTTCGGCCGCGTAAAGCGGAGCGGCCACCGAAGCGATACCGACACCGCCGCCGATCACAAAGCGCCCGACTACGAGGACCGCCGTATCGGGGGCTAGAGATTGCACCAATGCGCCCACAAAAAAGAGCATTCCCGCCGTGATCAAAGTGGTGCGCCGGCCGAAACGATCCGCCATTTCCCCCGCGAGGAGCGCGCCGACTAGGGCGCCCAGAGTTACCCACGAGGTGACTACTTCTTGAAGAAAGGTCGTTAAATCAAACGACTTAGTAATGAACGGTAACGCCCCAGAGATAACGCCTTGGTCATATCCGAATAACAACCCCGAAAGAATCGTCACTAGGCCGACTAGCCAAAGCCACTTTGACATGCCTTTCACGCCTACCCCCCCCTCGAATTACTCTTGACCGGATTAAACCGGCCAAGAGTTTTACTGAGCCGGCCTAGCGGTTTTTATGAACAGCCGCTAGTAGCGCCGCACGAAGGACACGCATGGCACGAGCCGGCGCGCTGCATAATGTCACCACACACCGAGCAGATAACCATCTCGGATTGGCGCGCCGCGGGACGCTCGGGCGAACGCAGAGCCGCTGACGGAGCTTGGTCTTCAAGGGGTAGCGGGTTCGTGCTCATAAGGTTCGGCGTGGTCGCTTCTTCTACGCCGGGCAAAGTGGGCTGAGAACGCTCGTCGACAGTGAAGATGCCCATGTCGGCCCGCTCTTCGGGGGAGATGTACTCCACCGCCAAGCGTCGGAAGATGTAATCCACCAAACTGGTCGCGAAACGGATGTCAGGGTCGTCGGTGATACCCGCCGGTTCGAAGCGCATGCTGGTGAACTTCTCGATGAAGGCCCGCAGCGGAACTCCGTACTGGAGCCCCAGGCTCATGGCGATGGCGAAAGCATCCATCACCCCCGAGAGAGTTGAACCTTGCTTGGCCACCTTAAGGAACACTTCGCCGGGGCGTCCGTCTTCGAATTCTCCCACCGTGGCGTAGCCGTGACAGTCGGACACCCGGAACGAGAAAGTCTTCGACTGGCGAATCCGGGGAAGTTTTTGCCGTACCGGCTCTTGAACGATGACGGTCTCAATAATCCGCTCAACTTGCGACGTGAGTGGATCGGTTTCGTCCGCCCCATCTTTCTTTTGGGTCGAGAGTGGCTGGCCAACCTTGCAGTTGTCGCGGTAGAGCGCCACGGCCTTGAGCCCTAGTTTCCATGATTCGAAGTAAAGACTTTCGACATCTTCGATCGTGGCTTCTTCGGGCATATTGACCGTCTTGGAGATCGCTCCGGACAAAAACGGTTGGGCCGCGGCCATCATTTTTACGTGCCCCATGTAGTGGATGACGTTGTCACCCATTGAGCAGGCAAATACCGGCAAGTGTTCTTCTTTTAGATTGGGCGAACCGACGATAGTTTTTTGCTCATCGATGTAAGCGATGATGGCGTCGATTTCGGGGGCCGAATAGCCCAACTTGCGCAGCGAACGGGGAATGGTCTGGTTGACGATGAACATCGTTCCTCCGCCCACGAGCTTCTTGGCCTTAGTGAGGGCCAGGTCGGGCTCGATGCCGGTGGTATCGCAGTCCATCATCAGGCCGATGGTTCCGGTCGGAGCGAGCACGGTGGCCTGAGCGTTACGAATACCGTGAGTTTCACCAATCTCGACCGCCTCATCCCACGAACGTTGCGCCGCGCCCAAGATTTCGAGCGGAACGATCTCTTCGTCGATTTTGGCTACTTCCGCGCGGTGCATGCGTAATACCCCGAGCATCGGTTCGGAGTTTTCGGCGTAACCGGCAAACGGACCCATCCGCCCAGCAGTACGAGCGCTAGTGGCGTACGCGTGTCCGGTCATGAGCGCGGTGATGGCACCCGCCCAAGCCCGACCTTCAGCCGAGTCGTAGGCGAGCCCTTGAGCCATAAGCAACGCTCCGAGATTGGCGTAACCCAAACCAAGTTGACGGAACTTGCGACTGTTCTCACCAATCATGGGGGTTGGGTAGTCAGCGTTACCAACCAGAATCTCTTGGGCGGTGAACATCACCTCAATGGTGTGTTCGAAACCGGCAACATCGAAGTTTCCTTCTTCATCGAGATACTTGAGCAGGTTGATGCTGGCCAAGTTGCAGGCAGAGTTATCAATGTGCATGTATTCCGAGCACGGGTTAGAAGCGTTAATGCGAGCGGTGTTAGGAGCGGTGTGCCAGCGGTTAACTGTGGTGTCAAATTGCAGGCCAGGATCAGCGCACTCCCACGCCGACTTAGCGATCTGGAGCATAAGGTCGCGAGCCCGTAAGGTCTTTACTGGCTCACCAGTTTTAACCGCACGCAAATCCCAGTCTCGGTCGGCTTCAACCGCGGCCATAAAGTCATCAGTAATACGCACTGAGTTGTTGGCGTTTTGGTACTGAACTGAAAATGAGTCCGCGCCATCAAGGTCCATATCAAAGCCCGCATCGCGCAACGCACGCGCCTTGCGCTCCTCGCGTGCTTTACACCAGATGAATTCTTCGACATCAGGGTGGTCAATGTTGAGCACAACCATTTTCGCGGCGCGACGAGTTTTCCCGCCGCTCTTAATTGTTCCCGCCGACGAATCCGCGCCGCGCATAAAACTTACCGGCCCCGACGCAGTACCGCCGCCGGCCAAGTTTTCCACCGAAGAACGTATGCCCGAGAGGTTGATCCCCGAACCTGAACCGCCTTTGAAAATCGTTCCTTCTTCGCGGTACCAGTTAAGAATTCCGTCCATGGTGTCTTCGACCGCGAGAATGAAACACGCGCTGGCTTGTTGAGGAACGCCCTCGACCCCAATGTTGAACCACACCGGCGAATTAAATGCAGCTCGTTGCGTAACTAAAATTGCTTTCAGCTCGTTGCGAAAAGCTGCGCCTTCTTGATCGTCAACGAAGTAACCGTCGTTTGTTCCCCACGCGGTAATGGTGTCGGCGACGCGATCGATTACTTGGCGTAGTGAAGTTTCACGCTCGTCGGTGTTAGGAGTACCGCGGAAATATTTTTGCGCCACGATGTTGGTGGAGTTTTGTGACCAGTCCATCGGGAACTCAACGTCGGGCTGAAAGAACGCGTCGGTTCCGTCTTTGTAATTTTGAATACGCGCTTCGCGTCGTTCCCACTCGATCTCGTCGTAAGGATGTACACCGGCTTGAGTGAAGTAGCGACGAATTCCTATTCCGATTTGCTCCGGTGCGATGGCCATGCTTTTTTGTTCCTTTCGGTGGGTTTAAATACGACTTGATATTAATACCATATGTTGTGGTTCACTTAGTGGACTACACGACATGGGGTGTGAATTACAACACTGAAACTCCCCTCTTGTCAACCCCCCCACGAGCCCCATATTTAGAACTGTTTTATGCCGCCCGTTGGGGGCGACTACCGGGGGCGCTTGGGTTCAGTGGCTTTTCCGAGTTCAACTGCTTCTCGCTCAAAATCAGCCGCCGCGTTGAACCCTTTGTAGACCGAGGCGAAGCGCAGGTAAGAGACTTGGTCAACTTCTCGCAGCCGCTCAAGCACCCCCAGCCCTAGTTGCTCGCTGGCTACCTCGGGGGCGGAAGCTCGAGCGTCTTCTTCGATTCCGTCAACAATGGCCTCCAAGGCTTCCGGGGCAATCTCGGCTCCGGCTAAAGCTTTTTCTATGCCGTCGGCGATCTTGGCTCGATCGAAAGGCTCTCGCAGACCGGAACGCTTCACCACCATTAGTGGTAGTTCTACTGCCCGTTCGTGGGTGGTATAGCGGCGGCCGCAACTCAGGCATTCTCGCCGCCTCCGCACCGCACCACCGTCTTCGGAGGGCCGCGAGTCGACGACCTTGTCGTCGTCGGCTTGGCAGTAGGGGCAATTCATAATTGCTACCGTACCCGCACGAGCGAGAAAAATCTTGTGAACCGTAATTCATGATTATCAGCCTTGAATACTGTTATTGATCGAGACTGATGACTTCGCCGGGGATTAACGGTGCTCCGTTGCGAGCCATAGACAAATCATCAACCAGGGGTCGAGGGTCTTGATCCGGGGCCAAGCGCGAAACTATCGACCATAAAGAGTCGCCAGAGCGCACCACAACGGTTCGCTCAGAAGAAACTGCTCCACTAGGTGGAGTGCGCTCGGAGGATGAGAGGGGGTCACCTCCGAGCGCGCTGCCAGCCTGGGCCACCATGACCACGAGCCCCAACGCCAAAACGGCAACCGTAAGCCGGCGACGCAGGTAAGTGACTCGAGAAACCCGACTCCGAGAGACCTGAGATACAGGAAACCGAGCATTACGCCGAGGGGTCGGACGTGAGCTCACACGGCGGGTCGCGGGACCGATCGTGATAAAGCCGGGATTAGTAGTAATGGCAGTCATGGATCTTTCTCTCCTGTTCTGGTTGGGCTGATACTTATGAAATCACCTAGCTGTGACGCTTATGGATCCCGCCTTTGAATCAAGGAGGGATTTAACTCTCCGAACGTATGTTCGTATTATGGCAGAACATACGTTCGCTAGTCAAGAACAAATGTTCGCCCCGAACATATATTCGTGTTAGGGTGGTGGATAAGAGAAAAAGTCCCCTCTCAATTTTGTCGATATACGACAAAACATAAGGAAACATAAGGAAATAAGGAGTAGTCCCATGAGCCAAGATCTGACTGACCGCCAGCGCCAAGTCCTTGAATTCATCGATACCGAGGTCCGCACTCGGGGATATCCGCCCAGCGTGCGAGAAATAGGTGACGCCATTGGCCTCTCGTCGAGCTCAACCGTTCACGCTCACCTTGCCGCCCTCCAAGACAAGGGCTTCATTAAGCGCGACCCCGCCAAGCCTCGGGCGATGGAATTGGTCTACGACTCGGCCTCGGGCGCGGCAGTAGAGCGCCGGCCGGTGCGCCATATTCCTATCGTGGGCGATGTGGCCGCCGGAGTGGGAGTGTTGGCCGAAGAAAACATCGAGGAAACCATCCCGATGCCCGAAGACTTCACCGGATCAGGCGAACTGTTTATGTTGAGAGTACGAGGCGACTCAATGATTGACGTCGGGATAGTCGACGGCGATCACGTCGTCGTGCGTCATCAGCCCACGGCTGAACAAGGTGAAATCGTAGTAGCCGGAATACCCGGAGAAGAGGCAACGGTAAAAACTTTCTTGCGTCGTGACGGTCAAGTTATTTTACGACCCGAAAACTCCACCATGGAAGAGATGGTTTTTGCGCCTAATGAGATTTCGATCTACGGCAAGGTCGTCACTCTGTTGCGGCGCTTCTAAAAAATAACCGCCGATCAAGTCGCCACGTTATGGTCGCGCAGTATTGCTTCAAGTTGCGATTTTTCGTGCCGAGCGCCTTCGGTCAGACGCTTCACGACCAGAACACAAGGTAAGCCAAAGTCGCCTCCGGCAAAAGTGCGGGCCCGCGTCGCCGCGACCGCGACGCACCAGTCGGGCACAACGCCTCGGCTGATCTCTTCTCCAGTTTCGGCGTCGATAACCGGGATCGAACTAGTCAATATCGCGCCCGCGCCCAGCACCACTCCGGCTCCGACTCGAGCACCGTCGGCCACAATGCAGCGCGAGCCGATCATGGTGTCATCGCCGATCATTACTGGAGAGGCTTGAGGCGGTTCGAGCACTCCCCCGATACCTACTCCCCCAGAAAGATGAACCCGTTCGCCAATTTGAGCGCACGATCCCACGGTGGCCCAGGTGTCGACCATGGTGTCGGCCCCCACGTGAGCGCCGATGTTTACGTAACTAGGCATCATCACCACCCCGGGAGCAAGGAACGAACCCCAGCGGGCCGACGCTCCAGGAACTGCTCGCACCCCCACGCTTTGGTAATCGCGTTTGAGGGGAATCTTGTCGGCGTACTCAAACGGACCGAGCTCGATGGTCTCCATAGCCGAAATTCGAAACAGCAACAAGATCGCCTGCTTGAGCCATTGATTAACTACGACCGACCCGTCACTGGGATTGATCTCGGCTACCCGTACTTCACCCGCGTCAAGGGCATTGATAGCTGCGTGGATTGTGGCCACGGCTTTTGCGTCAGTTGCCGAGACGCGCTCGCGCTCGGCCCATAGTTCGCCGATCTTGGCTTCTAGATCATCCACTGCTGGCCCTTCCGGTAAATGGACTGGGTGACATTCCTTCGCTCACCATCATTGCCTAAGTCGGCTCGCCGCGAGTTCGGTTTGTTCGTCGGTGATACTAAGCGCTAGTCGCACGTGTTTAGCCCCTGCGGCGCCGTAGAGGTCGCCGGGGGCCACCAACAAACCGGTGCGGGCCAATCGCTCGGCTATCGCCCACCCGTTAGTTGATGGATCGGCTGGGTCGGTGAGCCAGAGATAAAAGGTTGAAGGTCCGCCGACCGAAACAAGGCCAAAGGACTCAAGGGCGGGGGTCATCACCGCTCGCCGGTGCTGATAGCGGGAGCGTTGTTCATCGACATGAGCATCATCTGCGAGAGCAGCCGCCGCTGCAGCCTGGTTTGGAGCCGCCACCATAAGCCCCGCGTGGCGGCGCACCTCGCCTAGGTAACTCACTAGGTCGGGGTCGCCGGCCATAAAACCCACCCTTAGGCCAGCCAAATTTGAGCGCTTCGAAAGCGAATGCACGGCCAAGACCCCAGTGTGATCACCGGCCAGAGCGGTAACCGGGGGGGCGGGTGCGCCCGCGGCGGTGAAAGTGAACTCGGCGTAACACTCGTCGCTCGCGACCACGATGCCCCGTTGTTGAGCCCACGCCACTGCGTTCGCCATCGCGCTCGCGCTCGCACACGCTCCGGTGGGGTTGGCCGGATCGTTGAGCCAAAGCACAAGGGCGCGCCTCGCGTCAGCCGGATCTACTCGACTTAGGTCGATACACCAATTTTCGTCAACCGGAACCGGCTGGGCGCGTAACCCCGCCAAAGTGGCCCCCATGGCGTAAGTGGGATAGGCCAGTTCGGGGTAAAGCACCGTGTCCCGGCCGGGCGAACGTAACGCGAGATAGTACGCCAAAGACGCCACCGCTTCTTTAGTACCAACGCACGCAGTTACATCGGTGGGGTTCACGGTTGCCGACAAGCGTCTCGCCATCCAGTCGGCGGCCGCTTGGCGGAATTCGGGTGAACCAATTGAGGTGGGGTAACCCGACGAACTCGGAAGAGCCTCGATGAGCGCGCGGCGCGCGACTTCGGGCATGGGGTCGACGGGCGTACCCACCGAAGTATCGACTAATCCACCCGGAGCGGCTTCGGCTAAAGAACGCAGTGACCCCAACTGAGCTTGAGGGTAAGGAGGCGGAACGAATCCGGAAACAAAACCAGTCATGTCGGCCACGCTAGCGAACCGACTGATAAACCCGCGGCCCCGCAACCCAGGTCTCGGCTACCCGAGGTGGATTTTTTGGGTCGAGTTCACCTTCAAGCACCACCAAGTCGGCTCTCAGCCTAGGGGTCATGGTCATTATTCGACCGCCGATAAAAAGCGTCGCGGGGGCTTCGGTTGTAGTCACGAAGCCGCGGGGTCGGCAATAAATTCTGAGTAGCGAGAGTGTTGGGCCGCATCGAGACGCACTCGCACCCGAGTTCCCACATCGGAGTGAACCTCGACGAGAACTTCGCCGTCGCGATGCAGGCTCGCGATTACGTCTCCCCGCTCGTAAGGCACCAAGTATTCCAAAATCTCCCCTAGGGACCGCAACTTATCGCCGATAGCACTAACAAACTTTTCGATCCCCTCATCGCGATAAGCCGAGACACACAACGAATCAAAAGTTTGGATTTGACGTATCTGATCGGGGTTAGCGATATCGATTTTATTTATTACTCGCAACTCAGGGACGGTGTCGGCACCAATTTCTTTAAGCACACGATGAACCGCTTCTATTTGGGCGGGGGCATCAGAAGCGCTGGCGTCAACTACATGAATTAAAAGATCCGCGGCGGCCACTTCTTCAAGAGTCGATCGAAATGCCTCTACTAGTTGGTGAGGCAAACGCCGCAAGAAGCCCACTGTGTCGGAGCACAACACCATTTGCCCCCCCGGAAGGGAGAGTTTTCGGGTGGTGGGGTCGAGAGTAGAAAAGAGTCGGTTCTCGACGTAAACGTCGGCTGCAGTGATCCGGTTGAGCAGCGTCGACTTGCCGGCATTGGTATATCCCACCAAGGCCACAACCGGTATGCGGCTGCGTTGCCGCGCTTTTCGCTGGGTGCTACGAGTACGGGCAAGCCGGTCGAGCTCTCGTTCAAGTTGGGCCATACGAGTGCGGATACGCCGTCGATCGACTTCGTGGATCGTTTCGCCGGGCCCGCGAGTTCCGATACCACCACCTTGCTGACTTAGCTGCAACCCTCGTCCACTTAGGCGAGGCATGCGGTAGCGCAATTGCGCCAACTCGACTTGCACCATTCCTTCTTGAGTGGTGGCGTGCTGGGCAAAAATGTCAAGAATCAAAGCAGTGCGATCGACAACGTCACATTCTAAAATCTTTTCAAGGTTACGCTGTTGATTAGGAGCAAGTTCGTCGTCAAAAACCACTACGTCAACATCAAGAGCTTGAGTGAGCATCTTTATTTCTTGCGCCTTACCCGAACCAACGTAAGTTGCCGGATGAGGGCGCTCACGCGATTGAACAACTCTCTCGACGACATCTGCTCCCGCGGTGTCAACTAATTGCACTAACTCTTCGAGGGAAGATTCGCATTCCTCACGAGATCTTTCGTTAGTCGCCGTCCCCACCACCAAGGCCAACTGGCGAGTTACCGTAAGGTCGATTTCAGTAGCGGTAAGTCGCCTAGTATTGCGTCCCGATCTACTCACCGAGTGGTCGCGTCTCGTTCATTTACTCACAATTCGATCGTTTCGTCACCCATAAACACCACCGGCCCACCCAGCAAAATCGTGGAACCAAGTTCGACGGACAATTCTCCCCCCGGAACCCGAACTCGCACCCCAGAGTCGACCAGCCCGGCTCGATGGGCCACCGCGGCCACGGCACAAGCACCGGTACCGCACGACTGAGTCTCGCCCACCCCTCGCTCCCAGACCCGCATATCAAGCGTGGATTGGTCAATAACCCGATAAAACTCAACGTTGGTGCGGTTGGGGAAGCGTTGGTCGCATTCGAGCACCGGCCCAATTTGTGCCACCGCAACCGCCTTGGGGTCGGTCACCAAAATTGCCCAGTGCGGGTTTCCCATAGAGCACGCGGTGCCTTCGTAGGTGACGCCATCAATGTCGATGGCCAAATTATCGACCGAATCACTGGTGACAGGAACGGCCGCAGGGGAAAAGGCCGCCGGGCCCATATCAACCGAAGCCCGAAGCATTTCCCCCGAGGTCGGATCAATGGTGAGAGTGAGGGTGCGCAGTCCCGCGGAGGTTTCGACCACCAATTGATTACCCCGAGCGAGACCGGCGCGCACTGCCACCCAGGCTAAACATCGGATCCCGTTACCGCTCATCTCGGCGAGCTCACCGTCGGCGTTGCGGAGCTCCATTGCGCAGTCGGCGTCGTTAGTAGCGGGCAGAAGTGCGATCAAACCGTCCGCTCCGCCCCCCGAGTGAGCCCGATCGCACACGCGACGCGCCGTATCTGCGTCGGGAGCGGCCGCACCGGGTGCCACTACGGTGACCAAAAAATCATTATGAGTGCCGTGGAGTCGGCTGACCACAAGTTTCATTTACTCCACCCCGCCAAAAGCCCGGGCAAGATACTCTCGGGAGCACCGCTCGCCCCCCACCACACGACGCGCGGGTCGCGGCGGAACCACATGCGTTGCCGACGGGCAAACGCGCGCGTCCGGCGCACCATTTCGGCAAAGGCTTCGTCGATCGTGAAGCGACCCGCCCGAGCGTCGATAATTTCGCGATAGCCAATGGCGGCCGCGGCCGAGCGAGAAAGGTTCCCCCGGCTCAACAGCGCATCAACTTCATCCACAAGGCCACCTTCGCGCATTGCGCTAACCCGCCTGGCGATACGCTCGGCCAAGTCGGCCCGAGTGCGCCAAACCCCAGCAATAGCAACGGGAAATACCGTCGTCCCGCCCGGTGGCAGCCACGATTCAGAGAATTTCCGGCCCGTGATGGCCATCACTTCAAGGGCCCGCACGATGCGCCGAGCGTTGTCGGGTTCAATACGACTCGCGGCGGCCAGATCGCGCGCTTGTAATTCTTCGTAAGCCGCTCGCAACCCCTCTGGGGTGGCCACCCGTTCTTCGATTTCAGCTCGCAGTGCTAAATCTTCGCCGGCAAAACGATAATCGTCTATTACCGCTCGCACGTAGAGCCCGGTTCCACCCACCAACAAGGCTCTATTGCCTCGAGATTCGATTTCGGCCACCGCGGCGCGGGCTTCAGTCTGAAAGCGAGCCGCACTGTAATCATCTTGCGGATCAACTACATCGAGAAGGTGATGGGGAACCTCAGATTGTTCCAATAAAGTCGCCTTCGCGGTCCCGATATCCATTCCCCGATAAACCTGCATCGAATCAACCGAAATAATTTCGATATTCCCAAGAGTTCTAGCCACGGTTAACGCCAGCGACGACTTGCCCGAAGCGGTTGGACCTACCAGAGCCAGATGAGTTACCGGTGTTGGCGCCAACACCCTCTAGCCCGCCGCAAGCGGAATGCGAACTCGTCGGATGGGAGCGGGTTCGACTATGTCCACCAGTTCTCCCGCCAGCCAGTGGGGGGCGGTTTCGGTAATGAGCACGGTTGCGATCGTTCCCGCAGCGAGGTCGGCCTCTAGGTGGACCATTTTCCCTTGTCGAGAACGACCCGATACTCGCACCGCAGCGGGATCCGAATCTTCGGTCGACTTTGATCGGCTCGATCGCTTCTCGGGCCCCTCAATCAAGATCTCTTCCGTTCGCCCCATGCGAGCCTTATGGTGAGCCGTTCCGTGGCGCTCTATTACCTCGGTGAGTTGAGTCATCCGGTCGCGGATTATCTCGGGGTCAACAAAATCGTCGACCATCTCGGCTGCGGGAGTGCCCGGGCGAGGCGAGAACACGAAGGTGTAGGCGCTATCGAATTTGGCCTCTTCGGCGACGGCCAAAGTGGCAGCAAAATCTGCGTCGGTCTCACCCGGAAAGCCCACAATGATGTCGCTCGTCACCGCGAGATCAGGAATGGCCGCTCGGGCCGCTCCGAGGCGCTCAAGAAAACGCTCGGCTCGATAGCCCCGATGCATTCGGGCCAAAATTCGGTCACTCCCCGACTGCAGCGGCAAGTGAATGTGCTCACACACCGCATCACACTCAGCCATCGCAGCAATTGTGTCGGGACGCAGGTCTTTGGGGTGAGGCGATATGTAACGGATCCGACTAATCCCGTCGACTTCATCAATAGCGCGTAATAGATCGGCGAACTGGGGTTGGTACTGACCGGCGCCAAGGTCGCGCCCGTAAGAATTTACATTTTGCCCCAGCAGCGTTATCTCGCGCACGCCGTCGGCGGCCAACTGTTCGGCCTCGCTCACGATGTCGCCCATCCGACGGCTGATCTCCGCGCCGCGCACGCTCGGGACGATGCAAAAAGTGCACGAGTTATCGCAACCAATCTGAATAGTTATCCACGCCGAGTGGCCAGATTTACGCTGGGCGGGCAGAGCCGTCGGGTCGGCGTCGTGCTCTTCAAGGATTTCCACTACCGGACCAAAGCGGGCCTGATCCAACAGGGCGGGCGCACGAGCGATGTTATGAGTACCGAAAACCACATCAACATGGTCGGCTCGAGCCATGATCTTCGCTCGGTCCTTTTGCGCCAAGCAACCGCCGACGGCAATTTGCAACCCCGGATGACGCTCTTTGAGAGAGCGGAGATGTCCCAAAGTGCCGTAAAGCCGATTGTCGGCATTTTCTCTTATGCAGCAGGTGTTGAGCACCACCACATCGGCCTCTTCGACATCGTCGACCGCCTCCATGCCTTCGGCCACGAGCAACCCCGCTATTTGCTCAGAGTCGTGTTCGTTCATCTGGCACCCAAAAGTGCGGATATGGAATCGACGGGTCATGGGCATGAGTCTAGGACGACTGATCGCCGCCGCCCACTAGAAACCGTCCGAGGATTAATTAGCTCATCCCCCGGCGCGCGGGTGGGCGATAGGTGTTACCGTGAGGAGAACTCGCATTCTCAACAATGCCAACAGCAAACCAACCCACCTAAAGGAGAGTACAAAAATGCAAGAACTAGACCTAATAAAGTTATGGAATAAAGGCCGCGCACAAATTATTAGCTCCCACTTAGCCCCCACCATAATTTTGGGTGTTGTCATTGTTCTTGGCGCAATAGGTGAATTCCAGGACGCTAGTGACGCACTCAAGTGGTTCACGCTTGCGGTGATTGCGGTTAGTGGCATCTTGGCCACCCTTTCGCAGTACGCGACAATCCGTGAAGGCGCTGCGATTGCGTCAGAATTAAAGGAAGCCAAAGGGACTAGCAAAGTCGGCAAAGTAATCGGCAACTCACAAGCCTTTACCTTGCTAACCACTGCGCTGATTTTTCTTATCGATATTGCCGTCTTCGGGTTGGCTATCTGGTTGGTACTAGACGCCTAGTTCGCTACTGCGATCT
>Ga0208960_1000003_pt1 | contig 166723 bp, 175 predicted proteins | sample GreLakmeON33MSRF_FD_187703 | JGI IMG/M metagenome (GOLD analysis project Ga0208960, IMG submission 187703) | Freshwater lentic microbial communities from great Laurentian Lakes, MI, USA - Great Lakes metaG ON33MSRF (SPAdes) | ecosystem: Environmental > Aquatic > Freshwater > Lake | place... | reverse complement strand
AGAATCTCAATGAATTTCGTTAGGCGGGCTTTCTTGAGAGGCTCATCGAGCTTGGTATAGATGGCCAAGAGATTCTTGACCATGCGGGAAAGAATCGCGCACACGGGACTGTGCTGCAGATACTTCTCGTCGAATCCATAACCGGCTTCCGTGAGAAACCGCTGGCAGTTCTTTTCGGTCAGCAAGGCCCCGCCGTTGAAACAATCGACAAAAACCTTGTACCGATCCGATTCGTACTTCACCAAAAAATGGCCCGGCATTCCGATCCCGTGCACCGGGAGGGCCATCCGCTTCCCAATGAGGAGGTACAGAGTCGAGAGGCTGATGGGAATGCCAGTCCGGCGGTCGATCACGCAGTTGAGGTAGCTATTTTCCAACTCGTAATAGTTCTTCGTATTACCCTTGAAGCCCTGCTCCGTAAAGAGGTACCGGTTCAACGTCTTGATCGTTTCCTCGCCTGAGGCCCGCGAACCGAGCCGGTCTTGTACTTCCTGGGCCATCTCATCGAGCTGTCTGGCATAGGAGGAAACAGTCAGGGTGGGATAGGCGTAGCGGGCAATCAGAAAAGCGCCCTGCTCGAGATCCATCGACCCGTCGGGCAAGGCCGCCAGCTGCGCCAGTTCATCTTCGAGATTGCCGCCGCGGATTTCCTCCAGCACGGACAGGAAGCGATCGGCCATTTCCGGCTGTTCGATTTCCGCTTCTTGCAGGAGGGGTAAGGCAGAGGGGCCGATGTCGATGAGTTTACCACTAATGGTCCGGACGATCCGCTCGTCTTCATCGGACAGCAGCCGGATCAAGGCCCGGATTTGGCTCTCGTTCACCAGCATGGCAGGACTCCCAGACAGCCCGCCCATTAGCCCATCGCCCGACGGAACGCTTTGGCGCTCCCATAGAGGCAGACGGCATCGAAAATTATCATGACGACTACGACCATCGCGACGTGGGGCAGGGCCTCGGTCCAGCCGGAGAGGATCAGCGGCCGCACCGCGTCGATTGCCCAGGTCATCGGATTGAACCGCGCTAAAAATCCCATCCAGGGGGGCATTCCCGCCAAAGGCACCAGGGCCGAGCTCAAGAAAATCATCGGCAGCGACAGGAAGCCCAGCACCGAAAAAAAGTCGCCGTGGCTCTTCACGGAAAAGGCCATGGCCATGGAAATCGCCGTGAGTCCGACCCCGAAGAGCATCCCGATCAGGAGAATTGCTGCGACGCCCAGTAGCCCTGTTGCCGGCTGCACGCCGAACAGAAAGGCCACTCCAAGGATCACGAGCACTTGGAGCGAAGTAATCGACATCACGAAGATGAACCGGCTCAGGATCACCGAGCTCCGGTGAATCGGCGTGGTCATCAACCGTTCCAGAAACCCGTTCTCTTTGTCGAATAGCAGATCGACACCGCCGGCCAGCCCGTTGTTCAGCACCGTCATGACGACCACGCCGGCCGTCAGAAAGCTGATGTAATTCGGGGCCTGCGTCACTTGCACATCCGCAGCCTTTTGAAACAGGTTGCCGAAGAAAATCAGCCAGAACAGCATCGGCTGTACGAGCGTGAACAGCATGCTGAATTTCTCGCGGCTGAGCCGCCGGACCCACCGCATCGTCAACGCATAAATTTCTTGCCAGTACTGGGCCACCTTATCTCCTTATGATCCTGTCTGAATGTCTTGAACCGATTCGGTCATGGACCGCCCCGTATGGGCGATGAACACGTCGTCCAGCCGCGGCCGGTGGTATTCGATAAACTCCAGGCGGCAATCCAGTCGATTGGCGCACTCAAGGATCGCGGACAGGGCCTTCTCCGGCGAATCGACCCGGATATCCAGGCCGGCCGGAGTGGTCTTGACCGTGCGCATCGCCGGCTGTCCCGTCAGCGCAGAAACCAACAGCGGGATCTTGCTCTGGTCTTTTAAGGTCAGCGAGACGATGTCGCCCCCGAGTCGGGCCTTCAGCTCGGCCGGCGATCCAAGCGTCTTGATCTTGCCGCCATCGATGATAGCCAGGCGATCGCAGAGCTGGTCCGCCTCGTCCAAATAGTTCGTCGTCATCACGATCGTCATGCCGCGCCCCTTCAACATCCGCACATAGTCCCAGACGCGGAGGCGGCTCTGCACATCGAGGCCCAGGGTCGGCTCGTCGAGGAACAGAATCTTGGGATTCGGCAAAAGACCGCAGGCAATGTCGAGCTTCCGCTTCATGCCCCCGGAATAGGTTTTCGCCGGACGGTCGGCCGCCTCTTCCAGTTCCACGAGTTTCAGCAGCTCGGCGATGCGCTTCGAGGCTTCCGCCTTCGACAAATGGTAGAGGGCGCCGAGGAGTTCGAGATGCTCCCGCCCGGTGAGGAAGCGATCGATAGCCCGCTCCTGCGGCACATAGCCGATCAGTTGCCGGACGACGTCCGCGTCACGCACCGTATCGTAGCCTAAAATGCTAGCGGATCCGGATGTCGGCGTCAGCAGCGTGATGAGCGTCCGGAGCGTGGTGCTTTTCCCCGCCCCGTTCGGTCCGAGGAGGCCGAAGATCTCACCTTCATAGACCTGAAACGACAAATCGGCAACGGCGACATGCCCACCATCATAAGTTTTGGTAAGGCGGGAAACCTCAATAGTAATTGTGCGATCCATCAGCCCCAGCCCTTCGCACCGGACTGGTCCTGCATCATGAACTCGATAAGGTCGCTAAGACGGCGGGCTTGTTGATGGAGACTGTCTGCCTCCAACAGAAACTGCTTTTCCAAGGGCGTACACTCCAAGTAGGTGGACAAGGTGTTGACGAAAATCTCATCGCTGACTTCTTTGTGAAAAAACTCCTGCCAGGTCGGCATGTCGTCGTGGGACCGGAGGTAGGACTCCAAAAGAGTGCAGAGGCGTTGGCGAACTGCCGGATCGAGCGCCGTCACTGCGCCTCGTGGCCTAACCGCAATCGTCGCCTCGCGATAGGGCTTGTCGTGCCACTCGCTCTCGATCTCAAACCGTTCCAGCCCTTGCAGGAAAATGTTGGATCGGCCGTCGGCCAGCGGTTGCACGCTCACCAACCGCCCGACACAACCCATCGGGAACACGGGCGGATGACCATAATAGTCCAGTTCCCAGCCCTCTTTGAGCAAAGCCATGCCGATACATTGTCCGCTGCTCGCAGCATCTGAGACCATGTCGCGGTAGCGGGGCTCGAAGATATGCAGCGGGAGATAAGTCTTAGGGAATAGCACGACGTTCGGAAGCGGGAACACCGGAATCCGTGAGGGGATGGGAAACGGCGGCACAATGTCGCCCTGATCGTGGCCCTGCGGCTCTCGCTCGTGATCGGTCTGCATGGCTCAAGATAGCTGATGGTTGCTAAAATTGTCAACGGCGAGCGGGAGGTATACTCTACCCGGTGAATTGCCGAAAACCCTCATCAACACAGGAGATTTGCGCCACCTACCGAAGCATGTTATAAGCGCAATCGACGATTCCCTCACCTCACGGATCCTCTCGCACCCATGCGCAAATTGCGGCATTACATTCGATCTATTGCGCTCCTGGCAAGCAGTCTGCTCCTGGTCCTGCCAGGGCTCGCGAACGATATGGCAAAGGAATTTGCCATCGCCACGGAGGGCTATCGCTATTCCTTTCCGCGCGATCACGGAGCGCATGAGGCCTTCCGGACCGAATGGTGGTACTACACAGGCCAGCTCACAGCGAAGGGCGGCCGGCCTTTTGGCTATCAACTCACCTTCTTCCGCCGAGGCATGATGCGCGAGCATGTGAAGACCCTCCCGTCGCAATGGGCCGTCACGCAACTCTACTTGGCCCATTTTGCCGTGAGCGACCTCAGCCAGGGCCAATTTCACTATGCGGAAAAAATCAGCCGGGCCGGGCTGGGCAAGGCCGGTGCGGACCATGATCGTCTCCATGTCTGGGTCGATCAGTGGCGCGCCGAATCGTCAGCTACCGAGCCAAGCACCCAGACCCTCCAGGCTGCGGATGAGAACCTGACGCTCCAACTCACGGTCTCGCAAGAAAAGCCCCTCGTGGTACATGGCACAAACGGGATCAGCCAGAAAGGATCAGCCGTTGGACAGGCTTCCCATTACTACTCTTTCACCAGACTGGCCACGGCCGGCACTCTCACGATCGGGAAGGAATCGTTCAACGTGACCGGCACGAGCTGGATGGACCATGAATTTGGCTCGGCCGATCTCGACAAGAATCTGGTCGGCTGGGACTGGTTCAGTTTGCAACTTGATAACCAAAGGGAACTGATGCTCTATCGACTCCGCCGTGCGGACGGATCAGCCGATCCTGTCTCCAGCGGAACCCTCATCGATCGGGAAGGACGAGGACAACATCTGTCGATCGGGGACTTCACCCTGGCGCCAACAAGCTACTGGACCAGTCCCACGAGCAAGGCCCGCTATCCGCAACGGTGGCGCCTAACTATTCCCTCACAGCAACTCTCGCTGGAACTCGCTCCTCTCATGGCAGAGCAGGAACTCTCCACCACCGGCAGCACGCAGGTGACCTATTGGGAAGGGGCGATCAAAGCGACCGGTACAGCACAAGGAAAACCGATTCACGGACAGGGCTATATGGAGCTGACGGGCTATGCGGAACGCTTCACCAAAAAACTCTAGCCGGTTGACTCGCTGCTGAATCCTATGATTAGGTTCACGACTGTCATGCTGATCCGCATTGCCGCCACATTTGCCTCGCTGGCTCTGCTCCTCTTCAACCTGGGCTGCCAGAAGGACAGCGCGGCGATCGTTTCCATTGCCCTCCATCCAACCAACGTCAACATCCTCTATGTGGCAACGAACGATGCGGTCTACAAGTCGCGCGACGAAGGCCAACTGTGGGAGCGGTTCCCCAGTTTCAGCGCCAGACGAGTGACGACGCTTGCCATCGACCCCCAGTTCCCGGCGACAATCTATGCCGGCACGATGGCCGACGCCGTCCATAAGAGTCCGGATGGCGGACAACATTGGCTCCCGCACAACGTCGGCCTCAAAGAGCACGTTTCTTTCATCAATCAATTCGTCTTTCACCCGACCGACCACGATCAAATCTACGCAGCCACGACCGTCGGCGCCTTTTACACCAAAGATGGCGGGCGCGAATGGGAAGAACGCATGGCTGGGATGAAAGAAGTCCACATCGTGGTCTCCATCGCTATTCACCCCCGCGATCCCCGCGTCCTCTACGCTGGCACTACGGGGGGGATCTATCGGTCGGACAACGCGGCGATGGGATGGAAAAAAATCAACAACGGACTGATTCCCGAGCAGGAGCTGATGGCGGGGATGGCACTGGGGGTCAATGCGATCGCCTTCGATGTGGTGAGCTCGGACATCGTCTATGCCGGGACCACGAAGGGCCTCTTCCGCACCGATACGCGCGGCGAACAATGGGAACGGATCGGGCAAGCACTCCCCGATCTATTTGTGAGCAGCATCCTCATCGATCCGATCGAGCCCAAGACTCTCTATATTGGAGGACCGAGCGGCGTCTGGAAAAGCCAGGACAGCGGACAGACTTGGACCGCGATTAACAGCGGCCTAGGCTCATTGAACATTCGCACGCTCGCGATGAGCCCACGCGACCAGCACATCCTCTATGTCGGCACGAACGGGAGCGGGCTCTACCGCTCGACCGACGCCGGCGCGACCTGGACTCCGGTCCCTCTTACAGCCACGCCAGCTCAAAGTTAGCCTCACCATTCCAAGGGCTATCCATCAAAGCCCCGGCAAGCCATCACCTACCAAGGAGGGGCTGAGATGACCCCAATTGAGCGCGTCCAACGAGGGCCTTCTGAGACTGCGCGTTGCGCGAGTACGGGGATCGTCTCAGCCACCCCATCTCACGCCTGGTCCTTGACTGTGCGATCGATCAAGGCAGCCATGTCCTGTTGCCCCTTCTGCCAATAGCTCTCCCTCTTACCTTTCCAGCCCATCTCATGGTGATAGGCGGGACGAACAACTGGCCAAGGCGAACACGGCCACGAGTCCGAGCACATCGCCTGAATGCGTCTCCTGCGACCCGCCCTGAAGTCTGAATATAAGACACTGACCACAAGCTTGTTGTCACAATAGCTATTCTTCCCGTATCATCGTGCCACCTACTATGCCTAAACCGACTACGACCTCACCCGATTATACTCTGACGCTCCGGGAGGAGTTCCGTCATCACCTGGAAACCTTCTACGCGCAGCTCAAGCTAGCGCCGCCCTATGAGAGCGTCGAGAAGGCTATCCGCTCCCTCACCACTTTGGTCCATTCGTTATCGCCGGCCGAACGAGCCAGTCTGGAGACCGATACCACAGCCAGATGGCGGCACTTCCGTCAGGCCTTTGAAGCGTCCGGCCTCAGCAAAAAACATCGCGGCATCATCGCAGGGCTTGCCCGTAACCGCTCCAGTCTGAATCTTCGCCCTGAATACGATCAATTCTTAAGCCTGTATCTCTCCTAGCTCTTCACTCCTTCAAGAACCTCACGCAGCTCCTGATAGACCACCGTTAGCCTGGCGATCTCCAGCCGGTAGGCAAAGACCACTGTAATCGCCGCGGATAGTACAAAAACAAACCCCAACCCGACAATCCCGAGGGCCAACACGACTCCGTTGGCTGAGCTCAGTTCGCCTTCAAGGAACAAAGCAATCAAAGCCCCCACTGTACCGACCAGCACCAGAACGAACCAGATACCGGTGAACAGAGCCGACGACCAGGGCATGAGCTTTCGGTAGAGCACCGAGATTCCGTCGCCTTCGGGAGTAAGGGCGATCAACCCTTTTAACGGCCACAAGGTTCGGAAGCCGATTGCGACGAGCCGGTATTTTTGACGAATCACAATCTGGCCGAGAGAAGGAAAGAACCGCGCGGTCCCATGCGGCAGGGTCAAGAGGCCGTTCGCATCGAAGCGATCGGCCAGCTGCGCCATCGTCACCTGGGTGAAGCGGTCCTGCGTGCGGGCCACTCCGCATCCGTACCGACTCGCGTCCGGCGTGAGACGCACGAAGTAGAGCCAGTCTCCAAGAATGAGACCGAGACATAAGATACCGGCGAAGAGTCCAGCGAGGATCATACTCGTACCTATCCCATAGAGGCCCGGCCTGAATCAAGACACGGAACCGAGGGTATCTGTTGACTCACCACGGCGAGTTGGCTACAGTAGCGCGGTTTGCAGTGCGGGCAGGACTCCGCGCTCCAGTCAAATGCTCTGTCGTACAAATTCCCCCACTGGAGCTGCGATCTTCACATCATCCCTGCTCTGGCTGAGTCCTGTAAATTGCACAAGCTGTGGAGTCGGAGGTGAGATGGATTTAGCAAAAGTTGAACGAGTCTATACGTCCTATGCTGGGATCTACGATCGGATTTTCGGCAAAGTGTTCCATGAGGGACGTGAATCGATCATCCAGAATCTGGATGCCCAGCCGGACGAAAAAATCCTTGAAGTGGGAGTCGGCACCGGGCTGGCTCTGCCGATGTACCCGCGCCACTGTCAGATCGTCGGCATCGATTTCTCTGAGGGCATGTTGGAGAAAGCGCGGCAGCGAGCCGCAAAACACCAGATGGACCATGTGCAACTCCACCGGATGGACGCCGGCGCCATGGATTTTACAGACGATAGCTTCGATACCGTCGTGGCAGCCTACGTCGTTACAGCCGTGCCCGACTACCGCAAACTGATCAATGAAATGGTCCGTGTCTGCCGGCCGGGCGGTCGCATTATCATGCTCAACCACTTCAGCACTGACAATAAGATCATCGCCGCAATGGAGCGAGTCATCTCGCCGGTCACGAAACATTTGGGATGGCGAACGGACCTCTCCCTCCAGACGGTACTCGAAGGCACGTCGCTGCACGTCGCTCGGAAGCAAAGCGTGAACCCCTTGCGGTTCTGGGTCTTAGTGGAATGTGTGAACGAGAAGAACGGGAAGGCCCATGCCAATACCGTGAAGAATGGAAACGGCGCCGCCTATGCTCACAGCAACGACACGCGTCTGTCAAAACATGCCAACGGAGAAGCCCTGGCGTAACGAGCGGCTAGAACAAGGGCTGCGGCTTGAGCCCTTCGACCTCGCGCACTAATTCTTCCACGCGCTCCTGCAGCCGGACATTCTCACGCCACAGCAAGTCTAGACGATCCAGCAACTGCTCCTGCTAGGTGGCTGTCCACTGTAGCGTGCGCTTCAGTCCTTCCAGCTCCAGCTGGATCGGAGTTTTTGCGGGATCGTCAGACAGGAATTCCATCACTTCTCCACCTCGCAGGCTGTCGAAAAAGTCTGTCAACCCTCCGCCCACTATAAATCTAGAAGCAGCGGGGATTCATCACGACCTTTCAGACGATGTTCGTCGCAACGCCTCAGCTTGAAGTCTCCACCTGAATCGGGTATCTCTCGAGCCCAGCACAGCCAAAGCCGAGTTCGACGGCCTCGAGGTGTCAATGCGCGCGGTCTGTCTCCAACATATCCCCTCTGAAGGCCCTGGCGCCCTTGCTGCATCCCTCGCCAAACGTGGCCTCACGATCGAGTCCTGTCTAGTTCCCTTGCAAGGGCTGCCTCAAGATGCAGGAGACCTCCTGATCGTCCTAGGCGGGCCTATGTCCGTGAACGATCCCCAGATTTGGATTGCAGACGAAACCTCATTTATTCGGTCAGCGCTCCTGGCGGGCAAGCCGGTACTCGGGATCTGTCTAGGGAGTCAGTTTATAGCAAAGGCCTTGGGAGCGACGGTCCGGCCCGGCAAGAAACTGGAAATCGGGATGACGCCGATCCACCTGACCAAGGAAGGTCAGCAAGATCCAGTGTTCGGCTCATGTCCTGAAACTTTCGATGTCTTCGAGTGGCACGGAGAAATCTTCGACCTGCCTGACGATTGCATCCCTTTGGCTGGTTCTGACATTGCTCCGCTGCAGGCCTTCCGCTATGGTTGTCGCGCCTATGGACTCCTGTTCCATCTGGAAATGGAAGAAGGCGGAATCGATTCGTTATGCCGAGAATGTGCGCCGGATCTCACGAAAGCGCGTGTAACGGCACAGGAAATCACGGCGACGGCGCTACCGCACCTTTCTGCCCTACACAAAACGGCGGACCGGCTCATCAGCCATCTCCTCGCTTCTTAGCGTTGCTTGCAGCCTCATTCCTGCTGTAGTCTTAGCCCCTATTGTCGAACGTCTGCCGGCGATCCCCTGACTTGTAGACTTGATGACTTTAGACCTACCGATCGATTGACGAAAGGAGCCTGTTCGCATGTCTGGTTTCCCCATTGAAGTGGCCACCCGAATCAAAACTCTCCCCCCCTATCTCTTTGCCGCCATCGACAAGATGAAGCAGGCAGCGATGGCCAAGGGAGTCGATATTATTAACTTAGGCATCGGCGATCCCGATCTGCCGACGCCGGCCCCGATTATCGAAAGCCTAGCGCAAGCTGCTAAGAATCCGAAGCACCATCAATATCCCTCCTATGAAGGCATGTTGTCGTTCCGGACGGCCGTGGCCGATTGGTACAAGCGCCGGTTTAACGTCACGCTGAACCCTGCTGACGAAGTGCTGACGCTGATCGGCTCGAAGGAAGGGATCGGCCATATCCACCTGGCCTTCGTCGATCCAGGCGACATCGTCCTGGTCCCGAGCCCCGGCTATCCAGTCTATCCGGTCGGCACCGGCTTCTGCGGCGGCATCTCGCACATCATGCCCCTCACCAAGGCCAACGGATTCCTGCCGGACCTCGATGCGATTCCGAAGGACGTGGCGAAAAAAGCCAAGTTGATGTGGTTGAACTCCCCGAACAACCCGACCTCGGTCCTCATGAGTAAGGACTACTTCAAGCGCGTCGTCAAATTCGCCAGGGAGAACCAGATCATCGTCTGTCACGATGCGGCCTACTCGGAGATTTATTACGACGGCAACCCTCCCGTCAGCTTCATGGAAATAGACGGCGCGAAGGATGTCGGCGTGGAGTTCCATTCACTCTCCAAGACCTACAACATGACGGGCTGGCGGCTCGGATTCGTCGTCGGCAACAAGGACGTATTGGCCGGGCTGGGCAAGGTCAAGAGCCAGCTGGACTCAGGCGTGTTCGAAGCGGTGCAAGCCGCGGGGATCACGGCGCTGGGCTTGGATGACTCAGTCACAGACGGCCTGCGTAAGATCTATCAGGAACGGCGCGACACCCTCGTCCCAGGCCTCAAGCAACTCGGGCTGGAAGTCGATTCGCCTCCTGCCGCCTTCTACATCTGGGTCACAGTGCCGAAGGGCTATACCTCCGCGTCTTTCACCGCTCATTTGCTGGAGAAGGCGGGAATCGTCACGACGCCGGGCAACGGCTTCGGGGCACCGGGCGAAGGCTATATCCGGATGACCGTGTGCACGACGAAAGAACGATTGGCGGAAGCAGTGGAGCGGATTAGAAAGGCAGGATTCTAGGCTGAGGGCGAGATGCCGGGGCGAAGGCTTGCTCGCGGAACGCGTACGCTCAGGATGCGCTTGTTCGACGCGCGCAGTTGCCTCTTACCCCGGCACCTCGTCTCACGGTGCACCACGATCATTTCTCAGAAGAGAGTAAGAAAAGATGGGACGCGAGACGGTGTTCATCGGGTTTGGCTCGAATGTTGGCGATCGGCTTGATTTCTGCGATCGAGCCGTGACATTGCTGAGCCTCTTGCCCCACTCCCAGCTCCTGGGCGTGTCGCTGCTCTACGAAACAGAGCCAGTGAACGACCATGCCCAGCCGGGAGACGGATGGTTCCTGAACGGCGTCGTGCAGATCGAGACGGATATCACGCCGAACAGCCTCTTAACGATTCTGCGAGAGATCGAGCGGGCGCTCGGCCGGGATGAAGAGAATCGATCGGGCCCCAGAACCATCGATCTGGACATTTTATTCTACGGCCAACGGATCATCGACGAGCCGGATCTCGCTGTACCTCATCCTCGCATGCACCAACGCCGGTTCGTCCTCATGCCCTTGAACGAGCTCGATCCACTGTTCCTGCATCCCTCGCTTCAACGCACGGTCAGTCAGTTGCTTGCCGAAGCGGAGAAACAACCGGAAGTCCGTCTCCTTTTTCCTCAACCCTCGACTCGCTATGGCTCACGCCCCACTTGCAGCCAGCCACCAGGCTCATGAAGATCCTTCGCGCCCCACAATCGGTGGCTGCCTGGAGTGAACGAATCCGGAAGGAAGGCCTTACTATCGGCTTTGTACCCACGATGGGCGCGCTGCATGACGGCCACCGTTCCCTTATCCGCGCAGCGCGACTGCGCTGCGATGCGCTCGTCGTGAGCATTTTCGTGAACCCGACCCAGTTCGGCCCGACCGAAGACTTAACGAAGTATCCTCGCCCCATTACCCACGACCGTGCGCTCTGCCGCGCAGAAGGGGTAGATGTCTGTTTTGAACCGACGCCAGACGCGATGTATCCCGATGGCTGTCAAACTATCGTGACGGTTCCAGAAATTGCGCATCGATGGGAAGGAAAAACCAGACCCCATCACTTCGCCGGCGTCGCCACGGTCGTGACGAAACTCTTCGGGATCGTACGGCCCCATGTGGCCCTGTTCGGCCAGAAAGATTACCAACAGGCGGCGCTGATCAAGAGACTCGTGGCTGATCTAAACCTAGGAGTGACTATCGACGTCCGACCCACGATACGGGAGAAGGACGGGCTCGCGATGAGTTCCCGCAACCGGTACCTCTCCCCTGACAACCGACGAGCCGCCGCCATTCTCTACCAATCATTTCAGGCCGGTCGTCAGGCTATCGAGGCAGGGGCAAAAAGTGTTTCGACGGTCGAATGCATCATGGCTAAAATGGTCGCGCAAGAATCGACAGCACACATCGAGTACCTCTCCCTCTGCGATCCGGCAAGTTTGGAGCCGCTCACGCAGGTTAAAGGCCGAATCCTCTTGCTCGGCGCGATTCGAATCGGCTCAGTTCGCCTCATCGACAATATGTTAATCACACGCTGAACGGTGCGTGATGCGTGATCAGGAACAGCGATACCCGGTTCAACACTCATCGCTCAACGTTGAGAGAATTACTCGTGGAAGCTGAGGTAGGAATGTTGGCAGACCAAAAGACCGAAGACCACTTGGCTAAGACGTCGGTGATTTCTAAGGGGGGGGTACGCAAAAACTTCAACCTAGTTGCAGCCAGGCGAACGGAACAGACCCGCACTCGCTCAATACGAATCGTGTCTTCCTCCACCATTGGCTTCAACCGCAATTCGACAACGGTCCCCTTCGAGAACTCTGCTGCCTGCAGGGTACAGCTATCTATTAAAATGTCGGGATTCGGTTAGTCGAGGCAGGCTGATTACCGTCGAGGACCTGAACCTCGATAGAGGCAGTCGTCTGGTGTATTAGCGTCGATCGGCCCCCTGAGTCCCGTGGCGCGGAATTGGCGAGAAGGGCCAGAAGTGATTCGTGCAGAGCTGACGGCGAAACGACAATACATTCACGCAGCCCAACTGGCGGAATGCAGCTCCTTCATGGGCTGAACGGGACATCACGTTGCATCAAAACCTGCTCCGCAAGAATCGGCTGGATACGGGCCGGCGAGTAGCTGGCCGGCTTTATCCATTTCCCATCTTCACGCTTGTATCCCCCGACTTTACTCATATTGGAACGATGAACCTCCCGAAAGACCGGATCCATATCGATGCCATAGGACACAGCCGTGCCATAGACGACGTAGAGAAGGTCGGCCATCTCCTTGGCAATCGACGGCAGATCGCCTGATTCCATGGCTTCTTTCAACTCGTCGAATTCTTCCTGAATCAGTTTGACCCGAAGCTCACGCGTCCGCCCGTCGACGACCGTCGGAGCGGCACTGACAAAAATATCGAATGCCCGATGGAAGGCATCTACCATCGCCTGCTTGTCGATCATACGAACTCCTTATTCACTCTCAGAAGGCAAGGCCTTGCGTGGATCAAACTCAACCGGGTCCAACCGGGGAATCTCTTTCTCCGACGAGACACCTAACTCCTTGAACCGGCGGGCTGCCGGCAAGATTCTAGTTTCAAGCGACCCGACCGCCTTGTTATACGAGAGGACACTTTCCCCCAGCGCCTGTCCGACGTCGTTCAAATGTTGCGTCAACACGGCCATCCGCTCGTAAAGATCCTTCCCTAGCCGCCTAGCCTCCTCGACATGCTCGGTCATTTTCTCCTGCCGCCATCCGTAGGTGACCGCCCGAAGGATCGCCATCAACGTCGTCGGGGTCGCGAGGATCACGTTCAGCGCCCATCCATCTTCGATCAGTCTGGGGTCGTACTCCAGCGCGGCGCCCAAAAACTGTTCACCCGGCAAAAAGAGCACGACAAAATCCGGCGCCTGCGCAAATTGATTCCAGTAGGCTTTCTGACTCAAATCGTCCATGCGGGACCGGACTTGAGCCGCGTGACGGTGCATTCCTTCAAGTCGCAGTTCTTCTGTCACCGCTTCATGCGCATCCAGATAGCCTGCCAGCACGGTCTTGGCATCCACGATGATCTGCCGGCCGCCTGGTAACTGGACCACCATGTCTGGCCGGAGCCGGCTCCCGTCGACCGTGATGGACTTCTGCTCGAAGAAATCGCAATGGGCCACCATGCCGGAAAACTCAGCCACGCGCTTGAGCGTAATCTCCCCCCATTGCCCGCGAACAGCCGGCGCGCGCAACGCCTTCACAAGGTTGCCGGTCTCCGATTGGAGCTTCTGCTGGGATTCTGCCAGGAGCCTGAGATGCTGATCGAGGCCTCCGTAGGCTGCTTGCCGCGACTGTTCCAGCTGCCGGAGCTGGTTGTCGTATCGATGCAACGAGTCTTGGAGAGGTTTGACTAAACTATCGATCGCCTGCTGCCGCTGGGCGAGATCGCCCTTAGCCTCGGCTTGGAGCGTTTCGAATGAGCTGCGCGCAAGATTCAGGAAGGCGTCGTTGTTCTGTTTGAGGGCTTGGCCGGAAAGGGCCTGGAAGGTCTCGGCTAATTCCAGTCTCGCCTGGCCCAGCAGCGTCTTTTGTTCGTTGAGATGGAGCGCAGCCTCTGCCGCCCTAGTCTCCGCCACGGCACGGGACTGGGAGGCCTCCGCAAGATTCCGTCGCACCTGATCGAGATCGAGGCGATCCTGCGACGATTGACGGCGCAACTCCTCCGCCAGCGATTCAGCCCGCTGAGCTCGTTCGCCAGTCGTCAGCAGTTGTCCATGCCATGTAGCGCGGACATGAGCCGCCACCCAAAACCCGGCGAGCAACGCGCCGAGAAGGCTTCCGACAAGAGCCCCGAGGCTAAAAGCCGTACCATCAATCACAGGTGGCCATCCCGGTCATGCCGTCGACCGATATTCAAGCCCGTTGTCGGGTGGTGCGATGAGAAAATAATGATTTCCGAGAGTACGAAAACTGTCACGAAAGGTCAAGGGCGTCGGATGGGACGAAGAATCCTCCGACAAGCAGGCAAGCCAAGCCAACGGCTTTCCCTCCAACGAGAGCTAGTTCTGTGCAGACAGCTAAAGAAAGGATGAAAAAGCGATCCATTGAAACAGATAGTACCTACCGCACGAGGAGGAGGTAAAGGTCATTCACGTTCGTGCCGGTGGGGCCTGTGACGATGAGCTGACCAAGCTTCTTCAAGGCCGGATAGGTATTGTGACGCTTCAGGGCCCCTAAGAGATTTATCTGAAGCCGCTGCGCTCGGGCGACCGTGTCGCCGTCGACCACGGCTCCAGCGGCATCGGTCGGACCATCGGTCCCATCCGTCCCGATCGCTACGACCCACACCTTAGGCAGACCAGCGATTTCCAGCGCAGCGGCCGTCGCGAATTCCTGCGCTCGCCCGCCTGTGCCCCTTCCCGTCACGGTCACGGTGGTTTCGCCACCGGCCACGAGACAGTAGGGTTTGCGCAACAGTCTACCCTTGCGCAGTAGAGCCTTCGCCATGGCGCCGAACCGCTGCCCCGCCTCGCGCGCCTCTCCGATTATGGCTTCAGGCACAATGGTCTGAAAACCAGCCTCCCTAGCTGCGCGAGCAACAGCCCTAACCGCCACTCCGTTATTTCCGACAAGGTGATGGTGAACTCGACGGAACAGGGGGGAACCTGGCTTCGGCGTTTCACTCACAAGACCCCGGCAGCCCCGGTCGAGATGCTGCCGTACTCGTTGCGGAACCGTCATCCAGATACGATAGCGCTTTAAAATCGCAATCGCGTCGCGATACGTCGTGGGGTCTGGTACCGTCGGCCCCGATGCGATGGTGCTGAGGTCGTCCCCCAACACATCAGATAGAATCAGCGTAACTATGGTGGCATCGCTCAGCTCCGCGAGCCGTCCACCTTTAATGCGCGAGAGGTGCTTGCGAACGGTATTGATGTCACGAATGGTCGCGCCGCAACGCAGAAGTTTTTCTGTGGTCCGTTGCTTGTCGGCTAACGTCACCCCTGCGACAGGAGCCGGCAAGAGGCTGGAGGCGCCGCCGGACAAGAGCACGATCAAGAGATTGCGCCGCCCGAGTGCTGACACCATGGCGCAGAGCTTGGCTGCCGCGCGCTGACCTGACCGGTCTGGAACCGGATGGCCTGCTTCCGCCACGAGGATCCGTTTCATCGGCAGGCCATAGCCCTGCTTCACCACGATAAACCCGCTGTGTAACCAATGGCCCAGCCTCTGCTCTACCGCCTGGGCCATCGGAGCCGTGGCTTTTCCTGCTCCGACCACGACCACCCGTTCATAGTTATTTAGATCGTATCGGCGGCGGCCAATGGTGAGAGCCGCTCCGTCACGCGAAAAAGCGCGGCCGACCGCCGCATGGGCGTCGACCGCGTCCAGCCCTCGACTAAGTATTTTCTTTAGCCGTAGCTTGATAGGAGAGGAAAGAATCTGCATTGGACTGCTGATAAGCTCCCTAGATATATTATCTCACGATAGTCCGGTGAGTCCCCCACTGCGCGTCCAACGAGGGCCTTCTCAAACCGCGCGTTGCGCGAGCGCAGGGGACTCGCCAGACCAGCCTCCCCGCTAGGGGGCTTTCTCCTGCTTGAAGCACCGAGTCGGACAGTTTTGCCGCGGGACTCGCATCTGATAGATCCCGCGCGGGAGCGCATCTTTTTTGAACTCAGGATTCAACATCTTGAGTTCGAGGAAATAGGTCCCGAATTCCTCGGCAATCGAAGTAAGGGCTCGCTGAGAATCTTTCACATTGATGGTAACCGTTTCGGTTTCCATCGGCATGTAGAGGTCCTTCTTGCTGAGCCCCAAATACTTTTCCGGCTGCGAGTAGATTTCCTTGGCGGCAATGATCCGCGGAACATAGCGCATCGTTTCCCGGGGCCCATGCATCTTCCAATAATCGGTAATGTTCTGTTCCTTCAAGAGCCGGCGGACTCGCTCTTCTCCGGCATTGTACGAGGCCATGGCCATGAACCAATCGTTCTTCTCAAAGTCCTTGAGATAGCGCAAATACTTGACCGCTGCCTCCGTCGACATTTCCAAATTGCGACGTTCGTCAAGAACCTCGTCGCTCTTGAGGCTATAGCGCTTCCCGGTGGAAGGGATAAACTGCCAGGGGCCCGAAGCTTTCGCCTTTGAATAGGCGGCGGCCACGCACTTGCTCTCCACCAGTAGCATGTACTTGAGATCGTCCGGCAATCCGGCCTCAGCCAGCTGCTTTTCGGCTGGAGGAAAACAGCGCCCGGTGCGCTTGGCTAGGATGATGCTTTCGCCCTGATCTTCCAAGAACTGATAGAACTCGTACTCAATGCGTTCGCGTACCTGCCAGTTATCGAGAGGGACCGGCTTGCCGGCAAAGGTCAATTTATCAGGCAGCTTAAACGAACTGAGGAAGTAACGGTCGCCTTCTCGCTTAATTTCAGGAAGGATAACGAGACGCCCCTCTGACTCGTTGGGATTATCAAAGGGATCGATCAACCCTAGATCGCGATCAAGGTCACCATTAACTCCGGCGTGCGGCGTGCTTTCGTCCACCGTAGGCTGCGGTTGCGTCCCTGCTGAAACTGGGAGCGTGACGGCCATCCACAAGCCACTGATCAGTAATGCGCGCTGAACCCACGTCGTCATGCCAATCCTATCTCCTATATATATTTGGAAGAACCATCGAACGTTACGGCTTCATGCTATCAGCACAGCGAAAAACCGGCAAGCAGGATCGACTTTCAAATTCATGCTAGACTGCACCGCCTATGCGCGCACTCACTCTCCTCAACGATCGCATCGCCAGCTGTACCATCTGCCCTCGGCTCGTCGCCTATCGAAAAACGGTCGCGGGGGAAAAACGAAAGCAGTTTGAAGACTGGACCTATTGGGGGAAACCGGTCCCAGGATTCGGAGACATCCAGGCCCGCCTCTACGTGCTCGGGCTTGCGCCGGCCGCCCATGGAGGCAATCGAACCGGGCGGATGTTTACCGGCGATCGCAGCGGGGATTGGCTCTATGACGCCTTGCATCGATTCGGCTTCGCCAATCAAGCCGCCTCGCACCACCGAGACGATGGACTGAAGCTGTCGGATTGCTACGTCGGCGCGACGGTCCGCTGTGCTCCGCCTGAGAATAAGCCGGCTCCTGAAGAGTTCACGGCCTGCCGGCCCTATCTGCGGGAGGAACTGAAGCTGTTACGGAACACCCAGGTGGTGGTAGCTCTTGGCAAGATTGCCTTCGATCACTATCTAAGAGCTTGTCGCGATGAGGGGCTGAAACTCCCCTCACCGCTCCTGAAGTTTTCCCATGGAGTCGTCAAAACACTTCCCTGGGGCATCACACTCATCGGCTCCTACCATCCGAGCCAGCAAAACACTTTTACCGGACTCTTAACCCGTCCAATGTTTCAGCACATTTTCGCCACGGCACGCCAGCGACTCACTAAGCCAGTCGACTGAACGCTGAACAGTAAGCGAGAACCGCTACCGTACTTACCGCTTCTCGTTCAGTAACCTGTCCGATGTTATTTCTTCATTTGGGATTCCCAATCCGTCAAAAACTTCTTGAGGCCGATATCAGTCAAGGGATGTTTCACCATCTGCTGAAAGATCGAGAAGGGCATCGTACAAATGTGCCCCCCGATCAGCGCGGCCTCAACCACATGCTGAGGATGGCGCACACTGGCAACCAATACCTGGGTTTTATACTCGTAATTGCGGTAGATGGTCAAAATCTGGCGGATCAGCTCCATCCCGTTTGAGCTGATGTCGTCGAGCCGGCCGATGAAGGGGGACACGCACCAGGCACCGGCTTTCGCCGCCAGAAGCGCTTGAGTCGGAGAGAAGCAGAGGGTCACGTTCACCTTGATGCCTTCGGCAGCCAATCGTTTAGTGGCCTTCAATCCCTCCGCAATCAAGGGCACCTTGACGACGATATTCTTATGGATCTTCGCGAGCTCTTTTCCTTCCTTTACCATGTCATCGGCCTCAAGACTGACGACTTCTGCGCTGATGGGCCCATCCACAATCTTGCAAATCTCAACCAGCATTTCCTTGAAGCTGCGCCCTTCCTTTGCCACGAGCGACGGATTCGTGGTCACTCCGTCGAGCAGTCCCAGGCTGGCTGCTTCCTGAATTTCTTTCACGTTAGCGGTATCAAGAAAAAACTTCATGGAATTATCCTTTCATATCGAGATGAAACGTTCGTGTATACATTTGGTAGCGGCCATTCTATGAAGAACTCGAACGATGCGCAACGGTCTGCCGAATCGCCCTGTTTGACAGGCCTCTGCATGGCAGTTAAGATTCGATTGTGATCTGCGTCGGTTAATTAATCTATCACCCGACGCCTACGACGAGGAGACCTACCATGAAACGATCTGCCTGGCTGCTGTTCTGCTGTCTGCTCCTCACTGCCTGCGGGGGCAGCAATCTCTACCTTGAACAGTCGCTCAAACCGGCCGAGCTGCAGGGCAAGGATAAAGCCTGGTTTGAGAAAAACTGGGGAACGCCAAGCGGCAAGGCCCCAAGATTTTTCGGCGGCGAAACCTGGACCTATTACCGCATCGCCGGCGGCAAATCCAGCTTGCCTCTCTTTAATTTCTCGCCCAATCAATGCCAAATCACGCTCAAGTTCGACAAAGAAGAAAAACTCTCAGACTACAGCTACTCCGGCTGCTAACCGGCGAGCTGCTCGTGAAACTTGTGCGCGCAGGATCGGCTGCAAAAATAATAGGTCTGCCCCCCAATATCTTCCGTCACCGCTACGCCCCTTGGCACAAAAACACGGCAAACCGGATCCTGCACCATCTGATCCTTGCCTGGAAAGAGCCGTTCCGGCTGGCCCTGGCTCTTGAATTCCCGGAAAGCCTTCCGAAGAAGAAAGTACAGTACTGCAAGTAGCCCAAGAATAAAGATAATCCTATACATAGTGGTACCCTTTCATGGTGCACGATCCTATGGTAGAGTTCTCACTCTGTCAAGAACTCCATAAGCCGTTTTACCCAAGCGCTAACCGTATTTTATCGACGATTCCCCTCCAAATAGCCCATATGGTCCTGCGCAGGGGGGCCATCATCCCAATAAGACTTAGCCCTTTAGATAGATAGGCTCTAGCCTGCACTGTGTTAGAATTTCCCTATTATGATGACTTGTGACAAATGCCGCGGAGCAATGCTACCGGAACGGGCAGTGGATCTGAACGCAGGGCTTGCGATCACAGTGCTTGCATGTTTGAACTGTGGCCGTCGGAAATCAGCGGGCCAAGAACCTCGACCTATTACCGCTCGACATTAATCTGCGCGATAACAGCTCACCCTATCGTTCATAGCAGCCTCCCGTGTGACTCAATCGAGCCCTGTCGGGGACCGATTTTCGCCACTCCACTGCGATGAACAAAGGGAGAGTGACTGGTCTCCCTGCCTCGCACTATGCGAGAAATGGGTGAGCCTTGTCCGTCATCTATGATGGACTTTTGTGCCCATAGTCGAACCTATGGAGCAGAGAACATCCTCCCCAACTCATCCATCCGCGCATAGCTATGGAAGCGGCGTGCGCGAAGGTCTGCGAGGAGGGTTGAGGATACTGGGCGGTTTGGGAAATGCTGAGACACTAGACAAAACAAAAACGACATTGAGCGTGACACACTCGTTACACGCTTATATGCAAGAATAATAAGTCATTGAAATATAACGACCTATTTGCGCGCTATTTTAGTCCGAGCACATCCATCATGTCGTACAGGCCAGGAGGCTGCTGAACTACCCACCTGGCAGCTCGCAAGGCGCCGCCGGCAAACGTATCACGGCTGCTAGCCCGATGCGTGACCTCGATGCGCTCACCTATCCCGCCAAAGAGAATCGTATGGTCGCCGACGATGTCGCCGGCCCGGATCGTTTGAATCCCGATCTCGCCTTTTCCCCGTTCCCCGATGAGACCTTTTCTGGCATAGACGCCAACCTGATCCAAATCCCGATTCACGGCTTCCGCCAAGACCTCCGCAATCTTGAGTGCCGTCCCGCTCGGCGCATCCTTCTTGAGCCGATGATGGGCTTCGATTACCTCGATGTCGTATTCGTCTCCCAAGATTTTTGCCATCTCGCTGATGACCTTATAGATCAGATTCACGCCCACGCTCATATTGGGAGACATCACGCAGGGCACTTGGCTGACAAGCGACTTCACTTCTTCAAGCTGAGCAGACGAAAATCCCGTCGTGCCGATGACCATCGCCCGTCGGTGTTGCGCCGCCACTCGCAGGTGATTCAGGGTCGCCTCAGGAGAAGAGAAATCGACGACCACTTCGCCGCGAACAAGCAACGCCGCAAGATCGTCGGTAATCGGAACGCCCGCGCGCCCGCAGCCAGCGGTCTCCCCTGCATCGGCGCCTAACGCCCCGTGGCCCTTCCCTTCGATCGCACCGGCCAAAGTCAGGATGGTCGCGTCTTTGATCAGCGCCACCAGCCGACAGCCCATCCGCCCGGCAGCCCCTGCAACAATTACATTGGTCATAGCATCATTACCTGTGCCCGAGAATTCCGGCTAAACAAGGCCTGCGTCTTTTAAGACCCGCGTCAGCTGGTCCTTCGCGTCCGTCGCCATCTCACAGAGCGGCAACCGCAACTCCGGATCGATCTTTCCCATCATCCCCAACGCCGTTTTCACCGGAATCGGATTCGTTTCGTAGAAGAGCGCGGTAAAGAGGGGCGACAGGGCGAAATGAATCCGCCGCGCTTCCTCGACCTGCTCGCTCAGGAAAGCCTTGACCAATTGGGCCATCTGGAGTGGAACGATGTTTGATGTGACGCTGATGACGCCTTTGCCTCCAACCGCCATCATGGGCAGGGTCAGGGCATCGTCGCCGGCCAGCACGGTCATTCGGTCGCCGCACATATTCGCGATCTCAGAGGCCTGCTGAACCGATCCGCTCCCCTCCTTGATCCCGACAATGCTCGATAACCCGCAGAGCCTTGCCACAGTAGACGGCAACATGTTCACGCCGGTTCGTCCGGGAATGTTATACACCACCTGGGGCAGATCCACCGACTCCGCAATCAATTTGTAATGGCGGTACAGCCCTTCCTGAGTCGGCCTGTTGTAATAGGGCGTGATGATCAAGGCGCCGTCGGCCCCTGCCTCCTTAGCATGCTTCGTAAGGGACACCGCTTCCGCCGTGCTGTTAGAACCGGTCCCGGCAATCACGGGCACACGTCGGTTCACCACCTCGACGGTCAATTCGACCACCCGGTGATGTTCCTGGTGCGAAAGAGTGGCGGATTCGCCAGTGGTGCCGCAGGGCACGATCCCATTTGTCCCATTGGCAATTTGCCATTCGATAAGGTCGCCAAAGGCCCGTTCGTCGACCTTGCCGTGCCGGAACGGAGTCACAATGGCAATCAATGCACCTGTAAACATGCTGGCTCCTTCACATGGACGCGCCTGCGCGTCCGCTCATCAGCCGAGAAATGCCGGAATCGTTTCGCCCTTGACCAAATCCTCATAGGTCTCCCTGGTCTTGATGACGTGGATCTCCCCGTCTTTAATCAGGACCTCAGGCACCCGTGGCCGCGAATTATAGTTCGAGGCCATCACGAATCCATAGGCGCCAGCGCTCATCACCGCCAGCATCTCGCCGGGATTCACCTCCGGGAGCAACCGGTCTTTCGCCAGAAAATCGCCCGACTCGCAGACTGGCCCGACGACATCCACATTATGCTTGGGCCGCTTCATCACCTCTTCCGACAATGGGCGAATCTCATGATAAGCCCCGTAGAGGCTCGGCCTGATCAAGTCATTCATTGCTGCATCGACGATGATAAACCGTTTCGCTTCGCCGTCCTTCCGGTACAGCACCTTCGTCACGAGAATACCGGCGTTGCCGACGATGACGCGGCCCGGCTCCATGATTAGGGTAACATTCAAATCCTTCAGCAAGGGCGACACAGCATCCGCGAGGTCCTGCGGCAGCGGTGGCGTTTCGTCCGAATAGGTAATGCCGAGCCCGCCGCCGATATTGACGTACCGGATATTCATGCCCTGTTGCTTCAAGGCTGTGACCAATGTCACCACCTTCTTCACAGCCTCGACGAACGGGGCGACTTCGGTCAATTGCGACCCGATATGGCTATGCACCCCGACGACATCAATATTGGCGCACGACGCGGCCAGCGTGAACTCTTCGAGCGCCCGGTCGGCGGCGATTCCGAACTTGCTCTTCTTGAGGCCGGTCGAAATGTAGGGATGCGTTTTCGGATCGATATCGGGATTGATACGCAGGGCGACCCGCGCCTTGACCCTGAGGGACTTCGCCACTTCATTGATCGCCTGCAGCTCAGCCGGAGATTCGACGTTGAACATGAGGATATCAGCTTTCAAGGCCTCGCGAATCTCTTCATGGTTCTTGCCGACCCCCGCGAACACAATCTTCGAGGGAGGCACGCCGGCCTTGAGCGCACGAAACAATTCTCCGCCCGACACAATATCCACTCCGCCCCCCTCCTTCGCCATGAGGCGAAGGATCGCGATATTGGAGTTGGACTTCATGGCGAAGGCAATCACATGGGGCAGACTCTTAAAGGCCTCTGCGTAGGCCCGGAAATGGCGCACGAGTGTGGAATGGCTATAGATATAACAGGGTGTGCCAACCTCTTTCGCAATCCGGCTAACCGGGACCTGTTCGCAATATAATTCGCCCTGTCGATACGCGAAATTGTTCATCCTGAAAATCCTTATTGAGAAATTCGAAGTCAGCGAGCGAGAGGCTCCCCGACTGCGCTATCGCGACTAACGAGTCCCCACCGGTCGTAACGGAGGAAGCTCCACATCCGGCCCCTCTAGCAACAATAATTGATCCACCGGCATATCAGGGAACTCGGCTCTCCGTTGCTTTAACAGCTCCAGCTTCTCCAGCCTCTTTTGTTCCTTAATGGTCAAATTTACACCGACATTTTCCGGAGGAACCGGCAGCCCCACGGTCCCGCAGGCCACCACGAGTCCCATCACCAATACCGCCACAATGGATGTCGCGCTTGGCCACCGTATCCTCACGAGAGCCTCCGCTCCAGTTCTTTGATACGCTGCTCCACTCGCGCCCTGGCCGTACCGCCTATCTGAGACTTCTGGTCGATCGCGGCCATGACCGTCAGCCGGGCGAACAGGCCCTTTTCAATACGCGAAGAAAATTTCCGCAACTCCTGAAGCGAGAAATCCGTCAGTTCACGGTCTTGATCCAAGGCAGCCCGCACCACACGGCCGGTGATCGCATGGGCTTCACGAAACGGCACCCCTCGGCCCACGAGATAGTCCGCCACCTCCGTCGCCAACATCCCGCCACCCTCTACCGCTTGCTTGAGAACCTCCCGATTCAGGGTGAGGCGGCGCATCAATTCCGTCAAGACCTCCACCGAGGCCGTGACGGTATCGAGGGCATCGAACAAGGCCGGCTTGTCCTCTTGAAGATCTCGGTTATAACTCAAGGGTAAGGCCTTGAGAGTCGTTAGCAGATTCACCAAATGGCCATAGACCCGGCCGGTCTTACCCCGCACCAGTTCGGGCACATCGGGATTCTTCTTCTGCGGCATCATGCTGCTGCCGGTGCAGAAGGCATCGGGCAAGTCGACGAACCGGAATTCCTGAGACGACCAGAGGATTAATTCTTCGCTAAGCCGGGAGAGATGCATCATCGTAATCGAGAGCGCCGAGGCCACCTCGATCATGAAGTCGCGATCAGACACGGCATCGAGACTGTTTTGCGTGACGGAGGGAAAGCCCAACAGCTTGGCCGTGAATAGGCGATCGATGGGATAGTTGGTGCCGGCCAGCGCGCCGGACCCCAGCGGCATGACATTCAATCGCGCCACAGCATCGCGCACACGCCCCTTGTCTCGCTCGATCATTTCCACATAGGCCAGAAGATGATGGGCGAACAGAAGCGGCTGCGCCCGCTGCAGATGCGTATAGCCAGGCATCGCCACGGTGCGGTTTGCCTTCCCCTTCGCCACCAAGACCCGTTGGAAGTTTGCTAAATGCACCGTGAGCTGGCCAAGCTGATCCCGCAAATACAGTCGAATATCCAGCGCCACCTGGTCGTTCCGGCTCCGGCCCGTATGGACCTTGCCGCCAAGAGGCCCGATCAATTCCGTCAAGCGACGTTCGATCGCCATGTGGATGTCTTCATCTTGCTGCGTGAACCGGAAGCGGCCACGCTCCATCTCCTTCTTCACCGATTGCAGCCCCTTCACAATCGTCTTGGTTTCAGCGGCGGTCAATACGCGCGCCTTCCCCAAGGTCTGGCAATGGGCGATGCTCCCCTGAATGTCATAGGCATAGAGCCGGCGATCGACCGCCACCGAGACGGTGAAAGCTTCCACTAGCCGATTCGTCTTTTGCGTGAACCGCCCGCCCCAGGCCTTTTTGCCCTGCGGCGCGGCGGGGTGGCGACTTTTTTTTCGTACCATCAGATCGTGGCCTTCTTTCGTTGGGCTCGGATCTTCAACCGCAGGGCGTTCAACCGGATGAACCCTTCGGCATCTTTTTGGTTATAGACCTGGTCTTCTTCGAACGTGGCAATGTCGAGTCGATAGAGCGAGTTCTTCGACTTACGTCCCGCCAACGTGCAGCTCCCCTTATAGAGCTTCACCCGCGCGGTGCCAGTCACGTCCTGCTGCGCCACATCGATCGAAGCCTGGAGCATCTCCCGTTCCGGGCTGAACCAATAGCCATTGTAAATCAGATCAGCAAAACGCGGAATCAAACTGTCCCTGAAATGCAGCACCTCGCGGTCCATCGTCAAAGACTCCACTCCGCGATGCGCTACATGGAGAATCGTCCCGCCCGGTGTTTCATAGACCCCGCGCGACTTCATCCCGACGTAACGGTTCTCGACGAGGTCAACACGGCCGATGCCATGGGCACCACCCAGTTTATTAAGGTGCGCCAACAGGGTGGCAGGGCTCATTTTCTTTCCATCGACCGAGACAGGGTTGCCTGCCTCGTAGCCGATTTCGACCTCGAGCGGCTTGTTCGGCGCCTTCTCCGGCGACACCGTCATTTGGAAAATCTCGTCCGGCGGCGACTTCCAAGGGTCTTCCAAAATGCCGCCTTCATAACTCACATGAAACAAATTTAGATCCATGCTGTAGGGCTTGGCCTTCGTCACCGTGACGGGAATGCCATGCCGATCGGCGTACTCGATCAATTCGCGCCGAGATCCCATCGTCCATTCACGCCATGGCGCGATGATCTTGAGATTCGGCGCCAATGCCGTGTAGGTCAGTTCGAACCGAACCTGATCATTACCCTTCCCGGTGGCCCCATGCGACACAGCCTCGGCGCCTTCCTGGATCGCGATCTCGGCTTGCCGCCGTGCAATGAGGGGCCGGGCAATCGAGGTTCCGAGCAGATAACAGCCTTCGTACATGGCGTTGCCACGCAACATTGGAAAGACATAGTCCTTCACGAAAGTCTCGCGCAAATCCTCGACGTAGACTTTCTTCACGCCAAGGTTTTTCGCCTTGGCCTTGATCGCTTGGAGATCTTCGCCCTGCCCCAGATCAGCGCAAAACGCGATGACCTCGCAATCATGGGTCTCCTGCAGCCACTTCAAAATCACAGAGGTGTCGAGCCCGCCGGAATAGGCCAACACGACTTTCTTCTTGCCACGGCTCATCGTTTGGTTCGACTCCTCTTGCCTAATAGGTTCGTTAAGATGGCCTTCTGCATGTGCAAGCGATTCTCGGCCTGGTCGAAGATCACGGACTGAGGACCATCCAGCACCTCAGCGCTGATTTCTTCCCCCCGATGGGCCGGCAAACAATGCATGACGATCGCGTCCGGTTTGGCCCGCTGCAATAGGCGGCTATTCACTTGATAGGGAGCCAGGACCTTCAATCGTCTCGCATGCTCCCGCTCGCGGCCCATGCTGATCCAGACGTCCGTGTAGATAACATCCGCGCCCTTCGCCGCGATATGGGGATCCTGGCTGATTTCAATCAAGGCGCCGGTTTTTTCGGCTTCCACTCTGGCCCGGTCCACAATATGCTGCTCCGGCTGATACCCGACAGGACAACCGAGGGCGATCACCATCCCCATCTTCGCCGCCGCCTCGATCAGGGAATTCGCCACATTGTTGCCATCGCCGATATAGGCGATCTTGATCCCCTTCAACCGACCCTTCTTCTCGCGAATGGTCAACAGATCGGACAGGGCCTGGCAGGGATGGCTCAGGTCGGTCAATCCATTGATGACCGGCATCGTCGCTTCCCGAGCCCATTCCTCCACGATCGCATGGTCATAGGTGCGGATCACGATCGCGTCGAGATAGCAGGACAACACGCGCGCCGTATCGGCGACGCTTTCCCCACGCGAGAGCTGGATCTCGCCCATGGGCAACACCAGCGCATGGCCGCCCAGCTGATTCATGCCAGCTTCGAAGGAGACTCTTGTCCTCGTCGAAGGTTTCTGGAACAGGAGTCCCAACGTCTTCCCGGACAGCAGAGGATGGGGAATCCCGCGTCGTTGCTTCTCTTTCAGCAAGACCGCGGACGTGAGCAACCGTTCCATCTCCGCCCTACTGATGGTGGCGATATCCAAAAGATCTTTTTTGCCGGCCGGCGCTTTTACTGTTCGTGTCGTCATGCCCGTCTTGCCCAATCGGCGTGAGTACAATTCATGCGGCCTGCTTGCTGAAAATCTGTCCGAGCGTCTCGATCAGTCGATCGATGTCCGGCTGGCTGATAATCAACGGAGGCACGAACCGCAGCACATGCGCGCTAGTCCCATTGATCAAAATGCCGCGAGCTAAACATTCGCTCACAACGACTGTCCCCTCCATGGCGAGCTCCATCCCCCGCAAGAGCCCGAGGCCCCGCACCTCGCGCACGACCCGGTGCCGTTCCTTGCAATCAGCTAACCCCTTGGCGAAATACTCCCCCATCTGGCGCGCCTGGTCGAGCACCTGCCCTTCCAGCAACACACGGCACACAGCCAATCCCGCGGCGCAAGCCAAGGGATTGCCGCCAAATGTCGACGCATGGCTGCCGGGCGAAAAGGCCTGGGCCACGGAATCGGTCGCGAGACAGGCGCCAATCGGCATGCCTCCGCCCAACCCCTTCGCCAAAGTCATGATGTCAGGCTGAACTCCCAACTGCTCATAGGCGAAGAGAGTCCCAGTCCGTCCCATCCCCGTCTGCACTTCATCGAAAATCAACAGCACGTCTCGTTTCGTACAGAGGTCCCGCACCTGCCTCAGATATTCGCGATCGGCGACGTGAACGCCCCCCTCACCCTGGATCGGCTCAAGCATAATGGCCGCGGTCTTATCGGTCACAGCCTCGGTCAGCTCTTCCAAGCTGTTGAAGGCCACGTGATGGAAACCCGGGAGTAACGGCTCGTAGCCCTTCTGAATCTTATCCTGGCCGGTGGCCGTCAAGGTCGCCATCGTCCTCCCGTGAAACGAGTTCTTCATCGTGACGATCTCGAAGCGCCCGGCTCCATATTTGTCATGCGAATAACGGCGGGCGAGCTTCACCGCGGCTTCATTCGCCTCTGCCCCGCTGTTGCAGAAGAACACCTTGTCGGCGAACGAATGGTCCACCAGCACCTGCGCCAGCTTCACTTGCGGGTCCGTGTAATAGAGATTCGAGGTGTGAATCAGCTGCGCTGCTTGGCGCTGGATGGCCTGGACCAAGTCCGGATGGCCATGGCCCAGGATGTTCACGGCAATCCCGCCGACGAAATCGAGATACTCGCGCCCCTCAAAATCATAGACCTTCGTCCCCCGTCCCCGCGCAATGGCGAGTGGTTGACGCGTATAGGTCTGCATCAAATACCGTGCGGCGGCTTGCTTCAGTTCTTCTGTCGGCATGACAGACGTATCCCTTTGTAAAGTAAGGGAAGGTAGCATAGTCCTGACGATGAAGCAACTTGAAATGGGCGGCCGAAGGCGAGGCACAGGGCCACGCTGCTTCTTTACCCAGATGACGCCGCATTGTGCTAGTGTCTGGCGGATGAAACCTTGCGCTCAGTGCCAACAACAAAATCAAGAAGACTCCAAATTCTGCTACCAATGCGGAAACTCGCTGGCTGCCATGCCTGAGGCGCTGATCGTCGCACCCGCTGCCGCCACGCTCAGCGATGAAACCCTCTGGCGCCAATTCATCGGCCCCCATGCCGATCACTACATGGGACATTTCAAGAAGTTCAGCCTGGGCGATGAGCCGAAATTTGCGCTGACCTGGAATTGGTCGGCCTTTCTCTACATTTCCTTCTTCTGGTTTCTCTATCGGAAAATGTACGTCTATGCGCTGGTCTATGCCCTCGGCCCCATGCTTTCAGCCTACGTGACCCGCGACTTCACCGTGGGTCTTGTCTGGAGCATCATGGCTGGAGCCACCGCGAACTATCTGTACTATTGGCATTGCCGCGAGCAGATCGGCGAGATCAAGAAGAGCGCCTGGTCCGATCCGATGAAACAGGACGAGGCCCTGAAAGAGGCCGGGGGCGTCCAACCCTACGTGATCTGGGTCGGAGTCGCCATGTACATTTTTCTTGCGCTGACGATGATCAAGCTACTGCAGGATGGTCTGCCGGACGGAGATCAGCTGCCGGCCAAACCGGCCAAGCCAGCGGCAATAAGCACGACCTAAGAAAACGAACCTTCCTGAAAAGCTCTACCGGCCCCGCTGCCATCCGATCCAAACCTGAAACCACCTGAAATCGTCTTCGTAGGCGGCGCCGCCCGAGTCGGAAGATTCCTGCTTCCGCTCTAGCTGCGTATAGGTGCGCGGCCAGTTCTTCTGCCACCACGACTTCAACTCATCCGGGGCATAGGCCTGGCCGTTCGGCTGAAGGATGGCCGCCGCCGCACAGACCGGCGCAATCAGCTGCCAGTAGCGATCCTTGCCGAGGCCGAGGCTGCGAAAATGCTCGCGCATCAGGAACACCAACCAGAGTTCGGCGCTGTGTTTTTTATTGTGTTTGAATGGTTGAGTCTGTCGAAGCGGAACCGGATCGAATTGCTTGATAACCGAGGTATAGTCCGGGCCTCCGTAGCTCCCTGCCACCTCGGCAATACCTTCCAGTATCTTGCTCAGCTCGATTTCCGGGACCGGAGACGAAGTCCCTCCCCCTCCGAAGGCCGGCTCTGCCAGAGGGTTCGGCGTGGTCAATAATTCAATGAGAGGCTTGAGCTCTCGCAGGCGCGCGGTGGCCGCCTTAAGAATCTGCTCCGATTCCAGCCAATAGTCAGGGTCGTTCTTGGTGAGCCGCTCTCGGCCCAGCGGCGGAAGCACCGTCGGTACCCAGTAGCGCATGAGCACAAAGAGGATATAGTCGGCCTGCCCGCCGGCCTGCGCGATCCGGTCCAAGACGCGGTCCGCTCTCATGCCTGTGAACAAATCGCGGGCCCGGTCGGCAACCTGTAGCCGCTCACCGATTCCGCTCCACCACACTTCCAGTGCGGACCAGTTCTTATCGGGGGGAGGCGCGGCAGTCATACGGGCAGTCTATCCTCTCTGGAGAAAATCAGGAGGAATGGTACTGCCAGCGCCAGGCGAAAGCAACCGCTTGACTTGATCGGCTGTTCCAGTATGCTTGCGACCTGTCGCAAAATCGCTTCCGACGCAAGAGGAATAAACCATGACTCGATTAGTGCTGCTGCGTCACGGCGAATCACAATGGAATCTGGAAAACCGTTTCACCGGATGGGTTGATGTGCCCTTGACGCCGAAAGGAGTTCAAGAAGCCAAGAATGCGGGAGAGAAACTCCGGGGCTTCACCTTCGATCGTGCCTTCACCTCCGTACTCAAACGGGCGAACGAAACGCTCCGGCTGGCGCTGGACGTGATCGGTCAACCGAAAATTCCCACCGAACGGCACCCGGCCCTCAACGAAAGGATGTATGGCGACCTACAGGGATTGAACAAGGCCGAGACCGCAAAGAAATACGGCGAGGCCCAGGTGAAAATCTGGCGGCGGAGTTACGACGTCCCTCCGCCGGGCGGGGAAAGTCTGAAAGACACAGCGGAGCGGGTGCTGCCCTACTATGAACAGACCATCAAGCCCTATCTCCTGAAAGGAGAAACGATTCTCATCGCGGCGCACGGCAACAGCTTGCGGGCCCTGATCATGGAGCTGGAGCAGCTCTCACGGGAACAAGTGCTGGAGTTGAATATCCCGACCGGCGCGCCGCTACTCTATGAATTGGACGGGACAGGGAAGGTCGTCACTCACCGCTATCTCTGACCGGTCACGGCGGACTGGTGGATTACCCGACGTCTTGCAGTAATTGCCCGTACGTATCGACCGGCACAAAGTCGACCAAGAGAGTCAGGAGGTTTCGCTGTTCTCCCTCTGTGACCAGGCGGCGCTCCTCCATCAACTCAGCGGCTGCCGCACTCACTGCCAGCGGGCTTAACCCTTCCTCCACGAGCCGCCCGTACCGACCACAGCGCTCCTGCCATTCCGTGAGGTACGCAGTCCAGGCAGTCGACCCGACGGGGATGGTCTTGCCCCATCCCGCCTCCATCGTGTCCAAAATAAACTCCGATAAGACAGCCTGATACTTTTGCAGAATATGCGCCTCAATAGAAGCGAACATCCAAAACAAGTTCAACGAGAGCACTTCGTGTGCGATCGCCTGAGCCTGCTCCGTCGTCGACTCAATCCCATATTCCTCCAGCTGCTGAACGGAGGGGCCAATCGGCATGGCCGCCATCAAGGCAACGGCGGCTTGCTTCGGCGTCATAGCATGAGCGGACATATCTCTCCTTCGATCGTTTAGAGGCCCAGAGAATACGCTACCGCCGCCGCCATCCTCAAGCGGCCTGCCCTCATCCGCCCCCTTCCCTGACATCCGTCACAAAGACGAACCCCGTCGCCGGCGTAGGACCTGAGCCCTGCCAGGATAGGCAGGCTAACAGTCAAATGAAAGATCAAGGGCTGTGGGGGGAGGGAGCGCGTTACGCCGCTTTGACCGGATGCCGGCGAAGACCGATGTGAATCAATTCTTGCAGCAGATCTTTGTAGGCATAGTCGGCCTTCTCGGCCGAGTCCGCAAAGTCTTCGTCTTCCGCGATTTGCGGGTTGGGATTGGCCTCCAGCACGAAAACCTTCCCCTGCTCGTCCATGCGCATGTCGATGCGGGCATAGCCGCTCAACCCGAGCGAACGATAGACCCGCTTCGCGAGATGCTGAATCTCCTCGGCTTTTCCCTCGGGAAGATTCTTGGCTTCGCCTGACTTAATCCCATACTTATCTTGATAGGCGCGACTCCATTTGACTCGCTCGGTCGCAATCCGTCTGGCGTCTTCCGGCAGCTTGTCCATGATCAACTCCCACATCGGCAAGGCCTGGACATGCCCGTTTCCCATCACCCCCACATAGAATTCGCGCCCCTCAATATATTGCTCGATGAGTGCGCCGGTTCCCACGCTCATATGGATGAAGGCGACTCGTTCTTTAAGCTTGTCGTCGTCCTGCACGATGGAGGCCTGGGAGATGCCTAGCGAGGCCTCCTCGGTCACCGACTTCACGATTAAGGGGAAGGCTAACCCCTTGCGCCGCTTCACGGCCCGCCCCTGCGGCACCACCATAAAATCAGGAGATGGAATGCGATGGAAGGAGAACAGCTTCTTGGCCAGCACCTTGTCGCGCGCGAGCATTAACCCCCGGGGGTTGCATCCGGTATAGGGCACATGCAGCAGCTCAAGATACGAGACGACGTTCTGATCGTACACCGATACCCCGTCGAACTCCTCGAGCAGATTGAAGGCAATGTGCGGCTTCCAGTCCTCGATGGCGGAGCGAAGCACCCCGAGATCGCTCTTGACCCCGATCGGCTTCACCTCATGGCCGAGCTTCCGAAGCGTCGACACGACATCGTATTCCGTCCTCCACTTGGCGCTGTCCAGGTCCTGCCCGTTGAGGTGATCCGGAGGAACCAGATCTTCATGCATGAGCACGAGGACACGAAGCCGCTTCATACCGCCACCTTATGCCGCCCGCTACGCAAAAAGTTCATCGTATGCACAGTCAACAAAATCGTAAAATCCAGCTTCGCCTGCTCCTCCGCGCGCGGAAGATGCAAGTGGAGCTGGCGGCAGCGCTGAATCATGTCCTCGAGCACCTGGTCGATCGTATATTGATATTCCCCGGTCCAGGCCGACACCTTCCGTCGCACCTCTTTCCGGAAACGGTTTAAGAAAGTGGCAGCGCTCATGTTGTCGGCATGGGCTGGCGCGTCGGAAAATAACTGCTTCAAGTCCGGGTCGTACAATGACCGGTGCTCGATTCCGTAGTGCCTGCGTTTTCGCTCGTAATGCTCGCCCACCGTCTTCTTCAAGTCCGGGAGCGGATCGATTGCCTCGTTCGTCACCACCTTGGGAGGAGCGCCGGCCAGTCCCTGCATCAACCCATCGACATATTGAAGTTTCCTGAGAACAGGCCAGCCCTTGTAGCGGTCGGCCCACTTCGAGTCCGGCGTGAGCCACACCGCAAAAGTCTCCGCAAAATCTTCATCCGGATGGCTTTGCGCGTACCAGACGTCGAGATGGCGCACGAAACTCCGGCTATAGGGCTTAGGACTGTAATATTTCGGGTAGGGCTGGGACGAACAACCGAATACCTGTTGTCGGCTCCGCAGCCGGCGCAAGCGATAGGCGTTCTCAATGGCATGGCCTGCCTCATGACGCAAAATACGCATGCACCATTCCGGCGTCCCCCCCTCGACCTCGAACATCTGCCCTAACTCAAGCTTCGCGAGGCGCGGATGGGCCAGGTAAAAGGGAATGGCGATCCCCGGCACCCCATCCGGGGTGAACCATTCGTTCGACAACCAAAAGTGAGGGCGGAAGGTCAGCTGGCGCGCTTCGAGTTCGGAATAGAGTTGTTTGATTTGCTCTGACAGAAAGGCCCCGTCCAGGGTGAGGCCAAGGCGGCACATAGGAAGGGCCAGGATCTTCTCGTCCGGCCAGGAGACCCATTCAGGTTCTCGGTGGGTTCCCTCTGACGATATAACGGCCTCGGTCTGCGATCGAGACATAGACGCAATGCTCCGTGCGGTTACCCTGCGAGACGTCCTATGGGAAATATAGCAGAATCTTCTGAATTGGCAAGCGTTGGAAGACTTTCTCACTGGCGGACCGGCAGGTGGATGCCTGGCTGGACGAGTGAACCGGTTCGTACGACAGGGCAGAATGGACGAATCGGGCTTCGCTATGGTTTGAGCTTTGCGGTGAACAGTTTGCGAAACTTGATGACCTTGGGCAGGACGACCGCAGTACAGTATCCCTCGAAGGGATGCCGCATAAAATACTCTTGATGGTAAGGCTCAGCCTCGTACCAGATCCCAGCCGGGACCACTTGCGTCACGATGGGGTCGGGATAGAGCCTCTCTTTGGTGATCGCCGCGATCACGTCCTCCGCCATCTGCTGTTGCTCCGGCGTATGGAAGAAAATAGCGGAGCGGTATTGCGTCCCGCTATCATGCCCCTGCCGGTTGAGTGTCGTCGGATCATGGATGACGAACAAGACCTCAAGCAACTCACGATGACTAACGATAGCGGGATCGAAGTTGATCCGCACCGCTTCGGCATGGCCAGTTGTTCCGCTACAGACCGCTTCATAAGTCGGGGCATCCACCTGGCCGCCAATATAGCCTGACTCGACTGACACCACACCCTGCATCTGGTCGTAAACCGCTTCAAGACACCAAAAGCACCCGCCTGCCACGGTGGCGATTTCGTATCGCGAAGCTGTTTGCGGCACTGCCTGTTCCATCCTATAGACCCCTCGCTCCATGATTGAGACGGTACGATATCAGAATCGAAGGATCTTCGCGTCGATTCCTACGCAGCCTTATACCATAGCGCGACTCTGCTCGAGAATATATTACGGGACGACCGGAAGAGGCCTCGTCCCTACGGGGAGGGCGATTCGTCCGACCTATAGTGAATGGTACGAAAACAGGGGAGGGAGAAACTATACAGCGCCTTCTGCGTCGAGGTTGCAATGACTTGCTTGAGCTTCGCCTTCTCATCGGCCTGAATCTTGGCGACCTGGATCTCGACGGTCTTGGCCTTCACCGGCCACCGTGATATTCAGACCACTCTCCGGTATGCCCATCTCGCGCCAGGACACTTTCGGGATGCGGTCAATCGAGGAAGTCTTTCTGGAGCCGTGACCAGTCAGGAGAGGGAGTGGAAGGAGGAGATGCAACCTGTTGATTCACTGGTGCGCCCGGAGGGACTTGAACCCCCAACCCTCGGATCCGAAGTCCGATGCTCTATCCAATTGAGCTACGGGCGCATCGGGTATTTCAAACACTTCGAGTGAGACCTTGTCAAGAACGGGGAAGCAATGCGAGCAGCGCCTCAACCAATTGATCGATCGTTCGACCGTCCGTCGCAATGATGTGATCAGCGGCGGCTCGATACTTCGGTTCCCGGTCCCGCAACACATCCTGAATTTCCTCAACGAACGATTTGGTCGCGGTCAGCGAGGGGCGCTGATTATCCCCGCCAATGCGTTTCGCAATCGTCTCGACGGAGGCCGTCAGCCAAAATAAGGTGCCGATCTTTTTGAGCGCCTCGACATTCTGCGGACGAAGGATGGCCCCGCCTCCTGTATCGATCACGAGCGGGTCGCGGTCTGCCAGCTCACGACAGACAGCAGACTCCAGATCGCGAAAATGCTCCCAGCCATCTTGCGCCACAATCTCAGGAATGGTCCGCTTCGCCCGGGCAACAATCTCTGCATCAGTCGACAGACAGTCCCGTCCCAACCGCGCCGCAAGCCCCCGGCCCACCGTACTCTTGCCGGTCCCCCGATAGCCGATCAGGACGATGTTCATGAGAAGCGGGACTCCAGCACGGAGCGCATGACGTCCGTCGGCGCGGCCTGGTTGGTCCAGAGTTCGAACTGTGCCGCTGCTTGATGGAGGAACATCTCGAGCCCTGAAATCGTGCGGCAGCCCGCCGCCTTCGCCTCCCTCAGCAGCCTGGTCTCCCGAGGGTTGTACACGATGTCCATCACCGTCAGCCCCGCATGGAGCAAGAGACCAGGCACAGAGGTTCCCTGCACATTGGGCGACATCCCCATCGGGGTGCAATGGACCAGCACCTGAGCCTCCGGCAAAATCTGTCGCAGGGTCGCGTCATCCAACGGCGCTGCCTGCACTGTGAGCCCTGTCTTCGATTGGAGATCCTGCGCCAGAGCGGTGCGTTCCCCTTCATCGATTCCCAGTAAGCTCAACCGTGCGATTCCCGCCTCTGTCCCGAGCGCAAAAGCGATCGCGCGGGCTGCGCCTCCAGACCCAAGCATGACCACATGCTGCCCTTTTAAGGCTACGCCACCTTCGCGTAACGCGCGCAAGGCGCCGGTCGCATCGGTGTTGTAGCCGGTCAGGCTTCCGCCCTCAGCCACGATCGTATTGATCGCGCCGATATGACGGGCGGTCGGCTCGAGCGTATCGAGAAACGGCACGGCCGCTACTTTATGGGGAATGGTCACGCTGGCGCCACGAAAGTTACCCAGGGCGCGCAACCCCTTGATCGCGTCGCCGATCGCTGCGACGCGGAAAGCCAGATATACGAAGTTCAACCCGAGTTTCTGAAACGCAGCATTATGAATCGCGGGAGAAAGCGAATGTTCGACGGGATTGCCGATGACCCCGCAGACCTGAGTATTTGCGTTGATATCCATAGGTTCGAGAATCGCGGCACCTCAGGAAATGGTCATGCCACCATCGACCGGAAAGGTTCCGCCTGTGACCCAGGCTGCCTCGTCGGACGCGAGATAGAGGACCATGCTGGCCACTTCTTCCGGCTTCCCGACTCGCCTGATAGGATAATGCGCCAGAATGGGGTCCAGTTGCTCGGGATTGCTCATCAGAGGCGCAGCCATCGGCGTATCGATCAGTCCGGGGTTCACCACGTTGCAGCGGATGCCATCCTTGGCGTAATCCACCGCGAGAGCTCTGGTCATGGCATCCAGCGCCCCCTTGGAGGCTGCATAGGCAGACAAGGTGGGAAGGCCGACCAGACTCGCGATGGAGGAAATCGTGACGATCGCCCCCTGCCCCTGCTTCAACATCTGCGGCAGGGAAGCCCGTGTCATACGAAACACTCCGGTCAAATTAACATCGAAAACCTGCGCCCAGGTCGCATCATCGATTTCATGCAGACGTTTACCAAAATCCCCGACCCCCGCATTGTTCACGAGAATATCGATCCGCCCGAACTGCTGCACGGTCCGCCGCACTGTCTCCTGGACATGCACTTCATCTGTAACTGAGCCAGCCACGGCCATAGCCTTGCCCCGCTCCTTCACAATGTCGCCCACGACCCGATCCAGCTCTCCTTGCCGTCGTCCCGTAATCACGACCGAGGCCCCTTCGCGCGCAAAGGCTTTAGCAATGGCTTCACCGATGCCGGCGTTGCCCCCCGTGACGATCGCGACCTTTCCACTCAAGCGATTCATCGCGCGTCGTCCTTTTGCTCGTGACGGTCATCGGCACCCTCGCCTACAGCCTCATCTGCTGGCGCAGTGGGCCACAAACCTAATTCGATTTTTCTAGCCACAGTAATAAAGCCTGAATGGGCGACCATACGGTGATCTGGCCGGACGCTGCGGCCCTGAATCGACCAGGTCCGCAAGAGCGTTTCAAACGTTTCAATCATGCCGAAGACCATGGCCTTCTCAAGGGCCTCAACTGTTTGCACTGCTTGAGGGACGGTGGGCACAAAACTCAAATAGATCCCGCCGGAACGAAGGGCCTGGGCCGCATGGGGCACCACCTGCCAGGGCTCCGGAAGGTCGAGCACTAGACGATCGAAAGGCAGGCCATCATCGAGCAGGCTAACCCCCTCATACACGTTCCGGCGAAGCGGAATGAGATTCGGCATCGGGCCCATGTACCGTTCAATATTCGTCATCGCCGTTTTCGCAAAATCCTCGCGGGCTTCGTAGGTCACGACCAGGCCGCGCGGGCCCACGGCCCGCAAAAGAGCCATCGTCAAAGCTCCGGAGCCGGTCCCCGCCTCAAACACGCGCGCGCCTGGATAGACATCCGCCCACATGGGAATAAGGGCCAAATCTTTCGGATACAAGACCTGCGCCCCCCGCGGCATCTTCAACACATAATCGCCGAAGGTCGGCTTGAGCGCCAACATCGCCTTATTGCCCGAGAGCGTGACCAGAGAACCGTCCGGCTTTCCGATGAGGTCGTCATGATCAATTTTGTGACCGCTCAGTTGGTAGCGATCGCCGGCCTTTAAGGTTAGGGCATACTGCCGCCCCTTCTTATCGATCAAATGAATACGTTCGCCTGAGTGAAACTGTGCCATGGGAGCCCATTCTAGAAGCGCTGCTCCTGGTTTTCAACCAGACAAACAACCAACCCCTGCCATTCACCGCTTTCACCATGATCGTTTCAACTCCATGAAGTGTGGCAATTGCGCCTGAGCTCTGCCGTCGCACCAACATACTTGTGCGAGATTGCCCCACAGCCTCTCGCCCTTTCTCATTAAATCGCTCTAACAGACCTCTCTTTTCGATGGAGTCCGATCTGCCGCTCTCATGAACAGTCCAGCACAGGATTTGCTACATAGAAAAGCAAGGAAATAGATCAAAGATGAATCGTTTTACGATTCACTCTCTCTAACCTAGTAGAGCAAAAAACCCAAACCGACCGAGAGCACAGTCATGCGGAGCGCAACATCAGAAGATAGCCAGAGGAGGGGCGACGACATGAGAGAACATTTATTCCCAACCCCTGAACCGGAAGAGTTGTTCGCGATTGCAAAGGACATCGATGCCGACGATCCCGAGGCAAGCGGACTCCTGGATATGATCGGTCTCGATACCTCCGAAGAGGACGGGCCTGTCGTACCGGCAAAGGCCGTAGCCCGCACCGCTGTGAATGGCGGTCCCTTCATGTTGGAGTCGCTCTACTTTCGCTCCTGCGGCGAACGGGCCTTGCTGACCAGAAAAGAAGAAGTCGAGCTGGCGAAGAAGATCGATGTCGGAACGAGTACTATCCGGAAGGCCCTGCGCCGCGCCATCCAAGGGGTCCCCAAGCTCAAACGGACTGATTCTGTGATCGAGGCGGTTCAAACACTCCAGCTGGTCAAGGGATTGAGCGGACTTTCAGCCACGTCGCTCGATAAGGCCGAGCAGAGGCTGACCGAGATCCTCGCACAAGGAACGGAGCAGCAAAAACTTCCGGCGGCCATCCTCAAACAGCTCAAAAAAGAGTTGGCCATCCTCCGCTCCGCCCGGATCCCCCTCGAACAGGCCAAGGACGAATTGGTGCGCTGCAATCTGCGGCTCGTGGTGGATATGGCCAAGCGCTACACAAGCCGTGGCTTGACCCTGCTGGATCTGGTGCAGGAAGGCAATATCGGATTGATGAAAGCGGCCGAACGCTATCAATACCGCAAGGGATTCAAGTTCAGCACTTATGCCACCTGGTGGATCCGTCAAGGCATCGCCAGAGGGCTGGCCGATCAATCGCGGACCATTCGCATCCCGGTTCACCAGACTGAAGCCTCGCACCGCATCCTTCGCGTGACCAGACGGCTCGGACAACAGCTGGGCCGTCCGGCTCGGATCGAGGAAGTGGCCGCGGTGCTGAAGATGAGACCTGAGCGACTCCAGGAAACCGTGCAGGCCTTTCAAGAACCGGTCGCGCTGGATAAGCCGGTGGGTGACGGGACCACGGAATTCGGGGAACTCCTCCCGGATCTACAAGCAGTCCCGCCCGACGCCCATGTGCACCTGAAGGAAATGGCGCAGCAGCTTGAACGGATTCTCGGCATACTCACGCCGCGAGAACAAACCATCATCCGGCTACGCTTTGGAATTGGCTACGATCACGCCTACACGTTGGCACAAGTGGGACAGAGCCTCTCTGTGACGAGAGAACGTATTCGCCAGATTGAAATGAAAGCCCTCAAGAAGCTGAAGACTCCTCAGATTAAAGAAATGTTTGCCGCCATCCAGTAAGCGAGATCACTCAGTAAAAAGGGGCGAGGAGCATCCTCGCCCCTTTCCCATTCTAAGCTTTCTCCCTGAGAGCACTTGTGCGACAATGAGCCCCTCTCGAATAGACGAGGCCCATGATGACTGTGCGCACAACAATGATCCGCTCGCCCCTCTTTTACTTCGTGGCAATTCCATTCCTCCTTGCCAGCGCCTGGCCCCTGGAGACGCTGATCGCCTCCGCTGAGCCAATGGTCGGATCAGCCCCCTCCCATGAAAAATCTCTCTCGGTCCCGGCGGTCGTAGCCAAAGTGCGCCCTTCGGCCGTGACCATTCTGACGCGCGGCGTGCCGGCCACTCCCTCCCAGGCCCAATCAGGGTCAGGATCCGGCCTCATTATCGATGCGGGTGGCTATATCTTGACGAATAATCACCTGGTCGCTGGCATCAAGAGCCTGGTGGTAGGGCTCTCCACCGGCCGATTGACTCCAGGCCGTGTCGTCGCCCGAGACTTCCTGCTCGATCTGGCCCTCGTCAAGATCACGGCCACGGACTTGGTGCCGGCCACGCTGAGCCCTTCTCCATCGCTTGAGATCGGCGAATCGGTCGTCGCCATCGGCAACCCCCTCGCCCTCAAGGGAGGCTCGACTGTCACGGTCGGTGTGGTGAGCGCGGTCGATCGCTCAGTCCTCACCCCGGACGGTGAAACGCTCTACGACCTGATCCAAACCGATGCCGCCATCAACCCGGGCAATAGCGGGGGGCCGCTCGTCGATCTGTCCGGCCATGTGATCGGCATCAACGTCGCCATCGCCCCCTCTGCGCAAGCCATCAGCTATGCGATTTCCATGGAAGCCATCTACCCCCATATTCAATCGATGATCGCCCGCGGCTCGGTCCTCCGTCCCGACATCGGATTCACCCCTGTCACCATCACGGCCAGCATCATGGCCAGCTTCGAACTGGAAGGTGACCGCGGAGTCCTTGCCCTCAATGTCAAACCGACAGGACCAGCTGCCGTCGGAGGCCTCCATAACGAAGACATCATCACCGCTGTGGAGCAACATCAGATTTATAATCTCGGAGACTTCTGGCATGCCCTCCGGAAGTCCGGAGACCAGCCTGTCGTGCAACTGACGATTCAAAGAAAGAACGTCCAATCCACGATCTCAATTCAGAAACCCGCATTGCTGAAGTCTTTCCCATGAGTCACGATTTCACGGAACAGAAGACAAAGCCTCTCTCACTCCCTTCTCCGAAAATGGCGAGGCTCGTCCGATTCTCCGAGCCAGTCTCCTATGCAACGGCCTGGACCCTTCAGCAACAACTGCAAGAAGAACGGATTGCGGAGAAGCAAGAAGATACCCTCTTGCTCCTTGAACATGTGCCGGTCTATACCCTGGGCCGTAGCACCAAGCCAGCCCATTGGAACTGCGGAGAAGAGGTTCTTCGTCAAACAGGCGCCAGCCTCCAGTCCGTCGATCGGGGCGGCTCAATCACCTACCATGGACCGGGGCAGGTCGTGGGTTATCCTATTCTCAAACTGTCACAATATTGTTCAGGGCCGAAACAGTATGTGCGGATGTTGGAAGAGGTCCTAATCCAGACTCTGGCCCATTGGAGGATTGACAGCTATCGCCTCGACAAGAAACCTGGCGTCTGGGTCCGCGCGAACCAGGCCAATGCGAAGATTGCCGCGATCGGAGTCCGAATCGATCACGGGGTCACGATCCACGGATTTTCGCTCAACGTGGACCTAGACCTTTCTCCCTTTTCCCATATCCTGCCCTGCGGCCTGACGCAATGTGCCATCACCTCCATGGCAGAGGTCCGACAATCTGCCCTCTCCCCTCACGCTGTCACACAACAGATCGCGGCAACATTCGCGCGAACCTTCAACATCCAATGGACCGATCTTCCTCCTGAACCCCTGAGGGAAGAGCACCATGATCGCCAGCTTGCAGCAGCATCCCAACTGCACCCCTGATAAAAAACAACCCCTGCGTGGATTCGACACACAAACGTTCCGGCTGGCGGTGGTGCAATTCGATCAAGCAGCCGAGGCGCTGGAGTTGGATCACAATCTACACGCGCGGCTAAAATTTCCGAAGCGGTCACTGATTGTCAGCGTGCCGGGTCGCATGGATGACGACCGGGTCGAAGTCTAGACCGGCTATCGGGTCCAGCACGATTCGCCCCGCGGCCCCACCAAAGACGGCGGCTACCATCCGGACGTGAATCTTGGGGAGGTCGCAGCCCGCGCCATGTGGATGACCTGGAAATGCGCCTTAACCGACCTGCCCTATGGAGGAACCAAGGGGATGGGGCTCTGTGCGCTTGCGGCCCTGTTACTCCATGCGCTAGGGTGGATTGGTCGGAGCTGAGGCACGCACTCTCGCGGAGGATTTTGAGATGGACCGGACAGCCATGCTGACTCTCTGGGAAACCCACAAGGAGGAACAATGGCCTCAAGTGGGTAGGCTTCAAAAAGGCCCGCTGATAACATTGGATACGGTGATCAGCGGCTGCGTGGTGTATTTTCTCAACAGCCCCGAGGGGCTCGATTCGCAGCGACTCGGGATCGTCGAAGATTGTCTCGCCGACTTGGACAATCTGACCCCCGAACTCGACGAAGACTGTCGGCCCTACTTTCAACGGCTCCGGCACCTCGGAGCCCTCCTCATCGCCAGCCATCACACCAACTAACCACCATTCCTTGCAAGTTCCCAAACGGTTCGATAAAATAGAGACACGCAAAATGGCCACGCCAGTTTCGCCAAATAAATTTTACGCATCAAACAGCTTTCGAAACCCCTGGTAAGGAGGAGTCGATGAAGGATGGATTGCGAGTGGTCGCGCTGGCCTGCCTAGTCATGGCAGGAATCGGCCCATGGATCTCTTCCGGCTATGCCGAGCCCTATGAATTGAGCAAGAACGACGTGATGGATGCCAAGGGCTTGAAGAGCACCGAGGTCTCGTTGTTTGGCGTAAAACTTGGAGACTCCGAAGCCACCGCATTGGACTCGCTGGTGAATGAGAAAATTTCTGGAATAAAAATAGAGCAGGAAGCCCAGTTTATATTCTTACTCGACCAACGTAAACCGACCGGTCCGATGGCCGGCGTGCGGATTCAAGACGGCAAGGTCGACCTCATCTTTATCAATAACCGATTTTCCTATAAGACCCGCGGCATCTTCCGCACCGTCTTAAACAGTGAGAGCCCAGACGACGTGCGCAAGCTGTTAGGACAGGAAGAGTACGGAGATGAAAATGTGATGGGCGCCATCCTGGCCTACGACAAGCAGGGATTCGTCATCAACTATCTTGGGAAAGACGTCAATGTCGAGTTCTCCCCTCTTCGGTAGCAAGTTGGCAGGGGCTTGGCCCCTGCTAACTTACGCGCTCCTTGCCTTCCACACAGACAAGACCTGACGAGTTTTCACCCCTCCCTGTACTGGTTTATGCGAATAGACGCAGAGGTGCAGCCAGCAGGCTGCGCCTCTCCGCTTCAGCGTGGCCGCGATCATCAACCAGAAATTCAGTGGGAGACTTCAGAGACTCGGAGCCCGTAGCTAATGAGGTTCGCCGCAGTATTCCAGCGGCGATTCGAGTTGAGAATCACCAGCAGCAGATCGCTCCCGTTCTGAGAGACCTTGGCAACCAGGCACCGACCGGCCTTGGACGTAAATCCCGTCTTCACCCCTTCGACGCCAGGGATGCGCCCCAACAGTTTGTTCGTGGTGTGCAGGATATAGGCATGCTGTCCGTTGACCGGCGTGATGATCGCCCGTTCCTCACGGACCAACTCCCGGAAGATCGGCTGATCGAGGGCAATGACACTCAGGGTTGCCAGATCTTCAGCCGTCGAGTAATGATCCGGGTTATCGAACCCGCAGCCATTACTGAAATGCGTATCGGCCAAACCGAGGGCCGCCGCCTTGGCATTCATCAAGACCACGAACTGCGCTTCGTCGCCCCCCACATGCTCCACTGCGGCAAGACAGGCATCGTTCGCGGACATGATCAACATGGCCTTCAAGAGATCTTCCAACCGGAAGATCTGCCCAGCTTTCACGCGCAAATGCGTCTTGTGCGCCCTGGCGGCATTGGGGCTGATCGTCACGAGATCGTCCAGCTGCCCATTTTCCAGAATGACTAGCGCCGACATAATTTTCGTAAGACTGGCGGGGGACATACGCTTCCCTGCATCATGCTCGTACAGCACCCGACCGGTCTTGAGGTCCTTAAGCAAAATGCCATGGGCTGGAGCGACTCGCCAGGGAGGCGGCTGATGGCCGGCCATCGCGGGTTGGACGTGCGCCGGTTGAGCCGCAACGCTTTTCGCGATGGCAAGGGAGGGAGTGGCGGTCGCCGCACTGATTAGCGCAAGCCCAACGAGCAGCCTCGCAGTATCGGCGAGGGATATCCCGCGAGAAGACCTCTCATCGTCTCTTCTCATCATGCGCATATCACTCCTGCTCATAGAGTAAATGACTCCCGCACCTTTCCTCCGCGAAACCCGCTGTCGATCACTTTATGAAAGAATCGAAGCAGGTCGGCAAGGTCAATCCAGAATCCGCAATTCAAACAACGGGCATAGAGCCGCCGGTTCACCAGCGTATAGTGACGCTCGACCATCATAAAACCTTTGCATTTCAAACAGTCCATCGACGCGCCCTAGTTCAGTCGTCATTCTCTACCGAAGTCGTTTCATCACCAGTGCCAAGCAGCCGGCCAGCAAGCCTCCACCGAAAATCGTCGTGCCGAACGAGAGGTAGGGGCTCGCTCCGCTCCCGGGAGCGGCTCCATCAAACAGGTCTCGCACGCCTCCCTGAACCATCAGGATAGACAGTGTAAGTAGCGCACCAATAGTAAACCACCACCCAAAGGATCTCACTGATACCCTCAAACCAGCCATGAATAGGCATGAAATTGCACTAATGGGCACTCTAGCCGAGGGTCGATGGACTGTCAAGCAGACGGCCCTTTGCCGTCACGTCCGTCATCGGCAGAGTTAGGGCAAACCTTACTGCCGGTCCGCAGCGTGAGCGGGCGCCGCCTTCAAGCCTCGATGCAAAAAAATGGAGACGCTGCCATTACCGTTGTCCGCCGTCACAAGCCCCGGCTCTTCCTCTTCCTTCGTCGTGACGCGAAACGTCGCGAGGGCAAAGGGGCCCGGCTTCGTCCCATAATTTCTTGGTGGATATTCGAAGGTTCCATCGCCCCGGCCAAAGAGAATCGATAGATCGCTCGACTGGAGATTAACGATGGCGACGTCGATGCGATGGTCGCCGTTGAAGTCGCGGGCCAGCCCGAAGTTCGGCCCTGCATCGGCACCGGAATCATGGCCAGGCTGGAATGTCCCATTCCCGTTACCAAGAAAGGTTGTGAAGCTGTCCTTCTCGCCGTTGATCACCAGCAGATCGTGGATCCGGTCATTATTGAAATCAGCAAAGCTGACCCCAAGCGGGCGCTTGTCCGTCCGATAGTCGGTAGGCGGACGAAAGGTCCCGTCTCCGTTCCCGGCCCAAATGGACACAGCATTCGACATCGGCCCCCCGTTCGTCACGGCTAAATCAATCATCCCGTCGCCATTCAAGTCTGCCAACGCGATAGATGTCGGTGTATCGCCATATTCATACTGCGCCCCGGGGGTAAAGTCGCCGGTGCCAGTCCCTAGGAAGACTTTGATCTTGTCGTTCCGTAATGCGACCACGAGGTCCGGGTCATGATCGCCGTTCAGGTCGGCGCTAGCGATGGCAATGGGAGTCCGATGGACCGGATAGCGTGGACCCTCTTCGAACTTCCCGTCGACGTGGCCGAGAAGGACCGATACTTCGTCGCCACCTGAACAGGCCAGCGCCACATCGGGATAGGCATCGCGATTGAACAGTCCCAGCGCAAGTGAGCGGGGCTCTTTACAGACGTTCAGTTGGACTTGCTCGCGAAAGGTGCCGTCACCGTTGCCCAGGAGAATCGAGAGCGTATTGCTCCCGATGTTGGTCGTCAGCAAATCGGTCAGCCCGTCTTGATTGACATCCGTCGTGGTCACAGTGGTGGGACTCTTGCCGACTTTGTAGCTGGCAAAGTAATAGAAGAGATCAGGCGGGGTATAGAGATCCTGCTTGCTACAGCTACTGACGATTAAAAAAACAAGACCAATCGCTACGACTCCCAGATTCCAGGGCCTGCGCTTGTTATAACCGTTACCCCTTCTGTTCACAGAGGACTCCTCACATAGAGAACCGACGAGAGAGAGATACCTCTCCATACCTATGGCCTTCACAGGCCGTCTCATTAAAGCAAGCCGCGCCAGTATACAGACCAGCGCTTTCTCCTGGCAATCAATCGACCCTGCAGCAATCCACGCTAAACCGCAGTTTCCCCAGTCCTGACTGGCGTAGCAAGGCTTTGAAAACGGCGTTAGGTTTAGGATATACTATTTTTTGGCAAGGAGGACCCATGAGCAAGATGATGAAAATTGACCTATCGGTGTACGGAATCGCCGAGATACTGCATTGGTGCCACGACCGCAATAAGGGTCGTATCCCCGGTGTGGACACGGCAGGATTCGACAAGATGAAGGCGCTCTTGGCTGAGAAGCCCCAGTCAGGAGATTATTTCGCCCTCGATCAGTTCTGGAAGACGAGAGTCCTCCTGGAACTAACCGAAGAAGAAGTCACAACGATCGATCGCTGTCTCTACGATATCCCCAACTTGGACAGCGAACCGCTCCCGCAAATCCGCCATAAGTTCTGGCCGCAACAAGCAGCGGCAGTCTAGCTCAGAGAGGGGCCGTCGATGGCGGCCCCTCTCCGCCTCAATAGTAATCAGCCCAGCCTGTCCCTCTACAACGGTGTGCGAGAACTGCCCAAGTAATCCATTGCGTGTTAGTGCGAACTGGCCGGATGCTTGCGAAGCGAAAACGAAGCTGGCGGCATTTTGAACATCCTGCCGCTAGAGCGACCCTTCACCCTTAAGGTACCGGCGAAAACGTCCCATCAAATCGGCGCCGAGCGTCCCACCTTCTGGCTTCTTCACGCCCGGATCGGCAAAATGCCCACGGATTTCCTGAAGACGTTTTTCCGCCTGCTCATTCCCCTGCAGGCGCTTGGTCTTTTCCAGCGCCGTATCGAAGGCCTCAAACGTTAGCTTGTCGTATCCGAACGAGCGAATCCGTTTGACCGCTTTCATCATGGCCTGATTCCGGAAGCCCGTCAGATGCTCCGAATCGATCTCTTTAAGCCCGAGTTTCCGAGCCCGCCGCTCGGCGGCCTTGCGGATTCCGCTGCGCACGAAGTCCGGAGACGTCTGCAACCGCTTCCAAGCCTCATCGGTCCAGGTAACCCGCTCTTGGGGAGCGCCCCACAATTGCAGTAAAATCGCCTCGTCGATCTGCGTCACGCCTTTTTCTCTCGCCAAATCTTCTGTGTCCCTCTTCAGCATATCCGTGACGAATTCCATGGCGATTGGCGGGGACTCTTTCAACTTCTCGCGCAGCTGAGCCAAGGCCCCCTCACTCCACTCCAAGGGAGGCGCCGAAGCCTCACGGAGATCGCCCAGCGCTTCCACTTTTTCGAAGAGATCGACGTTCACCTCGAGATGCCCTCGCTCCTTGGCGATCTCTTCGGTAATTTGTTTGCTCATGGCGCGCATGAATTCAGGCACGGTGTTCAGCCGTTCCTTAGCGGCAGCCGTCCAGGGGAGATGGCCCTGCGCCATTTGCTCCGCTGCGTCCGCCATACCGGATTCGCCGCCCATCCCACCCATCATTTGATTCTTGAACTGATCGAGAATCTCCCCCGTAATCTCCGCATAGCCAAATTCCTTGGCCTTCTTTTCGGCCAAGCGGCGAACCATGCCGCGCAAAAATAATGGCGCCCGCTCGAGACGTTGGGAGGCCTCGTCCGTCCAACGGACATCGATCCCGACCGCATCCTGAGAATCTGGTGAGCTCATAGTCTGCTTCCTGTTATGACTGGTTTAGGAGTTCTTTCAATTCTTTGCCGGCTTTGAAAAATGGAATTTTCTTGGCTGGCACCGCCACAGTCGCGCCGGTCTTGGGATTCCGACCTTCTTTCATCCGGCGAGCCCGTAACCGAAAGCTGCCGAACCCTCGAATCTCCGTCTTGTCACCATTCTTGAGCGAGTCCCGCACACAGTCGAAGATCATATTGACGACGACTTCCGCCTGTCGCTTCGTCAACGTCGTCACCTGTTCGGATACACGCTCGATGATCTGGGCCTTCGTCATAATGGGCTCCCCTTTCGTGGTGTGAATCGACTCACTAGCCGACCCGACCGCGCTAAAACGCCATGAGATACTTCAACCCGACCCCGGAATAAAAATCTAACTTAGGGAAGAGCACTGACAGGCGCGACTCGATCAACTCTCTGATCGAAAATCGCCGGCGCGGCTCAATGACTTTCGGCTCCCCCTCGATGCCGGCCACATCCGCAGCAAGCTGGATGGCATCGTCCAAATCGCCGAGTTCGTCTACCAGCTTCGATGCTTTGGCCTGACGGCCCGTGAAAATCCTGCCGTCCGCCAAAGCCTGCACAACCGCCCGATCGAGTCCGCGCCCCTCTGCCACCGCTTCAATGAACTGCTGATGGACATCGTCCATGACAGATTGAAGCAGCGCGCGCTCCTCGTCGCTCATCTTCCGGAGCGGCGACCCCACATCTTTATAGCGCCCGCTTTTAATCACGATGCCTTCTACCCCGATTTTCTTCAACAACCCTTCGACGTTAGCCATCTCCATGATGACCCCAATACTTCCCGTCAGGGTTCCTGAGTTGGCCATGATCCGATCGGTCGCCACCGCAATATAGTAGCCCCCGGATGCGGCCACCGTGCCCATGGAGGTAATCACCGCCTTATTGTGTTTACTGCGAACCCGCTGCACCGCATCATGGATTTCCTGCGATGGCACGACCCCACCGCCGGGGCTATCGATCCGCAAGACGATCGCCTTCACGGAGGGATTCTCCGCAAACCGCTTCAGCTCGCTAATCGTGGCTTGCGCATCTAGGATGACCCCTTCGATGCGAATCACTCCCACCCGGTCCCCCACCGAAAAATCCAGGTCAGGGGCGAACAGATTTATCAGGAAGAAGAGCCCCAGCCCGAGGCCGAGGGCCCAAAATACTTTGCGCAGGATGCTGCGCTTGGCTGGCTTATCTATTTCAAGAGCCATAATTTTTCTGTTCGCTCACAATGCCGGGAGCGCCTAGGCCCTCCCGGCATATACGGAAACCCGGTGACTCGGACCTACTTCTCGTCCTCGGCTGAACCACGCTTCCGGCTCTGCTTTGCCGCGCGACCCAAGCTCTGGTCCAACGTGCCTTGGGTAGAATGGTATTCATCCACCTGCCGGCGATCGCTATCCGACTGGTGCTCGCGCAGGCTGAGCGCGATCTTCCGCTCTTCACGATCCACCTTGATGATCTTGGCCGTCACTTCATCGCTAAGCTTGAACTTCTCTTCCAGCTTGGCTTGCGGATCGAGACCTGCCTCGCTGATGTGAATCAAGCCTTCGACGCCTCCGTCCAATTCGACGAAGATGCCAAAATCGGCGATCTTGCTAATCTTCCCGACCGCCACATCCCCGACACCGTACCGGTTTGGGATCTCGGCGTCCCAGGGATCGCTCCCTAGCTGCTTATACCCGAGCGACAGCCTCTCCTTTTCCTTGTCGATCCGCAGAACCACGGCCTCGACCTTCTGGCCCTTCTTGAAGAGCTCGGAGGGATGCTTGATGTGCTTCGTCCAGGACATGTCGGAAATATGGATCAATCCATCGATGCCCTCTTCAAGCCCGACGAACGCGCCAAAGTCCGTGAGACTCTTCACCTTTCCTTCGATGCGCGTGCCGATGGCATACGTCCCTTCAACCATATCCCAGGGGTTCGGCGCAGTCTGCTTCATCCCGAGCGAGATTTTCCTGCTGCCAGGATCCACGTTCAACACCGCCGCTTCGACCTGATCCCCGATGGAAACGACGCGCGACGGATGGCGCACTTCGTGCGTCCAGGACATCTCGGAGACATGCACCAATCCCTCGACGCCCGGTTCGAGCTCGATGAAGGCTCCGTAATCGGCCAAGCTCACCACACGGCCGCGAACACGGGTGCCGATCGCGTACTTGCCGGCCACGCCGCTCCATGGATCGGCGCTCTTCTGCTTCAAGCCCAGTGAAATACGTCCGGTCTCGCGATCGTACTTGAGGACGCTGACTTCCGCCTTATCGCCGATATTGAACATTTCAGACGGATGACCGACACGGCCCCAGGACATGTCCGTGATATGGAGCAGTCCGTCGATGCCGCCGAGGTCGATGAAGGCCCCGTAATCCGTGATGTTCTTCACCACGCCTTGAATCAACTGCCCCTCCTTCAACGTAGAGAGGGTGTTCTTCCGCTTCGAATCTCTCGTCTCTTCTAACAACACGCGCCGTGAAACCACGACGTTGCCTCGACGATGATTGATCTTGATGATCTTGAGGGGGAAGGTGCGCCCGACCAACCCGTCGAGATCCCGCACCGGATGGAGGTCGATCTGCGACCCAGGCAAAAATGCCTTCACGCCGATGTCCACCATCATGCCGCCCTTGATGCGCGCTACGATCTTGCCGTCGATGCTCTTTTCTTCGTTGAAGAGCTTCTCCAGCTCTTCCCAAATCTTCATCTTGTCGGCTTTTTCTTTCGACAAAACCAGATTGCCGTCCGCGTCTTCGCATTCCTCGATGTAGACTTTGATCGGATCGCCCACCTTGAGGTTCTGGAGCTCCTCGGTGGAGAACTGATCGTTCGAGATCATGCCTTCGGACTTGTACCCGATATCGACGACGACCTTGTCTTTGCTCACGGCAACAACGCGGCCCTCCGTAATCGTGCCCTCTTCAAGGTTTTTGAAGGTCTCCTCGTACAGGGCTGCTAAGGCCGCTCGGTCTAACTGCTGGTCACTCGATGGCAAAACCGTACTCATGGGTGAATCCTACCCTTCCGACAGCTGTCGGGTGCTGATGGTTAAAGAAACACCGACATTCACTCAGCGTTGCGAATGCCGGCACTGGACTGCTGAACCGAAGACTCGACGGCACCTAAGGAGGCGATGCGCTCCATCACGGTGCGACTCACCTCCTGATAAAACTGCTTCCCTTCTCCGTGTCCCCCGTTCCGAGAAAACGTGAGGGGCTCGCCATACAACACGGTCACGGGGCGAAAACGCGGCCACATCGTGCCCATCGGCAGCACCTCATAGGTGCCCTTGAGATAGGCCGGCACCACCGGACAGCCAGTCTGCGCCACAATCACGCCGATCCCTGGCTTGGGAACTTGCAACCTGCCGTCCTGACTGCGACTCCCCTCAGGAAAGATCACCACGATCTTTCCCTCCTTGATCAGACTAACTGCCTTGCCGAATGCGTCACGATCCAATCGACCGGTCCGCAAGGGAATCCATCCCAACCATTGGCAGATGGCCTTGCCGCCGGGAATCGAAAAAAGATCGCTCCGCCCCAAATACCAGGCCCGCCGCCCTAGCCCGCAACCTAGGAACGGGATATCCAGATAACTGGCATGGTTCGCTGCCACGATGAACCCGCCGCTCTTAGGAACAGCCCCCACGACACGATAGCGGAAACACATTTTCCCGATGGCCAGGAAGAGAATCCGCAAAAACCCATAGATCGCTCCGCTCACAACTTCGCCGCAATCACAGCCATCATCTGGTCCACCACCTCGGCCGCGGATAAATTCGAGGTGTCGATATGTCTGGCATCCTCGGCAGGAACCAGCGGGGAGATCGCGCGGGAGCGGTCCCTAGTATCGCGGCTCGCCAGATCGGCATTGGTCTCTTCAAGCGCCACGGAATAGCCTGCAATCACCAGTTCCCGATGCCGGCGCTGCGCCCGGACATTCGGATCCGCTTCAAGAAAAAACTTCACATCTGCGGAGGGAAACACCCTCGTGCCCATGTCGCGCCCTTCCGCCACCACCGATCCGCCCGCTCCAATCTGTCGCTGAAGCGTCAACAGCAAGGCCCGCACTGCGGGGATAGCGGAGACCACCGATGCGGCGACCGACACGCCTGGCGTTCTGAGTTCGCGGGTCACATCCTTGCAGTTCACCAAGACCGTAGCGGTTCCGGGATGCAGCGGCATCTCAATCGAAAGACTGGGCAGCAAGGCGGCAACCGCCACCTCGTCAGCCGGATCCAAGCCTGACTCAATCACCGCCCAAGCCGTCGCCCGGTAGAGGGCTCCCGTATCGAGATAGAGATAGCCCAATCGAGCCGCCAACGACTTGGCCGCCGTGCTCTTGCCGACACCCGCAGGGCCGTCGATCGCCACGATCAACTGATTCGCTTGTTTATGCTCCGTCACAGTTCCCACGTCGTGGCCCCGTATTATAGCTGTCAGTGACGTTCCGTCAATAATTCCAACAGTGTGCGCTGAAAGGCTGGGAAGGATGTTTCGATGCAGGCAGTCTCATCGATCACAGTCGGCGCCGATGCGGTTAAGCCTGCAATGGCCAACGACATCGCCACCCGATGATCTCCATGACTGCGGCCATGCGCAGCCTGCAAGAAGCCATTCTTCTCTGCCGTGCCCAATCCTCGCACCACCATCCCGTCCGGCTGTTCCGTAATCTGCGCCCCCAGCGCGCGCAATTCCTTCGAGACAGTCGCAATCCGATCGCTCTCTTTCACCCGCAGCTCTTCAGCTCCTGAAATAACCGTCTCTCCTTTCGCGACCGCAGCCGCGACACAAAGGATCGGAAACTCATCGATCGTCTGAGGAGTCAGATCCGGCCCGACCGATACCCCCTGCAATCTGGCCGACTTCACCCGGATATCGGCGACCGGTTCTCCCGCTTCTTCTCGCCGATTAAGCAATTGAATATCTGCGCCCATGCTCATCATCACCTCCAGCAAACCGGTTCTGCTGGGATTGATCCCCACATGCTGGATCGTCACATCCGAACCGGGCACAATCGTCGCGCCCACGATGAAGAAGGCAGCGGCAGAGAAATCGCCCGGCACGACAAGTTGCGGAACTCCATTCCACCCGACCGAAGGCCGTCCCTCGACCAAGAGGGTCGTCCCTTCTCTCTTTAATCCGATACCGAAAAATTGAAACATCCGCTCCGTATGATCTCGCGAGAGACGGGGCTCAGTGATACGACTCGTCCCTTCGGCAAACAAGGCCGCGAGCAACAGGGCGGATTTAATTTGCGCGCTCGCCACAGGCGACGCATAGGTGATTGCACGGAGACGCCTCCCCGTCACGGCGAGAGGGGCCAGCTCACCACCCTTACGGCCTGCGATGCTCGCGCCCATTTCCCGTAACGGCTTGACGATCCGCCCCATTGGACGGCGCCGGATCGATTCATCGCCGGTCAAGACCGTAAAAAAATCCTGTCCCGCCAGCAGACCGGCCAAAAGGCGAATGCCTGTTCCTGAGTTCCCGCAATCGATCGGTCCGCTTGGCTCAGTCAAACCCCACAAGCCTTTTCCCTGTATCTGCAACTCCTCAACCGATTCATCGATACGGACGCCCAGAGCCTGCAACGCGCGCATCGTGTTGAGGCAGTCTTCGCCTCGGCAATAGCGAGCAACCCTGCTAACCCCATTGGCCAAAGCGGTCAAGATGATCGCGCGATGGGTAATCGACTTATCGCCTGGAACGGCAATCGTTCCCCGTAACGGTCGGCCAGGGGTGATAGTCAAAGACGTCATAGGTCTACTGCCCGGACAGAGCTGGTCCCGTGGAGAGCTTCTCCCGCTCCTGCCTGGCCCGCTCGAGCTCCTTTTCGATTCCTGCTGCATCACCCAATCGGATGAGCTCCTTCAATTGGCCTAACGATCGCTCGTAGGCCTCGATAAACGTGACCACATTGTCACGGTTCCAGAGAAATATATCGCGCCACATTTCAGGCGAACTGGCGGCAATCCTGGTCGTGTCCCGCAACCCGCCCCCAGAATGGCTCGCCAGATCAAGAGCGGGAAGCTGCTGGTCGCGAATTTCAGCTAACGCATTGATCAATGCAAAAGCCGCTACATGGGGCAAATGGCTCACCGCGCCGAGAATCTTGTCATGCAGATGGGCATCCATCGTGAGTACCACCGAGCCGGTTTCCCGCCACATCGCGGTCACTTGCTCGAGCGCCTGTTGATCCGTCGTCTTCGTCGGCGTGATGATGCAGCGGGCTCCCATAAAGAGCTGATCCGATCCGGCTGCCACGCCCGTCTTTTCCTTGCCGGCAATGGGATGGGCTCCAACAAAATGGACGCCGGCCGGCATGGCCCGTTCAGCCTGTTCCACCAGAAGCCCCTTCACACTGCCGACATCCGTCACAATCGCGCCAGGCTTCAAACAGGAGGCCCATTCCGTCAAATGCCGCTCATAGGTATCGACCGGCGTCGCCAGCACAACCAAATCGGCATCCTTCACTCCCTCTTTGGGATCGATGACGTAGCGATCGATCGCGCCCAGCTCTACCGCTGTCTTCAAGTTTTCGATGCGCCGCCCGACCCCAACGACCCTTGCCGTCAAACCCTTCCGGCGCAGGATCATGCCGAGCGATCCGCCGATCAACCCGACTCCGATAATCGTGACCTGTGTAAAATGCGGCGTCATACTTCAAGCTGGATCGAGGCCAAGCCTCCACCCCGAATCCTTCAAGTTATAGGTCCCGACCGACCGCGACTGCGATCTTCCGCATGTCATGCATCAGCTCTTTGAACTTGCTCGGCTTGATAGATTCTTCCCCGTCGCACAGAGCACATTCCGGGTTCGAATGGACTTCGATGAGAAGACCGTCCGCCCCGGCCGCCACGGCCGCTTTCGACATCGGCGCCACCAGATTCCATTTGCCGGTCGCATGGCTGGGATCGACAATGACGGGCAAATGCGAGAGTTCCTTTAGCGTCGGCACCGCCGCGAGATCGAGCGTGTTGCGATATTGCGTTTCGAAGGTCCTGATTCCCCGCTCGCACAACATGACGTTCTGGTTTCCGCGGGACATGATGTACTCCGCCGACAACAGAAATTCTTTGATCGTGGCAGACAGGCCCCGCTTCAACAGCACCGGCTTGTCGTAGGCTCCGACTTCTTTGAGAAGTTCGAAGTTCTGCATGTTGCGCGCGCCGATCTGGATGATGTCGGCCTTCTCAAGAAACAGATCGATGTCGCGGGTGTCCAGAATCTCGCTGACCACCGGCAATCCAGTCTGCTTCTTCGCCTCCAGCAGATAATCCAATCCTTCGCGTCCCAACCCCTGAAAGGAATAGGGAGAGGTGCGAGGCTTGTAAGCGCCGCCGCGCAAGATGCTCGCGCCGGCCGCCTTGACCTCGTGGGCAATCCCAACCGTCAACTCCAGCCGCTCCACCGCGCAGGGGCCTGCCATAATGACTAGCTTGTTGCCGCCGATCTTGACGCCGCCCACATCGATGATCGTGCCTTCACGCTTAAACTCCCGGCTGACCAGTTTCCAGGGCGCGAGAATCGGCAGCACACTCTCCACGCCGGGCAAAGCCGTGAGTGGCTGATTGTGCAGGATCCGATCGTCCCCGATGACGGCGATGATCGTCCGTTCCTGGCCGGTCGACAATTGCGACTTCAATCCCAGCTCGCGAAGTCGATCAATAATGTGATCGACTTCCCGTTCGCTGGCTTCCGGATTCAATACAATAATCATGTTGCCCTCACCATGCACTCAACGCGAATGAAGCACTCGCTTGAGCGCAGCTAAAAATTCCCTGTTCTCTTCTTCCAGACCGACAGTCACGCGAACCATGGGCCCTTCGATGTGACGAACGATGAGACCCTCCCGCAACAGGGCCTCGAACACCGTTCGGCCATCCCGTTTGATATCGACATAGATAAAATTCGCTTCGCTCGGAATCAGCGCAAATCCAAGATCGGTCAATCCCTTGACCACCTGCTCCATCCCTGCTGCATTGACCGCCCGGCTCCGTGCCACATGATCGTCGTCACCGAGGGCGGCGAGCGCGGCGCGTTGCGCCAGGCTATTGGCATTGAAGGGAGGGCGGAGGCGATTTAAAAAATTCACGATCTCCGTAGTCGCCACGCCATACCCGATGCGTAAGCCCGCGAGGCCATAGATCTTCGAAAAGGTCCGCAGCACGATCACATTCCGCCCCTGCTTCACATAGGCCAAGGAATCAGGAAACTGCGGACTCCGGACATACTCGAAGTAGGCTTCGTCGAAGACCACAACGACGTGAGGCGGCACGCGCGCGAGCAGACGTTCGACTTCCTCGGCCGACACCATCGTGCCGGTCGGATTATTGGGATTGCAGATAAACAGCAATCGCGTCCGGTCCGTGATGGCGTCCGCCATCGCCGGGAGGTCGTGCTTCCACTGTTTCAAGGGGACGATGACCGGCTTCCCGTGCGCAGCCGTGACTTCCATCTTATAGATGGCGAAGGTCGGGTCCGCCATGACCGCTTCATCGCCCGAGGCCAAAAATGTCCTGGCCAGCAGGCCCAGGATTTCATCCGATCCGTTCCCGAGGATCACCTGATCCGACGCCACCTTGCAGCGATCCGCCAAGGCTTCCCGCAGACGAAACGCGCCTCCGTCTGGATAACGATGCAGGGTCTCATGGCCCTCGCGCAACGCGGCGAGCGCCTTCAGGGAGGGGCCCAAAGGATTCTCGTTGGACGCCAGCTTGATGACGCGCGCGAGACCCAGCTCCCGCTGAAGCTCCTCAATCGGCTTCCCGGGAACATAGGGACTCAGCGAGGCGATATCTGGATGGACCTTCAGTGACATGGTGCTAACTGTGTGCCGGGTACGATCCCAGCACTTTCATGAAGAGGCAACGGCCGGTGATTTCTTCAACGGCTTTCTTGACCCCCTCTTCCTCCATATGGCCTTCGATGTCGACGAAGAAAATATACTCCCAGGCTTTCCGCCTGGAGGGACGTGATTCAATCTTCGTCATGCTCAGGCCATGCGAAGCGAAAGGCCGAAGCAGGTCATACAGGGCGCCAACCTTGTCTTTCACCGACAACATCAAGGAGGTCTTATCTTTCCCTGTACGCTGAGGCGGCTTCTGAGACAGGATCAGAAAGCGGGTCATATTGTTCATATTGTCTTCAATGCGGGCCTTGATGGTCTTCAATCCGTAGAGCTGGGCCGCTAGCTCCGAGGCGATGGCAGCGAGCGAAGGATTTTCCAGGCATAGTTCCGCCGCGCGAGCGGTGCTCGCCACTTCCGACACCGGCACGTTAGGCAAATTGGTCTCCAGCCAGTTCCGGCATTGAGCAATGGCCTGGGGATGCGAGTGAATTTTCTTCACCTCTTCCATCACGCCGGACTTCGAGAGCAAATGATGGGATACTTCCTGAAGAATTTCGCCATAGATCAAGAGATTGGAGTCGATGAACATATCGAGCGTATGAGTCACGACTCCTTCCGTCGTGTTCTCGATGGGAACCACGCCAAAGTTAGCGCGCCCCCGCTCAACTTCGTTGAAGACGTCCTTAATGCTGTTGACCGGAATATATTGGGCGGAGGACCCGAACTTCTGCATACAGGCCATGTGCGTAAACGTGGCGCGCGGCCCCAGATAGGCGACCTTCTGAGGGCCTTCGAGCGAAAGAGAAGCGGACATGATTTCGCGATAGACGGGGCGAATCGCTTCGGAGGGAAAGGGCCCGGAGTTTTGCTGGACGAGGCGCGCAATGATAGCCGCCTCACGTGCCGGAGTATGGAGGTTAGCGTCTGCGTCCTGCTGCTTCTTCAGCTTTCCGATCTCCATGACGCTTTTGGACCGCTCATTAAGCAGACGCAAAATCTCGTCATCGATACGATCGATTTCTTTCCGGTAGGCGGAAAGGTCTCCGGACATAACTAACCCCCTCTTTCCAGCCCAGTGAGGCGGTTACCCGTCCGTCGGCTGGAAGTGGCACAGGCCACGTGGGGAATGATACAGGAACCACTCCCGACAATGCAAGGAGATCATCGACCTTTCAGTAGTTTACGCACGAGTCATGGCCCATTGGAATCTGCGGCCAGCAGGGGCTGGCGGAGCCAGGCAGATCAGGGAAAGAGGGGGGAATTCGGCCGTTTGAAGTGATCGAAGGCCAGCTTCGTGGCCTGGCGGCCGCGGCCGGTTCGCTCGAGGAAACCGGCCTGGATCAGATAGGGCTCATGGACATCTTCGAGGGTGCTTTTATCTTCCTGGACTGCAGCAGCCAGAGACTCCACCCCGACCGGTCCGCCGGCAAACTTATCGATAATGGTCAGAAGGATCTGCCGATCCATCTCATCGAATCCCGCCGTATCGACTCCCAGCCAGGCGAGCGCCTCCTGGGCAACGGTCTGGGTGATGCAGCCCTGCGCCTTGACCTGGGCATAATCGCGCACCCGCTTGATCAGGCGATTCACGATGCGGGGAGTTCCCCTGGCACGACAGGCGATTTCCCTCGCTCCCTCGGAATCAATTGGAATCCCGAGCACTCCCGCCGAGCGGGTCACAATGGTCTGGAGCTCTGATGGCGAGTAAAATTCTAACCGGTGAACAAGACCGAACCGGTCCCTGAGCGGAGAGGTTAGGGCGCCGGCTCTGGTCGTGGCCCCCACCAATGTAAATCTCGGAAGATCCAACTTCACCGTCCTGGCTGCAGGCCCCTGACCGATAACCAGATCGAGCTGGTAATCCTCCATAGCCGGATAGAGCGCCTCTTCAACCGAGGCAGGGAGGCGGTGGATCTCGTCGATGAACAAGACGTCGTGCTCTTGAAGATTCGTCAGAATGGCGGCCAGATCTCCCGCATGAGCCAAGACGAGACCGGATGTCGAGCGGATCGACGCCCCCATCTCGCGAGCAATGATATGGGCAATCGTCGTTTTCCCCAGTCCTGGCGGGCCATAAAAGATCGTGTGATCGAGCGCTTCCTTCCGCTGCTTCGCCGCTTCAATACAAATCCGGAGGGACTCCTTCATCCGCTCCTGGCCGACATATTCCTTCAGAGTCTGTGGGCGCAGCACATTCTCGATGCTGCGCTCCTCGTCCGTGATCTGTGTGCTGACAACTCGCTCGGTCATCGTAACAGAACCTCTCCTGGTCTTATTTTTTCTCAGGCGTGGGGAAACGCTTGGGTGGAGGAGGCAAGGCCCCCTGCCCCGTCGTAGCAGTGCTCCCGCAATCAGGAGAGCAGGTCTTACTGCCCTGGGTCGAATCAGGAAAGTTCAGCTTCATCTTCTCCAACTGACATTGCATGAGTTGCGTCCCTGTCCTGACTGCCATAGCGGGCCGGCGCAGACGAGCTGCCTATTTCACGGTAGCCCTCGGGACACGTACCGCAAGTCTTGCGAATGCTTCCCGGCTCGCTCGCCTCTCCTGCGAAGCTGGGAATAGCCCCCAACCCCACGAGAAACAGAACAAGTCCGATGGATAACGTTCACATCCTTACCCCCTGGCGAGCTCTTTCAGGGACTCGCGAATCATGTCTTTGAGCAGGATGGACTCAGGATTGGACCTTCTCACCTGCTTCAACGCCTCTTTGGCATCTTGCGGGCGGTAGCCCAAATTCACAAGTGCCGACAGGGCATCGTCGAACGTCGCATCCTGCCCGTGCCTAGGTGAATCGCTGGCCGGAGCGGGGCCAGGCTGGAGCTTACCGACTTTATCCTTGAGCTCTAGCACAAGACGGCTGGCCGATTTGTTCCCGATCCCGGGAACCGTCGTCAGTTTTTCAACATTGTCAGACTGAATCGCAAAAACAAGATCGGACACAGGAAGAGCCGATAGGACGCTGAGCGCCAGCTTCGGCCCAACGCCGGACACGCTGGTCAGTAGGACGAAGGCCTCTTTTTCCTGCGAAGTCAGAAAACCAAAGAGCTGAATCACATCTTCGCGGACATGGGTATGCACGCTCAGAGATGTGCTCTCGCCAAGATTCGCTAGCCCATAGTAGGTGCTGAGAGGAATAAACACTTCGTAGCCGACCCCATGCACATCAAGAACCAGGGAGGTCGGTGACTTGAAGGCCAATCGGCCTGTCAGTGAGGCGATCATACTCTATGATGCGGCAAGGTGTGGTGCGCAAAAACCGAACGAAAGAGGAATATCTTGGGTGCTCCGTTCATCCGGCAGCGGCCACCTTCACCATCACCTCGTCGGAAATATCGAAATTCGCGTGCACCTTCTGCACATCGTCATGCTCGTCCAAGACTTCCATCAACTTGAGCATTTGCTCGGCAGCCTTCTCCTCGAGTTTGATCGTGTTCTGCGGGACAAAGGTGACTTCCGCCAACACTGTCTGGATCTTTGCATCGGCGAGAGCCTTCTTCACGGCTTCAAAATGATGCGGATCCGTGAGAACTTCAAAACTCGCCTCCCCCACCTTCACATCCTCCGCTCCTGCGTCGAGCGCGAGGGCCAACAACGTATCTTCGTCGACTTTGCCGTTCTCGACCGTGAGCAATCCCTTTTTATGGAACTGCCAGGAGACAGCGCCGGCTTCTGCCATGTTGCCATGATTCTTCGTGAGGAGGTTGCGCAACTCGGCAACGGTGCGATTGCGATTGTCGCTTGTGATTTCCAAAAAGATGCCGGTCCCGCCTGGGCCATAGGCTTCCAGGTGGAACTCTTCATACATCACACCGGGCAACTCCCCCGTGCCTCGCTGAATGGCTTTCTTCAGCGTATCGCCGGGCATGTTGGCTTCTTTGGCCTTCAAGATCGCCAGCCGAAGGCGGGGGTTGCCATCCGGATCCTCGCCGGTGCGCGCCGCGATCGTGACCTCGCGGATAATGCGCGTGAAAATCTTCCCGCGCTTAACATCCATGGCACCCTTGTGCCGTTTAACCGTCGCCCAATGGCTATGTCCACCCATATTCACTTCCTATGGCCGGACTCAGAAGGACCGACCGCACAAGAAGGTGAAGTCAATCGATAAGAGGTGGTACTCGTAGCACAGGGCGCGGAAAAGTGTCAATTATGCGAGGGAAGGAACAGCGCAACGAGAGCGCCTACTCTGCTTACACGAGCAGCTGGAGCCCTCAACCCGTCGGATAGCAGCTTGGAGGAACCGGCCGTTCCCGCCATGGTGCTCGATGCAGTCTCCGCAGGGTACCACCATCACAACTGCTATCTGCATCTAAAGGAAAGGCCCATCCGGTTGACCGGATGAGCCCTCGTACCGTTACGCTCGTATGTTTGCGCATCTGCCTACATGAACTTCATAAACTTCTCTTTGACCTCATCCATCACTTGCGCCGTAATGGTGGCCAACCCTCGCTCCTTCGCTACCCGCTCGACTTCTTTGCGAGCCATGGGACGGATAAAGTCAGGAATATTCTCAAGCCGCTTTTCCGCATCGGGCGTCCAAGGCATCCCATTGCTCGACTCGCTCTTGGAATCGTCCATCACTTGCAACGTAATCGTCTGGTAGCCCTGCTTGCGCGCGAATGCTTCCACGCTGCTCTGCACCATTGGCTTCACGAATGAAGGCAAGCGATCGAGCTTCTCTTTTGCATCGGCCGACCAGGTGAAATCCGAGGTAGCCGCGCCACCGGTGGCTGGCTTACCTCCCGAGGTAAGCCCCATTTCCGCCACCATCGCGGAGAAGGGACAACCGCCGCTGGGCTTCTCGCCCGGCTTGCCAGCCGGTGCGGCTGTAGCGGCCGCTGCCGCCGGCTGACCACCTTGGATCTTCTCATTCAAATAGGCCGCCATCTGGCCAGAGCCTGCTGTGGCCTCATCTTTCAACGTGCCCCGCGTCATCTCGAATGGCTCGGCCGCAACCGTGCGCCCGCCCAACTGCACCCCGAGAGAGCTAACCATCTGGGTTTCGCCAGGATTGGTCACCATGGAGAACTTAGCGCTGCAAGATGGACAGCCAAAGAACACGCCGAGCGTGCCTTCACCGGGCTTTTCCACCTTCTCAAAGTTCATGTAGGTTTCACAGTTGAGGCACACGAATTTCATGGCATCTCCTCTTAGGTGCGTGACGTCACAGTTTATCGGCCAGCAGCTTTTTGTAATCCAGCAAGGTCCTGATGCGCCCAGCGATTTCTTGATATCGTTGAATCGTCGGGTAGGTTTCGTCCAGCAATGGCTCTCCCTTGTCGAAGGTGCGAGCGATTTTTCGGTCGAACGGCACTCGTCCGAGCAACGGCAGGTCCAACGCCTCGCACATCGCCTCGGTGTTGCCCTCAAACAACTCGTTCACTTCGCCGCAAGAGGGGCAGCGATACTCGCTCATATTCTCGACCATGCCCAGGACCTTGATGCCCATATCACGAGCATAGGTCACCGACTTCTGCACCACGTCCGAGGCCACTTCCGACGGCGTCGTCACGACGATCGCGCCCGCCAAGTCCGGAATAAACCCGGCGATCACTGGCGGCTTGTCTGCCGCGGCCCCCGGAGGCAGATCGACCAACAGATAATCGAGCTCGCCCCAGACCACATCCGCCAGGAATTCACGGATGACGTTCATCTCCATCAGCCCCAACCAGACAGGGCTGACGTCCATCGGCCCCTTCCAGCGAACCGGCGACGCGTCGTCCAGGAAGAAATCCATCGACGCGACTTTCACTCCAAGCGGCCCGACCGGAGGAATCGCCCCCTCAGGCCTCATGGTCAATGACTGGCCATGCATGCCCAGCATGCGGGGCACGCAGGGTCCGTTCAAATCCACATCTAACAGTCCAACCTTTGCGCCCTGCCGCGCAAACGCCAACCCCAGATTGACAGCGGTCATGCTCTTGCCGACGCCGCCCTTGCCACTCATGACCACCAGCTTATGCTTGATGCTGGCCATGCGGGCATGGACCAATTTAGTATTTTCAGAAATCTGCGCGAGAACTTTAGCGTCGTCTGAGAACTTTAACTTGCCAAGGATGGCTTTCAAATCTTTCTCGACTGCCATGACTGATGCCCCTCGTTAACTATGCGAATAGAGAACACTTAAACGGTACCACAGGGGTTTCGGGAGAGTCAAACCAGCGAAAACCCGTCACAAAACAAACTGGCATACGCGGGAAAGTCATGCCCCTGGCTCATTCACAGACATTACGCACGATGCGCGGATGCTTAAAAAGGCCCTCCAGCAAGGCTGCATCCTCGAAAGCATCCTGCTAGATGGAGTACTGGAAGGTCGGCTTCGCCCCGATCGCCCGGGCTAGTACTCCACGCCGCTTGAGCTCATCCAGAATCCGGCGAGTGCCCTCATCGAAATCCGTCGGGCCCGACAGCACGATATCCGTATTCGGCGGAGCTTCTTCCAGCACCTTGCTCATATGCACGGCAATCACCGGAACCGGATGGACCAGCGTCCGAATCGCCTGGGCCGCCTCACCATAGGCCATGCCAAAGGGATTCGTCGTCGATACCACGATCAACCCCGTATCGACGAGCAGCCGCGCCACTTCCCCATAACGACGAGCCATCTCTGCTGCCTGGCCTCGCTCTCCCTCGGAGAGGTCCGCATCGAGCCCACGGAGGAGGTTCCCTCCGTCAAGCAGGTACGCATGCCGTCCGTCCGCCACAAGCCTGGCTTCGATTGTCTTGGCAAGGAAGGACTTCCCTGTATGGCGCCCCCCTGTCACCAGCACGATGGCAGCCCGATGGCCATACTGCTGGGCGCGATCCTCGACGCCGACTTCGCCCTTCACCCAAGCAAAGTCACGCTGCCGCGCTTCTTCGCGGAGAAACTCCTGATCGTCATGGACCAGTTCCGTTACGATGCCGCCGCCGGCAATATCATACTCGTCTACCAGCACGAACCGGCCCGTCGCCTCAAACGAAGCAGAAAGATCGAACGCAACCGGAACTTTGGCCCGGATCGTCAACTCCGCGACCTGATTCCGGTTCACTACATTACTGCCTTGCTGCTGGGACAGATCCATCGTGTCGATGATCCGGTGAATCGCGGCAACTTCACAATCTACTTCCTTCGTCGCCACTCTCAACTGATAGCGCCGCCCGCGTTCCAGGGGCTTCCGACCTAGCCAGAACACATTGGCGCGAAAAGCCGTCGACACCAAGGGGAGCGCCTCTTGATGCGAGGCGACTTCGCCCCGTTCGACAAAGATCTGTTCATCGAGCGTAATACCGACTGACTGGCCTGCATGGCCTTCTACTGGCAAAGACTCAACATTGAAGGCTTCAATGGATTTGACCGTCGCCCGTTTGTTGGATGGCGAGAATACCAGGGCATCGCCGACCTTCACGCGGCCAGCGTTCACACGGCCGGCGATGATGCGACGGGCATCGAACTTATACACGTCCTGAACCGGCATACGAAGCGGCTGCTCAGACCGTCCCGGCTCTTTCTTGAAGGCGCTGAGCGAATCCAGCACGGTCGGGCCCTTGTACCAGGGCATCTGCTCGCTCCGGTTGGCGATATTATCGCCGAGCTTGGCGCTGACCGGGATGATCTGCAAGGGCACCGCCTTGAACTGTCCGAGGAACTCCCGATATTCCTTTTCGATCCCGTCGAACACATCCTGCCGGTAACCGACCAGATCCATTTTATTTACAACGACGGCAAACTGGCGCACACCCAAGAGCGAGAGGAGGTAGCCATGTTTCTTGGACTGTTCCTTTACTCCCTCCAAGGCATCGATCAAGAGCAAGGCCCCTTCGGCCCGCGCCGCCCCGGAGATCATATTCTTGAGAAATTCCTTGTGGCCCGGCGCATCGATGATGATGTATTGCCGGCCCTTCCAGCCAAAGAAGGTCCGAGCCGTATCGATGGTGATGCCCTGCTCCTGCTCTTCCAGAAAGGCATCGAACAGGAAGGCGTACTCGAATTCCTTCCCCTGCTGCCGACAGATGGCTTGAACCTTTTCAAGCTTGCCGTCCGGCAAGGACCCTGTGTCCGCATAGAGCCGACCCAGCAAGGTGGACTTACCATGGTCCACATGCCCAACGATGACGATATTTAAATTGTCCGATGGTTTCTGCGTGAGATTGTCCATACTCATTTACTTTCTTGAGGATGATCAAAAAGACCATCCAACGAGGCCCGAGGCGAATCGAAACCGGAGGCTACCTTTTGGGGTACGTTGAGGATTTCGATGAGCCGAGAACGAGGCTGGGGGTCTTTCCCATCATCCTCGCTACATGTAGCCGTCTTTGCGAAGCAACTCCATCCCGCGCCCCTCATCCTGCGCGCGACCCGATCGCTCCGCTGTCGTGGTATGCCGCAACTCATTAATAATATCGTCCACGGACTTCGCCGTCGATTTGATCGGCGTCGTGCAGGGCGCGCAGCCGAGGCTGCGATAACGGGTTCCATCCCCCTTGTCGAGATAGAGGTCGATGAAGGGAATGTTCTCGGCCTTGATGTATTCCCAAATATTGATTTCCGTCCAATCCAGCAAGGGATGGATCCGGATATGGGTTCCCGGAGGAAAGGTCGTCTTGAATTGATCCCAGAGTTCCGGCGGCTGATCGCGGAAGTCCCAATCGCCATGTTTGTCGCGCGGCGAAAAATACCGTTCCTTGGCTCTCGTCCCTTCCTCATCGGCCCGCACACCGAGGATGATGCCCGTGTAGCCCTTTTGCTCGATCAACTGCTTGAGCCCGTTGGTCTTCAAGGCCGTACAGCAATTCACGCGGCCCATCGCAGAATTCATCCCAGCCGCGAGCGCTTCCTTATTCTGCCCCACGACCAATTTGAGGCCCCACTCGCGGGCCACGCGATCTCGATACTCAATCATGGCGGGAATTTTGAAACTCGTATCGACGTGCAACAGCGGGAACGGAACATGGCCGAAAAAAGCTTTTCTGGCCAGCCATAACAGCACGGTCGAATCTTTCCCCATCGACCATAGCATCGCCAGGTTGTCGAAATGCTTATAGGCTTCCCGGAGGATGTAAACGCTCTGGTCTTCTAATTGACGAAGGTGTTGCACGAACTCGATCCTCTCCTCTAGTCAATGGGTTCGGCCGGTGACGTTGGCACCTACCGGCTCTTGAGTCAGTTCCTCTAACTTTCTGGCTGCCGCTCCCTCTTCAAGCGCCCGACGGGCCAGCGGAACGCAGGCAGCCCATGTCGCCTCTTTGCCGGCCGCGTACAAAATCAACGCCGCGTTCATCAGCACCCAGTTGCAGGACCCACCCGGCATTTGATTGTGGAGAATCCGTCGGAGCAGATCCGCTTCCTTATCCCGTTGATCCGAGGGGAATCCAGCCATGTCGCGCGGCGTGCCCAGCGGCAATCCGACATCTTTCGACGCGAACGACAACGGCGTGATCCGCTCGTCCCGCAATTCCAGCACCCGGGTGAGGGAGGAAATCGACAGCTCCGGATCGCCCTCCACGCCGCTGACCACCAGAGCCCTCGGGCAAGCCAGCATCCGCAACACTTCAGCCGTCTTTTCAAAATGGGGAGGATGGGACAGGCCGACGACCTGCGACGAGGCGCGGGCCGGATTCAACAATCTGGCGATCGGATGAAAGACATTCCGCACGCCCAGCTCTTGGCGCATCTCTAAAAACCGATAGACCGGGGGATGATAGAGCGCGATATCGAGGTAGGCAAATCCATGTTTCGTCACTGTCTCTCCCACCGCGTCTGGATTCATGTCGATCGGCAGCCCCAAGGCCTTGAGTGCCCCGGCATTCCCTGAACGACCGGGAATCCCGTCGTACCCATGCATCAAGACCGATGCGCCGGCCGAGGCCGCCACGATGGCAGCCGCCGCCAAGGCATGGAAGGTTTCCTGCTTCCCCGCATAACTCGGCACATCCACAACGCCGAGCTCGCGCGGAATCGGCACTGCCGCCACATAGGAACGCGCCGTTGCGGTCATTGCCGCCAGTTCCGTGACGGACTCCATCTTGATCCGCATGGCAATGAGAAAAGCCCCGACCTGAGCCGGCGTGGCTTCCCCTTCAATGAGGGCCTTCATCGCCCGCTTCGCTTCATCCCACGTGAGGTCCTTGGCAGCCCTTGGCCCCTTGGCAATTTTCGCGATAAATTCCTGCATCGACATTACGGGGCCTTATGTAACCCGCATTCCGTCTTGGTGAAATTCTTCCATCGTCCCGCGCGGGGGTCATCGCCGGGATTCACTGGGCTCGTGCAATAGGTGCAGCCGATACTGGGATAGTTGCGGTCATGCAATTCGTTGTAGGGCACTTCGTGGACGCGAATGTAGGTCCAGACATCCTCCCACGTCCAGGCCGCGAGGGGATTCACTTTGACCACCTGAAACTTCTGGTCCCATTCGATCAGCTTGGCATCGGCTCTCGTGGGAGATTGATCTCGTCTGATCCCAGTGATCCAGACGTCGAATCCCTTGAGCACGCGTGTGAGGGGCTCCACTTTACGCAACTCGCAACATTGATCGGGGTAGCGCGTCCAGAGCGCCTCGCCATGCTGAGCGGCCTGCTGCTCCGGCGTCAGCAATGACTTCACCTGAATGGCCTGCTGTGGTTGCAATCCATAATGCTTGATTACGCGGTCGCGGGTGGCATAGGTCTCGGGAAAAAGAAACTCCGTATCCAGATAAAACAGCGGCACGGAGGGATTGATACGGTGCACCATATCCAACAGCACCACATCCTCCGCTCCGAAACTGCAAGCCAGTACGATCTTCGGCGCATAGCGCTCGATCGCAGCAGTCAACACCTCTTGCGGCTGCTTCGCCTCGAACGACAAACCCCAGGCGCTCAATTCTTCCGGTGACATACTGGCCATTGGATTCTCTCTTTCCTCCTCACTCCATCACTTGAAGAGCGCGGCCCAGGGTGCCATCCACTGCGCGCATCGAACGAGCACCATTTCATCGTGCGCGTTCTGCGAGCAAGAGGATCATCCCTCCACCGCACTACTCGACTTTTTCGACCACGATCCGGTAATGAGCCGCTTCTGCTTCAAGCGGTTCCTGCAGCAACAGTTTGTGTCCGTCGTTCTTCAAGCTGAGCGGCACGTTCTTGATCGGGTCGCCCGCGTCCAGCCAGACTTCCAACTGTTCGCCTGCATCCATCATCTCCAGCTTCAGCTTGGTCTTCACGTAATTCATCGGACAGGCTACGCCACGCAAATCGTACACCGGCGCGCTGGACGAGACCGGCGCTGCGACAGAAGCACCCGGTGCCTTGACTGGCGGGGCGCTAGCCGCGACTTCCGCTGCTGTACCCACTGCCGCCAATTTCAGGTCTTTGCCCATCTGCTCTGTCGCGGCACGGCAAGCATCGACGAAACCCTTGGCAAAGACCATCTTCTCGCGAGCCGACTCGCCCGTCGTCTCTTTGGGCCCTAAATCGCCGACTCGTTTCCGCAAGTCCCGATACATCAGTGGGACAATACCCTTTTGCGCAATCCGGCTGTCGAACTCCGTAAAGGTTTCCGCATCGGTCGAGGGCTCCAGTCCTTCCGTTACCAGCAAGGCTTTGGCCGCCGACAGGACCGCACGATAGGACTTGTTCACCGACACGGAATACTGATGGTTATCCACGAGGAGCTTCGCCTGATAGAGCTCCTGGTCCGCTTCGAGAATGCCGTTCTCGATCATCTCCAGCGCGCCGCCGGCGCATTCGCCCGGACCAAGATCCTCTAGCACAAACTCCTCTTCACCTTCCCAGTCGTAGTAGAACGTCGGGTCCTCTTTAAAGGAAGGGACGATGGTATAGGGAATCAGCTCGTCCTTGAGCTTGACCTTGCCGGCACGATCCACGAAAGCCGGCAGTCGTTCGCCGGCAAGACGGTCGCGCCGATAAACGGCGATCAAATGTGTAATCGCAGCCGATACGCTCTTGGCCGGCAGCTTGACCACTAACTGTCCGATCTTCGCTGTTCCATCGACCCGCCCGCCCACATGTAATTCATAAAATGGCACGACATGCTCGCCGATGCGTTTCCCTACGCCATGCAAACCAATCGTGGCGATATGGTGTTGGGCACAGGAATTGTGACAGCCGCTGATCTTGACTGTGACATCGCTCAGATCCTCCGGTACCCGCCCTGCCGGAAATACTTCCGCCAAAGCCCGCGCGAGTCCCTTGGAGGACGTAATCCCCAGGCCGCACGTATCGGTGCCCGGGCAGGCGATAATATCTTCGACCAATTCTGCTCCTGGATCGGCCAAGCCTTGCGAGGCCAGGTCCACATAGAGGTCGGCAACGCGAGACTCCGGCACCCATCGAATAACCATATTCTGATTGATCGTCGTCCTGATGTTGCCGTTGGAGTAGCGCTCTGCCAGATCGGCAATGTGCAGCATCTGCTCCGCCGTGAGATCGCCCATGAACAATTTGGTCACGGCTGCGACGTAGCCCTCTTGCTTCTGACGCACCACGTTGGTGCGGCGCCACATCTCGAACGGGGTCTCACCCGGCGCCTCGTTGGCATGGCCGTTGGTCGGTCCCGCCGCCTGCTTCGATCCATTGGCGGACGTCGGCATGATGAGGGCAACCGGCTCATCCGGATAAGACAATAGCTTGATTGGCTCCTGGGTCGGGCGATCATGCCCCATCGACACATAGGCCTCTTCCCAGCGGCGCTTGAATTCCTCGAAGCCCAGCTTTTCGATGACAAACTTCATACGGGCCTTGGTGCGATTCTTTCGATTGCCCAGGGTATCGAACACACGGATCACGGCTTCGATGCTCGGGATGAGCTCGTCCATCGGCGTAAATTCCCGAAGGACCTGCGCCAGCCTGGGAGCCGACCCGAGCCCGCCGCCTGCGACCATGCGGAAGCCAATCGCTCCATCCGCGCGCTTCGCGGCGAGCAATCCGACATCGTGAATCGGCGTGAGGGCGCAGTCCTGCTTACAGCCGGAAAAGGCAATTTTAAATTTGCGGGGCAAGCTCTGATTGAGCGGGTTCCGCAAGAGATGGAGCGCGACGGTTTTCGCATAGGGTGTCACGTCAAACACTTCCCCCTGGCAGATTCCAGCGAGGTGGCAAGCCGTCACGTTGCGGACCGTGTTGGCGCAGGCCTCTCTGGTGGTCAACCCGACCTCCGCCAGGCCACGCATCATGGTCGGCACGTCCTGCAACTCGACAAAATGCAGCTGAATATCCTGGCGCGTGGTCACATGCCCGACGCCTGTGGCATAGCGCTCGGTCAATTCCGCCACCCGGCGCAGCTGATTGGCCGTCATGCCGCCGAAAGGAATCTTGATCCGAACCATCTGAACCCCGGCTTGCCGTTGCCCATAGATACCGTACTGCAGACGGAAGGGCCTGAACAGATCGCTCGACACGTCGCCGGACGCCAAACGCAACGCTTCGGTCTCAAACGTGTCGATCTCCTCGGCAATGGCGGGAGAAATGGGCTCGGTCTTGATCGGAACAATACTCAATGGTGCGTGACTCATAATGACCTCAAATGTGGTACATCAACGACCGCTCCTGTTCGAGCACCCGTTGCTGCCGGGCTAATTCTTCCACGCTGATGGCTTCAAGCACATGACGCTCCGCTTGATGGACCTGCTCCCACATCTTTCCGAGCAGCAGCTCCGGCTTGCTAAGGCGCCGCACCTGCGTCCGCCCGGCTTCGCCGCTCAAAGGGGCAAGCGGCCCATCGAGCGCCTCGAGGATCTCGGCGACCGAGACCTCGGCCGGTTTCTTCGACAATACATAGCCCCCCTGAGCGCCTCGAAGGCTCGAGACAAGACCGGCTTTCTTCATGCCATAGAGCACCTGTTCGAGGAAGCGAGCAGGGATCGCTTGCCGTCGAGCAATCGACTTCGCCTGCACTGGCGTAGCCCCAGGATGCCTGGCTAAATCGACCGCTGCCAGGATTCCGTACGTTGCCCTAAGAGAAACCTTCATACATGAGTATTCCGGTAGGGATTAAAACTTTCTTGCCTTTTTACTCCCTGAACGGCGCTCTTGTCAAGTCACCCCTCCCGATGATCCGCGGCGCGGCACCACAATACATTCACTCGCACAAACACGAGAAGGACGATCACAAACCAAACGCGCCCCCTTCGCTGCCCCATCATCTGAAAACGCAACAATAGAAATAGTCTGGCCAGTCTAACAAAGAACCCGGCCAAGTCCCTCGCCACTTATTACGGGGCAGCGATTCATCCGGCAACAAATCGCGCTGGCATCCGCACTCGAATCAGCGAACACGGCCCCGCTCCATTTTCCGCATTGACATCAAATAGACTCTGGATAATAATCCTTAAAAATTCCTCGTCCTTCAACTGGGATATTGATGCCACCGACCTTCTCCTTCCTCAGTCTGTTGTTGCTCAGCGGCAACCTGGACATTCAGAGTCAGGTCAAGCACATCTTCAAAGACGCGTCCGTCACAATCGCGAAAAACGCGGCAGCGTTACCCAAAGATATGGCACGGCGCCTATTTGATGCAGTCATCATCGAGTCGAAACCGGGTTCATCTGATGGAATGACGCCTCTCCCGCCCAGCATCGATCTCACGCACTCACTGGTGATCACCGGTTCGCGACCCGTGCTGAAGCGCGCCTCCAAGTTCATGCACGTGATCGCCCGTCAGAAGGCCGTAAACGGCAAAGATACTCGCTCGCTTGAGGACTATCTTGAATGGAAGATGGGGGATTTCGTGAAGGGGATGAAGGCCGGCTCGGGCCGCAACCTCCACCCCATGCTCATCAGCGTCATTGAGCGCCCCTTGATTGCCAGGTCGCTCGAGCAAACCAACGGGAACCAGATTCAAGCGGCAGCGCTACTGGGATTGAATCGGAACACCCTCAGGAAAAAAATCAAGGATTTGAACATCCCCGTGAAACGGAAACGAGCGGCGCAGCGGCGGGAGGCGTAACAACCTCCGACGAGCCCCCCATCCGATTCACCAATGGGCCGGACCAACGTCAGTAGCAAGGAGTCGCGTAGTTCAACCCAACAACAGGAGGGGTACGATGACGAAAGAAGAGCTGATTGCAAAGATGGCGGCAGGCGCTGGCATCACCAAAGTCGCGGCAGGCGCCGCCCTACAGTCCTTCACCGGAGCGGTTACCACATCCCTGAAGAAGGGCCAGCGCGTCTCCTTGGTGAATTTCGGGAGCTTTACGGTGGCCAAGCGGAAAGCCCGGCTCGGGCGCAACCCCAGAACTGGTGAGGCGTTACGTATTCCCGCCGCCAAAGTTCCGAAGTTCTCGGCAGGGAAAAAGCTGAAGTCGGCCGTCAGGTAATCCCCGACGATCATCTGGTTCTCGCATCGGCAAACAAGAGAGGGGGCTGCGTACTCCACCTGCGGGGTGCGCCCCCTCTCTTGTTGCGTTTCTTGACACATTGGGCAGGGCTATATTAGCATGCGCCTTCGGATTGACAGGCGCGTAGCTCAGGGGGAGAGCGCTACCTTGACACGGTAGAGGTCGACGGTTCAAGACCGTCCGCGCCTACCACCCAGCTGAGGGCATCCGCTTGCTTCTCGTAGGCGGGGTGCCTTTGTTGTTTCTAGTGCTCGATCGATGCAGTGCATATCATGAAAATTACGCTCAAAGATGGCGGCAGTCGGGATATTCCGACAGGACAGACTGTTGGGTCTGCCCTGTCAACTCTTGGCTTGACGCTTGGTTCTGACATTCTGGCGGCGAAGGTCAACGGCCAGATGCGGGACCTCTCGAGCATTCTGACGGAAGATGCCGAGGTCGTGCCCCTGCTGTTCGACAGCGCCGAAGGCCGTGAGGTCTACCGCCATAGCAGCACGCATATCATGGCGCAGGCCGTCAAAGAGGTCTTCCCCACGGCAAAGCTGACGATCGGCCCGGCCATCGAGGACGGGTTCTTCTATGACTTTGATTATGAGCGGCCCTTTACGCCGGAAGACCTTGAGAAAATTGAAGCGCGCGCGAAAGACATCATCAAGCGCGCCCTGCCTGTGAAACGGGCGGAGTTGTCGAAACAAGCCGCGGTGAAGTTTTTCCAAGAGCGCGGCGAAGCCTACAAAGTTGAGCTGATTCAAGGACTAGCGGACGGGCAGACCATCACGGTCTACGCCCAGGGCGAGTTCACCGATCTCTGCCGCGGCCCGCACCTCCCGACGACCGGCCATGTCGGGGCCTTCAAGCTCCTGAACACAGCCGGCGCCTACTGGCGCGGCGACGAACGCAATCCCATGCTGCAGCGGATCTACGGGACGTCCTTCCCCACCCAGGCAGAGCTCGACGCGCATCTCGCGCGCTTAGAAGAAATTAAGCGCCGCGACCATCGCAAGGTCGGCAAGGAACTCGACTTGATCTCGATCTCGGATGACATCGGCCCAGGCCTGGTGCTCTGGCATCCAAAGGGCGCGACCATCCGGCTATTAATCGAAAACTTCTGGCGCGACCAGCACATTCAAAACGGTTATGAACTGGTGTATTCCCCTCATGTGGCTAAGCTGGATCTCTGGAAAACCAGCGGCCACGTTGATTACTACCGCGACAACATGTTCGCGCCCATGAAGGTTGAGAACAGCGAGTACCAGCTCAAGCCGATGAATTGCCCGTTCCACATCATGATTTATAAGTCCCATCTGCGCAGTTACCGGGATCTTCCTATCCGCTACGGCGAACTGGGAACCGTCTACCGGTATGAGCGGACGGGCGTCCTCCATGGTCTGTTGCGCGTGCGCGGCTTTACGCAAGACGACGCGCATCTCTTCTGCCGGCCGGATCAAATTGAAAGCGAAGTCAGCCAGGTCCTGGACTTCACGTTCTTTATCCTTGGCACCTTTGGGTTTACCGAGTTCGAGGTATTCCTCTCGACGAAGCCGGAAAAGGCCGTCGGCTCCGAGGAGCGCTGGACGCAAGCGACGAGCGCGCTCGAAGCGGCCCTGAAGAGCCGCAATGTCGCCTACCAGATCGATCCGGGCGAAGGCGTATTCTACGGACCCAAAATCGACATCAAGATCAAGGATGCCCTGGGCCGCTCCTGGCAATGTTCCACCATTCAAGTCGACTTCAACAATCCCGAGCGGTTCGAGTTGGGCTATATCGGGGAAGACGGTAAGGTGCACCAGCCGATCATGATCCATCGGGCCCTAATGGGCTCGATCGAACGGTTCTTCGGCATTCTGATCGAGCACTTCGGCGGGGCCTTTCCAACCTGGCTCGCCCCGGTGCAAGCGACGGTCATGGCAATCACGGACAACCAGCACCCCTACGTGGCCGAGGTTGTGGCCCAGCTCAAGGCTGCGGGCTTCCGCGCCGAAGCCGACCTGCGAAATGAAAAAATTGGACTCAAGATTCGAGAAGCGGAAAAAGCCAAAGTTCCCTTTATGTTTGTGGTTGGCGACCGAGAAGTGCAAAGTGGGACTCTGGCGATACGGGGCCGGAGCGGGGCCAACCTTGGCAGTATGACCGTCGCAGGAGCGCTCGATCTGCTTCGTGCAGACGTCAAGTCGGCAGGGCAGCAACATTCACTGACCCAATAAGAGGTGTCTTATCGTCCCCAAACTACGAGTTAATCGGGAAATTAGAGTGCGCGAGGTCCGGGTGATTGGTCCGGAGAGCGAACAGCTCGGGATTTTATTGACAGCTGATGCCTTCAAACAGGCACAAGATCAGGGCTACGACCTGGTCGAAATCGCACCGACGTCGGTGCCGCCCGTATGCCGCATTATGGACTACGGGAAGTACAAGTTTGAGCTGAGCAAGAAGGACCACCAGAATCGCCGGCACCAAAAGTCGACGCAGGTCAAAGAAATCAAGCTGCGTCCTCGAACGGATAAGCACGACTTGAGCATTAAGATTCGCCAGATCAAGGAGTTTCTCGCCGACGGCAACAAGACGAAAGTCGTCTTGACCTACCGCGGCCGTGAAATGGCGAATCAGGAGATGGGCCGATCGCTCATGACTATGGTGATTGCAGAAGTGGGGACGGAGGGCACGATTGAGTACGCCCCCCGCATGGAAGGGCGCAGCTTGATCATGATCGTGGCGCCGAAGTAAGACGGCGGCCCGAACGCTATTAACCAAAGGAAGCACCGATATGAAGAAGCGGAAAATGAAAAGCCATAGTGGAGCCAAAAAGCGGTTTAGCCGCACCGGCTCCGGGAAATTGGTCAGGAGAAAGGCGGGCAAACGCCATATCCTCACTAGCAAGACGCAGGATCGGAAGCGCCGGCTGAGCGGCTCGGTTCTCGTCGATAAGACCAAAGTGCAGGCGCTGGATCGCTTGTTGCCCTACGCCTAACCAAGACCGGACGAATCGCGTTAACCAAAAGGAGTATTGACTCATGCCTCGCGCAAAAGGTGGCCCAAAAACAAGACATCGTCGGAAGAAGCGGCTTAAGCTGGCCTCAGGGCAGTACGGCGGAAAGAGCCGGCTGTTCAGGACGGCAACAGAATCGGTCGATAAAGGTCAGGCCTACGCCTATACGGGACGGAAAAATCGGAAACGGGATTTCCGCGTCTTGTGGATTGCGCGCATCAACGCGGCAGTTCGGGCGCATGGATTGACCTATGGCCGGTTCATCAATGCCATGAAAAAGGCGAATATCCTCCTGGACCGGAAGGTCCTCTCGGATATGGCGATCAAGGATGCCACAGGGTTTGAGCAGCTGGTCGGTCTCGCCAAGCAGCATCTTGCCCCGGCGACAGCCTAAGCGTAGCCGCCTCGCACGAGCCCTCTTCGAATCATTGATGTGGAGAAAGTGCGGGTCTTGAGGAATGCGCCGACCGGCGTAGGCCTCAAGGCCGTTCGGCTAGTTGCGTCAGCTCGATTTCAAACGCCACGGCTGGCACGCTAATCTGCCAGCGCTCGAGTACTTCCGGGTGTAGCTCCCCGATCACACCAATCTGTTGCCCCTCACACACGATGGCCCCCACTCGTCCGGCAAGAAACGACGGATGCTGGATCGGCTCCAAGCTGTACGCCTGGTTCACATAGTAAAACAGCGTGTCCAGGCAGGAATGGACTTCGGAGAAATGCGCATCGGCATGCGCAATCAGGCCGCCCAGGACCACTGCGGTGCGGGACCCGAGGGGCTGCGTCAGATCCAGCTTGGCCACTTCGCCCGCCTCGAACAACCGATGGGGATAGAACGCCCGGTTCGATGCCGTTTCCACGCGCAGCAACGACGGCAACATCCATTGGCGCAGGGCGGAAAAATTCTGGGACATCACATTGTCCACCTCGACCAATTGCCCCCACTCAGTCCCTGCTAGCCGCATCGCATCGCGCAGGTCTTGCGGCGAGCCGAGGATGTTGGAAATGATCTCTTGAAAGCCCATGCCGACCATGAGCGCCCGCACCCGGTCGGAGACTTCTTCGATGCGCGACAGGCCACCGACCGTAAAATCTGAGGGCATCACTGGGAGAAAATCCGCATATCCTCGGCTAATCGCGACATCCTCGACAACGTCCATCGCATGCATCAGGTCCTGCCGATACGGCGGCAACGTCACCGTCACATGATTCCCGTTGGCCTGCACCTCATAGCCGTAGGCCGTCAGCGCCTTCACCACTTCCTTGGCGCCAAGCGTCTGCCCAAGAGCCTGCTCGATGGTGCTAACGAGAAGCGTCTGTGACTTCTTAAGATCCTGCGGCGTCACGACGTCCTGGCCTAGCGCCGTTTTATAGGGATAGCGCACGTCGATCGGCTCGATGGCTGCCCCTCGATCCGCTAAATTCGCCGCGAAAATATTCAGGGTCAGGACGACCATCGGCAAGTCGGTGCCCGTCACCTCGACGAAGAGCGCATCGTCTCCCACCTTCACTTCACCGACTTCACGGCTGTTGATGATCGGCGGAAACGACAGGGGCTGTTGCGTCGCATCGCGCAGCACGGGCAGACGGTCCTGCCCCGCAAGGATCTCGCCGAACTCTAACCCCTTGGGATGGACGAGCAACATCTCCCCCAGCGTCATGACCGTATCCATGCCCAACGGCATGAAGCTCACGTCCTCTGGCTTCACCAAGTCATAGGCGATCGGAAACTCGATCGCCGCAAGGCGATAGATTCCGATCGACACAGTTTTACGTTTGCGCCCGAACATCTCGGCAAGCTTTTCCTGAGTCTGGATCAGCTGCGCGAGGCCCTCCTGGGTGACGCGGTAGCCAGTCGCCGTACAGGCCGCCACGAAGGGCCGGACCTGCTCCATGCCAGGGGCCACATGCAATCGCTTCAGTGCTTTCGGCTTGGTCGTCAGGAACTTGTATGCGGCAAGAGCGCCCTGCCGCTTCACCCGGATCTGCCGCGCAATCCCTTCGCAACACCAGAGATCTGGGCGGTTGCTGTCTTGCAGCTCGATGCGCAGCTCGCCGCTGTCGGGGTTCTGCCCCTTCAGCTCGCCCTTCACGAGCATCAAGGAATCTTCCAGTTGCTCCATCGTGATCGACTGGCGCGTTTCTCCAGGCCCTGTGAGCAAGCCTTCGAGATCCTGTTTGAAAATCGTAATCGTGGGCATGGGCGTACTAGAAAGCCCCCTTGGTGGAGCGAATCAAATCGAGACTGTCGGTGAACAATTCGCGAATATCGTGAATGCCGAGCGCCACCATCGCCATACGGTCGAGCCCCAGTCCCCACGCGATCACCGGCACGGTGACGCCCAACGGGAGGGTGACTTCCGACCGGAAGAGGCCGGCCCCGCCCAGCTCCATCCAGCCGAGCTTTGGATGGCGCACATGGAGCTCGACCGACGGTTCGGTAAAAGGGAAATAGGCCGGGAGGAATTTGACTTCTTTCGCCTGCGCCACTTCACGCGCAAAGAGATTCAGCAGGCCGAGCAAGGTGCGGAAATTGATATCTTCGCCGAGCACGATTCCTTCCACCTGGAAGAAATCCGTCGCATGCGTCGCATCGACTTGATCGTAGCGGAAACACCGAGCGATGGAGAAATACTTGCCCGGCACAGCCGGCTGTGCCGCCAGCGTATGGGCCGAGACGGCTGTGCCCTGGCTCCGCAACACCAACCGCCGCGCCCGCTCCATATCGAAGGAATAGTGCCAGCCGGTTGAACCGGTTGAGCCACCGTCCTGATGGGCCTGCGCCACTCGGGACAAAAACGGCTCCGCAATCGACGCAGCCTGCTTTGGCGCCTTGACGAAGTACACGTCATGGATGTCTCGGGCCGGGTGGAACTGCGGCATGAAGAGGGCATCCATGTTCCAGAACTCTGTCTCCACCAGCGGCCCCCGCATTTCCTGGAAGCCCATGCTCACCAGTTTCGTCTTCACGGTATCCAGGAACTCGCGGTAGGGATGTTTCTTGCCCGGCGCAATGCGCGGCGCGCGAAGACTGATCGTATACTTACGAAACCGCTTCGTCCGCCAGCTCCCCTCTTTCAACAACTCGGGCGTCAACTGGGAGACCTCTTCCAGGACGCCCTGCGTGGAGAGCTGCTGCGCGGCGGCGATGCCGGCCGCAGAGAGTTTGAGCGATCTGGCCACCCGATCATCGATACGGAAAGGTTCTTTCGCGTTCCCGCGTTTCACCGCATGATCCTGGATGACCTGCTGGTGCGCTTCCGGGAATGTCTGCAGCGCGCGCGTCGTGCCATGGAGCTGTTGCAACAGACCCCGTATCGCTTCCGCCGTCTGACTCGGCCGGCCGGTCGATTCGAGACACCCGCCTTGCACAATGAGGAGCGCGCCTTCCTTCTTGAGCCGCCCGATCGCACCGCTCACCTCCGCCGGTTCCAGGCATTCCCGCGTTTGAATGTCCTGAATGGTGAGGCGCTTGCCGGTGGTGGCCGCGTCGCGGGCCGCGGATAGGACCCGTTCGATCGGGGAATATTTTTCAAAATACAGTTCGCCGATTTTGGTGAGTGACACAATCGGCGTCACCGTCTCGGTATCGACCGTGAGCAACGACTTGGCCAGCAGCCATTCGACCGCCATACTCAATTGCGAGGGTTCTAAGCCAGAGGTCTGCGCCAACTGCTCCGTCAGGAGCACCGCAGAGGGATCAGCCCCGAACGTCGATAAAACTTTGACTTCGAGAGGATGAAGACTGTCGATGAGGGAAGCAATATCCACCCGCGAGACCTATCGGTGAGCAGAGACGCGCTGGGGCGTCGTGGAAGAAGGTTGGCCAGCGGCGCGCATCGCAGCAATCGTCGCGGCGTAATCTGGACTCGAGAAAATGGCCGACCCGGCGACCAACACGTCAGCGCCCGCGGCTAATATTTGGGCGGCATTGTCGATCTTGAGGCCGCCATCCACTTCGAGTAACGCACGGCTCCCAGCCCGATCGAGCATGGCGCGGGCCGCGGTAATTTTTTTTAGCGACGAGGTGATGAACTTTTGCCCGCCAAAGCCGGGATTCACCGACATGATCAGGACCAAATCCACCTCGGCAATGATTTCCTCAATCGTGCTAAGCGAGGTGGCGGGGTTCAGAGTCACTCCTGCCTTCACTCCTCGTTCCTTGATGGCCTGCACCGTGCGGTGAAGATGCGGACAGGCTTCCACATGCACCGTCAGATAATCCGCGCCGGCGTCGACAAACTCGGCGATGAAGGCATCGGCATTGGTGATCATGAGGTGGACGTCGAGCGGCAACTTCGTGACTTTTCGGAGCGCCGCCACGATCGGCGGACCGATCGTCAGATTCGGCACGAAATGCCCGTCCATGACATCGATATGAAGGAAGTCGGCGCCGGCCCGTTCCACGGCTGCCACTTCATCGGCCAGCCTGGCAAAGTCAGCGGCTAAGATCGAGGGGGCGATATAAGTAGGGCGTGCCATCACAAAACCTTTCTCAGTCGTGCGGCGTAAAATCCGTCCATCGAGAACCGGTTTCCCACGGTCGAGAGCGCGCCTGACTCGGTGACAAATTCCTGTGCCGCGGGCGGAAGCCAGGAGGAGACAGACTCACGCTGAAACTCCGCATGGAGACGGCAGAATCGCTTGATCACGTCTTCGTTTTCTTCCGGCTCCGTTGAGCACGTACTATAGACTAGCACCCCGCCAGGCCGCAAGCATGGGGCCACCGCTTCGAGGATCTGATATTGGAGCGTCTGATGCCTCGAGAGCGACTGCTCATCCTTCCGCCACTTCGCTTCCGGATGGCGCCGGAGCACCCCGAGCCCGCTGCACGGCGCATCGACTAAAATTCGATCCACCAGCGGCTGGCCCGCAGCCGATTGCTTCACGGAAGGGCCCCATGCACGGGGCTCTCGAATATCCCCGTCGATGGGCACAACGTTGTGCACTCCGAGCCTGCGGCAATTGGTTCGCACCAAATCCAATCGAGCCCCGCTCCGATCGACGGCGTAGATGGTGCCCTTGTTCTGCATCAGCTCAGCCAGATGAGTCGATTTTCCTCCCGGCGCGGCACAGGCATCCAGCAGGATCTCGCCAGGCTGCGGATCGAGGAGGAGCGGCACCAATTGCGCCGCTTCATCCTCGACATAAAAAGCGCCTTCGTGAAAGCCGGGCAGCGAGGGCACAGGCCCTCCGTCTTCAAGCACAATTCCGAACGGGCTGACGGTGGTCGGCCTGGCCGGCAGGCCGGCTTGCGCAAATTGTTCGAGAAGCGCGGCCCTGGTCGTGACCAGTTGGTTCACCCGTAGCGTCATCGGAGGCACAACGCTCACCCCTTCGCACGCCGCTTCCGCAGCGGCAGGCCCCAGCCGCTCCACCCAGCGGCGGCTGAGCCAGGCCGGAACCGAGTACTTCACCGCGAGCGCCTGAACTGGGTCCTGGTCCATGCTAGGCCAGGGCTCAGGCGGATGACGCAAGAGCGAGCGCAGCACCGCATTGACGAGCCCACTCCAGTCCCTGCCGACTGTGCCGGCAAAGGCCCGGGTCAGATTGACCGACTCGTTGACGGCAGCAGACTGGGGAATGCGATCCAGAAACAACAATTGGTACGCCCCAAGCCGGAGCACCATCTGCACGGCGACGGGTAGACGAAGCAGTGGCTTATCTAAGACCGGCTCAAGCCGCCAATCGATAGTCGCACGCCGCCGCAAGGCTCCATAGGTGAGCTCGACTGTGAGGGCCCGATCACGGCCATCGACGGCGCCGCGCGCGAGCGCCCGATCCAACAGCACATCGACCCCCTCCTCGCTCGTCTCAGACTCCACCAGCAACGAGAGGGCAATCGCACGGGCTGACGGTGCGGTCTGGGCAGTAAAGAGGGATCGAGGACCAGATGCCATAGGGAACTCAGAGGATCTTTCGATGATTGAATGAATGGACAGGCACCTAGGAAGGAATCGATCGCCCTAGCTGCAATCCGACGGCAATCGGATGACCAGCCACATATTGCGCAACAGCCATGCGGCGGCTGTTGGCTGGCTGCAACTCCAGCAGAGCCAGAACGCCCTCCCCGGTTGCGACATGAATCGCCTCGTTCGTGACCGCCACCACGGTGCCAGGCGTCTTCGTGGTTGACCCTGGGAGGGCGTGCGCTCGCCAGATCGTCCAACGGTCGCCCCCCGGCGCGGCGGTATAGGCTCCCGGCCAGGGAGCCAGGCCACGGATCCGATTGGCCAAAGTCACGGCAGGCAAGGTCCAATCGATGCTCCCATCTTCTTTTTTCAGCAAGGGAGCCATGGTCGCTTGTGAAGAATCTTGTGGCGTCGGCACGAGGGTACCGGCCTTCAGTTGGGCAATCGTCTCGACCAGCAACCGGCCTCCCAGCGCAGCCAACCGTCGAGCGAGCGTGGCCGCCGTATCGTCAGCAGTAATGGGGATAGCCTCTTGCCGCAACATCGCGCCAGTATCCATGCCCTCATCCATCAACATGGTCGTAATGCCCGTTTCGCGTTCGCCATTGATGATGGCCCATTGAATCGGACCGGCGCCGCGATATTTCGGGAGCAGCGATCCATGCACATTGATGCAGCCACGCGGAGGCAGCGAGAGCACCGCCGGAGGCAAGATGCGCCCGAACGCCGTGACTACAATCAGGTCTGGCTTCCACCCGGCCAAGGTCTGGAGAAATTCAGGATCCTTCATCTTGAGGGGTTGCAACAGAGGAATCCCCTCTCGCTGCGCCAGGAGCTTCACCGGCGACGGAGCGAGGACCTGCCCCCGCCCTTTCGGACGATCCGGTTGCGTGACCACGCCGACCACGACATCGTCCGACTGCAATAGGGCTTCAAGAGAGGCCGCCGCAAAATCCGGCGTGCCCATAAACACAATATGCATATGATCGCTTTAGCATTGCAGATGCGTGAAAGCAACCGGGCCGCGCGGCGGCTGGCTTGACTTGCCGTTGAACGCTTTGTTAGCATCGCTCTGCGGGGTGGAGCAGCCCGGTAGCTCGTTGGGCTCATAACCCAAAGGTCAGAGGTTCAAATCCTCTCCCCGCAACCAACCACTCTTTTCCCGACTCCCCAACTATTTGCGCCGCGGTTTTCACGCCCTACTCGCAACGAGCGCATGTCATTCGGCCGTTGTGTCCCCGCCTGCGGCCCTGCAGGCGGTGTGCGTGCGCGGCGTCTCACCGGCCTATGTCACCTAACGGCTGCTCCGTCACGATCAGGGGGCCGCGCGGATTAGGGAAGAGAACATTGGAGGCCTCAAGCGCCTCCCGACCAGGAGTCGGGTGACAGTCGGGAGTCATCACGATCCCCCAGTGCTGATTCTCGCTACAGATATTGTCGATCAGAAGCGCCTCCGCGTGATGAAAGAGGAGCATCCCGCTCAGCATATTCTCCCAGCACCGGTTCCTGACCAGTTCCGGATGGCTTCCGGGGTCACGCACCGCAATCCCGAAATGATGGTTCCCCATACAGACATTGTCGGCAATCCTCGGCTGGGCTCCGGCAAACACGAAAATCCCCGATTCGCGGTTGCCGCAGACTTCGTTCTCGATAAATGTCGGACGCGATTGCGGACCATAAATCACCACGCCGGACAAAATACCTTCCGTGGCGCGGCACTGCGACACCACACAGGAAGAATCGAGCAGGTTCATGGCGGAATGTTGATCGCTGCCGACGTATCGAAACGTAATCCCGGAGATGCGGCCGCCTGGGACCTGCTGGAGATAGAGCGGCCCTCCGCGCCGGGAGAAAATCTGCACCGCATCTCGCCCCGCCCCCACCAAATAAACCGGCCGCCCCATGACAAAAACTTTGTCCTCGTAGATCCCGGGGCGAACAAAGACTTGGTCCTGCTCCCCTGCATCCAGTAGCGCCGCACTGGGCCTGGGATAGGCGTCGCCATCATTCGCATCGACGATCAAGGTTTTTCCACCGAGTGGATTCGGCGGAGGCTCAGTCCTCATCTCTCACTCCCTTCACTCTCTTCACTCTCTTCTCCTTCGTCCCTCAGCCTCTAGCCGCCTGGAGGACTACCTGCATATCCTGTCGCCTCGCGCCCGCCTCAGGCGGAGGGCGCACCACAAAGTCGAGCTGCGTCAGCGTGCTCTATCGCGCAGGCAGGGCGTCGCGCCAGCTGGGCCCGTTCGGCACAATCGTGCCCAGGATCACGGGATGCGCCGCGCCAGTGACCGATGGAAGGTTGCCACATTGGCCTGTCACGGTTTGATAGGCCAGCACGGCAAAGGCCACCGCTTCAAACGACTTGCTGTCCCAGCCGATGGCGTCGAATGTGGTGACCGGCACCGGAGCGAAGACCGTTGCAAGATGGCCCATGATCGCGCGGTTGCGGACGCCGCCGCCCCCCACCACCACTTCATCGATCTCCCCCTTGATCCAGCGCCGCGACGTGCCCACCGCCTTGGCAGTCCAGAGACTGCAGGTCGCCAAGAGATCCGCGATCGAGAGGCCTCGTTGCTGCTGAATCGAGATCAGCACGTCAATCAGTTCCGGACCAAAGGCTTCCCGCCCGGTCGATTTAGGTGGCCGTTGTGACAACACCGGATGGGCGAGCAGCGTCTTCAGTAATGGTGCATCGACCTGCCCCTTCATCGCCAACCGCCCACCGCGATCCATCGACAGCCGTCCCTCCGTCAACCGCGCCATGAGACTGTCCAACACTATATTGGCCGGCCCCGTATCGAAGGCCTGTACCTTGGCCAGGTCTCCGCCTTTCGGCACATAGGTCACGTTGCTGATGCCGCCGAGATTCACGATCAATCGCGCGCGGCGCGCATGTTTCATGAGCAACGCATGGGCAACCGGCGCCAAGGGCGCCCCCTGGCCCCCTGCGGCCATGTCCCGCGTCCGAAAGTTTGCAACCGTGGTAATGCCCGTTCGCTCAGCGATCACCGCGGGCTCGGCAATTTGCAGGGTCGACCGAATCGTCCCGATACCTGGCACAGGGATGCCATGCGGCAGATGGTGCAGCGTTTGGCCATGAGACCCGATCAAGGCCACTTGGCCAGGCTGACGCTTGGCCTGCTTGATCACGCGTAATGCCGCCTTGGCGAACCATTCCCCCAGCAATACATTGAGGTGACAGACCTCCGCGGTCGTCCCGGACACAGCGGCGGAGAGGATACGCTGCTGTAACGAGCGCGGGTAGGCGATGGTGCGGGCCGCCAGCGTCTTCGCCTTGAGGGTGCGGCCTCGGCCAGTAATATCCACGAGCGCGGCATCGACTCCATCCCCGGAAGTTCCGGACATCAGTCCAACAACAAGCATCGCTACAGTCCTCCAGGGATCGTCGCAGAACGGTTTCGGGACTACGGAACCACTCGGTGTAAGCGAACAGTATGCCTACCATACTCCGCGTGGCCCATGGCCTATCCCACTACAGGATGCGCAAAAAATTCGTCTGCGGTGGCCATCGTTCGTGACGCGCCGGTCGTATCGCGTCGCCGCCGACGCGGTAGACTGTTTACGCGATACGCTTCATAGGTTTCGAGAACGCCGCGGGCGGACTTTTTCCGCATCCTGTTAGGTCGCTACGCTAATGGAACGGCTCGATCGGGTCAAGCGGAGAGGCTAGACAGGCGCAAGAGCCGACCGTATGATGGCGCACGCGAATCAAGAGCGGCTTGCCAAGGATTTCATGACCGCACGGGACCTCATCGACACATGGGCGCACCGGCTTGAAGCCGAACAGACGCAGGTGAGCACGACTTCGCTCGACCAGCCCCTTACTCAGGTCTCGTGCCGCCTGGTGCGCACGGTCGGGACCTTGCACCTCTACGAGCTCACCCTTCCACACGGCGCTTCCCTCGCACATGACACGCCTCTCTCCATTATCCCACCAAACGACCTGGAGCTGACCGAAGGCCTCGTGCTCGGCGGGCAGGACAATGTCGTCCTCGTCCAGACCTTCGACCACATCGGACAGTCCTGTACCGATGCCACCGTGGTGCCGGATCGGGCGGGCCTTTTAGCGACCTCGGGCAAACGGTTACGCGACATGCTGGCGCAGCCAGACTCCTATCGACTCGGTCCGGCAGACCGCCTGGCGCCCCTCCTCGACACAACGGGAGCCGCAGAACCCTCCGGCGCCAGCCCGTCGATCCTCTTGACCCTCTGGGCGGACGACCTGTCAGTGCGGCGGCAGCGATTGGCCACGCTGGCGATCGACCTGATTCGCGCCAACAAACGCATGCTGGTCGTCTGCCCCGATCACCACCGGGCGGATGCGCTCATCGGCACCATCGCGCGAGCCATGACCGCCGCGGGGCTCACCTATAAGACCTGGGTGACTCGCTATGAAATGGCCTTAACCCAACAGGCCGATGGGGTCAGCATTCAGGAGCTGGGGTTCGAAGCGCAGATGCACCAGTTCTATGCCAAGTCGCGCGCAGACAAAGCCGCGCTCCGGCGCAAGTACGAGCGGTTTCGTGAACTGACCCCTGTGTTAGCCTATAAGGCACAGAAGCAAAAGGATCTCGATGAAGTCCGCCTTCTGGAATGGCGCTTGATGACGCAGCTCACCGATGTCCAGAACAAGATCACAGACGTGAACGCCACCCTGGCAGAATATGACAACCTCCCGCTCTTCCAGAGGCTCCGCCTGCAGACTGTCGGGAAAAATGTCTCCTCGCTACATCAATACCTCGAACTGTACGCGAGTCAATGTGCCGAACTGAAGGGAGAGCTCGATGTGGCTCAGACACGCATCAATGAACTCGTGCCGGAAGCCGCGGTGCCGAAAGACATGCGACCGGAGTTCGACGAGCTCAAAGAAGACATCGTCCATCTGGGTGGGACCAAAAAAATCCGTGAGATACTCGCGGCGGAGGACGACACCAACCGGCAGGCCTTCATCCAGAACCGGCGGCTCGTGGTCACCACCGCATCGCGAGTGCTGAGCGATCCCCTCTTCAGCCGCGTCCGGTTCGACGTCTTGCTCGCCGATGAAGCCCCCTGGATCGCGGCGGCCCCCCTGCTCGGCGCAGCCGGGCTCGTGCGCGAGCGGATCGTGCTCAGCGGCGACACCCGGGACATCGCGGCTGCTGGGCTCTGGGCCTCACAAGCGGGACCAGCCAGATAATCACACCCTTGCTTGACGGGGACCGCCATAATTCAGGATAATCCCCTTCCACCTCGATGTGCCGAAGTGGCGAAACTGGCAGACGCACTAGATTCAGGTTCTAGCGCCCGTAAGGGTGTGCGGGTTCAAATCCCGCCTTCGGCACCAACCACTAAACATCTCTTCCATCATGGCGTTTCGCCGTTTCAGCGCCATCATTTCCCACACTGACTAACACCCCTTCGGGGGCCTGTTTGGGCTGAATTGTCAAGTAACTGTCAAGTGAGCTGTCCGGCTGGGGGTCCAGCACCCGAACCGCTGAAGTCAGGCGTTTGGGTGAAAGATGGGCATGCAGGTGCGTGGAGTTGCGACGTATCCGTAGTGGGGGTAGAGTAGGGCTCATCATTCACCCGGAGCTCCCAGTGGTAGCCATAGGAAGAGGACGCATCATGAAAACACTCTGTTTAGCCGTGCTGGTTGGAATGTTGTCGGGATGTGTGACCGCTCCTTCGGGACATTGGGAGCAGACTGGGCGAACGGAGTTGGAAACCCAGGACGATCTTGCGCATTGCGAGAAAGTGGCCTATTTGGAGTCTCATCGCAACAAAACCGAGGAGCCTTTCAAGGGAGCGATCATTGAAAAGCAGTGCATGCAGCGGCTGGGCTACACGTACATCAATAATCCGAAGTAGTTCTGGTTGGATCTCGAATCAATGTCAAGGGGTGCAGGGGAATCGCCCGTGCAAGTTCGATGATCTCGACATCGAGGGTATTCGACAGGCGAAAGGTGCGTGAGGCATTCTGAATGGTAGGCTGCTGCCGATTTTGTTGACACCTCCCTTACACTCATTTCGCTTGCCGTTCCAACTCTATCGAGCCAGGTGCACCGCCGTCGAGTCTGGCGTGACCATGGCCGTCCACGTCGGGTTCCCTCTCTGTGGCCCCGCCCTGCCTGACAATAGCCCCCCAGCCGTCATCGTGGTCGACAACAGGTGTTATTACCGTGTTAGCGGGATGCACAAACTGGGCAGAATGGAGGCAGAGAGCAACAAAGAGAAACAAAGAGGCAAGAGGCTGCCACCGCATGAAGAAGGGGGATCGCTGCGCCTATCAAGGCCTTCAGCAATCCCCCTTTGTGTGATCCCCTGGCGCACCAACGGAATGACTTCGTTCCCGTTAGGCAGAAGGTCCTTACATGCCTCCGACTTCCCCCCTCGTTTCCAGTATCACGAATTCCCCCTTCATGTGGGCATGAATGTCACACCAGAAGGGAACCTGCAGCGTGCCGCTGGCCGCGGTTACCGAAGCTGAATGAGATTCTTTAACGAAGCGCAACGTCATGGACTTCCCAGGATCGAGATGATAGGCCATGAACCCTTTGTTTTTCGAGTCGGTCATCTCCACACCATCGCCCTGCTTCTTGAGGGCTCCCTTCGTGAACATCGAGGACGTGATCCCATGGGGGATGGTGCCCTTGTTGTGGACCACGAACCCGGTCAAGGACTCGCTTTCCATATGGCCTTTTACAGTGAACCCCAGGTCGGTGATCGTGACCTCGACGTTCTTCTCAGCTGGAGCCTGGGCCATGGATAGGCCCGCTAGGCTCATCACCGTCAAAGTTACAATTCCCATAGCTACAGGAATCAGCAACCGTCTGCATGCACGTGTCGTTTTCTTCATCACGTCCTCCCTGTGAGTTGAAATGATAACATACGTTGTCGCACACGATGGCGTTACATTCTTACATGGTCAAAAATCCCTCCCATGGTACCGAACCCTCGAAAATGTGTCAACCCAAAGTTCCTCCTATTGATAATTTTGAATTTATCGTTAAATGCTGATATAAACCAATTAGTTGAGATCATTATACGGCTGTAACTTTTCCGTAATTTTCAGTCCCGCACGGTCATCGATTAGAAAATTCTCATCTCGAGGGCTGACGCGTGCGGGGCGCGAGAGGCCTCCAAGCCGGTGATTGCGCGCGCGTCCAGCTTGAAAAATTGTCACGTAACTGTCATGTGGCCTTCTCCTGCCGTGTGACTGTGCCCGGACACGTCGGGCGCCCTTCTGCCTGCCCCCGCCTGCCGACGAAGGCTAACCAGGCCTACGTTGGATGCTTGATGTAGGTGTACCCCAGCCGCTGCATGCACTGCTTTTCGATGATCGGTCCTTTGAAGGGCTCATCGGTTTTGTTGCGTTGAGACTCCAAATAGGCCACTTTCTCGCAATGCGCAAGAGCGTCCTCAGTTTCCAGCTCCGTTCGCCCAGCCTGTTCCCAATGCCCCGAAGGGGCCGTCGCACAGCCCGACAACATTCCGATCAACACCGCTCCATACACTAGCTGCATGAGGCCTCCTCCTGTTGCGACCCGGGGCGTGACTGTGCCCGTACACGTCGGGTCCTCTTCTGCATGCCCATGGGCTGCGTGCGTTCGTTATTACGATCGCGAGGCCCGCATGTTAGCGGAAAGAAGCACCCGCAGACGGCTCTGAAGGGCGGTGAGATCATTGAGCAGTTCGATTTTGGTTGCACGAAGCAGCTCTCCGATGGCACAGGCGCCATGGCCCCCGACCGCCACGGCCCAGCGCGCCGACAGCGGCGCGAGTTCTTTGAGGAGCTGGCGCACCTCGGTCTCTGATTTAATTTCGATCAGCGAGAGCAGGACGAGATCCGGCTGGATCCGATCGCAAAAATCCAGCAGGACCGCAACGGGAAGACTCGGACCGAGGTAATAGACGTGGCAGCCGCTGACCGCGGCCAGATAGGCCGAGGCTTGTGCCCCGATCTCATGGGTTTCACCGTCCGGGCAGGCAACCAACACGCGTGGTCCGAATTCATTCACCGGCAGGTGGTTCATAGCCGAAAATATTTTCTGCTGGACGATCTGCGTCACATAATGTTCGGCCGCCATAGAAATTCGGCCCTGGTGCCAGAGCTCCCCGACACGCACTTGCAGGGGGAGCAGAATCCGCTGGACGGCCTCGTCAAACGGAATGACGGCCACGGCGCCGTTCAGTTTGCGTTCGAATCCGACTTTATCGAACGGGTCGAGCAAAGCGAGCAAACCCTCTACCAGCCGCGCATGGGGCTGCTGCGCCTCTGCGAAGACAGGCGTCATGTTATGCATGCGGGCGACCAACGCCGCACGCCCCTCGTCTGCGAGGGCCCCGATCGTGGCCCCTTGCTCCATCTGCGCCTTCAAAAAGCGCAGGAGCGCCACTTCTTCGTCACTATATTCACGATAGCGATTGGCGCTTCTGGAGGGCACGACAAGCCTGTGTCGCCTCTCCCAGATGCGAATGACATCCTTTGAAAGGCCCGTAAGTTTCGCAACCCTATGAATTCTATGCGTATTCATATTTACAGGCTGACTATAACGCGATGTCCCATGTTTGTCAAATATTATAATGAAAAACATTTGACATGTTTAAAAAAACTCTTTACGTTAAGGATGCAATTGCTTGCAACGTTGGACGCAATCTAAAGTAGGAGGATGTATGGCAAGAGCATTGATCGAGGGCGTAGAAGCTGAACAGCGCGCGAGTCACGGGTTCGGTTCGACGGTCCAGGGGCAACTCATCTGCCGCCGGTGCGGGGGTCTAATGATCGACGACCTCGGCATGGACCTACTGATGAACGGCATCGGCGAGTTAAAATTTCCCGCCACACGCTGTGTGCAGTGTGGGGAGGTTCTGGATCCCGTCATTCTGCAGAATCGCCAACTCCGGCAGCCTTCGATGCCGAACGGGGTGCTGGAAAAATGACCTCGGTCAATGGCATGATGCGCGGTGAGGCGCAGTGCGCTCAGCCGTCAGGGTCGTCCTGGCGTTCCTAAACTAAGGAGGTTTCTCATGCGGAGTCAAACAATGTTGCAGGCCGTCTTGGGCGTGGCGTTGATGGCCGGCGCCATCTCCCTCGCGACGGCGGCCGATCTGCCGAGCAGCGACAAGGACATGGTGCCCATCCCACGGGGTGAGTTCACCATGGGGAGCGACGACCATTCGGATGAAACCCCCCACCAGGTCGTGCTCGATGCCTATCTAATCGACAAGTACGAGGCGTCGAATGCTCGGTATAAAGAGTTTATGAAAGCTACCGGTCAGTCGGCCCCCGCGTATTGGGATGACCCGCGGCTCAGCAAGGCCAATCAGCCCGTCGTCGGCGTAAACTGGAATGAAGCGAGCGCCTTCTGTAAATGGGACGGCAAGCGCCTTCCGACGGAAGCCGAATGGGAGCGAGCGGCCAAAGGTCCGAGCGGCGACAACCATTATCCGTGGGGCCATACACTGGACCCCAAGAAAGCGAACTACGGGCAGAATGTCGGCCACACCACGCCGGTGGATTCCTATCCGGAGGGCGTAAGCGGATTTGGGGCCTACAACATGGCGGGCAATGTCTTTGAATGGGTCGAGGATTGGTATGACCTAAAATACTACAAGGAGAGCCTAGCGCTCAATCCACGGGGCGCCGAGAAGGGCTACAACTTTGCCAAACAAGGCCCGGTCAGGGTGTTGCGTGGCGGTTCGTGGCTCGCGGCAAGCGGCTCCCTCAACACGAGCCATCGGTTCTGGAATCAGCCGGAGAATAATTCCTATGGGGTCGGCCTCGGGTTCCGGTGCGCGAGGACCGCGCAGGCCGTGTCGGTTGATACCAAGCAAACAGGCCGCAATGCCTTCATGCAGGCATTAATAGAGATGGGCGCGGAGAGGAACACCGATGCGATGGCCTCCATCGAAAAGGCATTGGCTGCGGAGCCGGGCAATAAGGAATACCTGGCAACCCGTGACCTGATCAAGCAGAGCATGAAGAAGAAATAGTTGTAGCACTGATGGAAGGGGGCGGCAGCACCGCCCCCTTCCGAAGATCCACTTCGTGGCAGGAGGTCTCACATGAATAGATACAGGGCCCTAGTAACCGCAGTCGTAGTCGCAGGCGTGGCGATGCTCTCCGGAACAAGCCAGGCGGAAGAATCCTTGATCCCTAAGGAGATGGTCTATGTCGGGCATGGGCCCTTCGTGATGGGGATTGACAAGGTACGACCTCCGGACTCAGAAAAAAAATCCTACCTGTCTAGCAAAAGAATGAAAATGCCTTGGTCCGCTGAGGCGTTGGAAGACGAAAGTCCGGCCCACACGGTGGTCCTAGACTCCTACCTCATAGATACATACGAAGTCTCGAACAAGGACTATGGCCAGTTCATCAAGGCGAAAGGTCACCCAGCCCCCGCCTACTGGGACGATCCACGCCTGAATAAGGCGGAGCAGCCGGTGGCGGGGGTGAATTGGGGGGATGCGCAAGCGTTCTGTAAATATCGCGACAAGCGGCTCCCGACGGAAGCGGAATGGGAGAAGGCCGCGCGCGGGCCCAAAGCGACTCTCTATCCCTGGGGCAATGAGTTCGATGCGGCAAAAACCAATTACGGCAAGAACCACGAGGCGTCCATGCCCATCAATGCCTATCCAGAGGGAGTCAGCTACTACGGCGCCTACAACATGGCCGGCAATGTCTTTGAGTGGGTCGCTGACTGGTACGACCCCCGCTACTACGGAAAGCTTGAAAGCCCGGTGAATCCGACCGGCCCGGCAAAAGCTGTCTGGATAGGGGGAACCGGCACCTATGTAGATCGGTTGACGGTCGGTGAAAAGCGGGTCATTCGTGGCGGATCATGGATCGCGCCGGAAGGCACGGTCAAGGCGACGCACCGGTTTTGGAATGACCCGCTCAATAACAGCTACGGCGTGGGCTTGGGCTTCCGCTGTGCCAAGACCGCCCCGCCAGAAATCGAACAGCAGATCCGGGACAGCTACATCGCGACCTTGGTGGACATGGGACGTGAACGGTTTACAGAGGCGCAGCAAACCCTGAGCCTGGGGTTGGCCATCGATCCCAAAAACGTCGAACTCTTGGAGCTCCGTTCTCAGATTGAGCAGTCGATGAAGCGGCCTTAGGGGCATGGTCAAACGGTTGTTCTGAATGGTGTAATCGTGACGGAGGTGGACCTATGATACCCGACAAGATTTGTCTTCGAGGGCTCGCCCTCATTGCGCTCCTCGGGGCCGCGCCTCTCCAGGCCGGTTCCATCGATCCGGCCAAGCCCCCTCAGCCGGAGCGCGTGCAGGCCGTGCATGAGGCCGAGCAGGATGTGGACCGCGCCTGGGAGGTCTATCATCGCGCGGCCTTAGGCGGAACGGTCGCCTCCCCTGCCCTGCAGGCGGACATCGAGGAGCACCTGCACAAAGCCAGGAGCCTCATCACTCAGGCGCACGAGGCGGCCGCGCAGGGAGACAGCCGTGCAGTGAACCGTCTCGTGAGCCAAGTGAAGGCCCATACCTCAAAGGCCATCGAGGAAAGCAAGGAACAGAAGAAATGACGCAAGGTCTGAAGAAAAAAAGAACCGGCTGGGACACGATCGCGGCGCTAATGGCCCTCGCGTCGGCCATCGCCACAACAACTGTCGTGGCCGCGCCCACGGCTCAAAAAGAAGTAGACCAAGTTCGCATGGTGACCATTTCTGCTGGCGCATTTCTGATGGGCAATCCAGACGGCAAAGGCCGAGCAGATGAGTCGCCACAGCGCTCTGTGTACCTCGACGAGTTTGCGATCGATCAAGTTGAAGTGACGAATGAACGGTATCTGGTGTTCGTGGCAACCACCGGCCACCGAAGCCCTCTGAATCCCTATGGCGCCGACCCGCTCGCGTCCGTGAAGGGCATCGAGCAGCTTCCGGTCGTGCAGACCACCTGGTACGACGCCACGTCCTATTGTAGCTGGGCCAAGAAACGGCTCCCGACCGAAGCGGAATGGGAGAAGGCCGCGCGCGGTCCCGACGGGCGCCCGTTTCCTTGGGGCGATGAACCCCCCACAGCGAAGCGGGCGAACTTCGACCGTGAGTGGGACGAAGGGAAAGCCTTGCATCCGGTCGGATCTTTGCCAGGCGGCGATTCCCCTTACGGCGTGAAGGACATGTCGGGGAATGCGCGCGAATGGGTGCAGGATTGGTATGACCCGGAGTACTACCAACATGCGCCGAATCGAAATCCCCAGGGGCCTGACAAGAAGGGCGTACTCCGATCGATTCGCGGGGGATCGTGGCATAGCCCAATCTTCGACATCACGACGACGGGGCGCGGGCGTGGCGGATTCGCACTGCAGACCCACGGGACGGGCTTTCGCTGTGCCCGGAGCCTCGGCGGCCAGCTTCAGCAGAAGTAGCTAATGGGACGGAGTGAGGCGATGGGACGAGATGCCCGCGGCAAGACGGACGGGGGCCGAGTTCTTCTCCCTGCCAGGGTGGCGCCGCTACGCCGCACGGCGTCTCCCGCTGAGGCGGAGAGGGCCCTCTCGCCTCAGTCTAGAAATGGGGCTGGTGACACGTCCGCGCGGCCCTGGGCCTCACGCGCAGCCGGGCGACTCACCACTTGTCGGTCGTGCTCGGTGGTCCGGTAAGGAGATGCGCCATGCACATTGTGGTCACAGGCGGAACGGGCTTCATCGGCCGGCCCTTATGTGTCGCGCTCGTTCAGGAGGGGCATCGGGTCACGCTCCTCACGAGAAGGAAGGAAGAGGCGCACCGGTTGTGCGGCCCCGCGGTGACGGCCGTCGAGTGGAATGGCGCAGAGACGGGGGCCTGGGAGGAAACTCTCGAAGGGGCCGATGCAGTCATCAATCTCGCCGGGGCGCCCATTGCCGAGGCACGCTGGACCGACGCCCGCAAGCGACTCCTCACGCTAAGTCGGATCCGCACCACTCGCCTGCTAGTCGGAGCCATGTCCCGCCGGTCCTCCAACCCTCGCCTGCTGATTAGCGCCTCCGGTATCGGCTACTACGGATCCTCCGACGATCATATTCTGGATGAGACGGCGCCGCGCGGGCAAGGGTTTCTAGCGGATCTCTGCCTGGCCTGGGAAGCAGAGACGCTGCGCGCTGCGGAGTTCGGTGTGCGCGTCGTCCTGTTGCGGACCGGCATGGTGCTCGAACAAGACGGCGGGGCCTTGCCGAAGATGGTGTTGCCGTTTCGGCTCTTTGCGGGCGGCCCGATCCTTCCGGGGACGCAATGGGTGTCCTGGATTCATCGACGCGATCACATCGGTTTGATCCAATGGCTGCTCACAGCCCCGAGCATCACGGGCCCCGTCAATGCGGTGGCACCAGCGGCCGTCAGGATGAACCGGTTCTGCGAGGTGCTCGGACAAGCACTCCATCGACCTTCCTGGCTCCCCGTCCCGGGCTTCGCGTTGCACCTGGCCTTAGGTGAGCTGGGGACACTCATGACTACGGGCCAACGGGTCCATCCGGCAAAGGCCCTCGCGGGGGGCTACGTCTTTCACTATCCAACGCTCGAAGCGGCCTTGCCGGCGATCCTGACGAAGGGATGAGAGAGGGCGTGATATGGGTTCGCTGATCGCTTATGTGCACCTGCTAGCCGTCGCGGTACTGGTCGGCAAGGTGGTGCTCTTGTCCTTCGTGGTCGCGCCGATCCTGGCGAAGACGCTAGAAAGAGAAGCCTTTAGCACGGTCGTTCGTCAATTGTTTCCTGCCTACTACGCACTGGGAATGGGTGCCGCGGTCGTAGGCGTGGTCTGCGTCACCGGCTTGGGGATGATGCACGACGTGAATCTGGCTCGGCATCTCATTGCCGCAATGTGGCTGATCATCCTGGCCGCCGAAACCTATTGCCGCGCGCTCCTCACGCCGCAGAGCAACGCCATGAGAGATCGACTCAAGGAGCAGGAATCGCGCGGGACTGTTGATCCCGCCTTACAGATCTCGTGGAATCGATTGCATCAACGGTCGGTCTATCTCAACTCGGTGGTGTTATTCGTAGGACTCTGTCTGCTGTGGCTGGTACACAAACTCTAATGCACAAGGGGAGAATCAGATGAACAGACGCAACATGGCCGCAATATTCCTTCTCACCGCTCTCTGTACGTTATCGGGCGGCACGAGTCAGGGGCTCGCCGCAGAGGGGCAGGCCACGCCCAAGAGTGATATGAGTCGACCGTACGGCGATGTGGCCAATCTGCCGAACGGGGTGATCGGCGTATCGTTGCATGTCGGAGCAGAACGGATCGGCGATCCGGCGTCGCTCTACGTGGCCCATGTCTATCCGGAGGGTCCGGCGCAGCAAGCAGGCCTCGCGCATGGAGATGAAGTGGTCACTGTGAACGGTGCGGCAGTTGCCGGGAAAACTTATGAGCAGGTCCTGAAGATGGTGCGCGGGGAAGCCGGTACCGTGGTGAAGCTGGGCGTGAAGGGAGACGGAGCCCCGCGCGAGCTTGCAATCACGCGCATCGGCAGCGAGAAGCTCTATCAGGGCGAAATGGGCTCCCATGGTAGTTCGGCACGATAGGGGGAGGTCATGCGCACTAGGCTGAAGACCGTCGCGGTGCTTGGACTCCTGGCCATGCTTGGCGGGGAACCAGCGTTCGGGGAACCAGCCGCCGCGGTGGTCGCTTCGCCTCGGGCCAGCCTGATGAAAGCGAATATCTACCTAATGGCCGGCGATTACCGTCGGGCGCTAGAGGCCTGTCAGAGAGAAATCGACAGCGCCCCCTCTGTCGAGGCCTATATCCATGTGACCTATGTCTTCCATGCGATCGATGCCTACTTAGACGATCTGTCTAAGGCGGAGCGGTGGAACATGGTCGAACAGTTACATCTGAATCTGGCCTACAAAGATCCGCAGGATTTAATCGATCCGCCCGGTGGGCTGGCCCGCATGGCGAAGGAAATGATTCAGGCGAGCGTCCAGCAACAAGCTGACGTGAGTGCGGCGATGGCCGCCAGGCTCAATAAGAGCGAAGCCGATCGGTTGTGGCAACAACAGACGCAATGGCGAACGGCAAATGCACAGACCTGGTGGACCGGTATGCCAGTCGCATGGCGTTAAAGAGAGCGGAATAGTGAACGGTCGGCTTCCGTCTAAGAGAGGCAATGATGCACGCACACCAAGTCGGGCTTGATAGCAACGCCCTGGGTAGACGCTTTCTGATCGGCCGCACGGTCGATTTGATCGTCATTGCCCTGTTGCCTGCCGATGCTTTCAAACGGTTCGGCGTGGCGGTGACCAGCCACGCGGCGTATCGCGTGAAGCGCCACTCGCCTGCCACACCCCGGCTCATCGATTATGGCGTCCTCTGGCTGAGACCCTGGGCCTGGGGACTGAGCCTGGCCTATGCAGGATGCGGCCTGGTGCGCGAGACCATGCATCAACTGTTGCTCCGCTTGCATCCTGTCGGATCCGAATTCGTGGCCACGACGAGGCTGTTTGTTGCCTATGTGATCTGGGGACGGGCCCTGTTCACCAACGCAGACCTGGCAGCGACGCAACACCCTAAGGGTTCGAAGGAGACCCACTAATGCGAGGGGTTGTCTGGCTCAGACGAGATCTGCGATTACAAGATCAACCGGCACTCACGGCCGCGTGCGCCGAGTGTGACGAAGTGATCCCGCTCTTCGTCTTCGACGATCCCATCTTGCGCGCGCAGCAACTCGGCTCGCCTTGTGTCACCTTCATGGTCTCCTGTCTCGCGGAGCTCGCTGGGGCCCTGGCCGATCATGGGCGTGCCTTACAGTGGCGCCGGGGGAATTACCTCGAGGAGGTGGTCCGGTTTGTCGCGGACGTGAAAGCCGACGTAGTCTACTGGAATCGAGACTACGAGCCGGTCGGGATCCTGCGAGATCAGAAAGTTCAGCAGGCGCTCATCGCCCAGAATGTGGCGGTCCGCACGTTCAAGGCCCATGTCGTCTTCGAGGCCGAAGAAATCAGAGGATCGACCGGAAACCCGTTGCAACGATACAGCGCCTATCGCACCCGGTGGTGGGCCAAGTGGCATGCCGCGCCCCCCGCGCCCCTGCTTGCCCCCTCTAAGTTGCGAGGCGTGCGAGCCGGTGCCTCAGCACCCCGGATTGCGCTGCCGACAGTAGAAGATCTCGGCTATCAGACCGTTCCCTTATGGATCACGCCGGGAGAGCAGGAAGCGCAGCGGCGGCTCCGCTGGTTTTTGGACGGCCCAGTCCATAGCTATGCCACGGGACGAAATCTTCCCGCGATCGACGGAACATCCAAACTGTCTCCCCACTTCCGGTTCGGGACTCTCTCGGTACGAACCGCCGTGCAGGCGGCCTTAGGCACGCTCGCGGCAGGCGGCCCCGTCTCGCGTCGCGACCTGCTCACCTGGATTGATGAATTGATCTGGCGGGAGTTTTTCCAGCAAATCTTATCCGCCTTTCCTCAAGTCGCCTCCGGCCCGTTCCGCGGCAAAGACGCACTGCCGAGACCCCGTCCGGCGGGGGCAAAATGGAATCGGCTCTATGCCGCCTGGTGTGAGGGACAGACTGGTTATCCATTGGTGGATGCCGGCATGCGGCAGTTGAACCAGACCGGGTGGATGCACAATCGCGTACGAATGGTCGTGGCGTCGTTTCTCATCAAGGACCTCAGGATCGAATGGCAAAGTGGGGAGCGCTATTTCATGCAGCAGCTCATCGATGCCGACCTCGCCGCTAACAACGGCAATTGGCAATGGGCCGCCGCGACCGGGACGGACTCCATGCCGGGGTACAGAATTTTCAATCCAATGCTGCAGAGCAAGAAGTTCGATCCGGAAGGCGCCTACATTCGGCAATATGTCCCGGAGCTGGCTGCCGTGCCTATGGATCGGATTCATGCGCCGCATCTGATGCGCCCGGACGAACAGGCGCTGGCCGGATGCCGGATCGGCAGAAACTATCCTGCGCCCATCGTGGACCACCAGCAGGCCCGCGATGAATATTTAGCCCTTGGCAAACAACTGGTGAAGAAATGACGACGCTGGCGCTCCGGCTCGGGATCAGCCGTTGCCTCCTCGGGGACGAAGTCCGGTTCGATGGGGGACATAAGCGAGATGGGTTTCTGACCGATGTGTTGGGCCAATATGTGGAGTGGGTTCCGGTCTGCCCTGAGGTAGAAGCCGGTCTCGGGACGCCCAGGGAAGCAATGCGGCTGATTGGCGATCCTCAGCATCCACGGCTTGTGACGAGCAAGAGCGGGACAGATCACACAAGCGCGGTCGAGAAGATGACCGAGAATCGTATCAAGGAACTCAAGGAGCTGGATCTATCCGGATATGTTTTTAAGAAAGGCTCGCCGAGCTGCGGGATTGAGCGAGTGCGTGTCTACGATGAACAGGGGATGCCCAACCGGAGTGGAGTCGGCCTGTTCGCCAGAGTTTTTATCGAGCAGTTTCCGCTGATTCCGGTCGAGGAGGAAGGGCGGCTTTGTGATGCGCCGCTCAGGGAGAACTTTATCGAACGGGTCTTCTGTTACCGCCGCTGGCAGGATCTTGTGCAGCGTGGAATCACGAGGCAGGCCCTGGTGCGGTTCCACACGATTCACAAGTGTCTGTTGATGGCCCATAGCCCGCAGCAATACCAGGTGCTCGGGCGACTAGTCGGTGAAGCGGCGCGGTACCAGCCCAAAGAACTCGCTCGCCTGTATGGGGACCTGTTCATGAACACGTTGGCCGTCAAGACGACGGTGCACAAACATGTGAACGTGCTCCAGCACATCCTGGGATATTTCAAGGAACGGCTCGGGGCTGAGGAGAAAGCCGAGCTGTTGGGCGTAGTCGATGATTATCATCAGGCGCTCACACCCTTGGTGGTCCCTCTGACGCTGATCAAGCACTACGTCAGGCGCTTTGACGTGAGCTATATTCGGGACCAGGTCTATCTCAATCCCCATCCGAAGGAACTCATGTTACGGAACCATGTCTAGCAAGGAAACAGCATGCCGCACATTGTTATCGAAGAAGCCGGAAATCTGCAGAGGGTTTACCAGGCTTTTACGCCCATCATGCAGCGGGCGGGGACCGATATTCTGAAAATGCAGGAATGCTACCTGGGACGAAGCGGCAAAGAAGCACTCCTGGAGTCGATCACGATCGAGCCAGGGCTGGCGTGCAATTTTTTCGTACAGCTCAAATTGCACGAGAAGGCTATCACGGTGCAGCTCTTGCCTGCGACAGATCCTGAGAAGACCCCCGCGGTGAAAAAGGTGATGGCCCTGGTGGCAGGATTCATTCGACCGGTGTATCCGGGAAGTCGTTACGGGAAAACCCATCGGCAAGAGTACCTCGAGGCCCCGACTGGTTCAGTGTGAGTGAGAACAGACGCGAGTATCAACAAAAGGAGCAATGAAATGGCAGCAACGACGCAAGGAGTAATTCTAGTTGGTCATGGCGGCCTTCCCAAGGGTTGTCCGTCGGAATTAGTGGCCAAACTGAAACGGTTGGAGGGTCAGCGGCGTGCCGCAAAGATGCCGGCGTCGGCGGAAGAAATCGAATTGGATACCAAGATCCGCCAGATGCCGAGGACCCCTGAAACGGACCCCTATCAGGCGGGGTTTGAGTCGGTGGCGGCTCATTTGAAGGCCAACCTGGGCGATGTCTTATTCGCGGTGGCTTACAACGAATTCTGTGCGCCGACCTTGGAAGCGTCGGTGGAGGAGTTAGTCCAGAAGGGCGCGACCCACATTACCGTGGCCACGACGATGCTCACGCCGGGCGGATCGCACTCGGAGGTGGAAATACCTGAACTTCTCGATCAATTACGGCCGCAGTATCCAGGGGTCAAGCTGCGTTACGCCTGGCCGTTCGATTTGAACCTTGTCGCGAGCACACTGGCGGAGCAGGTGAAGCGCTTTTCCTAACAACATCGCACGGCCGAATCCACCTGCGCACTTATCGCGTGAGGATAGAAGGATATGTGGAGCGACAATACGGGGATCCGACGACTAGCCGGTCCGCTATCAGTGGCTGATGACGATGGCGCTTGTTGCACGGTGCAGGGAACAGGTGACCATGTTTGGAGATTACGTTCATGCAGCATCTCACACGTCTCATAGTGAACCTAGCCGAACAAGGGCTCTTTCCGGACAGGGCGACTCGCTGGGGGATTCGGCAGTTGCTTAAGCAGCGCCTCCGGGAAATCCGGTCAGGTGACGCTCGAACCGCCGCGCAGCAGGAAATGAGATTTATCGAGGAGATGCGTCGGGCACCCATCGCAGTGGTGCCGGAGAAAGCCAATGATCAGCACTACGAGGTCCCGGTTGAGTTCTTCCGGGAGGTCCTCGGGCCTCATCTGAAATACAGTAGCGCGTTTTGGCCCGCCAACGCGACGACTCTAGGCCAAGCAGAAGCCGCCGGTCTCCGTGAGTCTTGCCTGCATGCGGGCCTGATGAATGGGCAGACGATTCTGGAGCTCGGATGCGGTTGGGGGTCGCTTACGTTGTGGATGGCTGAGCATTACCCCGACAGCCGTATTACGGCGGTCTCCAATTCCCGCTCGCAGCGGGCGTACATCGAGGCTCGGGCGAAAGAGCGTGGCCTGCAGAACCGGGTTCAGGTGGTGACCTGCGACATGAACACGTTCGAGGTCGGCTCCGGGCAATTCGATCGGGTGGTGTCGGTGGAAATGTTCGAACACATGCGGAATTGGCCTGACCTCTTTGCGCGCGTACGAAGATGGCTGAGACCGGGCGGCCAGTTCTTCATGCACGTGTTCGTGCATCGCGCTACGTCGTACTTGTTCGAAGACCGGGGGCCTGCCGACTGGATGAGTCGTGAGTTTTTCACGGGCGGGATGATGCCCAGCGATAGCCTGCCACGGGTTTGTCAGGATGAACTCCCCTGTGTGGCCAGCTGGCGGTGGAACGGCACGCACTATGAGAAGACGGCCAACGCCTGGCTAACCAATATGGATGCCGCCCGCGAGACACTCTGGCCCGTCCTCGAGCGTGTCTACGGCAAGGCGCACGCGCGCGCCTGGTGGGAGCGGTGGCGTATTTTCTTTATGGCCTGTGCCGAGCTGTTCGGCTATGAAGAGGGCCACCAATGGGGGGTCAGTCACTATCTCTTCGAAAAACCGGCGGCGAGTGCTTCATGAAGATGAGCCCCACGATGATCCTGAGCAACTTCGTGCTCTTTCAGATCGGCTGGTTTGCGTGCGTGTGGAGCGCCTCGGCGCATCAGCCCTGGATCGGCGTGCTGGTGACGACAGGGGTGGTGGTCGCCCATGTGCTCCGCGCTCCCCTACCAATGGCGGAGCTCAAGCTGGTATTCCTGGCACTCGCCTTAGGACTCGTCTTCGATAGCCTGTTGGTATGGCAGGGATGGCTTCAATATTCCTCGGGAATGATCATCCAAAACATTGCCCCTTATTGGATCGTGGCGTTGTGGGGGCTCTTCGCAACCCTCTTGAATGTTTCGTTGCGTTGGATGAGGGGGCACTGGGTCATCGCGGTTGTGTTTGGAGCTGCCGGGGGGCCGGCCGCCTACTATGGGGGCCTCCGCCTAGGCGCGCTGGAATTCGGCAATATGCCAGCAGGGCTGTTAGCTCTGGCCATTGGCTGGGCGGTGCTGACGCCGCTGCTGCTGGCGTTGTCGGCTCGTTTTGACGGCTATGCGGGTCTGCTGGAGAAAAAGACGTCATGAGTGGATCGCTCTATATCTTGGGACTAGTTTCAACGCTGGGTCTGGCGACTCTGACCTGGATGATCAGTGTCCTCAAGCGCGATGTGAGCATCGTGGATGGCGTGTGGGCCTTGATGCTCCTCACCGCCGCAACGGTTTACGCCACCGGTGCGGAACCTTATACGGGACGGACGGCCCTCATCCTGACGCTGGTTGCGCTGTGGGCCGTGCGCCTGTCAAGTCATATCATCCATCGCAACTGGAGTGAGCCAGAGGACTGGCGTTATCGAGACATTCGCCAGAAATACGAACCCAATTTCGCATTGAAGAGTCTTGGCCTCATCTTCTGGTTTCAGGCGGGACTGGCATGGATCATCTCCATGCCCCTCTGGCCGGCGCTCTCCCTACCAGTCGATGGAGGGGCATGGGATGTACTGGCGGTAACGGTATGGACCGTCGGCATGATCTTCGAAGGCGTCGGAGATTGGCAGCTATCACGGTTCAACGCCGACCCGGCGAACCACGACAAGCTGATGGACCGAGGACTCTGGCGCTACACACGGCATCCCAACTACTTCGGCGAGTGCTTGATCTGGTGGGGCTTCTTCCTCTTTGCGCTGCCAGCCGGAGCCTGGTGGACGGTCGCGGGTCCCCTGCTCCTCACATATATGCTCTTGAAGTTCTCAGGCGTGACTTTGGTGGAGCAGACCATCGTCGAGCGGCGACCGGCGTATCGAGGGTACATCTCAAGGACCAATGCCTTCATTCCCGGTCCACTGAAACAGCCTATGCAGGCCGCCATTGCAGGAAACAGACGTCATGAGTAGCGCGTGTTCCGTGGCCAGTAGGTTTCGTATCACGATGGCCTTTCTGGGATTCCTGACATGCCTTGGAAGCGCCTCCCAACAAGCTTGGAGCGCCACCTCGCAGACCTATAGCTTCAAGGTCTTCCTTGGCAAGGATGAAATCGGACGTCAGCACTTTGACATCTCTTCGGACGGCGACCGGACCCAGGTCCGGGTAACCGCGCAGTTCACGGTCAAGTTCCTGTACATCACGGTCTACACCTATCGGCATAGCAACGTCGAAACATGGGAGGGAATGTGCCTGCGGGAGATTCGCGCGGAGACGGATGATAACGGCAATTCTTTCTTCGCGCACGGAACCTTTCGGAACGGGCAGTTGGAGGTGCAGACACAGGCCGGGAACTGGACTGGCGAGGGCTGTATCAAAACCTTTGCCTACTGGAACCCTGAGTGGATCAAGGGCGAACGATTGCTGAATTCGCAGACCGGCGAACATCAGCCAGTGTCTATTGTTGCGGTGGGTGAAGAGACGATCCCCGTGCAGGGAGTCCCGACGCGAGCCATCCACCGCCGGATCGTGACAGATAAGTTTGCAGTCGATCTCTGGTACACCTTGAACGGCAGATGGGTCGCGCTGGAATCCACCACGAAAAAAGGCGACACCCTTCGCTATACGCTCCTGTGAGGACCCCATGCCATCGATGAAGCCATCATTCTTCATGCCCCTTGTGCTGCTCGTGCTCACAGCCTGCAGCAACCCACCACCCATTCACACGGCGACGGCTGTAGACTTGGAGCGGTTCATGGGGGACTGGTATGTCATCGCCAATATTCCAACCTTTATTGAGACGAATGCCTACAACGCCATAGAGTCCTATCGCATGGCCCAGGATGGCACAGTGGCCACAACCTTTAGCTTCCGCGAGGGCGGCTTTGAGGGCCCGCGTAAGGCCTATCATCCGACCGGCTATCTCATCGACAGGCAATCGAATGCGGTCTGGGGCATGCAATTCATCTGGCCGATCAAGTCCGACTATCGCATCATCTTCGTGAACGAGGCCTACGACCAGACCATTATTGGCAGAATACATCGCGATTACGTCTGGCTGATGGCGCGAACCCCGCAGATCTCCGACGCTGATTACCAAGGGTTCCTTCAGCTCATCACCGAAGCAGGCTACGATGCCTCCAAAGTCCGGAAGGTGCCACAACAGTGGAATTAGTGTGCCCAGGGAAATACGGGACACGGTAATCGCTATGTGTTAACAGGCCAGCCCGGAGTGGGGACCGGGGTCTCGCTCCTGGCCAGCGCGAGGGAATCGTCCCGGGCGTCGCTGCCATGGCGACCCCTTTCGCAAGCAATCTTGGCCCGGATCCGATCAACGAGACGCTGAAGACCGTATGAAAATCGCGATTGTCGGTACAGGCATCTCGGGAATGGTCGCAGCCTATCTGCTTCACCGCGATCACGAGATCACCGTCTTCGAGGCCGCTGATTATATCGGCGGCCATACCAATACGATCGATGTGGAAATAGATGGGCGGACCTATGCAATCGATACTGGGTTCATCGTGTTCAATGACTGGACCTATCCCAACTTCACCGCCCTGTTGAATCGGTTAGGCGTGGCGTCACAGCCGAGCGATATGAGTTTCAGCGTGACCTGCGAGCGTAGCGGCCTGGAATATAACGGAACGAATCTCAATACGCTGTTCGCGCAACGCCGCAATCTGTTGCGCCCATCGTTCTATCGCATGATCCGGGATATCCTTCGCTTTAATCGAGAGTCGCCGGAACTCCTCACTCAATTGGAGCCAGGTCCCTTGCTCGGTTCGTACCTTGACACACACCGCTATTCGAGGGCCTTTATCGACCACTACATTGTGCCGATGGGAGCGGCCATTTGGTCTGCGAATCATGCCACCATCTTGAAATTTCCGGCCCGTTACTTGGTCCAGTTCTTCAAGAACCACGGCATGTTGTCCGTCGATCACCGTCCGACATGGCGCGTAGTTCAAGGGGGGTCGCGGCGTTACGCTGAACAAATGGTAGCGCCGTTTCGGGATCGCATCCATCTGAAGTCGCCGGTCGAATCGATCAGCCGCTGTCCGGACTTCGTGGAGGTCCGTACCCGTCTCGCCGGTCGAGACGATCGGACGCTTCGGTTCGACCATGTGATCATCGGTGCGCACAGCAATCAGGCGCTCGCGATGCTAGACGACCCCTCACCGAGTGAAAAGGACATCTTGGGCGCTATCCGCTATCAAGAGAATGAAGCGGTGCTGCATACCGATGCATCGCTCCTGCCTCGCAGGAAACTAGCCTGGGCTGCCTGGAACTATCACCTCCTGCCCACTCAACCAGATCGTGCGGTGGTGACCTATCACATGAATCGGCTCGAGCGTCTGTCGGCCCCTCACGAATTCTGCGTAACCTTGAACCATACGCAGGCCATCGATCCGGCCAAGATCCTGCGCCGTATCACCTATCACCATCCGGTCTATTCGCAAGAAGCCGTTGCGGCACAGAAGCGGCATAACGAGATCAGCGGGATCAATCGAACCTCCTACTGCGGCGCCTACTGGGGCTTTGGGTTTCACGAGGATGGGGTGAAGAGCGCGTTGGCCGTCTGCAAGCCATTCGGCAAGGATCTGTCATCATGAACAGTTGTATCTACACCGGAAACGTTCGACACCGCCGTTTTAGTCCGGTGCCGCACGCCTTCACCTACCGGCTCTTCATGATGTATCTCGATTTAGACGAACTGCCGACGATGTTCAAACCGCACTGGATCTGGTCTGTCGATCGGAGCAACCTAGCCTCGTTCAAGCGCAGGGATCACTTCGGCGATCCGGCTATTCCGTTGAATGACGCGGTGCGCGAGTTGGTACAACAGCGTACAGGCCTTCGGCCAACCGGTCCCATCAGGCTGCTCACCCATCTCCGGTACTTTGGGTATGTCTTCAATCCGGTCAGCTTCTATTTTTGCTATGACTTGACAGGGGATCACGTTGAGTCGATTGTCGCAGAGATCACGAATACCCCCTGGGGCGAGAGACATTGTTACGTATTGGGGCCGGAAGACAACCTGGCAGTGGGGTCGCGCAAGCGATATCGCCTGAACAAAGCGTTTCACATCTCTCCCTTCATCGACATGAACGCGGCCTACGATTGGAGATTTTCAAATCCAACAACCCAACTGGCCATCCATATGGATAATCTTCGTGACGGCCAACTATTTTTCGACGCGACGATGGTGCTGAAGCGAAAGGAGATCTCCAGCGCCGCACTCGCGCAGGTACTTGTGCGATATCCCCTGATGACGGCACAAGTCATCGGGGCCATCTATTGGCAGGCGCTGAAGTTATGGCTCAAAGGAGTTCCGTTTCTTTCACATCCGAAGAAAGAGAAGGAGCCGTCGCCAGTGGCGACGGGTCAATCGCACCCATGATTCACACCATCATTCCATCCGATTTGGCCATCGAGTCTCCCATGGCCCAAACAGCGTCCCCTCCCCGCGCCCTGGCGTGGCTCTTTCGCCTCGCTAAACGAGCGGTATTCTTTCGACTAAAACCTCTCCGCCATGGCGCGATTACCATCGCCGAAGGCCATCAGCGACATACATTTGGGGACGTCACCGCAGCCTGTCGGCTTCACGCCACAATTACGGTCCACGATGCCCGCACGTATGCCGATCTTGCATTGGGCGGGACGATTGGTGCCGCCGATGCGTTCCGATGGGGGCTGTGGACCTGCGACGACCTAACAACATTAGTGAGGATCTTCGTCCAGAACCGCGAACTATTGACAGGCATAGAGGGAGGGTTGGCGAAGTTAACCAAGCCTCTCCTCAAGGCCATCCACTGGCTCAATCGCAATACGAAAGTGGGCAGCAAGAAAAACATCGCGGCCCATTACGATCTGGGAAATGAGTTTTTCCGCCTTATGCTCGATGAGACGATGATGTATTCCTGCGCCTACTTCGAACGGCCAGATGCAACTCTGGCAGAGGCTTCGCGGGCTAAGAACGAACGGATCTGCCGAAAACTGCAGTTGTTGCCGAGCGACCATCTGCTGGAGATCGGGACCGGCTGGGGGGGCTTTGCCATCCATGCTGCCTCACAGTACAGGTGCCGCGTGACCACCACGACGATTTCGCAGCAGCAATATACGGTCGCGGTTCAACGGGTAAAAGAAGCAGGACTAACTGATCGTGTCACGGTGATTCTGAAGGACTACCGCGACCTGCCTCAGCTGACCCAGCAATTTGACAAACTGGTCTCGATCGAAATGATCGAAGCGGTGGGTTATCAATTCTTCGAAACATTTTTTGCCGTCTGTAGCCGGATGCTCAAACCCAACGGGCTGATGTTGATTCAAGGCATCACGATCGACGAAGGCATTTACGAACAAGCCAAGCGATCCGTCGATTTCATTCAGCACTTCATGTTTCCAGGAAGCTGTATCCCGTCGGTTGCCGCATTGACTCAAGCCTCTGCAACAGGTGGCGGTCTCAGCCTCGTCCAGATGGAAGACATCGGGGCCCACTATCCCTTCACCCTGCGCGCGTGGCGACGCAATCTGTCAGAAAGAGGTCCACAGATCTCGGCACTAGGCTATCAACCGGAGTTTCTCCGCCTCTGGAATTTCTATCTTTGCTACTGTGAAGGTGGCTTCCTCGAGCGCTCCATTAGCGATGTGCATCTCCTGTTTGCAAAGCCTGGGTGGCGCGCCGCCGCCATTGAATGCTGAGCTGAATCTGGAACGTCTTGGGATTTCAAGCTGCGTGGTTCGCCTGCGTCTTTTCGGCCTGCTCGGAATATTTGTCGACAGCATGTTGGGTTTTGTGGGAGTGCTCCAGTATCGAGAGGGGCTGGGAGCAGCATCCAATCTCAAGACGAGACTAGAGAGACGTTAAATCGTCCAGGGAGTTAGTACCTCCCTGCCCCGATCAGATATCTGTCTCGGCGAAAGCCTCCACAAAAAGTCAGATGCGATCCGCCCGCGAGCAGTGTAGAATGCCGCCGGTGACCGTACTTTCTAGGAGACACGATGGCAATCGACACTTACAAGCAACAACTAGCCAAAGCGTTTCACGACACGCAGTCGTTTAAATGGGATCCGAGCACAGGGTTCACCCTCGCGTCCGGCTTGAAGAGCCCTTTCTACGTCGATTGCCGGTCTCTCATGGCCCATCCAGAGTCTCGCCGTCTCGTAGCGAGCCTGGCCTATGAGGCATTGAGGCCGGTCAACCTTGATTGCCTTGGTGGACTAGAAATTGGGGCGATCTCCATTGCAACCAGCATCTCGGATTTTGCCTTCTCGACCAAGCCCACGAGGGCGTGGCGGACCTTCGTAGTGCGGAAGCAGGCGAAGGATCATGGGCTCGGAAAGCTCATCGAAGGATCGTTTCAACCCGGGGATCGAGCTCTGATCGTGGATGATGTGCTGACAAGCGGAGGGTCGTTGCTCAAAGCCGTCGCTGCCGCCAGAGGCGCCGGACTGATCGTGACTCATGCTTTGGTGATCGTGGACCGGAAGGAACAGGATGGTCGGAAGAAAGTTGAAACTGAAGGGCTGACGCTTCTGAGCCTGCTAATGATCGATGATCTCACCAGCGCGCAACCTCACTCCTAGCTCACGCTGTTAAAAAAGTTCACTAGCTTGGTTCTCGCTTCGCTCAGACCCTCAACGTACCATCCAGGTACGATTCGGCTCTTCGCTCGCTGTGGCCTTGCTGAACGAACCGTTTGACCAGCCTGCGGGATTTTTTATTTACAGCGAAACTCAATGCCCCATCGGCGCTCTTGAATAATTTCCTGCGCCCCTTCGACATGGCCTGCCATACGGGTTCGTCCTTTTGCCTCCCCCTCACGCACAATATTGTAGAGCCCCCCACACTTCTCCTGCATGAGGGCGATGGCGTCCTTGCGAGAGGATGCCAGGATCGCTCCCTGCTCTCCCTTAAAAGGATAAATGACCACCCCTCCATCGGCTCGCTCCTGAACTAGCTTGGCCCCCTCGGCACAGCCGATAAGGGCGAGGGCGAAAAATATGGCAAGGATTGACCGGGTCTTCATATAATCTCTATGATCGTCAGTATAGACCGCAGCCCGGTTAGGAGATTCGTCGTCCCGTCCACCGTAAGGAGACGCCCCCATGACCAAGCCCATTACCAGAACCCTTGTCGGTCTGTTGCTACTATCGACCGTCACGATCAGTGGCGTGTCAGCCGATTATGCTTACCAGCTCAGCGTTCAACAATTGCGGTCTGGATTGACCAAGGCGTCCTCGATGAGCCAGAAGGGGTTCATCTTGATCGATGTCCGCTCTACGCAAGAACATGCCGAAGGATTTATTCCAGGAACCGACCTGAACATCGACTTCCGCGAGATCAAGACTCGGCATCGGAACATCGGCGCCGGACTGGATGACCACCTGGTGGTCTATTGCCAGTCCGGCCATCGGAGCAACATTGCGGCGAAAACATTGGCGGACCTGGGGTACCGTCATGTCTACAACCTCACCGGCAGCATGGAGGCCTGGATTGCGGCAGGCTTTCCGCTGGAAAAATAACGCCACTAGCAGGATACTGAAAAGTCTGCCAGATTCAGTCCTTCGCTTGCTGTGGCCTTGCTGGGGGGCCCTTTTGAACCTCCAGCATGGATCTGATCCTCAGGTCCTACTCTCTTCTGCTCTAGCGCGTCTTGGCCCCTGCCGGCTCACGTCTCGGGCTGATCCCGATCACGGCTGGGAGGCCAATGTGAGTGGGGGTGCTCTCTTCCAGCAAAGGAATCCAGCTGTGAAATCCTGCCATCTTGGACGTGGCTTGCTGGAGTGACGGGCTGACTGCAACGTCGGAAGACGATCCTCCGTCCATTGCCATGACCTGACGAAGCGAAGGAAAGGCATCCCGCAGACATTCTCCCAGGGCATGGAGCGACACAATATCCGTGGTCTTGAGGATGAGGAGATGCCCGTCCCCTTGCTCTGCAACAAGGGTCTGGTGCGCACGCTTACCTGTTTGGCGAACCCGGATTTTTCCGGTCCGGTCGAGGAGCATCAGGGATTGCGCGACTTCCCGGTAGGGAATCTGCTGTTCATCGAAACTGTCGAAGGTCAAGTCCAACACCCTCGCACGGCGCGAGCCTGCCGCTGCCGGTTCTGCCACAAACAGCCCCAGCCAAGTGCGATGCCGCCTACTTCCGATCGAACGGCCCTCGCCATAGAGCAATCCGAGATAGGCATAGTTCTCGCGGAAAAGCCCGGCATTAAAGACCAGGTCATGACCCGTTCGCTCTTGCCATTGATGGATATCGAGAGGATCCGTTAGGCCATCCTGCTGATAGTAATGCACGGTAAAGCGATACCGCTCTGGATCGACATCAATGGCGACCAAGGGTGGGACATCAGGACATTTCGCTTGAGGGCTCCAGATGGAGATGGAAAGGCCTTCTCCAAGCCGATCCCCTGTAAGGCTTTGGGCCCATGCTACCGAAGGCCCGCCGGACATGACGAGTAAGATAGCCAGGAGAAATCCGGCTGCGCGGGTCAGAGAAAGCGGCCTGTGGAAACTTTTGTCCTGTGCCATAGACTCTCGAATGATGGTCTAGCAATCAAGTATAGAGAGGGCCGACGCGCAGCGTCAATCCTTCACAGGGAAACGCGGCGCTCCGTCTGCAGCGCCAGCGTAAGGCGCACTTATGGATTGATAACGGCAGGAGGAATGGCAGTGAGGGGCACATCGACCAGGCCGGAGAACATCATCGTGGCAGAGACCACCCAATCAGTGAAGGGCTGCGGATAGATACCAATGATGAGGGTGCCGGCGAGGCACACGTACAGCACCGCTTTGATCGGACCGGAAACTCTAATGCGTGATGGGTCGTGGGGTTCGCTAATGTACATCTTCTTCACGACGATCAGGTAGTAGTACATAGAAATGACGATGTTGATGAGCCCCACCGTGATGAGCACGTAGAGCCCTTCCTTCATGGCCGCGATAAAGATGTAGAGCTTGCCGATGAATCCGGCCAGCGGAGGGACGCCGGCCAGCGACAGCAAGAAAATCAGCATCGAAAAAGCGAGGAAGGGCGACCGGCGGCCCAGGCCGCTGTAGTCGTCGATCTCCTCACTGCCGATGGCTTCACTGACAGCGATGATGATGGCGAAGGCGCCGAAGTTCGCGAAGAAATAGGTGAGAAGATAGAACAGGATCGCGTCGTTGCCCATCTTTGTGCCGGCTGCGAGCCCGATCAGCACGTTGCCGATCTGCGCGATACCGGAATAGGCCAAGAGCCGCTTCATGTTCTTCTGGGCAATGGCCACGATGTTGCCGTAGGTCATCGACAGGACGGATGCAGCCACGAGCAACAAAACCCAGATCGGCTTAAAGGTCGCCAGGGCGACGAAGAACATCCTGAGGAGGATGGCGAAGGCCGCCCCCTTCGGTGCGATGGACAGGAAGGCCGTCACCGGCGTCGGCGAACCATGGTACGTGTCGGGAATCCAGGAGTGGAAAGGCACGGCGCCAATCTTGAAACCCAGCGCGCCGAAAATCAGCAGGAACCCGATCGCCAGCCCCGGAGTAACCTCGGTCAACTTCATGTCGGAGAAGACCAGTTGGCCAGTTTCTCCATAGACCAGGCTAATGCCATAGGCAAGGAGGCCTGCGGCAAACACGCCCAGGATGAAAAACTTGATCCCTGCTTCGTTCGACGCCATGTCCTCGCGGAGATAGGCAACGAGGACGTAGAAGCCGAATGTGGAGAATTCCAGCGTGACGAACACGGACAAGAGGTCGTTGGCGGAGGCCATGAACATCATCCCGAGAGCCGACATCACGATCAGGAAATAATATTCCCCGCGGAAGAACTTGAATCGATGGACATAGTCGATCGAGGCCAAAATGACCAACATCGTCGAGCCGACGATGAACATCTTGAAGAACAGGGCCATCCGGTCGAGCACGAACATATTTGCGAAGAGGGCTCCGGTCACGTCACCGATATTGAACCAGACCAGGCAGCCAAGGGTGACACCGAGCCCAGCGATGCTGAGATAGGCTAATTGTTCGTTGGGTAAACGAGGGAACGAAAAATCGACGATCAGGATCAGGCAGAGCCAGGCCGTGAGGATGATTTCCGGCAACAGCAGCAGCAGATCGGATGGGGACATCGTGAGAGAAAAGTTCATAGCTGGCCTCCGCCCACAGGAACCGTCGCTGTGGGTTCAGGACTCACGGCGGAAAGCGTGTTCCCAGCACCTGGGACAGCCAGCTTCACGGCGGAAGATTCTGCAACGAGTGGCACGATGCGGGTGATCTTGGCGATCAAAGGGTCCACGCCGGATCGCACCACGTTGTAAAGATGCATCGGGAAGAAAAAGAATCCGATGCTGACAGTGATCATGATCAGGAGCGGCAGGCGATCCACGAAGGACACGGCATCATGTGCGTGGCTGTACTTCTGATCCATCGGTCCGTAGAAGAGTCCCCGCATCATCTTGAACAGGTAGGCCAGGGTCAACACGATCCCGACCACCGCGACGATGACTTGAAAGGGATACTTCTCCCAACTGCCGACGATGATCATGACCTCGGCGATGAAATTGATCGTGCCCGGCACACCGATCGAGGCCATACAGCCGATCAGGAAACAGCCGGAAATGAACGGCATACGGTTCGCCAGTCCTCCGAGCGAGGGAATATCGCGGGTATGAGTCTGGTCGTATACCCAGCCGGCCATCGCGAAGAGCATGCCTGTCGCCATGGCATGGGCGAACATATACATCACCGCTCCGGTCAAACTGATGTAGTCCAGCGCCGCCATGCCGAGGAACACATAGCCCATGTGGCTCGAGCTGGAATAGCCGATGACATACTTCGTGTCTTTAGCGTAATAGGCCACGAATCCGCCATAGACGATACTGAACATGCACAGCACGGCAGCGATGGGCATGAGTTCCCTGGTCGTCTCCGGCAGAATTTCGAAGGCCACCCGGATGATGGAAAAGTGGCCGAGCTTCATCAGCACGCCCGCGTGCAACATGCTCGTGGCGGCTGGAGCGGCGGCGTGACCCACGGGCGACCAAGAATGCAGCGGCCAGAGCGGAGCGATCGAGGCGAACCCGAAGAAGATCAGCAGCCAGATGATCTTGTCCAGCGTCGTGCCCAGAACCGGGATATGCATGAGGTTGGCGTGTTCGCGCAACACCAAAATGTCGAAGGTGTTGAGCCCGGAATACTTATAGATCAGCAGAATGCCCATCAAGGCCGCAACGGCGAAGGCCGAGAGGAACAGCACCAGCTTCATCGCAGCATATTCTTTGCTGTTGGAGCCGAAGTTGTAGATGAATCCGACTGAGTCCCGCAGCTTCAATCCTTCCGGGTCTGTCATCTCGTTGTACTTCTTCGTATGGCTGCCCCACATGCCCAATAAGAGATACATGGGGATGACGGACATCTCGTAGAAGAAGTAGAGAAAGAACAGATCCAGCGACATGAACACGCCGATCGTGGCAGCGGCGAGAATGAGCAGCCAGATATAGAATTCTTTCGTCCGGTCTTTGATGTGCCAGGAGACAAAAATGCCGGCGAACAATAAGATCCCCGACGCTAGCACCAGCGGCGTGCCGATGCCGTCTACCCCGAGGTGAAGCGAGATCCCCAGCTGGCGCGACCATTCAAACTTCTGGACGAACTGAAAGCCGCCTTTGACATAATCGTAGGAGTAGAACAAGTAGAGCGAAGACAGCAGACAGATCAAGGCCGATCCAGCCGCGATGCCCCGCACGAGCATTAACTGACGGTTGGAGACGAAGATCAGCGCAATGGCCCCCAAAAAGGGAGCGAAGAGAATATAGAGCAGCGCGTAATCACCCATACGATCAATCCACCTTTATCTGCAGCTTGGACTCGAGTGATGGCATGGCACCCCGGTCCACTCGATCGACTAACGCCTGCACCGATCCGTTCATTATTCTCAAAAATGGAGCAGGATAGAGTCCAATCCAAAGAATCATGACCGACAGGGCCGAGGCGATGATCATTTCGCGCGGATGCAGATCTTTCAGGGAATCTTTCACCGCCTTGCCGACCGGTCCCAGCATCGCCCGCTCGTAGTACCAGAGGAAATAGGCCGCGCCGAAGATGACACCGGTGACTGCGATCCCGCCATACAGCCAATTGGCCTTGAAGGTGCCCAGGAGGATCAGGAATTCTCCGACGAAGCCGTTGGTGCCAGGCAGACCGATCGAGGCCAGCCCGATGAATAAGAAAAAGCTAGCGAGCACGGGGGTCTGCTTGGCCATGCCGCCGAAGGCCCTCAACTCGGTGCTCTGCTGCCGTGAATAGAGAAAGCCGGCGATAAAGAACAGCCCTGCCGTGCTGAACCCCAAGTTGATCATGGTGAGTAGGCTGCCCTGGAGCCCCTGATAATTCAGAGCGAAGAGGCCGATCACGACGAACCCAAGGTGGCTAATGCTGCTGAAAGCCAGGAGCCGGCGGAAATCCGACTGGATCAGCGCCATGATGGCCCCGTATAAAATGGCCAACAAGCCCAGGACCATGATGACCGTGACGACGGTCTGACTCTTCGAGGCATCCGGCAGCAAGGGAATGCTAAAGCGAATGAAGCCGAAGGTCCCGAGCTTCAACCCTGCCAGCACCACCGCCATACCGATCGGTCCCTCCAAGAGGGCGTCCGGGAGCCAGGTATGGAAGGGGAACAGCGGAGCCTTGAATGCAAAGCCGAGGAACAGAAGCCAGAAAATAAGGATCTGCTGGCTGAGCGGAATCGGCACGGCAAGCAACTCTAGCAGATCAAACGAATAGCTCGGATCCATATGGTGCAGCGTCGCCCACTGGTGATAATTGAGGTCCAGGAGGGCGATGCCGACCAACATGAACACGCTGCCGAGCAGGGTGTAGAGCACATATTTCAATGCCGCGTAATGCCGCTCCGCTCCTCCACCCCAGAGCTTGATCAGAAAATAACTAGGGATGAGCATCAACTCCCAGAAGACGAAGAAGAGAATCAAGTCGATGGAAAGGAAAACCCCCATCGTCGTCGTTTCGAGCGCGAGCAGGGCCATCATGTACAGCTTCACTTGATGACGGACCGTGTCCCAGGAATAGATGACGATCAGGACCGTGAGGAAAGCCGTCAGCCCGACGAACAACACGCTGATCCCGTCGGCCGCCAGGTGATAGCTCACCCCGAGGGCGGGAATCCAGGCCACATGTTCCGTAAACTGCATCGCCGCAGAGTCGGGAAGAAACCGGAGCAGCACGAACACGGAAAGGGCCAACTCCACGAGCGCGATCGTCAAAGCGGAAATCCGGACCATGTCCTCGTCCTCGACCAGCCACAGGACCACGGCCCCGACGAGGGGGAGGAAGAGGATACAGGTCAGAATAGGAAATGTTGAGGCCAGTTCTTCTAACATACAGTGTGCTTATAGTTGCATGATGAGCTGAATAATCACCGCTAACAGGAACAGGCCCGCCACCAGGATAGCGGCATAATGTTGCACCATACCGCTTTGCAGCTGCCGCCACTGCCTGGCGATGCGATGGTTGCCGTATCCAATCACGTTCAGGCCGCTGTAGATCACATACTTTTCCATCCAGGTCGAGCCGGCCGCGCCCATTTCCGCCATCTGCGCCACTCCGCGGACGAGGCCATCGATCACGGTGCGATCAAACCAATCGAGGAGCTCTCCCAACTTTTTGGTCGGCTCCACAAAGAGCCGGTCGTAGAGCTCATCGACGTAGTACTTGTCGAGCAATGTCTGATACGCCGCCTGAAACTTGGCTGCCAGCCGGTCCGGCGCCGAGAGGTCCACACTGTAGAAATAATGCGCGACGCCCCAGCCGAGCAATGCGAGCCCTGTGGCCACCATCATGAGCGTCAGCACCAGGTCGGCGCTCGCGGTATGTTCGGCTCCCGCTCCCGCAACTGGTGCCAGGAATCCATGGAGCCAGCCATGCTCGGGAGGAAAGCCCAGAAGCCCCCCGAAAATGGACAACACGCCCAACGCCATCAAAGGGCCGACCATCACCATCGGCGATTCATGGACATGCTCCGCCGTATGGTGATCCAGGCGGGACGTGCCGTAAAACGTCAGATAGGTCAGGCGGAACATATAGAAGGACGTCAGCAAGGCGCCGATGGCGGCCATGCCATACAAGAGGTAATGCCCATGCGTGAAGGCATGAGCCAGAATTTCATCTTTGCTCCAGAACCCCGCCAAGGGCGGAATGCCCGCGATGGCGATGGTACCGATCAAGAACACACGATAGGTCCAAGGGATCTTCGAGCTGAGGCCGCCCATCTTGCGGATGTCTTGCTCGCCCGAGAGCGCGTGGATCACTGATCCGGCCGAGAGAAACAAGAGGGCCTTAAAGAAGGCATGGGTCATGAGGTGGAACACGGCGGCCGTATAGGCTCCAATCCCGCAACCCAGAAACATATAACCGAGCTGGCTCACCGTCGAATAGGCCAGGACGCGTTTGATATCCGTTTGCACCAGGCCGATGGTCGCGGCAAAGAGAGCCGTGAGCCCGCCGATGCCGCCAACGATCGTCATGGCCGTGGGCGACAGATCGAAGATCGCATGGTTGCGCACGATCATGTAGACCCCGGCCGTCACCATCGTCGCGGCATGGATGAGGGCGCTAACAGGGGTCGGGCCCTCCATCGCATCAGGGAGCCAAGTATACAGGGGCAGCTGCGCAGACTTACCGACTGCGCCGACAAGGAGACAGAGTGCGATCGCCGTCGCCATACCCGGAGAAAGCTGCCCGACCTGAGCGAAGACCTTCGTATAGTCGAGCGTCTTGAAATTAATAAAAATCAGGAAGATGGCCAAGAGGAAACCCGCATCGCCGATGCGGTTCACGACGAAGGCTTTCGACGCGGCCTTCGCAGCGGAGACCTTGTCGTAGTAGTAGCCGATCAGGAGATAGGAGCAGAGCCCGACTCCTTCCCAGCCGATGAAGAGGACGAGATAGTTGTTCCCCATGACGAGGAGCAGCATGGAGACCATGAAGAGGTTCATGTACGTGAAGAAGCGGGTGAACCCCGCTTCCCCATGCATATAGCCAACGGAGTAGATATGGATCAGGAAGCCGACGCCCGTCACCACCAGCAACATGATGCAGGTGAGCGGATCGACGAGATAGGCCAGATTGATCGTTAGATCGCCGCCAAAAATCCATTGGTAGGCGACGACTTCATGCGCGGTGCCGGACTGGACGACGTCGACGAAGACGCCAAGCGTGCAGAGAAACGACAGACCCACCGATCCCCAGGCTAGGCGATGGGCGATCTCATGGGAATAGCGCTTACCCGCGAGCCCGTTCAGGAGCACGGCCAGCAAAGGGAACACCGGAATCAGCTTGATTAATAAATCTGTCACGTTACCACTTCAAAAGATTCATCTCGTCCACGTTCGTGGAGATCTTTCCACGGAACACGACGATAATAATAGCCAGTCCGATCGCCGCTTCCCCTGCTGCAATAGCAATAATAAAGAGGGCGACCAGCTGGCCTGCCATCGATTCCAGATAGTAGGAAAAGGCGACGAGATTAATATTGGCCGCGTTCAACATGATCTCGACGGACATCAACACGATGATGAAGTTCCGCCGGATCAACACGCCGAGCAGGCCGGTGAGAAAGAGGACGGCGCTGACGGCGACATATGCGCTTAAGGGAACCATAGGCCTCGCGGACTGAACTGGGTGAACCCCTTACCTGTCACGTTTGTCGACGACCGGCTTCGGCGTTTTCGCCAGCACGATCGCTCCGATGATGGCGCCCAACAGGAACACCCCGACAATTTCAAACTGCAACAGATAATCGCTAAACATCTTGATGCCGACTGCATAGGTATCGCCGTCCTGGAGGACCGCCACCGTGGGGGCATCGCCCTTCGCGCCCTTGAAGGGCGAGCGCATCAGCAGAAACAGAACATAGGCGGATCCGATGGCAGCAGGCGCCAGAAAATACCGGTAGGAGGAATGGAAATACCGGTCGTCGGTTTTCAAATTCAAGAGCATCAGCACAAAGAGATAGAGGACGAGGATCGCGCCGGCATAGACAATGACCTGCACGGCCCAGAGGAATTCGGCGTTGAGGAGAATGAAGAGTCCGGAGACATGGAGCAGCAGGGCCAGGAGCGCGAGACCACAATGGACCGGGTGCTTGAGCGCAACCGTCATCACGCCTGCCACGATGCTGGCCAATGCGAAATAAGTAAAAAAGACCACAACCATGAATCGACTCAGCCCAGATGCTTCGGTGGTGGTTGAGTCGGCTTCAGCACCGATTGCGGAAAGTAATACCGATACTCCCGGCTTTCCTCAACGTTCTTTTCCTGATTATGCGCATACAAGTATTTTTTTGCATCCTCGAGATGGCGCTCGCCGATGTCGTACAGCCGCTCCTTGTCAAACAGCAGCGTACGTTTGTCGTGCGTCGAAAACTCATACATCTTTGTCATGGCCAATGCGTTTACGGGACAGGCCTCGACGCAATAGCCGCAGAACACACATTTCGTAATGTCGATATAGAACTCGCTGGCGATCCGCTGCAGCGGGCGCTTTACATCTTCCGCGCTGATCACCTTGATGCAACGGGAGGGGCAGGCGGCTTCGCAGAGGTCGCAGCCAACACAGCGCTCCTGATGGTCGTCGTAACGTAACAAAGCCAGTGCCCCCCGGTGCGTATCGGGGAGGATCCGCTGCTCCCGCGGATACTGGAAGGTGATGGGCTTGTGGAACATATGCTTGAACGTGACCTTCATCGCGCCCCAGATCTCATAGAACAGGGCGGCCTGGAGAACTTTTTTAATCAGTACGGTGATACGCATGTGCGCTTCCTGTTTCCCCTTACGCCTTGTCGATCGTCACACGGGTCTGCTTGAACGAGGGCACGCCGGTCGTCGGATCGACTTGGACCGCCATCAGATCTTTCACCGGGGGCTCGTTGAAATGCTCTGGAAAGAAACAGGTCTGCGTCGTAACGAACTGATCGGCTTGGACCGCCAATTGGAGCGACCCGCTATCCGACGTGAGTCGCACGTTCGCTCCCTCACTCACTCCAAGCCGTTCCATATCTTGCGGGTTCATCTTGAGCCGGCCGGTGTTGGGCGAAATCTTGATAAGGCCTGGCGCTGCCGTGGACAGCTTGCCTGAGTGATAGAGAACCTGTCCCATCAGCAGCGTGAAGGGCCGCTGGTCCTTAGGGGCTGGGGCAGAAGCCTGATAACGCGCCGAGACTTCTGAGTCATAGCCGCTAGACAGATATCGGTCCACCGTCGGCACGACTTTACGGGGCTGCCCAAGGTTGTAGTAGCCAGGAAGCACTTTCATGATTTCCGCTTGAATATCGTTCGAAGATTCATAGGCCCATTCGCAGCCCAGCGCATTGGCCAACGCCGTCATGATGTGCCAATCCGGCAAGCTTTCTCCGATCGGATCCATGGCCTCGCGGACACGTAGGACGCGGCCTTCCAGGTTCGTAAAGGTGCCGTCCTTTTCTGCGGAGGTGCAGGCAGGCAACACCGCATGGGCCATCCGGCCCGTGTCGGTCAGGAACGGATCCTGAACAACGAGCAACTCCAAACGATCCAGCGCGGCGCGGACTTCCATCGAAGCAGGCAACGTGGCCAGAGGATTTTCTCCGACCACATAGAGGGCGCGGATCTCGCCGCTCTTGCAGCGTTTGAGAATCTCGACAAGGTTCGCGCCGGATCCAGCGGCCGGGAGCGGCATGTCCCAAGCCTTACCGAAACGGTCGCGCGCGGCTTGATCGTTGAATGACGCTTGGCCGGGAAGGAATTCCGGCGCGACGCCCATGTCCACGGCGCCCTGCTCGTTCGGCTCTTCCGTCACGGTATTCACTCCGCAGCCTGGCTGGCCTAGCTTGCCAGTGATCCAGGCGAGGTCGATCAGCTTCAACACGTTCTGATAGCCATTGGCTTGGCGGACGATACCCTCGGCGCAGACGATGATGGAGCGGGGCGCTTCAGCGAAGATCGCGACGGTGCTTCTCAAGCAATCGACCGACATACCGGTCTGCGCCGCGATCCGCTCCAAGGAAATATGAGCCACAGCGGCTTTCAGGGCTTCGAAAGCCCGCGGATACTGTTTGACGCTCGCTTCATCAATCAAGTCCAGTTCCAGCGCGGCCTTGATGAGTCCATCGATCACGAGCCCTTCCGTTCCCGGGTTGATCAGGACGGGATGGGACGCGAGCCGGGCCATGTTCGTCACGGTGGAATCGATCACGACCACCTGCGCCTGATACACGCGCAACGCTTCCTTAATACGCACGGCCGTGAGCGGGTTCGTCTCCGTAATATTGGAGCCAATCACGATAATCGCCTTGGCCTTCGTCAGGTCTTCCCAATCGTTCGGGCTCCGCCCGATCCCCAAGGCCTGCCGGGAGGCATGGACGAAATTGAGATGGCCGTAGCGCGCGCTGCTGTCGAGATGGTTGGTCTTGAACCCGGTACGCATGAGCTTCTGGAACAGATAGAGTTCTTCGTTAGTGCAGCGGGCGGTGATCAAACCGGCAATCGCCTCCGGGCCATGCTTCCGCTGGATTTCGGCGAATCGCTCAGACACAACATGCATAGCTTCGAGCCAGGGGGTCGGCACAAGCTGATTGTCCTTGCGGAGCAGCGGCTGCTTCAACCGGGCTTGGCTATCAATGTACTCAAACCCGAAACGCCCCCGCACGCACAGCCCTCCATGGCCCTTGGCCGTGTCGGCCCGGTCGCCCCATTTATTCTTCCAGGATAGAAGCGAGGTCACGCGGACGACTTCGGCGTCCTTAGTCTCAAGATGCATCTGACAGCCGTCTCCGCAGTAGTTGCAGGTCGTGGTGGTCTTTTTGATCTGCCAGGGCTTGTACAGATACTTGGAGAACTTGTTCGTGATGGCGCCGACCGGGCAGACCGCGAGGCAGTCGCCGCAGAATTCGCAGGACAGTGCCACGTCGCCCTTCGGCACGACTTGAGTGAATCCGTCCTTTTTCGTGAACTGGAGCACGTCGATCATCAGCACGTCCTTGCAGACGTTGATGCATTCCGCGCAAGCGATGCAGCGGTTCATGTTGAAGTCGAGCACCGGGCTGCGGGTATCTTCCGGAATAAATTTCTGTTTCGCGTTGGGCAGGTTTGTGACCCCGTGCTGGAACGCCATGTCTTGCAGTTCGCAATGGCCGTCGGCGTCGCAGACCGGGCAATCAAGCGGATGGACTGAGAGATGCTTCTCCACCGCTTTCTTCCTCGCCAGGAAAAGGTCCTCGCCCTCGGTTCGGACGATCATGCCGGCTGCCGCCTTGGCGGTACAGGAACGCACCGGCGCTTTCTTGCCTTCCTGCATGACCAGGCACATGCCGCAGGAGCCGAAGGGATCGAACGTATAGTGGTAGCACATGGCCGGAATGATCTTGCCCGTGCTCGAGATCACGTCGTACAGGGACACGCCGTTCTTAGCGGCCACGATCTTCCCATCGATCGACAGTTCGATCGTGGCGGCTTCCACGTCAGGATTGGTTGCTGGCTTTAAACCCATGTTCTTTTCCTCGTGACACGTAAAACACAAAACGACATCGTCGCTCTACCTTTTACCGTTCACTCCTTACGTTTGGCATCTACCGGTCGCACTCACCCATCACAATGTCGTAGGTCCCGAAGAGCGTGATCGCGTCGGCGATCATGTACCCCCTGGACATATAGTCGAACGCGCCCATGTGGATGAAAGAGGGGGCGCGAATCTTCAAGCGGTAGGGCTTCCCACCGCCGACGCTAACGATATAAAAACCCAGTTCGCCCTTATGCGCTTCGGTGCCGCAATAGATCTCTCCCGGAGGCGCATCGAACCCCTGAGAAAAAAGCTTGAAATGTTGGATCATCGATTCCAGATTCGTAAAGACTCGCTCTTTCGGCGGCATGGTGACGCTGGGCACATCGGCCATAATGGGGCCGTCCTGTATCTGGTCCAGACATTGCCGGATGATCTTCACGCTTTCGTAGAGTTCCTGAACGCGAATCCAGTACCGATCGTAGGTGTCGCCGTTCTTGCCAAGGGGCACGCTGAATTCGCACTTCGGATAAGCCGAATAGGGCTCGGCCTTCCGGAGATCGTAGTCGACGCCCGAGCCCCGAAGCGTCGGGCCGCTCAGGCCGAAACTCACGGCATCTTCCGCCGAAATCACCGCCACGCCCTTCGTCCGCGCCACCCAGATCCGGTTCTTCTCCAGGAAGACAATGTACTCGTCGATTTTCGGCGGGAAATAATCCAGGAACTGCCTCAGCTTGTCGAGCAACGACGCGGTAAAGTCCCGCTCAACGCCGCCGATGCGGTACCAGCTCGTTGTGAGACGCGCGCCGCAAAGCTCGTCGAACCAATCCAGTAGAATTTCCCGGTCGCGGAAACAATAGAAGAAGACGGTCATGGCTCCGATGTCGAGGGCCTGGGTGCCAAGCCAGAACTGATGGCCGATAATCCGCTGCACCTCCGCCACGATCGTGCGCAGATATTCCGCACGGTCCGGCACGGTGATGTTCATGAGTTTTTCGACCGCGCGGCAGTAGGCAAAATTGTTGTACATCGCGCAGACGTAGTCGAGCCGGTCCGTATGGGGAATGAACTGGTGGTAGGTGCCGTCTTCCGCGAGCTTCTCCACCCCGCGATGGAGAAATCCCAGCACGGGGGTCGATTTAACGAGGCGCTCGCCTTCCAGCTCGAGAATGACTTTTAAGACTCCATGGGTGCTCGGATGCTGAGGCCCCATATTGAGCAGGAGCTCTTCCGTCCGCAAAGTCGGCAGAGTCTCGCTTTCCGGATGGGCCGGATCGACCTTATAGACGGTTGTACGTTGATCTTCAAAAGCCATCGTCTATCCTATAGGGTCTACCGAGCAGTTTCGTCCAGGAATTCGAAAGTGTCGCGCCAGCCCTTGCCGCGCAACGGGAAATCTTTTCGCAGCGGATAGCCCTCGGTGTAATCGTCCGGCATCAGAATCCGGCGAAGATCCGGATGGTTCCGAAAACGGATCCCCATCATGTCGTACACCTCGCGCTCCATGAAATCGGCGCCCTTCCAGAGATCCGTCAGGGAATCTACAATGCAATCCGATTCCGGCGTCCTGGTCTTGAGGCGAATGCGCTGGCGCTTCTTGATCGAATAAAACTCGTACACGACTTCGAACCGCTCGTCATCGTCAGGCCAATCGACCGAACTCACATGCACGATGTAGTCAAAGTCCATGGCCGGGTCGTCATGAAGAAACTGCGCCACCTCGTGGAGCCGCTCCCGCGGCACGGTCACAGCAAGCTCGCCGCGCCACTCGACGATTTTGGTCAAGCCGACGGGGAACGCATTCTGGAGCTGGCTGAGCACGTACGGCAATGACATGGATCGAACCCTATACCTTATACCCAGGCCTGACCTGCTCTGGCTGTCTCAGGAATACGCGCTTCTGCATGATCCGCTCTTGCAATTTCAGGATGCCGTCGAAGAGCGCCTCCGGCGTCGGAGGACAGCCCGGCACATAGATATCCACCGGCACAAAACGATCGACACCCTGAACGACACTGTAACTGTCGTAGATATTCCCCGACGTGGCGCAGGAGCCCATCGCAATGACGTATTTCGGCTCCGGCATCTGGTCGTAAATTTTCCGGATGACTGGCGCCATTCGGCGGCAGACGGTCCCGGCCACGATCATCAAGTCGGACTGCCGTGGCGAGGCCCGAAAGACGCCGGCTCCATACCGGTCCATGTCGTAGCGTGACGACACGGCGGCCATCATCTCGATCGCGCAACAGGCCAGCCCGAACGTCATCGGCCAGAGCGAACCCTTGCGGGCCCAATTGACAGCTTTTTCGATCGTGGTGGTCACAACGTCCGGCGTGCCATCCTTGTCGTGCCGACCGATTTGGATCAGTCCCATTCCAGAGCTCCCTTGCGCCAGGCGTAAATGTAGGCTACCAGAAACAACCCGATAAAAATCAGCATTTCGATCAGTCCGATAAGCCCGATTTTGGTGAACACCACCGCCCACGGATAGAGAAAGATCACTTCGATATCGAAAATCACGAAGAGCATCGCAAAGATGTAATACCGGACCGGGAACGGCATGCGCGCATCGGAAAACGGCTCCGATCCGCACTCATAGGTAGTGAGTTTCTCCGGTTCCGGATACTTGGGCTGGACCAAATAACTGAGTAGCAACGTGACCACGCCAAACGCCAGCGCCACGAAAATAAACAGCAAAATCGGAAAGTATCGGGCTAGGTACTCAAGGAGTAACTCGAAACCGCTCATAGGGCTGACCTTTCAACACCTTGCGTACAAATGAGAGGGAAATCTTAGACTCTGAATTGCGGCGATAGCAAGCGCCCAAAGGACCTATGGCCGAAACCCGAAAGTCCTAGACGCGGCTGCCTTGCGCGGGGCGTCACAGGAAAGCAGAGGTCGCCCATCCATTAAAAGAAGCTCTACGAAGATTTTTTTGCCTGGTTCGGCAGAGTTGGGGCCATGCGGCCTGAAAGCATGCGCAGATGGGAGGGAGGCGCCTGGTCGATTTGGTCCCACTCAGGCTCCAGGGACGAAAAGGCCTTGGCCTTCTTCCGGCGGTGAATCTGGGTCTCGATACGAGGAGGAGTCTGGCGCGGGGCCTTGTCGGCGGAAGGTCTGTCAGGAGCCATGGACATTCCCGATCTGTGAGCAATCAATCCACCAGCACCTTAGCATCGAGGGAATTAGCGGGTCAACGAGACAAATCCTCAATATTCTTGCATGCAGGACTACTGGCTTATGGTTTGAGTGCACTCCTTTCGCTGCAATGGACGTAACGAGCCCGGCAGCTCCAACGGATCAGTCCGCAGTCGACCCATTTTCTGTACCTGCAACAACGGTCCAGAACGCGATTCTTCCATCACCTGACCAAGAAGACTCGGCTCAAAGCTCCGAGGTTCCGGCCCTCCCTCTCCAGTCAACTCACAGCCCATCGTGCGGAGGGGTGACGCGATCGCGTCAACCCTCCCTTCTCTTGCGTTGTGCCCACTTTTCTACTGCTGCTACAATGCCGCATGATTTCGACCCAAGCCCCTCCCCGCACTGAGCCTGAGGCTCTGTTCGCAGACGTCATCGTCCCGCGACATCTGGCAGGCCCCTTTACCTATATCGTGCCCCTGTCGCTCAGGCCGACGCTACGCATCGGCCATCGCGTGCTTGTGCCCTTCGGTCGAACCATGCTCCAAGGAGCGGTCGTCACTCTTTCCCCTACGCTGCCCTATGGCCTGAGCCTGACACGCCTCAAAGAAATTGACTCATTGCTCCCGGAAGGGACCGCAACGGATGTGTCGCCCGACCTATTCCAACTCTCACGACAAGTGGCCGAGCAATATGTCGCGCCATGGGGACAATGTCTCAGGCTGGTGCTGCCTCCAACTGCTAAGCCACAAAAACCGATCAGCCACTACCAACTAACGGAGCAGGGGAAGGCCGCGGTTGCGGCGCGCGAACCCTGCTCGGTGAAGGAACGGGCGCTGCTCGTCAAACTGCATAAAGCGCCGTCGGGACTTCGCAAATCCTACCGCCGCTCAGGTCTTGCCGACCTATTGCAAGACCTCACGGCACGGGGATGGGTGCGAGAAGTTCATGGCTCACCCTCTGCTTCGACAACGCCGAGTGCCCAACCGCCCTCACAGTTGAGCTTGACTCATCCCGACCATGCCGCGCCGCTCTGCTCCGACCAGGCCCCCCTGTGGGCGGAGCCGCTTTTTGAGACATTGAACAATCCTGGCCCCTCCAGAGTTCTGGTGCAGGCTCCTTGGGCCGATCGATTGAAGCTTTTACAGCAGACCATTCGGCTGATACTCGATCGCGGGCAAACGATCCTGATCCTCGTAGGTGAAGCAGAGCGGGCTCAATGGGTGGCGGACTTGATCCGTGATGATAGACGGAACATTGCTCCGGCCTGCTTCCATAGTGGACTGTCGGACCAGGCGAAAGCCGAGCTCTGGGATCAGATCCATCGGCAGGTCGTTCGAGTGATCGTAGGCACCAGGTCGGCTATTTTCCTCCCGCTGACTGCTATCGGAGCGATGTGGGTCGAGGGAGAAGAAGACGCGGCGTTCAAAGAAGCGCAGGAGCCCCGCTACCATGCAAGGGACGTGGCCTGGCTGAGGGCCCAAACTGAACGAACGGTGCTGATTCTAAGCTCTTCTCATCCTTTCCTTGAAACCAGGGCGAACGTGGAACAGGGAGGAGTCCTCATCTACAAGTCCATACCCTCCGATACGCGGCCTGCCGTGCAGGTCTTGGATCTCCGCAAGCAAGGGTACGGCACGGTACTGAGCCTGCCGCTCATTCGGGCCATCCAACAGACGATCAGCCGCAAGGCCGGCGTCCTCCTGTTTCTCAATCGGAAGGGCTATGCCGGCGCCCTCGTCTGTCGCGACTGCGGCCAGGTGCCCCGCTGTCCCGCCTGCCGCGTAGCACTGATGTATTCTCGACAGACGGATCGCCTACTCTGTTCCTATTGCGGGGAGAGATCGTCCATCCCGGACACTTGTCATTCCTGCTCCGGCCCCCGCATCCAATTGATTGGAGAGGGCACGGAACGGGTCGAAGAGGATGCCAAGCGATTGTTTCCCCACGCAGCCGTGATCCGGCTCGATGGAGATACCATGAAAAAGCCGGCAGAGGCCAAGGCCCTCTGGCAAAAAATCGACCGAGGGGAATGGGATATCATCGTCGGCACACAACTGCTCTTGCGGCGCGGACCGCTTCCGACCATGGGCCTCGTCGGAATTGTGCAAGCGGACGCAGGACTCAGCGTGCCGGATTTCCGATCAGCCGAACGCACCTATCACACCTTGCTCGATGCCGTAGCACTCGCCGATCCGGCAGGAACCGGGGGCCAGGTCATCCTGCAAACCTCTCTAGCCTCGCACCATGCGATTCAGGCCCTAGCGCAAGATGACGAATCCCTCTTCCTCTCGGAGGAACTGTCCCATCGAGGAGCCTTGGGCTATCCTCCCTCGGTCCATCTAATCGCCCTCCTCGTCTCGGGGACCGATGGAAACATGGTGCGCGACGCGGCCACAGCCTGGGCGGCTCGACTCACCGCCTGCGCATCGCCTGCCGTGGCAAGCCAAACCTCTGAGAGAAAGACCCGGCCGATGGCTCCATTAATGGGTCGCCCAGGCCCTCTCATAATCCTCGGGCCAGCCCCCTCTCCTGTGACAAAACTCCGGGGCCGATATCGATGGCAAATTCTCGTGAAATCGCTCGAACGACAAACGGGAATCGAGGTGGTGCGGACCACGGTCAAAGACATGGAACGGACCCACCATCGCCGGTCCATTAAGTTCGATGTCGACGTCGATCCGATCGAGATGTGGTAGGGACTATCGATTCTTACGGGAGCGTTTCGGTTGAGACGGAAGAGGAGGGCTGGCTGGCTCGCTTAAAGAGCCCGTAGGCAAACGTGATCCAAAAAACCGCTGAAAAAATTCCAGTCAGAACGGCTGAGAGGATCGCCCCCATCTGTTCGTCGGTCGGCTCCATCGTGATCGAGCGAACCTGCACCATCGTCACGATCGGCCAGGCCAGACTCTCCAGGCCGAGCAACAAAGTGGCCCAGGCCCAAACCAATCCGATCGTCCGCCCCTGCCAAAGCAACAGTCCTGCTGCGGCCCCGACAACGAACACGATTCCCCAGAGCGAAAACGAGTCCCAGGCCAACCAGGCGCCCGCTGCCACGACGAGACTACCCAATAAAGCATTGAGTTGAGGGCTCCACCAGCCAATAGCCATACTAACCGTTCTTTTCCGTGAATGGGGGGCCCGTGTGAGTTCTGGTGGCATAGTTGTCAATGAAGGTGACAACGGAGAACCAGGTTCGTGGGCGCAGAGCAACCCGTAGAAACCGCATCAGCGCAGGCCCCCGATTATCCTCAACTTATCCTCAACAGAAATGCCAGCTGCGTAATCCTCTCCTACGGATGAAGACCTACTGCCCAGATCAGGGCCCTGGCCGGGGCGGCGCACGATGCGAAGTAACTTGAGGGAGAGGAACGGCGTTCGGCCCCGGCAACTCGATCCGAGGAAAGAGTCGCCGGGAAGAGCGAACTTGAGTTGGTGCCGAAGGCGGGACTTGAACCCGCACGGCTTGCGCCACACGCCCCTCAAACGTGCGTGTCTGCCATTTCACCACTTCGGCATTAGGAGGTCACTCAGATGACAAGCGAGATGCATTATAGAAGTGGGGCAAAATCCTTGTCAATCAATAGAGTGTCCGGTAGAATCGGTCGGCAGATACTCACCGGATCCTCCAACGTTGTGCAGAGCCACCAGATCCTGACTTCTACATGTGACAATGTCGTTAAACGACGGGCCAAAGGGTCCGTCGCGGCATTGTTCGACGTCGACAACACGCTCCTGCCAGGAGAGGCCAGCGAAATACGGTTTTTCCGGTTTCTCTGGCGGCGCGGCCTAGTGGGCTGGGGCGAGCTGAGCGGGACGATGGCCTGGCTGGCCAGGCATGTGCCCCCCTTCTCGCTGCACTCGCTCCGGGAACGAAAAGTCTATTTGACGGGCAAGCGACCCGCCGATATTGAATCCTATGCGAAGGAGTTCTGTCAGACGGAGATGATCGACCGGCTGGCCCTGCAGGGCTGCGCCAAGCTGGACGCCCATCGACGGGCCGGACATCAACTGATTCTTGTGACCGGCGCGCCGGACTTTTTAATTGCGCCCCTTGCAGCATTCTTGAACGTGCCTACAATTTTCGCGGCAAAACTGGAACAGCACAATTCCCTCTATACCGGCGCCTTGATCCCCCCCCTGCCCTATGGCCATGGTAAACGGGAGGTGATCCTCGCCCATGCTCAGGAAATGGACCTCGACCTAGCCGAATCCTACGCTTACGGAGACAGCCCTGGCGACAGCGACCTCCTGGAGCTGGTCGGCTACCCCCTAGTCGTCAACCCGATTCGAGGCATGAGACGCATAGCGCGCCGCCGCGGTTGGCCTGTGACGGAATGGACATGAGCACGCAACCCTCAAGTCTAAACGTCGAACCTCTGAGCCTTGATAACGTAACGACGTTCCGACTTTCCAATACGAGCATGACATGCGAGTGACCGAGATCTTCCATAGCATTCAAGGCGAGTCCAGCTACGCGGGACAGCCCTGCGTATTTGTGCGGCTGACCGGCTGCCCGCTCCGCTGCACCTGGTGCGACACCGACTACGCTTTTTACGGAGGGCACGACTGCTCGATCGATGAGGTCCTAGCCAAGGTGCAGACTTATGGGTGCCGTCTCGTGGAGGTCACGGGGGGGGAGCCACTCGCGCAGACTGAGAGCCTGCCCCTCATGGCCAGACTCTGCGATGCCGACTACACCGTCCTCCTGGAAACCAGCGGCAGCATCGAGATCGCGCCGGTCGACCCCCGGGTCCATATCATCCTGGATGTCAAATGCCCAGGAAGCGGCATGACAGAACGGATGCATTGGCCCAATCTTGCCGGGCTCACCGCCAAGGATGAAGCAAAATTCGTCCTGGCTGATCGAGCCGACTATGATTGGGCCAAAGAGATTCTTGCCCGCCACCATTTGGCGGACCGCTGCTCAGTACTTTTCAGTCCGGTCTTCGGCTCGCTCGATCTGCGGCAGCTGGCGGAATGGATCCTGGCCGACCGGCTGCCGGTCCGTTTTCAGTTACAGATGCACAAATACATATGGGCACCGGATATGCGCGGAGTGTGACAACTCGAACAAGGAGACGTGAATGAAGATCCTACAGGTCAAATCGCAGGTTGGAAAAGCTGAGGCAACCTCTACAGAGGTGTTGGTGCTCACGCATTGCGAGGGAGAAAGCTTGGCCAAGCAAGATGCGGCCCTGCTCGATCGGGCCCTCGGAGGCTCGCTGCGCAAGCTCCTGCAATCCAAGGAGTTCGAGGGCAAGGCCAACGAAGTCTTGCTCTATCACACCCAGGGCAAGGTGCCCGCCCAGCGGCTGATCCTGGTCGGCTTGGGCAAGAAGAGCACGGTCACACTGGAGACGATCCGGCAGGCAATGGGATCGGCCGCGAAACGAGTCCGGCAGGCAAAAGTCCAGTCCTTTACTGTGGCGCTCCCAACAGTGACGCCTAGCGGGATGTCATCGCTCGAGGTTGCGCAAGCGATGGTCGAAGGCGCAATCCTGGGTAGTTATCAATTCACCGTCTATCGGAGCGAGGCCACCTCGGATCATACCGTCGCGGAGATGAAGGTGCTCATCCCGCAAAATAGTCAGTTGCGGGAGGTTGCCGAAGGGATCCGCCGCGGCGTCGCCACGGCAGAAGCCACCGTCTTTGTCCGAGACCTCTGCAACCATCCTTCCAACGTCCTAACCCCGACCATGGTGGCCGATGAAGCCAAGGCCATCGCCAAGGCCGAAAAGATCAGGATCAAGATTCTCGAACAGAAAGACATGGAGCGCTTGGGCATGGGGGCGCTGCTCGGTGTGGCGCGGGGAAGCCAGGAGCCGCCCAAGTTCATCATCCTGGAATATAACGGAGCCAAGAAAAAAGACGAACGTCCGGTCGTACTGGTCGGGAAGACGATCACCTTCGACACGGGAGGAATCTCGCTGAAGCCTGCCGAAAATATGGAACATATGAAAGCCGATATGACGGGCGGAGCCGAAGTCCTCGCCGCGATCCGAGCGGCGGCCCGGCTCAAACTCCCCTTGCGGCTTATCAGTATCCTGCCTGTGGCTGAAAATATGCCAGGCGGGCGAGCGATGAAGCCAGGCGATATCGTCATGACGCTGGCCGGAAAGACGGTCGAGGTCCAGAACACGGACGCGGAAGGCCGGCTCATCCTGGCCGACGGCCTCGCCTATGCGATGCGCTACAAGCCGGCAGCCTTGATCGACATTGCAACGCTCACGGGAGCCTGCGTGGTGGCGCTCGGCCAATTTGCGATTGGGATGTTCGGGAACGACGTGACCCTGAAAGAACAGGTACGTCGATCCGGGCAGAAAGCCGGCGAACGAGTCTGGGAAATGCCTCTCTGGGAAGAGTATTTTGAACAGCTCAAGAGCGATGTCGCCGACATGCGCAACATCGGAGGCCGAGGCGGCGGCATGATCACCGCGGCGCTCTTCCTGAGCAAATTCGTGGGGAACTGCCCCTGGGTCCACCTTGATATCGCCAGTACGGATTGGAGCGAGCGGGAACGGGCCTATGTGCCGAAGGGACCCTCCGCGATTGGAACCAGGCTGTTGCTGCAATACCTGATTGATCGGAGTCTCTAGTCGTGGGACCCTATCGCCTGTCGATACGAGATCAGATCGGCCAGCTCTTCATGGTCGGATTTCTAGGTACGTCGGTGACGCCGGATCTGGCGGCATTTATCAAAGAATACAAGCCGGGCGGCGTCATTCTGTTCTCACGGAATCTGGAATCCGTCGAGCAGATAGTCGAACTGACCAACGCCTTGCAAGCCTGTAGCCCCCATTCACCGCTCTTGATCGCAATCGATCAAGAAGGCGGCCGCGTCTCTCGGCTCCCGAAAGGCTTTACGATTTTCCCGCCCTGCGGCGTGTTGGGCCGCTGCAATTCAACCGAATTGGCCTATGCAGCCGCTGCCACCATCGCCAAAGAGGTGAGGTCCGTGGGCGTGAACATGAATATGGCGCCGGTGCTCGACGTAAATTGCAATCCGGCCAATCCGGTCATTGGCGACCGGGCGTTCGGGACGACGCCGGATGTGGTCTGTGAGCTGGGATTGGCTACGGCGGCGGGACTGCAAGACAATAAGGTTGTGGCCTGCGGCAAACATTTCCCCGGCCATGGCGACACGAGCGTCGATTCCCACAAGAAACTTCCGGTGGTCGAGGCATCGCGGGAGCGCTTGGAGGCCATCGAGTTCCCTCCGTTCCGCCTAGCCGTGGCACAGGGGGTCGCGTCACTGATGACCGCCCATGTCCTGTACCCAGCTCTCGACAAGGAATTGCCAGCCACGCTCTCGCCGGCCATCATCAACAATTTCTTGCGCCAGGAGCTGCACTACGATGGGGTGGTCTTGACGGACGACTTGGAGATGCATGCGATCATCGACCATTACGAAGTGGAAGATGCCGCAGTCCGTGCAGTGTTGGCAGGGTGCGACATGCTGTTGATTTGCAAAGACCGTGATCGCGAGATCGCTGCCTTCAAAGCCATCGAACAGGCGGTCGCGGCTGGAACGATTTCCTCCGAACGGTTAAACCTCTCGGTGGCTCGTATCACCAGACTCAAAGATAAATTTGTGGCACCCTATAAACCCGTAACGATCTCCGACGCGAAACTCATTGCAGGCTGCCGAACCCATCAGACCCTGCTTCGCACCATCGAGCAGGTCCGGGATCGGTTACCGAAAGTCGCGACACTGTAAAGCGAGAACGATTCAACTAGAGCAGGCTGTGTGAAATAAACTTGTACTTCTGCCGGCTGTACAGACAGGCCGTCCCGCAAGGCCGCAGCCGATAAAAGCATCGGAGGCGTAGCCTCTGGGCTACGTTGAGAATGCTTTCGAGGCGAGAGCAGCGCTGGCGGACCGTTTCAGCAGCCAGCACGGCAGGGAGGGATTGTGGCACTAAAAAAAGGTGATATCCTCGATGAGTTCAAGCGGCACTCGCAATCTTGCGGATTGGTCGTCAAAGTCATGGGTGGCGGCGAGGGATTCGAGAAGATCGTCTGCTGCGGCCATGATCTGACGGAAGAGGACCTGGTGCCAGACGCTGAAATCATCCGCGGCCGGGAAAAGGGGAGCCTACCGCCTGCGGTCGTGCTCGATGAAAAAAAGCTATACCAGGACTCCTGCGGCCTGCGCGTCATGATCATCGACGGAGGGGCCGGCTTCACAGAGATTCGCTGCTGCGGGCATGTGCTGACGGCCAGCTCGATTCGGGATCTTCAATATGGCAAGATGCGGGGGGCGGAGCCAGAATCGACAGGCTCGGAGGGAACAGCCTAACAGCTTCACACGGGAGGAATCATGCAGCACAGAAAAGAGCTCATGGCGCGCTGGTGCGGGGGCATGGAATGGCTGGACCGATTGGGCTATGCCACAGCAGGATTCAGCCTCCTGATCCTGGGCATGTTGATCTTTGTGCATGCCTGGTATGTGTTTGTAGCCGGACAAGTCGATCCCGCTAGCCACCAGCAGCTTTTGCCGGCAGGGCTGAAGCTGCTGAACGATATTCTGCTCGTCATCATTCTGCTAGAGTTGTTTCGAACCGTCATCCGGTTTCTGCAGACGGAAATCCTGGACCTAGAACCTTATCTTGCCGTCGGCGTGATCGCCTGCACCAGAAGGATTCTCACCGCCAGTGCGGAACTGTCCCATCTGATCGCCATGACCGAGACGCAATTCTATCAATACCTCATGGACGTGGGATTGAACGTCACGGTCATCATGGTCTTGACCCTGGGCGTCTTCATGATCCGCAAACGCCCGGCGCAATCCCCGGCCACGTCGCCGTAACCTTCTGCTTTTTCGCATCCCTGATTAAAAGGTAAGGAGGCTTGCCCCCTGACTGCGCGCGTCCAACGAAGCTTGAATTCTATTATTTCCCTTCAGGAGATGGGTCAGATCGCGAAGCGTGTTGCCGAATGAGCGGGGAGCCTTCGAGAATTTCCCGAAGAAGAAAGCGAAAACTGACTGAGCCCGCGAAGGAATTTCCAAAGGATTCCCTTCGGCAAATTCCGAAAAAGTCGCTCCGAGAGACACCAACGCATAGCGATCCATTCCATCTCCGCACCTTCTTGCCCTCGGCGCACCTCTTGTGGCATCATGCCAACCTCTTGGAGGCGGCATGCCACAGTTACTTGAATACGTCGGCTCGGTACATATCTTCCTCGGTCCCTACCGTGGAAACCCAATCGCCCTCTATTTAAATCGGACGGAAATGAAGTGCCAGATCGGCCCCAGGGCCTATCCCTGGAATGACGTGGTCGGCAGCGGTGAGACACCGAATAAGGCAGCGGCTGATTTCGAAGAAAAATGGAAAGCCACGGGTCTCGCGGCAGACATGTACTCCGGCCCCTCCTGGGAAGGGGGCATCAAACCTGAAAGACCTGCTCCTCCCAAGCCACCTGCCGCTCCTAAGCCGGTGGCATCCACAGCAGCGCCAGCGGCTCAGCCAGTAGACGAATCGAACTAACCCGCTCTATTTTGCGTGAACGTTTTGAAGGTGGCCTTCAGGGGAAGGACCGGCCAGCTTGCTATGCTTCAGGCCATATCCCAAGTAGACCCCGATGCCGATCAGGGTCCAGACGACAAATCGGACCCAGGTCACCCAGGGGAGAAAGCTCATCAAACCGAGACAGGCCAGCATGCCCAGAATGGGCACGACCGGCATGAAGGGAAGACGGAACGGGCGAGGCTGATTCGGCTTCGTATAGCGCAGGATCACGACACCGATACAAACTAGGACAAAAGCAAAAAGAGTGCCGATGTTCGTCATGTCCGCTGCATCGCCAATAGGAATCAAGGCGGCAAGGGTGGCTACGCCGATACCTGTGATAATCGTGGCATAGTGAGGCGTGCCATAGCGCGGATGCACGGTTGAAAGCCACGGACTTAAAAGGTGATCCCGCGACATGGCAAAGAAGACCCGGATCTGCCCCAGCATCATCACGACCAGCACGCTAGTAATTCCTGCCACAGCCCCGATCCCCACAATCGCCGCTCCCCACTTGAATCCTACCCAGTTGAGCGCTTCCGCCACCGGCGCATTGATATCGATCTGTGATGCGGGAACCAAACCGGTCAGGACAGCGGCCACGGCAATGTAGAGAACCGTACAGATGCTGAGCGAGGCAATGATCGCGATCGGCAGATCCTTCTGAGGGTTCTTGGCTTCCTCGGCGGTCGTGGAAATCGCGTCGAATCCGATATAGGCGAAAAACACAATCGCCGCGGCGGCGCCGACGCCGGCGAACCCCTGCGGCATAAAGGGGGTCCAATTGTCCACATTTACGGCCGGCGTCCCCACGGCGATGAAAAAGAGGATGACCGCGATTTTCAAGCAAACAATGATGCCGGTGGCGCGGGCACTTTCTTTGATCCCAATGACGAGGATGATGGTGACGAGTAGCACAATGATGGCAGCAGGGAAGTTCGCCACGCCCCCGTCCAGCCCGCCCGGCGGGTGCGTCGCCCAATACGGCAATTCGATCCCGGCTAACCGGAGTAGATTATTGAAATAACCGGACCAGCCGATGGCCACCGCGACGCAGGCCACCCCATATTCGAGAATCAAATTCCACCCGGTGATCCAGGCCAGAAATTCTCCCAGCGTGGCATACGAATAAGTATAGGCGGAGCCGGCCACGGGGATCATGGTAGAAAACTCTGCGTAGCAAAGCGCCGCAAAGGCGCAGGTCAGGCCAGACAGCAAGAAGGACAGAATGATTCCTGGTCCTGCCCCTGGCCGATGGGCATCACCGAGGATGGCGGTGCCGATCAGGACGAAGATGCCGGTGCCGATGATCGCGCCGATGCCGAGCGCCGTCAGATCCCAGACTGTGAGGGTCTTCTTCAACCGATGATCCGGGTGATCCGCGTCTTTGAGAATCTGGTCAATGGATTTCGTTCGGAAGAGCCGTCTGATCATCGGACCACCTCGATCCGCTGGGACGCCGAACGGCGCATCGCGAAATATTCTGCGCGGCTGACGGACCCGACGCTGGAATTTTTTTTCAACATCCTGCGATGGGCCCGGGACGGGCGGCGCGCAAAAATGCCTCGAACAATCGCCGGTGGAGCGGATGCTGCTCGAACAAAAATTCCGGATGCCATTGGATACCGAGAAAGAAACGGTGGGCCGGAGATTCGATCGCCTCGACGATGCCATCGGTGGCTAAGGCGCTGGCGATCAATGACGGCGCGACGGCTTTGACCGATTGATGATGGGAGCTATTCACTCGCATCGCGGCAGACCGCACAATGCGGCGGAGTAAACTGCCAGGCGTGACAGTCACGCTATGACTGAGATTCGTCGCGTGAGTCCGTTGCCGATGCTGGAGCGACTTTGTCACTTGGGACGCGATATCCTGGAACAGACTGCCGCCGCAGGCGACGTTCATGGTCTGCATCCCTCCACAAATACCGAGCAGCGGAAGATCGGCTCGCCTGGCCATGTGCACAAAATCCAATTCACAGCTTGCGCGACGGTCGCTCACCGTTCCAAACGGATAGCGCTGACGCTCACCATACAATGACGGGGGGAGGTCCGGTCCGCTGCCCGTGAGAAGAAGTCCGTCGAGTTGCTGCAATAGACGCCGCCTTGCGGCCCGGTCTGCGAGGAGCGGCAGCACCAGCGGGATGCCGCCCAATTCTTCAATGGCGCGAATGTAACGCGCGCGCAGAAAGTAGGTGGGCTCGCGCCCCCCCCATTCCTTCCGATCACCGGCATTGAAGTCTGGCGTGACCCCGATGATCGGTTTCATCGGCTAGCGGACTGGTTCCAACCCACTATTCGCATCCGCAACCCCCAGGAACCGCACAGGCCGATTGCCCTGGAGATGGTCCGGCGTAAGGAGGTAGGTGCCGTAGAGGCTCGTAATCCAAACGCTCTTAGCCGCTTGGTCGCTCCCGCCTGAAAACACATAAGTCAGTCCCCCGACAATGCCTCCGCTAATGGCGAATACCGCTTTCACCGGAAAATACACAACGTTAGAGAGAAAGGCTACAGCTTGTAGGCCCGCGCTCGATGGGTTTCCCCCATCGTTGGGCACGCTCGAAGGGACCGCGGTGCTGTCCTGGCTCCAAGCCGATGGGGCCATCGTGACGGTGCACAACGCCAGAATCATGAATGCTGCGACCAGCTTGCAACCGGAAGCCGCGCAGAGACGAGCAGATGATGCATATGTATTCACGGGTAATCCTCCTTTTTCGACAAAATAAGCTGAGCGGGGGTAGTTGACCCCATGACGCTCACCCACATTGCAAGGTAGTGGGGTTATAGCAAATTGGACTCCGATTGCAAACCCCCTGCATGGCAGAGTGCACACGTTGGCTACGAGACATCCGTCTCTCCCGGGACAAAGTCCAGCTCAGCGGCAATATACGATATCATGAAACTCTTCCGCTGGATAACCGCCTCTCCAACTTCGGCGGCCCAGCGGTCCTCCGCGAGACATTGGTTCTCTTGCGTAATGCCAGATTGCAACAAGAGATCTAGCTTGCACCAGCAGGCCGCCTGGACAAAGAACTCGCCGGCTCGTTCCTGGCACGATGCACGATCTTCCACTGAGAGATCATTGAAGGCCCGGGCCAACCAGCCGGGGAAATCCATGTCGGCGCCAAGCCGATCGATCTGGCTCTGCCTCATGTGGACGGCAACCTGGATCCCGCCCTTCCAGCTCCGCTTCTTGACGTTGAACACGCAGGAAAAAAGCTCCGGCGTTCCCTCCACCGGCTGCGGTCCGACGAACAGGGTCACCCGGAACTGAGAAGGCTCTGGTGCATGCTCGGCTGCCATGCGCGCATTGTAGCACGACCGCCGGTCTCACCTTTCGTCTCATTGACGGCTTGGTAGCGCGACGATAAGATACCCACGATGATTACAGCCCTCCACCAGCGCGTGAACGAAATTCAGCAGGCCCTTTGCGAGACCGGCATCGACGGCTGGCTCTTCTACGATTTTCGCGGGAGCGACCCCCTTGCCTATCGCATCCTTCAGCTTGACCCGACGCTCCATGTAACCAGACGCTGGTACTACTGGATTCCGGCGCAGGGAACTCCAGTTAAATTACTGCACCGCATCGAGCCCCATATACTGGATCCATTGCCAGGACAGGCCGACTGCTACGTGTCGTGGGAACAGCAGCGGCAAATCCTGGCCCGCCTGTTGACCGGCAGCCCCCGCGTCGCCATGCAATATTCTCCATTGAACGCGGTCCCCTATGTATCGCGCGTGGATGCCGGCACAATCGAGTTGATCAGAAGCTACGGCGCCGAGGTGGTCAGTTCTGCGGATCTGATTCAGATATTTGAGGCGCGCTGGACAGACCGGCAGCTCGAGTCGCACCAGTTTGCCGCGGCAGCGCTCCGGCGCATCGTCGACGAAACGTTCAGCCATGTGCATAAAGCCATCTCGCACGCCCGAAGGCTCACCGAATATGATGTACAACAGTTTATTCTGGCTCGCATCGGCGATGCCGGCATGACCACGTCGAGTGCGCCGATCGCCGCCATCAATGCCCATAGCGCCGACCCGCATTATGGCCCGACGAAGGCCGGATCGGCCGACGTGACCCGCGACTCATTGCTCTTGATCGATCTCTGGGCCAAACAAGCGGAGGCCAGTGCTGTCTACGCAGATATCACCTGGACCGGCTATGTCGGGCAAACTGTGCCGGTGAAACATCGCGCGATCTTTGACTTGGTCCGGCAAGGCCGGGACGCAGCCCTGAACTTTGCCAAAGCAGAAACAGCGGCAGGCCGCCGCCCCTTCGGCTGGGAAGTCGACCAGGCCTGCAGGCAGATCATCCAACAGGGAGGTTATGGCGACCAATTCGTCCATCGCACGGGCCATTCGATCGGCGAAGAGGTCCATGGCAACGGCGCCAACATTGACAGTCTGGAGACCCAGGATACCCGCCGTCTAATGCCGAGAACCTGTTTTTCGATTGAGCCTGGGATCTACTTGCCTGGCGAGTTCGGGATTAGAAGCGAACTGGATGTGTACCTCGCGGACCGGGAAGCTCTGGTCTTTGGGTTGCCATTGCAAAGCGAAATCGTCTCCATTTTCTAACTCCTGGCCATTCCTTGACAGTGCCTCCTGCTGGCCTATACAGTTGATTCGGCTCTTAAAACAGCAGTCCCACATTCGACTTATCGAACTAAACAAAGGAACGACGCCATGTTTGGTACCATGGGGATCTCAGAGCTCATCATTATTCTGGTCATCGTCCTCATCATTTTCGGGGCAGGCAAGCTCCCACAAATCGGTGAAGGGGTCGGTAAGGCGCTCAGAGGATTTAAAAAAGAAGTCAATGAAATCCCCGCGCCGGAGATCGTGCAACCAGAAGCAACTGAACCGGCTCCCATGCAAGTCCAAGCGGCAGTCCAGGCTGCGCCAGCCATAACGGTACCGCAGCAGGGCCAGGCGCCCGCCTCGCTGAAACCCACCGCCCCTTATACGCCAGGTCCAGAACTGACCCCTGGAACCACCGCCGCCTTGATGTACAACATGGCGGCTCCGCCGCAGCCAGTTCGCACGGCAACACCCACTGCAGCCCCGGCAGCGGCACAGGGCCAGAGGCCTCCCACGATGGAAGAGCGGGCGGCGGCTCCCTCACCGATGATGAAGGCGCAGTACCCGCCCCTGCCTCCAGGCGCCCAGGCCAAACCGGTAGCCAATCGTCCCTCCGCCATCGTGAATAAGGATGCCGTGGTCCGCGTACAGGCACAGCAGGCGGCGCTGAAGGCGAAGGCCGCGCAGCCAACCGGCGTCTCCCCTCAAGATATGCAGAGCTTGGGCGAGGGACTGGGCGATGCCTTACGGACATTCAAACAAGCCGTCGCCGATGTTCGCAATTCGGTCGATCCTGAGATGCGCACGATCCAAGCTGAAATGGATTCAGCACAGAAAGAGTTCCAGCAATCCCTCGAAGCAGCCAAAGAACTACCCGCCCTGCATGAGGAGCCTTCGAAGCAAACGTGAGCTGGGAAAATGGCTCCATCGGCCTGGCCAATGCCTGGTCCCTGTTCCGCCGGGCTACCGCCTCTCACACCATCGGATGGGTTGCCCTTGCACTAAGCCTCTCCCTCCCCGGCTGTCTCCAGGACTCTCCCCCTTCATCCAAAGCGCAGGCGCTCTCGCTGTTAGTAAAACTGCTCCAGGATGTGCGGCCAGAGATGCGGCGAACGGCAGTGGAATCCCTCGGAAAAATCGGCGACCCGCAAGCCACCGAGTCCATCCTTCCCCTCTCCCGCGACCCGTCCGCTCTCGTTCGCGAGGCAGCGATCACCGCGCTGGGACGCTTGAAGCCAACAGCCACAGAAGCGGTCGTGCTCCTATTGGCGGACGCGCTGGAGGATCCAGTCGAATCGGTCCGCCAGGCCGCGGTTGTGGCAATCGGTGAAATCGAACCGCGCTCCCAATTGTTGCAACCGATCGTCGCCTTACTGCAATCTTCGGACCCCAACATCAAGAAAGCCGCGGCGCAAGCCCTGATCCAAGTCGACTCAAGTCAATGGATTCCTCAGCTCATCGCCGCAGGCCATGATCCCGATGCAGCGGTCCGGCAGGGAATTGTGGCAGCGGTAGGGGAATGGGGAGGAAGCTCTGTCGCCCCTTGGCTTAGAGAATATTTAGCGCAAGACCCCTCGCCTAGGGTGCGGGCAGAAGCAGCCTATCGCCTGAGAACATTCAGCGATTTCGAGACGAAGGCCGCGCTCGAAGCAGCGGGCGCGAAGGATGCAAACCGTGAGGTGCGGCGCTGGGCAACAGAAGGGCCTTAGGAAATGAAAGAAGACGGAATCGCTAACTAAAAATCATTTACTTACAACGGCTTATGCCGTTTTTGCATCCTTGTCATGCTCGAAGATCCGAACAGGAGGATGCTTCCCAAGAATGGCATCCTCCGTAATGAGGACTTCCTGAAGCAGCTTTTGCGACGGGGCGTCGTACATCACGTCCAGCATCACATCTTCCAGAATCGCACGCAGGCCCCGGGCGCCTGTTTTCTGGATAAAGGCCTTCCGCGCGATCGCCCCCAACGCCCCTTCCGTAAACTTCAGCTTCACTTTTTCGAACGAGAAGAGCTTCTCATACTGCTTGGTCAGGGCGTTTTTCGGTTCGGTCAAAATACGAATAAGCGCTCGCTCATCCAGCTCATCCAACGTGGCCACAACCGGCAGCCGCCCGACGAATTCCGGAATCAACCCGTACTTAAGTAAGTCTTCCGGTTGAACCTTCGCGAATAGTTCGCCCAACTTGATTTCGCTCTTCCCGCGAACTTCGGCGCCGAATCCCATCGACTTGCAGTTCAGCCGCTGTTCGATAGTCTGCTCGAGCCCGACGAACGCGCCGCCGCAGATGAACAGAATGTTGCTCGTGTTAACCTGGATAAATTCCTGATGCGGATGTTTGCGCCCGCCCTGAGGCGGCACGTTGGCAACGGTGCCCTCGATGAGCTTGAGCAGTGCCTGTTGCACCCCTTCACCAGACACGTCGCGCGTGATGGAGGGGCTGTCGCTCTTGCGGCTGATCTTGTCGATTTCATCAATATAGACGATGCCCCGCTCCGCCCGCTCGACATCGTAGTCCGCGGCTTGCAGAAGCTTCAGGATGATGTTTTCCACATCTTCGCCGACATACCCCGCTTCGGTCAGCGTAGTGGCATCGGCCAGCGTGAATGGAACATCCAGATACTTCGCCAGGGTCTGCGCCAGCAACGTCTTGCCTGTGCCCGTCGGCCCCAACATGAGGATGTTGCCCTTCTGGAGCTGCACCTCATCCGTATCCTTGTCCTTGGAGGAGATCCGCTTGTAGTGGTTATGCACGGCCACCGCAAGGATTCGCTTGGCCCGCTCCTGCCCCACGACGTATTGATCCAGGTGGTGCTTGATCTCTACCGGCTTTTTGAGCTTCGATGAAATCTCCTCTTTGGCTTCTTCCCAATCCTCGACAATGATGTCGTTGCAGAGGTTGACGCATTCGTCACAGATGTAGACCGTAGGCCCGGCAATCAATTTGCGGACTTCATCGCGGTTCTTTCCGCAGAATGAACAACGAAGGTGTCGATCCATTTTATCCGGCTTGGCCATCCGTCCCCCTGCTACTTGTCCTTCGCCGCATCTTTCCCTGCATCGCCACTGACAGCCTTGAGGAGCTTCGGAGGCCTCGTGATGACTTCGTCGATGAGCCCATACTGCTTGGCCTCTTCCGCCGACAGGAAATAGTCCCGTTCCGTATCCTGAGCGATCTTCTCCAACGGCTGGCCCGTGTGCTTAGCCATGATCTCATTGAGCCGCTCGCGGATTTTCAAAATCTCTCTGGCATGAATGTCGATTTCCGTGGCCTGCCCGGAAAACCCGCCCATGGGCTGGTGGATCATGACCCTGGCATTCGGCAAGGCGAATCGCTTGCCCTTGGTGCCGGCGGTGAGCAAGAACGCTCCCATGCTGGCGGCTTGGCCCAGACAGATGGTGTTGATCGGGGGCTTCACATATTGCATCGTGTCGTAAATGCCCAAACCTGCCGTGACGCTTCCTCCTGGCGAGTTGACGTAGAGATTGATATCTTTCTCGGGATCTTCCGCTTCGAGGAACAACAGCTGGGCAATAATCAGGTTGGCGAACACGTCGTCGATTGGCGCACCCAAGAAAATGATCCGGTCTTTGAGGAGCCGGGAATAGATATCGTAGGCTCGTTCGCCTCGGTTCGTCGTTTCAATAACAATGGGAACCAGCATGCACGTCGTTCCTTTCCGCTTACAGCCTGTTGACGCTAAGGTGCCGGAGGACCGGCACCGGTCGCTTCTTATCCCTGAATCACCGCATTGCGATACACAAAATCCAAAGCCTTGTCCGCCAGAATCCTGGCGCGCAATTCATCGATGGAATCCTGCCCGCCCGACTTAATCATCTTCACGAGATCGGCCGCCGGCATCTTGAGCTCCGACGCCAACCGCATGACTTCGGCGTTCAGGTCATCCTGCGTGACCGTCAGCCCTTCTTTCTCGGCAATCGCTTCCAAGACAAGGCCGAGCTTCACCCGACGCGCGGCCTCGTCGCGATGCTCCTGACGAAGAGCCGTGAGCGCTTCCATGCTCAACGCATCCTCGCTGCCGCTCTTCTGTTGCTGTTGCTGCACGTGCTGGCGAATGATGGCTTCCAGCTCGCGCTCTACCAGGGTTTCCGGAAGATCGAAGTGGTGGGTCTCCGCCAGCCGCTTGATGATCGTATCCTTGTAGGTATCTTCGATCTCTCGCTTCAGGGCCTGCTCCATCCCGCCCTGCAACTTATCTTTGATTTCCTGGAGCGATGTGTAGGGGCCGCAGTCTTTGGCGAACTCGTCGTCTAGCACCGGCAGCTTCTTCTCTTTGACGGCCTTCAACGTCACGTTGAACACCACCGTTTCCCCTGCGACACGAGGATCGGGATGGCTAGCAGGATAGGGCTGGGCAATCTGGACGACGTCGCCTTCTTTCTTGCCCATGACCTGCGAATCGATCTCCACGCCCAGTATGGACACGTTCGATCCGACCTTATGGAGCTGCCCTTCCTTCTTCGTGCCATCCAGCGGTGCCCCGTCGAGGGTGCCCTGCACGTCCAGCACGATATAGTCCCCCTCCGCGATGACGTGACCGGCCGGAGCCGCTTCCAAACGAGCTTGCTGCTCGCGCAATACTTCAAGCCCACGAGCCAGCTGCTCCTCGGTCACGGTGCGCTTGTCAGGCTTGAGCGAGATAGGGCTCGGCGCCTTATAGTCCCGCAACTCGATGGTCGGCTTGATCTCGACAGTCGCGGTAAAGGTGAAGGGCTCGTCCTTCTTGATCTTGACTCGTTCCAGCGGAGGAATTTCGACGAGAACCGGCACAATTCCCGCTTGGCGAACGGCCTTATCGTAATAGTCCGGCACGAGGTTCCGGATCACGTCTTCTTCCACGGATTTGGAATAGCGTTTTTCCAGCAAGGCCTGGGGCGCCTTGCCCGGGCGAAACCCCGGGATGTTGACCTGGCGGTTCAACTCCACGTACGCACGGGCAAACCGTTGCGTGACCTCGTCGGCTGGCACCTCGATCTTGAGGGCGCGTTTCATCGGTCCTAATTCAATCACTTCTATTTTCATAGCTGGTACTACCCTTATCTTGTAAGAAGCCTGCCAGGTGCCACTGCGCCGTCGCAGCCGTCCGTGGTTTGGTGCGAGCGGAGGGACTTGAACCCCCACGGTTACCCACGAGATCCTAAGTCTCGCGCGTCTGCCAGTTTCGCCACGCTCGCATGGGTGGGATATGCTGAAGTCGCCTCCAGCATGATGAGCAAATAAGCGAAATAACTCAATACTGTTAGTCTTTTGTACCGTTGGATGCCTCCTACTGTCAACCCATACTCCTGGGGGAGAGGCCGCATGGTACGTAGTCAGGCCCTGCGCGGAGAACAGCTGAACTTTGCAGGCTTTCTACTGAACCTCATAGGCCAACTACGCACGACTCCTCTCGCAAGTCAGTGCTTGGTAGTACCCTCATCTTATAGGGAGTATAATGCCGACGAGGTTGCTCCATCGCCTCAAGCCCGGTATGCGTGACACAGTGACACGAGGTGAGGGCGGGGATCGTGGAACGAGCGGGGGATAGCACAAGACTCCCTCTCCTCCGCACATTCAATGTCTTCCCCTGAATCCCTGTTCAGTAAGGAGGTGCACGATGCGAGCGGTTCTCCTTCCTATAGCCTACCTGCTGGCCTTGCTACCGACTCCTTCCTGGGCCTATCGCGATTATTTTACGATCGAGCAGAAGGCGCAACTCGCCAAAGTCCAGTCGGTTCTAGTCGATGCCATGGCCCTAACCGATAAAGGAGCCATTGAGGCAGGACCAATTGCCGACCTCGCCTCACGGAGGCTAGGCGAGTTGGGCTATACAATGGTGCAGGATCGCGCGAAGCCTCACGACGCAGTCTTCAAGGTGAAATGCGAACAGCGGAAGACCTGGGAAGGGACCACTGCGGCCGGCGGGGATGCAGATCTGCCCGATGCTCCGTCGCGCCTCTGGAAAGGGCCTGCCTGTCAGATGACCTATCTCCTCGGGGAACTAAAAGTGAGATGGCAGCGGGAGGTGCGCACCGGCTTCGACGATGCGGTCGTGGCAGCCCAAGCCACGAAGGCCGGCGAGCCAGGAGCCTATGCGATCGGAAAACTACAAGAGGAACTGGAGAAATATGAGTTTCCGCTGCTGTTGACGGCGGAGTGGGGCCAGCCGGAGCGGCTATTGACGCTGCTCGATTCTGCCGACACCACCCAAGCTCGCAAAGTCAAAATCTTTTCGTTGCTTGGCGAAATGCAGGCAGATGAAGCCCTACCGAGGCTGAAACAAGCGCTCCAAGATAGAGACTTAGCGAAACAGGCCTTGTCTGCGATGGGCAATCTCGGGCGAGAAGGCATTCCGCTACTAATTGAGATTATGACGACGTCCCAGGATCTCGAGGTACAAACAGCCGCAGCCAAAGGGCTAGGCCAACTCGGCGGACTCCACGGAGATGCCTCGGTCGTATTGCCGCTCCTGGCCAAGCTGAAAGATCCGAAAACCGACTGGTTCGTGCTCACGGAAGTGGCCTGGGCCTTGGGGAAAATTCCGGACAAACGATCGATTCAGCCCCTCTACGACCTCGACAAGAAACTCCAAGCCCTGCACGACCCGGGAAACATACCATTGAAAAAACTCAAAGAAGCGGTGTTCTGGTCGATCAAACAATGCGATACGTGGGATCAGTTCAGTTAATCAATGATCTTTTGTCCCTGATCAGGCGCGCGCGCTCCGGGCCGGTCGAGAGCCGGCGTGGAGACAGCACACTCAACAGCGCCAATGCCCTGACGTTCTCGATCTCATCTATGGTTCTCGATAGTTGCTCTTTGCCGCAAAATGTCAGGAGACTCTCATGGCTCCCTGTGAGCTCCTCGCAGTACAGTACGGAAACCGGGGAGGGTCAATGACATAGCGATTCACGCTGGTTGTCACCTTGCCGCTCACCAGACCACGTGCTAAGATGCCCCTTCCAAAAATCGATGTGGAGAGGTGCGAGAGTGGTCGAATCGACATGCTTGGAAAGCATGCGTCCCAGCAATGGGACCGTGGGTTCAAATCCCACCCTCTCCGCCAAAACAAGATACGGCAAAAGTAAAAAGTTAAAAGACGGAAGTTTCCGTCCTGCACACCTTCTACTTTTGACTTTGGATACGGGGCTGGGCCCTGTGCAACAGAACCCTGTGAACCCCGCCAGGTCCGGAAGGAAGCAACGGTAAGCGGTCAGTTCTGGGTGCCGCAGGATCACCTGGCCCCACTTAGGTTTATTCCGTGAGGCATGAAATCTAAGACGATACGAACGCGCAGGATCACGCCTCTCAACGTTTCACATCTACCGTTTCACGTCTAACGCCTTATGGATTACCAAGTCTCCGCCAGAAAATACCGGCCCGGCACATTCGACGACGTGATCGGACAGCCGCATGTCGTGCAGACGCTGGTCAATTCCATCACTACGAAGCGAATCGCCCAAGCCTATCTCTTTTCCGGGAGCCGCGGCGTGGGGAAAACCACAGTGGCGCGAATCCTCGCCAAAGCGCTCAACTGCGAGCAGGGGCAGACCGGCACACCCTGCGGCACCTGTTCCAACTGCCTCGAAATTGCGCAAGGCACCTCCGTCGACGTCATGGAGATCGACGGCGCCTCTAACACAAGCGTGGACGATGTGCGCGAGATCCGCGAGAATATCAAGTTCGCCGCGTTTCACGGGAAGTACCGGGTCTACATCATCGACGAAGTCCACATGCTGTCGAACTCAGCCTTCAACGCGCTACTGAAAACCCTGGAAGAGCCACCCCCACACGTCGTGTTTATTTTCGCCACCACCGAGATCCACAAAATTCCGGCGACGATTCTATCCCGCTGTCAGCATTACAACTTCCGGCGCATTGCGCGAGCCGAGATCGTCGAACGGCTGCGTTATGTGGTCAATCAGGACCAGATCGTCATCGAGGAGCGAAGCCTGATGGCGCTCGCCCGGGCCAGCGAGGGCAGCATGCGCGACGGACTCAGCCTGCTCGACCAGGCGGTGGCCTTTGGCGGGAAGACGATCGTGCATACGGACCTGGAAGCATTGCTGGGGGCGGTTCCGCAAGAATTGGTGCGCGCCATGATTCAGGCCTTTACTGCACAGGAAAGCGCTGCGGCGCTGCGCGTGCTGGCCCACCTGCTGGACCAGGGACACGATCTGCGCGCCTACTGTGCGGAGGTCGTCGAATATCTGCGCAACATGCTGGTGGTGTCGGTCGTGCCTTCGCCGCAAGAGCAGCAGGGCCTGATCGAAGCCACCATGGAAGACCTGGCGCAGATGGCGGCTGACGCCAAGGCCTTCTCCCCGGAGCAGCTTCAAGAACTCTTTGCGATTTTCACGCAAGCAGAGGATGCGCTCCGGCTCAGCGCCCATCCCCGATTCGTGCTTGAAACGGCGGCGGTGCGGGCCACGCGGTTGCTGCGTCGCGCGAACGAGAAGCCGGCCCAAGCGATGCCGCCGGGCCAAACACCACGCCCCTTGCCGGCGCCTGTTCGCGTAGAAAAACCGGCGCAGCCCGTTCGCGCAAATAGTCCGCCCCCTCCTTCGGCGCCAAAGCCTCCACAATCGACGGCGTCCATGCCAGCCGCGCCACTGCCGACCCGACCTCCGGGGCTCGCAACGGCCGCCCCAGCACGGAACCCCCTTTCCACTCCTCCGCCTGCACGGCCTCCCCTCGCCAGCAGTGAGGGGACCGTAACGAAACCTGTCCCTGCGGCCCCCAGTGATACGGCCCGTCCCGCGGTCACGCTTAATTGGGAGCAACTTCAAGAAGAGGTGGCTGGGGCCTTTCCCAATATCGCCCCCTTCCTGGAAATAGGGCGACTCGTCCGCGTGGACGGCCATGTCGTGACGATTGGCTTTCCCAAACAAGCGACGGTGGCCCGTGGCATGATCGAAAAGCCCGACAATATCGCGGTGCTCACCTCAATGTGTGAACGACTGAGCGGGCAAACCCTTCGGCTGCGGGTTGTCGAGTTGACCGAGGCGGACTTCCAGGGGCACACGATGGCAGAGCTTAGGGTGTCAAAAGAAAAAGAGCAAAAACAAGTGCTCTTCGAGCGGGCGCAGGCGCATCCGGTCGTCAAGCAGGCGCTGGAGATATTCGGCGCAGAGCTCGCAGAGGTCCGGCCGGTAGCGAGCCAGAAGGAAATTGAAGAATGAAAAACCCGTTAGCGAACATGGGAAATATTCTGAAGCAGGCGCAGGCGATGCAGGCGCAAATGTCGAAGGTGCAGGAACAGGCTTCAGTGAAGACCGTCACCGGGACAGCCGGCGGAGGCAGCGTGACCGCCACGGCCAATGGCGCGATGCAATTGCTCAGCATCGTCATCGATCCCGAAGTCGTGAAAAGCGGCGACGTAGAGATGGTGCAGGACCTGGTCATGGCGGCATCGAACGACGCCCTCCACAAGGCGCGCGAGATGATGGCGAATGAGATGAAAGCCGTGACCGGCGGCATGAATGTCCCCGGATTATTTTAGCGGACGATTACCCTATGGCAGTTGATCAGCAAGGACTCCTCGCGCGGTTGGTGCGCGAATTAGTCCGTCTCCCCGGCATCGGACAAAAGACGGCGCAGCGATTGGCGTTCCACGTGTTGAAATCCGAGCGCGAAGAGGCGCTCCGGTTGGCCGAAGCCATTCGCGCCGTGAAGGACGGGCTCTCGTTTTGCCGCCAATGCCGAAACATTGCAGAAGGGGAGCTCTGCGAGTTTTGCCTCGACCCCAAGCGGGACCAAACGAGAATCCTAGTGGTGGAAGAACCCAGCACGACCTATGCCATCGAACGGGCCGGCGCCTACCGGGGCCTGTACCATGTGTTGCTCGGCGCCTTATCTCCGCTGGACGGCGTCGGGCCCTCCGATATCAGGGCCGAGGAATTGGTCGATCGGGTGAAACTCGGAGGCATTCAGGAAGTGATCCTTGCGACGAGTCCGACGATCGAGGGAGAGGCAACCGCCATCTATTTAACCAACCAGCTGAAACCCCTTGGCGCCAGAGTCTCCCGTATCGCCTATGGTATCCCGGTCGGGATGGACATTGAGTATGCCGACGACGTGACGTTACTGAAGTCGATTGAAGGCCGCCGAGACCTCTAGCCGTCCCACCGTACAACCAATATTTTTCAGCACCCTCGAGCCGATTACCTCCCATTGACCCCCCTCCAGGCCCCTGTTATAGTCGGCTCGTTAGAATGACTTTACTCTTCAACCAGGTGGCTAGGTGAAAGCAGGCTCTTCAGCCAAACCCATTGCATCCGCCCCCACAGCGACACCACCTGTCGCTCACACACGCCGTACCACAATCGCAGCCGTTGAAGAAAAGTACCACGCGATTCGTTGCGACCTAGAGGAGCAGCGCCGGACCATTTTGAATGAAGTGGTCGAGGGCCTGACCAGTTCAAATAGTCAGGAGACCTTCCCTGATGTCAGCGACCAGGCGTCGGCGGAAGCCGAGCAACGCTTCTCGATGAGAATTCTCGAGCGCGAGCAACGGTTGGTCAAGAAGATCAATGAAGCGCTGGCTCGAATGGACCAGAGCATCTACGGCAGCTGCGAACGCTGCGAAGAAGAGATTCCCTATCCACGACTCAAAGCCCGTCCCGTCACCACCCTCTGTATCGACTGCAAAACACTCGAAGAACAAGAAGAAAAGAGCCGACGCTAGACGTCAGACTCTCCCGCGTCCCCTCGCAGGACACTCAAAGAACTTGCCGTTCACTCTCCCCCTTAGATGGCCCGGATGAGTCCCCCACTGCGTGCGTCCAGCGAGGGCTCTCCAAGCCGCGCGTTGCGCGAACATAGGGAAGTCACCGGGCCATCCCGCTACTATTTGAGCACCTTCACTCGCTGTTTGGCGCGAGCGATGCGGCTGGTTTCCTCCGGGATACCTTCGGCCAAGGCAACATAGGTCTCGTATTCCAGAATGGCGCGTCTGGGACTCGTGGATTCGATGGCTTCCGCCAAGTTGTAACGGGCGATGGCGTAGTTAGGCCGAAGGATAACGGCCTTCTCGAAGGAGGCCAGCGCGTTTGCTTTGTCTCCCAACTTGCCGTAGACCGTGCCGAGGTTGTTCAGAATTTCCGGAGTATTGGGCCTGATGGCCAGCGACTGTAGCAACTCCCCCTTGGCCTTCTCGTGCTGCCCCTTCCCTTCCCATGCCAAACCCAGCTTGTGGTGCACCTCGGCCTGCCACACCTTACTCGTAAAGCCGCTCGCGATCGCTTTCTGATAGGCATTGGCTGCGATCTCGTAGTTCTGGGGCCCACAGTAAGACAACTGAGCCGTTTGTCCTCGTGCAAATTGCTGGAGCGACAGGAACGGCTCCTTGTCCTCCGCGCCTTGACTGTCGAGCTGTTGCCCTGGATTCTGGCTGCTTGGGCGGCGCAACCGTTCTAAAAATTCCCGTCGATAGGGGGAGAACAATTGCGCGTAGGGGTCGATCGTGATCGAGGCCTGGAGCAATGCCGGCTGCTCGTTCGTGCTAAGGACCAAATATTGCGTCGTAGATTTTTCATCGCCTGTTGCATAGAGGGCACTCGACGCCATGCTCGCCTTGGAAGACAGATTCGCCACGTTGAGATAAAACTCCAATGTGGGCTTCAACAATGTCAGGGTCTCACGCAGGACCGGGTAGGGCTCCAGACTGAGGCCGGACGAAAAAGTGAACAGCGCTCCGACCAGCAGTCCATCTTCATCGAAGAAATAAGATTCATCGCCGTGGGAGGGGCTTCGGTCGGCAGGGAGGATCAACTCCTGGCCTGAGCCCCAGGCTTGCGTCTTGAGCGCAGAAGCAAGATGGGCCTTAAGAAAGTCGGGCTTTGCCACACAGATCGTGGGGGACTTCAGAAGAATAAGATCGCTTTCCGATGGTGGGAGGGGCGGCTTAGGGGCTGCCGTTTCGCAGGCGCTCAGCAAGAGGCTTAGCCCCAAGCCACAGACCAGCCATAGCCGAAGGGACGCAGTGCCAGAGGCTCTCATATCACAGGGGGTTCGACTCACGGGGGGAGGATACACGAAATGTGAAAGCCTTTACCAACGACAAACGACCACGCCTGCCTCTCCGGAGAGAAGCGGGCGTCAAATCGGAAAACCGTCTTACTCTAAATTATATTGACGCTGCGCATCCAGCACGGCATCTTCGGATGTAGTGACCAGGAAGAATATTCCTGCGGCACATGCTGTTAGCCGCATAGCTAACCTCACTTGTCCAGCAGGGTTCACACCGCACGATAGCGCAACACAATAAAGTGTAGCCAGCCACCCTGGCTCTATCCAAGGTGAGAGCGTTGCCAACAACCCCTATGAAAACAGTATGTTGGGAGACGGGGGATGAAGAAGTGGTGGGCGATACTGGTATCGAACCAGTGGCCTCTTCCGTGTGAAGGAAGCGCTCTACCCCTGAGCTAATCGCCCACAGAGTTTGAAGTCTAGCATGGGGTTATAAATCGGATCAACCGAGAACGATGACGTCACGGGCGATCCGATCAGTAGGCTCCCGCTTCCATGCGTCGCTAGCCATTCCCAGCGCGCCGTCGCCTTGACATCGCTAAAATACGGTTCCTACAATGCCCTTCCGCTCACCTTTTGCCCACGGAGTCCCACTCGCATGCCCGACGACATTGTGATTATTGGCGGGGGTCTGGCCGGATCTGAAGCAGCATGGCAGGCAGCCAATCGTGGTGCGAAAGTCACGCTCTATGAAATGCGCCCCAACGCAACCACGCAAGCCCACAAGACCGGCGGCTTAGCCGAGCTGGTCTGTTCCAATTCGCTCGGGTCGACGGACCCGATGAATGCGCCCGGCATCTTGAAAGAAGAGATGCGCCGGCTCAACTCGCTCATTATCAAGGTCGCAGACGAAGTGCGGGTGCCGGCTGGATCCGCCCTGGCTGTCGATCGCGATCTGTTCTCACTCAAGATCACCCAGGCGCTTGAAAGCCATCCGAACATTCGCATTCTGCGCACGGAGATCGCCGCAATCCCGACGGACTGTGTCTGTATTCTGGCGACGGGGCCTCTGACATCCGACAAACTGTCTCAGGCCATCGCGCAATTGACCCAGACCAAGCATTTATATTTTTACGATGCGATCTCGCCGATCGTGGATGCCGACTCCGTCAATATGGACATCGCATTCCTAGCCTCTCGATACGGAAAAGGCGGAGACGACTACCTTAATTGCCCCATGGATGAAGCAACTTATAATACCTTCTACGCCGCGCTGCTGGCAGCGGAAAAGGTGCAACCAAAAGACTTTGAAAAAGCCGCCTACTTTGAAGGCTGCATCCCCATCGAGGTAATGGCTGAACGAGGCCGCCAGACCATGCAATTCGGCCCATTGAAACCGGTGGGTTTGGACAATCCTAAGACGGGGAAGCGCGCCTACGCAGTGGTGCAGCTCCGGACGGAAAACGCTCATCGCTCCTGTTACAACCTCGTGGGGTTTCAGACTAAACTAACCTATGGCGAGCAGAAACGGGTATTTCGCATGATCCCTGGCCTGGAGGAGGCGGAGTTCCTCCGCTACGGCAGCCTGCATCGCAACACCTTCATCAATTCGCCGCAACTGCTCTACAACACGCTTCAGTTCAAGGCGCGTGGCACCCTCTTCTTCGCGGGGCAATTGGTCGGCGTCGAGGGCTATACGGATTCCGCTGCGATGGGAGGACTGGCCGGCATCAACGCCGCTCGCAGCCTGGCAGGATTGCCCTTGGTCACGCCGCCACCTACTACGGCCCACGGCTGCCTCACGACATATATCACGACCACAGACCCCCGGCACTTTCAGCCGATGAATACGAACTTCGGGCTCTTTCCTCCCCTTGCCACCCCGACGAGAGACAAGGAGAGCAAACGACGGCTCACCGGACAACGGGCGCTTGAGGACCTGACGGCATGGATGACGCAATTCAAGCTTTCATGACCTTCCTGGAAGTGGAACGGCATGCGTCGCATGAAACCGTGCGCAACTACGGTTCAGACCTCCGCCAATTTCACACCTTCATGAAGGCAGAACAGCCGGGACTGCCCAAGCTCGATCCCGCGACCGTCAAGACGGAGTCCATCAGAGCCTACCTCCATTGGCTGGACCGCAAACAGGAAAAAAGCTCCTCGATCGCCAGGAAGCTCGCCTCTCTTCGCAGCTTCTATCGCTATCTGCAGGGAAAAGGCCGGGTGGGGCTCAATCCCGCCGACACCATCAGAACGCCGAAACAGCCCAAGCATCTACCTCGTGTCTTGACTAAGGACGACGCGGCAGCACTGATGGACTTTCCTGCCGGACAAGCAGGCTCCTCCCTCCGGGACTGCGCCTTATTGGAAACGCTCTATTCGACCGGGGCTCGTGTGAGCGAACTCGTGGGGCTCAACCTCGAAGACCTCCGTGCGTCCGAGGGACTGGTCCATCTGCGAGGAAAAAGCCGGAAGGAACGGATCGTCCCAGTCGGGGCGGTAGCCCTCAAGGCCATCCACAACTATCGTGCATCGTTGAAGCCATCAGCCAGCAATCAGCAGCCAGCAGCCCCCGTCTTTTTGAATCTCCGAGGGGGTCGGTTGACGGCCAGGAGTGTGGCTCGCATCGTGGCCAGCTATTCGAAGCAGCTGGCCGGAGGCTCCGTGAGTCCCCATACCCTGCGCCATTCTTTTGCCACCCATCTCCTCGATGAGGGAGCTGATCTACGATCGATTCAAGAGATGCTGGGGCATGTGTCTTTGGCCACAACACAAAAATACACGCACCTGGCGACAGACCAGCTCCTGGCCGTCTACGATAAGACCCACCCGAGAGCGGGCCGCGCCGCCAACATACGTTCCACCAAGGACGGCAAACCATGATATATATTGAAGCGACGCGCAGGTCGCGCTTTTCTCGCAAGGGGAGTCAGGCATGAACAAACTGATCAAAAAAGCGAACGTGCTGATCGAAGCCTTGCCCTACATACGCAAGTTCAAGGGCAAGACCATCGTGATTAAATATGGCGGCCATGCCATGACCGACACGCTGTTAAAAGAACGATTCGCCCAGGATGTCGTGCTCTTGAAATACGTGGGACTCAATCCGGTAATCGTGCATGGCGGAGGCCCCCAGATCGACAAGATGCTCGAGCGCTTGGGCATGGAAGCCAAGTTTCGCCATGGGGTGCGGGTCACGGATGATGCCACGATGGAAATCGTGGAGATGGTCTTGGCCGGCAAGATCAACATGGAAATCGTCGATCTCTTGAATCGCCATGGAGGTCTCGCGGTCGGGTTGAGCGGGAAAGACGGCGGACTGATCCTGTCGCGCCCCCTCACGGCCAAAGCCTGGTCCGCCATTCTGGATAAGGATCTGGATGACGGGGAAGGAGAAGTAGATTTCGGCCTGGCGGGAGAAGTTCAGTCCATCGACCCGACGCTGGTGCTGAAGCTCCAACAGGACAATTACATTCCCGTGATCGCGCCGATCGGCACAGACCGTGAAGGCAACACCTACAACATCAATGCTGACCTCGTGGCCGGAGCGATAGCGGGGGCGCTGCAAGCGGAAAAACTGGTGATGATGACCGACGTCAAAGGCATTCGCGATGCGAATGGACGCCACCTCTCGACGGTCTCGCGCAAAGATACGCAACGGATGGTGAAAAAGGGCACGATCAGCGAAGGGATGTTGCCCAAGGTCCATGCTTGCCTGGATGCCCTCGGCGGCGGAGTCGGCAAGGCCCATATCATCGACGGCCGCATACCCCATGCGATTCTCCTCGAAGTGTTCACGCGCAAGGGTATCGGAACTGAAATCACCTCATAATCGGTTTATCCGAACGGTCTGGACACCTTGAATCTCCTCTCTCCAACGTGGCGACGACAGTGACCGAGGCCGCCCTTCACATCGCGGGGGTACGGGCATGAGCACGAGCCGCGTGAAACTTGCCCCTGCAACCAGTCGTCTCATAACTGAGACTTACGGCCAGCTCGACTATGGCGCGCTTGGGCCGGTCTACTGCTATGAGGGAGGCGATGAGTTCTGGCGAGCGAAGCGGGGCCCCTGCATCCGGCTTGGGATCCAGATCGCCGTCCTGCTGAAGAAGAAGCTAAAGCGAAATGGTCGCAGTCTCTACGTCGGGGCTGGAGTAGCGGAGCTGCCCCCGTTGGTTATGGAAACGGTGGAGCTGGGCCGGGCGGTCGAGCCCCACAATCTCCGGAAAGCCGAGGTCACAGCGCTCAACCATGCCTGCCGGGCAATTCCCATCACGTTCCATGGGGTCGATGCGGCTAAAGCGAAGGGCCGTTTCGATCATCTCTGGGTGGTCAGCATATTAAACGATCCTGAGCGATTCCCGAATCTCTCGCCTCTCTCCTATGGACAGGGCAATCCCCTCACGCTCAATCCCATGCAGTTCGACAAAGAGCGCCGCATTGTGCGGGCGCTCGTGGCCCGCTGCATGGGGAAGCTCGAGAGGCCCGGCCTCGTCACGACCACGACAGAAGAAGTCATCTGGATTGCAGAATGGTGCCACCAGCATGGAGTGGCCTATCGAGTGGGGAAACGCTATTACCAAACAGCCCTGGTGGGAGATCCGATCTGCTTCATTCACATTGGGGAGGAAGACTGACTGGTCCTAGATTTTAAAGCCTGGCTTTGCCTTTGACGTATTGCCCATATACTGACTCGCGTACCTCACGTAGTTCTCCGCCGACTCCTTAATCCAGGCGAGCTCTTCAGCCGTCACAGACCGCTTGACCTTCGCCGGCGACCCAAGGACCAGGCTCTTGGGTGGGAAGACGGTCCCCTCCGTAATCAGGGCCCCTGCGCCCACGACGGAATCTTCTCCGATCACCGCTCCGTCCATGATGATGGCGCCCATGCCGATCAACACGCGGTCCTTGATCGTGCAGCCATGGAGGATGACCCCATGGCCGATGGTCACCTCGTTGCCAATAATCAGGGGATGGGTATCGTGGGTGACATGCAACATACAGAGGTCCTGCACATTGGTCCGGTCGCCGATCCGGATATAATGCACGTCCCCGCGAATGACGGCATGAAACCAGACGCTACATTGCTCGCCCAGCACAACATCCCCGATGACGATGCCGGTCTCCTCGATAAAACAGGAAGTGGAAACCGTGGGTTTGATGCCCTGAAAGGTGCGAATCATCTGCCCACTGTAGGGGAATCGTCCGACAACCTGCAAGAGCCTGTTGATTGACAGGCTTTTCAGCCGTCCCGTAAACTGCTCCGTATGGCTACACGATTGATCACGCCCGCTCGCCCGAGCAAAAAGAAGACCACGATCGGCTTTGTGAACCTGGGTTGCTCAAAGAACCAGGTCGACTCAGAAATCATGCTGGGGACCTTAGTCACTGATGGATTTGCCCTGACCGACGATCCGAAAAAGGCTGAGGTCGTCATTATCAATACCTGCGGCTTCATCGAAGAAGCCAAGCAGGAATCAATCGATACGATCATCGCCCATGGCAAGCTGAAAAAATCGGGGTCCTGCCGCGTCTTGATTGCCGCAGGCTGTCTGGCCCAACGGTATCAAGGTGACCTCCTCAAGCAATTACCGGAATTGGACGGCGTGGTGGGTACCGGCGAGTTCGGGAAGATTGCGGAGATTTGCCGAAATCTGCTGGCGCCAAAGAAACGGCAACAGAGACTCTGGATCAGCGAGCCTCCTTACCTCTACGATGCGGATGCGCCGCGACTCCGTCTCGGGAAGTCCCATAGCGCCTATGTGAAAATCGCCGAGGGCTGCAATCGCAATTGCGCCTTCTGCGCCATCCCCCTGATGCGAGGCAAACAGAAAAGCCGCCCAGTGGAATCGATCGTGGCGGAAGCCAAGCGCCTCGCTTCGGAAGGCGTGAAAGAAATCAACCTCATCTCCCAGGACACGGTGAACTACGGCGTCGATCTTGGCCTGCGCCAAGGCCTCACCACGCTGCTTCGCGAACTGGTCAAGGTAAAGGATTTGCAATGGATCCGGCCCTTCTATCTCTATCCGCAACAGGTCTCGGACGAGTTGCTGGATCTCTATGCCGGAGAAGAAAAGATCGCCAAGTATATCGATATGCCCCTGCAGCACATCAATGACCGGATGCTCAAACGGATGCACCGGTTAGGCGATCGAGCTGCCATTACATCTCTCGTCGACCGGATCAGGACTCGCATTCCCGGCGTCACCTTCCGCACGGCTTTCATCGTGGGGTTCCCGGGAGAGACAACGCAGGAGTTCGAGGAACTGAGAAACTATGTAGCAGAGGCCGAATTCGACCGGGTGGCGGTGTTTTTATATTCAGACGAAGAAGACACGCCGGCAGTTGGGCTCGATGAAAAGGTGGAGCGATCGGTCATGGACGAACGACGGAATGAAATCCTGGCCATCCAGGAAGAAATTGCAGCGGCCAAAGGCCAGGCCCTGATCGGCTCCGTGATGGAAGTCTTGGTCGAAGGGGTCTCAGAAGAAACAGAGTGGCTGCTAGAGGGACGCCATGCAGGGCTGGCTCCGGAGATCGACGGGATCGTCTACATCAATGACGGCTCGGCCTCGGCAGGCGACATCGTCAAGGTCGAGATCACCGACGCGGCGCTGTACGATCTGGTCGGCCACATCGTTCCGTAACGGGCAGTTGGAAAAGACCGCCGGCAAGGAACAGGATGGCACAACGAAAAGAATCAATCGTCCTCCTGATTCACTGCAAAGATCGTCGGGGCATAGTCGCTCGGGTCTCCGGCTTCATCCACGACTTCGGCGGGAACATTCTCGACTCGGAACACCATACAGATGAAGAGACAAACGAGTTTCTGATGCGTATGGAGTTTGCCACCGAGGGGTTGCAGATTCCTCCCGATGACATCGCTAAGGCCTTCGCTCCTGTTGCGAAGGCCTTCGAGATGCGCTATGAAGTCCGCCACTCAATCCGACGAACGAGAGTCGCGATGTTGGTCTCGAAACAGGATCACTGCCTGGCAGACCTGCTCCAGCGGCACAAACGGGACGAGCTGCGCATCGATGTTCCTGTGATTATTTCCAATCACGACACCTGCGTTGGCTGGGCCGAGCTGTTCAAGATTCCCTTCTCCGTGTGTCCCGTGACCAAAGAGACCAAGCCTCAGCAGGAGCAGCAAGTGCTCTCCCTGTTGAGAGAGCATCGCATCGAGCTGGTTGTTATGGCCCGGTACATGCAAATCCTCAGCGCCAACTTTCTTTCACAAGTCGGCTGCCCGGCCATCAATATCCATCACTCATTTTTGCCGGCCTTCATGGGAGCCAATCCCTATCGGCAGGCCTATGACCGTGGCGTAAAAATCATCGGCGCCACGGCGCACTATGCGACGGAAGATCTGGATGAGGGACCGATCATCGAGCAGGACGTCATGCGGGTGGGCCACCGGGATACCGTCGATGATTTAGTGCGGAAAGGGCGTGACCTGGAAGAGGTCGTGCTGGCCCGCGCTGTGCGCCGCCACGTCGAACGACGCGTCTTGGTCTATGGCAGAAAAACAGTCGTCTTCGATTAGCCGCATCCTGAAAGTGCTCTAGCTTCGCTCTCGCATCGTTCAGACCCTCGCCGTACCCTCCGCGCACGCCTCAGATCTTTACTCGCTGTGGCCTTACTGGTGGAACTTTTTGCGAATTCTGCTGATGGCCTTGCCTGAATGAAAAAAACGAGAACATACACGATGGAGCAGCCGCTCGGCTGCCCCATCGCCACAGTGATTACTAGATTTTCGCGCTGAGGAAAAGAGCGCTCCCGCGCCGATCGATCAAAATTAAGGCATTCTCACCTTTTTTCAATCTAGACGAAACCTTCTCGAACTCCTTCACCGACTTGACCGGTTGGCGGTTGATTTCCCGGATCACATCCCCCTTCATTACCCCGGCCTTCTCCAGGCCGCTATCCGGCTCGACCGCTGTCACTACGACGCCCTGGCCCTTGACTCCGAGTTCCTTCGCCGTATTTTGATCCAGCTCCTGAACCGCCACCCCAGCAAAGGCATAGTCCGCCTCGCCAGTTTCAGCCTTGGCAATCTTTGTGCTGCCCGGCTGTTCACCGACGATCACCGCAAGGTTCTTCTCGTGGCCCTCGCGGATTACTCGGATTGTCACCTTCGCGCCCACTGCTGTTTTCGTTACCTGCCGCTGAAGCGTGACCGCGTCTTCGACTAGCACACCCTGATAGGCCGTGATGATATCGCCTTGCTTCAGGCCTCCCTGACTCGCGGGGCCGTCATCCTTTACGTCGCTAATTAGAGCGCCCTTCGCGTCTTTGAGGCCGAACGATTTGGCCAAATCCTGATTGAGATCCTGAATCGAAACTCCAAGGAACCCTCGTACGACCTTGCCGTTCTTCACCAAACTTTCATAGATGGGCTTGCTCATGCTGGTCGGAACGGCGAAGCCCACTCCCTGATAGCCGCCGGTTTGGGAAAAGATTGCCGTATTGATCCCCACCAGTTCGCCTTTGGTATTGACCAGGGCACCGCCTGAATTTCCAGGATTGATCGCCGCGTCTGTTTGAATGAAGTCTTCGTACTGAGTGATGCCCATGCGGCCTCGGCCCAATGCGCTCACAATGCCGAGGGTGACAGTAGAGTTCAGGCCAAAGGGATTACCCACCGCCAACACATATTCGCCGACTTGTAATTTCGTGGCATCGCCCCAGGAAACAGTCGGAAGGTTCTGCCCATCAATCTTGACGACGGCCAGATCCGTCTTGGGATCGGCCCCCACAATCTTGCCTACGAACTCCCGCTTGTCCGGTAACGTAATCGTGACCGTGCGCGCTCCCTCGATCACATGGTTGTTAGTCAAAATATACCCGTCTGGCGAAACAATGACGCCGGAGCCCTGCCCGCCACCACGATGTTCCCGTGGCTCACTGGGACCAGGACCCTGCGGCCCACGAAACCCGCGAGGGCCGAATGGTCCCCCCGGTCCGCCGAAAAACTCCTCCATCCGCTCCCGCAACTCAGCTTGTCCGCCCCGGCTATCAGCCGCCTCCTCGACCGCCACAGTCGTAATATTCACCACGGCCGGGGTGACCGCTTTTGCGACCTCCGTAAATCCATTCGAGGGAGCGGCGTTCATCGGCAAGGTCACCGGCGCCGCGATCGATGCAGCAGAGTTCGAGGCATGAGACGGAGCAAGTGATTGACCCCCCCAGATCAGAAGGGCGCTCAGCGCCGCGACCGCAATGGCACGTTGAATAGTCTGACGAACAGGCTGTCTCATGATTTCCTCCTTGCGATAGACCAACCGGGGCGCATACCGATGACGAGGCTCACATGGTGGTAGCCTAGCAGTCCGCAATGAGAGGAGGATTAGGAAGGGATTAAAAGTCGCTAAGCAGTGGGGACTAAGGGGAGCCACACCGTAAAGGTCGAACCTTCGCCAACCTGGCTCTGGACCTCAATACGGCCATGGTGCGATTCAGCAATCCAGGAACAAATCGCCAGGCCCAAACCCGTACCCTTCTTCGTATGGGCTCGCGCATTATCGGTGCGGTAGAACCGGTCGAAGATCTGAGGCCAATCCTCTTCCGCGATCCCAATGCCATGATCGGTCACTGAGAGACGGGCCTGGCCCTGCTCGATCGTCAAGGCCATCTCAACTGTGCCGCCGAAACGGGAATATTTAATCGCGTTATCGACGAGATTCAGAAAGAGTTCTCGCAATCTTAGTTCATCGCCCGATACCACCGCCGGCACATTGCTTATGAGTGCAACCTGAATGTTCTGCTCCTGCCCCAGTAATGAGGCCTGTCGCTGGACATCTTCGATGAGCCAGTCCAGTGGGACCGTCAGATGCTCCATCTTCACCTCGCCCATGTCGGCCCGGGAGAGGAAGAGCAGCTCATCCACAATGCGCGTCATGCGATCGATCTCTTCGAGATTGCTCTCCATAACCGCTTTGTAATCTTCGTTTTCGCGCGGACGCCGTAGCGCCAATTCGGTTTCCCCTCGCATCACCGTGAGCGGCGTACGCATCTCATGCGAGACATCGCTACTGAACTGGCGGATCTGCCGGAACGACGTTTCAAGCCGGTCGATCATGTCGTTGAACGTATTGGTCAGTCGTCCAATTTCGTCGGCTGAAGCAGGAGCCGTCAGTCGTTGCGTCAGATCTCCTTCGGCAATCCGTTGCGCGGCCAGCGTGATTGCATCGACCGGACGAAGCGCCCGGCCTGCCATGAACCAGCCTCCGGCCAGCGACACAGCCAGCGCAACCGGCATACTCACCAACAACACCAGGAGCAGGCGGTTCAAGGTATGTTCGACAGAGTCCATCGTGGTGCCGACTTGGATGATATAGAGCAGACTACCTCGATAGACGATGGGGACGGAAATGAGGCGGAGCGGCGGCTCCTTGGGGTATTGCGCCGACTCGAATAGGCTATGGCCAGAATAGGCGACTTCCAGGGCCCGCCGGCTTAGCGGCAGCTCATGTTGTTTGACGTTCGGCGAGCGAATCGTAATCGTGCCGGAGGGACTGAAGATCTGAAAGAATTTATCGATGCGCGCCAGCTCGGGGAACTGCGACATCAGTTCGCCTTCGTCGACGAGAGGAAGGAAGCCGCGCTCTTCCAGGGCCCGCACAGCGGCGGCGGCGGTTCCCTCCAGCGATTGATCGACCGCATCGCGCAGACTGCGCGCAGTCATCACATAGAGGACCGTTGAAAAAATAATGAGGATCAACGCGAGAGCTGTGCCGTACCAGAGGGTGAGCCGGACGCGAAGCGGCATCAGTCGGCCTTCAACATATAACCGCTCCCCCGGACCGTGTGGATCAGTTTCTTGACGCGGCCCCGATCGATCTTGTTGCGAAGGTAGTTTACGTACACGTCGATGACATTGGTAAAGGTGTCGAAGTCCTGATTCCACACATGCTCGGAGATCATGGGCCTGGTCAGCACACGGCCCGTATGGCGCATCAGATATTCAAGCAGGGCATACTCCTTCAAGGTGAGATCGATCCGCTGGTCGCCCCTAGTCACTTCGCGCGTGGCCGGGTTCAGTAGTAAATCATCGATCTGAAGCACGCCGGGACTCTCCGTGGCGCCGCGGCGTAGCAAGGCGCGGATGCGGGCGAGCAATTCATCAATCGCGAAGGGCTTCGTGAGGTAATCGTCCGCTCCCGCATCAAGGCCCTTAACCCGTTGATCGACTTGTGATTGAGCTGTCAGAATCAGGATGGGAGTTTGAATCTTCGCCTGGCGAATCCCCTTGACGATCTCCAGGCCAGGCAACGTCGGCACCATCAAATCGACGATCACCAGGTCGTAGTTGGTGGCGAAGGCCAGCTCCAGCCCCTTCGCTCCGTCCTCGCAAAGATCGACGGCGTAGCTCTCCTCTTCAAGCGCGCGCTTGATAAAAGAGCCGACTTTCGTTTCGTCTTCAATGGCTAGAATGCGCATGATTTTCGTTGGGGGATTATACCAGACCTCTGCAGACTAATCGCCTGCCATCAGGTTGGCGGAAAGCGCGTGACCGGTACAGGCGCACGGGGCAGGGGCCTGAACAATGCGAGGCCGAAGCCGACAGACTGTTTTAGCCTCCCGCTTATAGTCTGCACTCATACGTGACTCTCCGTCCAAAGGCAAGTCTGGGAGCTCTCTCGGAGCCTCTGGAGAAGAGGTGGCGAACATGGTACTCTGCGGGCCGCAAACGGCTCAGTCGATAGAGCGAGTTCTCAACCAACGACACCTATCCGAAGGACAAAACGAACGCTATGGCTACCCCGGACTTTCTCAGCCCGACCGACACCTTTCTCCATCGCCATCTTGGTCCCACCGACGCGGATGTCGGCGAGATGCTGGAGACGCTCGGCTTACAGTCACTGGAAGCGTTGACGGCCGCGACCGTGCCCTCCGACATTCGGCTGCAAAAAGACCTGGATCTGCCACTCCACCGCGGCGAGCAGGCCGTGCTGAAAGAAATCCGCTCCATCGCCGCGCAAAACACCCTCTGCCGTTCATTGCTCGGCATGGGCTATTACGACTGCATCACGCCCGGCGTGATCCAACGCAACATTTTTGAAAACCCGGCCTGGTACACCCAATACACGCCCTACCAGTCGGAGATTGCCCAGGGCCGCCTGGAAGCCCTAGTGAATTTTCAAACACTGGTAACCGACCTCACCGGCTTGCCCCTCGCCAACGCCTCGCTCCTGGATGAAGCCACGGCAGCAGCGGAAGCGATGGCCATGTGTCTCGCCATTTCCCGTTCAGCCGGCAGCGAACGAAAAGAGTTTTTCGTGTCGCACAATTGCCATCCGCAGACCATTGCGGTGATGCAAACGCGAGCGGAGCCGCTAGGCATCACGCTGCATGTGGGGCAAACGCAAACCCTCGAGTTCTCGAATCCGCAGTTGGCGGGTCTCCTTCTCCAATACCCTGCCACAGACGGCTCTGTCATGGATTACAGTGAACTGGTGACAAGGGCTCATGCGGCCGGAGTGCTTGTGGTGGTGGCCACGGACCTCTTAGCCTTGACCCTCTTACGTTCACCAGGAGAGTTCGGGGCCGACATCGCTATCGGGTCCACCCAGCGATTCGGAGTCCCGCTCGGATTCGGTGGCCCCCACGCTGCCTTTCTTTCGACCGCGGAATCGTTCAAACGGCAGATGCCGGGGCGTATCGTCGGCGTCTCGAGGGATGCCACGGGAAAGCCAGCCAGCCGCCTGTCCCTCCAGACGCGCGAGCAGCATATCCGGCGTGAGAATGCCACAAGCAACATCTGCACGGCGCAGGTGCTCTTAGCCATCATGGCCAGCATGTATGCGATCTACCATGGGCCGGAAGGTTTGCGGAAGATTGCGGAGCGGGTGCATGGCCTAGCGGTGGTGCTGGCGGAAGGCTTACGGACACTCGGGTTCGATGTCGGAACAGAAGCCTACTTCGATACGGTTCTAGTCCGGCTGACGAAGACGCAGGCCAGTCTTATTTTGGCCAGAGCCAGTACGGCCTGCATTAACCTTCGTTCACGCGAGGACCATTCCATCGGAATTGCGCTGGACGAAGTGAGCTCGGAAGAAGAAATCAAATGCCTGTTTCAAATTTTTACCGGCCACGATCAGCTACCCTTTGAGATAAAGGGCTTAAGCCGGAGCGTCACCACCAGCTTCCCTGCGAACCTGTCCCGCACCAGCACCTACCTGACCCACGAAGTTTTCAATCGCTACCATTCGGAACATGAGATGCTGCGGTACATCCACCGCCTTGGGGCAAAGGATCTGTCGCTCGTCCATTCGATGATCCCCCTGGGGTCCTGCACCATGAAGCTGAACGCGACCTCCGAGATGCTGCCGGTCACCTGGCCGGAGTTTTCACGGCTCCACCCCTTTGCCCCGCAGGAGCAAACTAAGGGCTATCAGGAACTATTCCGTCAGCTGGAGGCCTGGCTGGCCGCGATTACTGGGTTCTTTTCCGTGTCCTTGCAACCGAATGCCGGCTCGCAGGGAGAATATGCGGGCCTGATGGTGATCAGGGCTTACCACCGGAGCCGTGGCGACCTGCATCGGGATATCTGCTTAATTCCCGTTTCCGCGCATGGCACGAATCCGGCCAGCGCTGCCATGGCGGGCATGACGGTGGTGGTGGTCGCCTGCGATCAACAGGGCAATATAAATTTGGCCGACCTCGAAGCCAAGGCCACGCAACATCGCGCTCGACTCTCAGCCCTCATGTTGACCTACCCTTCGACTCACGGGGTCTTCGAAGCGGATGTACGAGGCATCTGCCAGATCGTCCATACACATGGCGGACAAGTCTATATGGATGGAGCCAATATGAATGCCCAGGTGGGACTCTGCCGCCCTGGCGATATCGGCGCGGATGTCTGCCACCTGAATCTGCACAAGACCTTTTGCATCCCCCATGGGGGCGGCGGTCCTGGGATGGGACCGATCGGCGTGGCGCGCCATCTGGCGCCATTCCTTCCTGGCCATCCGGTCACGCGCCTGGGCGGACAACACTCCATCGGCCCTGTCTCAGCAGCTCCCTATGGCAGTCCCAGTATCGTGACGATTTCCTGGGTCTACATCGCCCTGATGGGACGGGACGGATTGACGAAGGCGACGCAGGTGGCGATCTTGAACGCCAACTACATGGCCAAGAGGCTGGAGAAATATTATCCCATCCTCTATCGAGGCAAGGCCGGGTTCGTGGCGCACGAATTCATTCTCGATCTTCGCCAGCTCAAGGAGACTGCGGGGGTCGAGGCCATGGATGTGGCAAAGCGATTGATGGATTACGGGTTCCATGCTCCGACTGTGTCGTTCCCTGTTGCAGGGACCCTCATGATCGAACCGACCGAAAGCGAATCGAGAGCCGAGCTGGACCGGTTCTGCGAGGCCATGATCTCGATCCGTGCCGAGATACAGGCCATCATCGAGGGCCGCCAGCCCCGCACGAATAATCTCTTGAAGAATGCGCCCCACACGGCGCAGGTGGTTACAGCGTCCGAATGGACCAGGCCCTACAGCCGTGAAGAGGGGGCTTTCCCCGCCCCCTGGGTGCGCGACCATAAGTTCTGGCCCAGCGTGAGCCGCATCGACGCAGCCTACGGCGATCGCCATCTTATCTGTACTTGCCCACCCATTGAGAGCTATTCCTAGGCTGCTACCGACATAGCTTCGCTTGCCACCATCAGCTCATCGCAGTAGAGTGAGCAGAGTGACCCGTCTTTAAACGACAAAATGGGACCGCCGAAGTGCCACTAGGGTGACCCATGCTGCACATCTCCGCACACGTCATCATCCCCGATTCTGAAATCGCCATCCATGCGATGCGGTCGCAGGGCGCTGGCGGACAGAACGTGAACAAGGTCTCGTCCGCGATCCATTTGCAGTTCGATATTGCGGCCTCCTCACTGCCCCGCTTCTACAAAGAAGAGCTGATGAAACTCAGAGACAATCGAATTTCAGAGAATGGGGTGATTACGATCAAGGCGCAGCAGCACCGGAGTCAGGAGCAGAATCGTGAAGATGCCTTTGCGCGACTCTGCGAGCTCATTCAGAGCGTGGCGATTCCGCGCAAGAAGCGCAGGGCCACGAAACCAACGAAGGGGTCGAAGCAGCGGAGGCTGGAGAGTAAAACGAAACGAGGAAAGCTAAAAACCCTTAGGCGGATGTTGGACTAAGAAGAGCCGTCACACGTCATTCGTCAAACGAGAAGGAAGCCAGGATTTTCGAACTGTTCTCTTTCTGCGATTGACGGCTGACGATTGGCGTCTACCGAATTACTCGGCCGACGCGAGCGATCCCAGAATATTATACCCCCCGTCGACATAGATCACTTCTCCGGTAATCCCGCGTCCTAGCGAGCTCACCAGGAACAGAGCCGTGTCGCCGACTTCTCCCTGTTCCGTAGCGCGGCGGAGAGGTGCAAACTCACGATGGTGATCCACCATCTTGCTGATGCCAGAAACGCCGCGGGCAGCCAGGGTCCTGATCGGCCCGGCGGAGATGGCATTCACCCGAATGTTCTTCGGGCCGAGGTCATTGGCCAGGTAGCGAACGGTAGCTTCAAGGGCCGCCTTGGCGACTCCCATCACATTGTAATGGGGCACCACCCGTTCCGCTCCCAGGTAGGTGAGGGTAACGATGGACCCGCCGTCAGTCATCAAGGGCAAGGCGGCTTTGGTCACGGCAACGAGCGAATAGGCGCTGACATCGAGAGCCGTGGCAAACCCCTGCCTCGTCGTATTCACAAACTGGCCAATGAGTTCTTCGCGAGGGGCAAAGGCGACTGAATGAACAAGGAAGTCGATCTTCGGGGTTTCCTGCCCCACGCTCTGCATCAAGGCTGCGATTTGTGTATCGTCTCCCACGTCGCAAGGAAAGGCTTTCGCGCCAGGCATGGTCGCGATCAGCTCTTCGACGTTTTCCCTGAGCCGCTCGCCCTGATAGTTAAAAAACAGCTTGGCGCCCTGGCCCGCAGCAGATTGGGCAATGGCCCAGGCGATGCTGTGCTTATTGGCAACCCCGATGATCAGTCCTGTTTTGCCTGTCAATAGGCTCATTGTCTCGATCTCCCTAATAATGGTCCTGGCAATTCACAAGTCTGAACATAGCACGATTGAGGCGCGTCTGTGAATCGACCGGGCTTACGTTCTTAAAGTTAATCCGGCTCAAGGCATTTAAGCGCCTGAAATGACGCAAGCATCGTGCGATAAGAATAATGCGCATTCCGGCCGCTGGGATTCGGCAGGACAAAAACTGGCCGATCGGCCAAAACCTTGCCCTGCAATCCCAGGCTGATCCCTCCGGTCTTGTACTCTGGAAATAATCTGCGATAGATCGTGACACCCAGCAGGGCCACCACATAGGGCTGATACCGCTGAACTATGGCGGCAAGCCTCTTCCGTCCCGCCGCATAGTCGCTCGGCTTCAACACATCGATCTGCGCGCTAGGCCGCTGAACGATGTTCGTCAGGCCAAGACCCCAATCGGGCAGACGCCAATCATCTTGGTAGGTGAGTGGCTCAGAGACGAGTTGCGACTCGAATAGGAGTTTCCAGAAACGGTTGGAGTGGCCAGCAAAATGATGGCCAATGGCCGCTGAGCGAAGACCTGGGTTGATCCCGACGAAGAGCACCAACAGGCCCGGGCGAATATGGTCCGGGAGCCTCTTCGCCAAAAGAGATTTTGGCGTCTTCTTCACAAGATCTCTCGCCATCGCCCTCCTTGCAGGAATTGCTGAAGGTTTCATCATCGGCAAGTTTTCAGTCTTTGAGGCGCTTTAGCGAACGCTTAGCCATTCTGCCCCGGAAAATCGGCCGCAAAGCCATATGCAAACATGTCCGATAATGCTCGTAACTTATTGATACCATTCATTATTGCAAGATGTACGTGGTTCGGCACCAAGCTTGCTAGGTACATCAGTAAGTGCCGAGGAATGGCACAAAACTCAACCACTAAAAAGGGGTTACATACTATGAAGAGCATCTTGATGGCGATCATGGCAGTGGCAGTGGCAGTGACGTTCAGCGCTCCTTCCTTCGCCGCAGAAGAGAAGAAGGCGGAGAAGAAGGACGAGAAGAAGGGCGGCCACGTC